>Ga0207118_1081_pt1 | contig 19676 bp, 16 predicted proteins | sample Alteio_BWMinHeat_42_FD_153507 | JGI IMG/M metagenome (GOLD analysis project Ga0207118, IMG submission 153507) | Enriched cells from forest soil in Barre Woods Harvard Forest LTER site, Petersham, Massachusetts, United States -... | ecosystem: Environmental > Terrestrial > Soil > Temperate forest >...
GGCGCGCGCGGATCAAGGCGCTGCTGCTGGACCAGCGCGTGCTCCGGGGTGTGGGCAATATTTATGCGGATGAGAGTTTGTGGAGGGCGAAGGTTCATCCGGCGCGACTGGGAGCGCAGCTGAGCATGCAGCAGGCAGGGACGCTGCGCCGCGTGCTGCAGGAAATCCTGGAAAAAGCAATTGTGATGCGCGGGTCATCGATTTCCGACTTTCTTGACGCAGACGGTGAGCCGGGAGACTATCAGCGGCGCCATCGGGCGTACGGGCGCGAAGGAAAAGCATGTCATCGCTGTAAGAGCGTGATTCGGCGCGGGATTGTGGCGGGCCGCAGCAGTTATTTTTGCCCAAAATGCCAGCGGGCGCCGCGTGGGTTTGCGGCTTTGCCATTGCCGAAAGCAAAACGAAAGAGAGATCACTGAGTTAGCGGAATGCGCGCAGTTCTCCAGCGAGTGAGCCGGGCGCAAGTGACGGTGGAAGGCAGCGTCACAGGTGAGATCGGCGCGGGGCTGATGATTCTGCTCGGTGTCGGGCGTGAAGATAACTCGACCATCGCGGTATCGTTTGCGGAGAAGTGCGCGAACCTGCGCATTTTTGAGGACGACCAGGGAAAGATGAACCGATCGTTGCTGGACACGAAAGGCAGCGCGCTGGTGGTTTCGCAATTCACGCTTTACGGAGACGCGCGCGGGCAGCGGCGGCCAAGCTTCATCGCGGCAGCACCGCTGGAATTGGCAAAAGCCCTGTATCATGAATTTTGCGCGGCGCTCCGTGCCCTTGGCGTGACCGTAGCGACGGGAATTTTTCAAGCGATGATGTCCGTGGAGCTGGTGAATGAAGGGCCGGTCACGATCCTCCTCGACTCCGACAAAACGTTTTAGGAAAAACGACTCTGGAAAGAGCGCGTCCCAGTGGACGAAAGCGGCGGTGCTGCGCGAGTTGCGGGGGCTGGCGGACCCGAAAGTGCGCGCGAAGATGGCCTACTTCGGCGTGGATGTGCCGAAAGCACATGGAATCTCCGTGCCCGTGCTGCAACAATTCGCGAAGCACATCGGGAAAGATCACCGGCTCGCGCAGGAGCTTTGGACAACAGGCATTCATGAAGCGCGGATTCTTGCCACTTTCATCGGCGAACCCGAGAAGGTTACCGCGGCAGAAATGGAGCAATGGGTTCGCGATTTCAATTCGTGGGATATTGTCGACGCGGCCTGCTGCTATCTTTACGCGCACACGAAATTCGCCTGGAAGAAGGCGGCGGAATGGAGCCGGCGCCGCGCGGAGTTTGAGAAGCGCGCGGCTTTTTCGCTCGTGGCGTATCTGAGTTACAAGGATAAGAAAGCTTCGGACGCGCGATTTGTACAATTTTTGCGAATCATCGAGCGGGAAGCGCACGACGAGCGGCATTTTGTTGAAAAATCCGTGAATTGGGCCTTGCGGAACATTGGGAAACGAAATGTCCGGTTGAACCGGGAAGCGATTCGTGCGGCAGAACGAATCCGCAAGCAAGATTCGCGCGCGGCGCGCTGGATTGCCGCGGATGCCTTGCACGAACTGAGAAGCGATGCCGTACAACGGCGTCTGCGACGAAAGGCCGGTTGAACCCGATGGGAGCAGCGAACAAGAGTGAATTGAAGATCCGGCGCGCCAAAAGCAGCGACGCTGCGCGGCTTGCGGATCTCACGGGGCAACTCGGATATCCGGCGACGGAGGCGCAGATCCGCGAACGATTGCGAGGCATCAAGCCCGCGGCGGAGCATAACGTGTTCGTTGCGGAGGCCGCGAGAGAGGGAGTTATCGGCTGGTTGCACGTGAGCAGGCAAGTGCTGCTCGAATCCGAGGTGCGCGCCGAGGTAAACGGTCTGGTCGTAGCCGATGGGCAAAGAAGCCTCGGAGCCGGCGCGCGATTGCTGGCGGCCGCGGAAGAGTGGGCGCGCAAACATGGGTGTAAGAGCATGTCGGTGCGCTCGAACGTGATTCGCGAGCGGGCGCACAAGTTCTACGAGCGAAACGGTTACGACCACTACAAGACGCAGAAATCCTTCCGCAAGCCGCTGTGACGGCGTCCAAGGGGCGGCTTCACTACCTATAGCTCTAACTTAGGTGCAGGATGGTTTCCGGCTCGGGCAATGGTTTCTTGATCTCAAGCTTGGGGTTCCAAAGCTCCCAAACAAAAAACACGAGGGCTCCGATGGACAATGTCGTTCCCATAATCAAGAGAGGGAGCCAGAGCCATCGCGGAGCAACATGAGAAACCCCCAACCCGGTTAATGACATTCCGATGAGAAGCAGATGATTCGACCGCGATGGAGACTTCAATCGGAGCCTAGTTTTGCAATTGGTGCAAGAGAGTCTTGCCCATTCCTGCGGATTTACCAGATGCGGAGTCGACAATGCTTGATGACAAGTCGGACAAACTGATTTCCCCACATGATGCCTCACAAGATCGAGAATAGCACATCGCGGCTACATCCCTCAGTCAATTAAGCCAAGATTGCCAGCAAGCGACTTGCAATATCGGGTTAATGAAAGCGCGTAGTTCAAGCGGGAGAGGTGTCCAAGTATATCGTAGTGCGATATACTTATTTAATGGCAAAGGAAATCACTTCCGCGGAGTACACCGCGCTGGCGGAGCTGCGTTACCTCATCCGCAAGTTTGTGGGTGAGGGAGACGCGGTGGCGCGCGCGGCCGGCCTCGAGCCGCAACAATATTTGCTGCTGCTCGCAGTTCGCGGCCTGCCCGAAGGCGAAGACGCCACGATTCGCGCCCTCGCGGACCGGCTGGCTTTGAAGCATCACAGCGCGGTGGAACTCATCGATCGGCTGGAGCTGCATGGATACGTGCGCCGGACGCGCAGCCGTGACGACCGCAGGCGTGTCCTGGTTTCGCTGCTGCCGCGGGGGGAAAAGCTACTCGAACAGGTGGCGCGGCACCGCATCGGTGAGCTTCGCGCTAGTGGCGCTGCCTTCGTGAATGCCATCAGTGCGTTGCTGGAGACCGGCCGCTTGCCGCAAGGCGGGAAAAAGACAAAGAGCACTTCTAAGAATCGGGCAGCGAAACATGGTGGGTGACCCTCAGGACACGGAAGCGCCTCAGGCTCGACAGGCAAGCGAACGCAGCTGGTGGACCGCCTCATCCACGCAATGGAACGTGTTTCTTCAGGATCGCGAAGAGCAAGTGTTCCTGGTTCTGACGCTGGTCATTGGGGCCCTGGTGGGTTTAAGCGTCGTCGCTTTCATCCTGGTCACCGAGCGATTCGGTGCCCGCCTCTATCCCACTGGCGGAGCGGCCTGGCGAAGGCTGCTGGTGCCTGTGGCCGGCTCGCTCGGAATGGGATACCTGCTCTATCGTTTTTTCCCCAATGCGCGTGGCAGCGGAGTTCCGCAAACAAAAGCGGCCCTCTACGCGCGAGGGGGGCGGATCACGCTGCGGACCGTCTTCGGAAAGTTCCTCTGCACTTCCGTAACATTGGCCAGCGGTTTGCCGCTGGGGCGCGAGGGGCCGGCTGTCCAAGTAGGAGCCGGAATTGCGTCCGTCCTCGGAAGAAAGCTGGGTTTGCGGCCCGACAAGGTGAAGGCGCTGATTCCCGTCGGCGCCGCTGCCGCGATTGCTGCGGCTTTTAATACGCCGCTCGCCGCGGTTTTGTTTGCACTCGAAGAAGTCGTGGGGGACATGCACGCGCCTGTTTTGGGATCGGTAGTGCTGGCTTCGGCAACTTCCTGGGCGATGCTTCGGTTGCTTCTCGGGAATGATCCGCTGTTCCAGGTTCCGCAGTATCAGCTGGTGCATCCCGGAGAACTCGCGATCTACGCAATACTCGGAGTGGCCGGAGGTTTTGTATCCGTGGCATTTACGAGACTCCTGGTGTGGCTACGGGCAAGATTTCTGAGTTTTCCAAATAAGACAGTCTGGTTTCAGCCCGTGGCGGGTGGCTTGACAGTTGGAGTGATGGGTTGGTTCGTGCCGCAGATGCTGGGTGTCGGATATCAGCACGTCGGCGAGGTTTTGAATGGACGGTTTGCGCTCCGGCTGATGATTCTGCTCCTGGTGCTGAAATTCGTCGCCGTCACGGTGAGCTATGCTTCGGGAAACGCGGGCGGCATTTTCGGGCCCAGCCTGTTCATGGGAGCCATGCTGGGGGGAGCTGTCGGAACGGTGGCCCAACATATCCTGCCAGGTTATATTTCGTCGCCGGGAGCGTACGCCTTGGTGGGCATGGGCACGCTGTTCGCCGGCGTTATCCGTGCGCCGATGACTTCGGTAGTGATGATTTTCGAGACCACGCGCGATTATGCAGTCATCGTGCCGCTGATGATTTCCAACCTGCTGAGCTTTTTCATTTCCGCGCGATTCCAGAAGCAGCCGATCTACGAAGTGCTGGCGCACCAGGATGGCATACATCTGCCAACGGCGGAAGCGCGCCATCAAGAGGGGCAACGCGCGGTGGCTCAGGCGATGCGTGAGGCGCGCGAAGTGCTGATCGCAGAGTCGACCGTTCAGGATTCCATGGAAAAAGTAAAGACGAGCGGTTTCCACGCGTGGCCCGTTTGCGATGAGCGAGGCATCATCGGCGTCATTAGCCTGCAAAGCCTGGAAGAGGCGGAGGCCAAAGGCATTGCAAACAAACGGTTGAGAGAACTGGTGGACACCGGCGGTTTTCCGCATGTGCACGAAGACCATTCCCTGCACCTGGCGCTGGATCGCATGGGCGCGAACCAGCTGGATCTTTTGCCGGTGGTAAGCCGTGCCAACGTGCATCAACTGGAAGGCATTGTGACGTTGCAGGACGTCCTGGGGCTGTACGGAGTTGGATCGAAGGAATCCGGGTAGCGCACAGTTGAAAGTTGAAAGTCCAAGTCCTCTATGATGACTCAATCTGAGGGCTTTGATTCTAATGCGCCTGGATTCCTGCGGAGCAGCGGAGTCGTCTGGGACCCAGACCGGCCTAATAGCCTTGCCCCCCTGTTTCTTGTAAGTGTTGCATCTAAAGAACTTAGATATTGCACAAGTCCTTTGTTTGCAACACATACGAGGAGGTCCATAAGTGTTGCATCTAAAGAACTTACATTACACCAACTGTGCAGATTGTTGCGAGGGCAGATGGACACTGGCGAGGACAGGAATTAGCTGTAATTGTACCCAGAAGGTACTGTATCAGAGGGATATGGGTTCGTCAAGAGGAATCAGCTTAAAGTTTGGCTGACGGGCCCCAGGATTAGAATCCTCCTCCGCCACCGCCTCCGAAGCCCCCGCCTGAGAAGCCCCCGCCACCACCTCCAAAGCCGGAACCACCGGAGCTGCGGGGAGCGGAGGCCATGACGCTGCTGGCGCGGGAGGACATGCTGTTGAGGTCGCCGATGAACATCATGGGATAGAAATTGGGACCGTAGGAGCCGCGATACCAATCGGGCGGCTGGGTCATGATGCCCTGGAAGGCTTTGCTCCAGTTTTTCTCCACGCCTAAGGCCATGGCGAAGGGAAGAAACTTTTCAAACATTTGCGGCGTTTTGATGGTGCGATTGAAGCGATCGGAGTCGACGTGAACGAGAAAATCTTCAAAGCCGAGAACGCCTTCCATGGCGCGCGCACCCTGTTCGGTGTGCGCGGGCATAAACCAGCCGAATCCGCAAATCACCCCGCCGCTGAGAATCCCAGCAATAATAAACGTGAGCGGCGCCATTCCCATGGAAGAAGCGATGCCGTTACCGCCCCAAGCGAGCAGCAAACCGACAACGACCCCAATGCCTAGATAGGAAGCGCGCACGCTATCCGGGCGGCGGCGATAATAGCCATGAGTGACCAGGGATTCGAAGATGCGGCTTTTGATGTCCGGCAGATTCTTATAGAAGTGGTTTTCCAGGCTGGACATCGAGATGGTTTCACCGGCGGTGCCCATGGCGAAAAATCCGTTTAGCAAAACCTGCTCATGGGGCTTCAACGTGGACCATTCGGCGCGGTCTTTTTTCAGGATGAAGTTGTAGTCCTTGTCGTGGATCAAGCCCAGCATGCTGTTTTTCTCGTGCGCTTCGATGACCATGTAGCCGCGGACGGCGAGATCGACGATGCAAGAAGTGATGTCGCGCATGTCGGCGGAATTGTCGATGAGCGTGCCGACTTCTCCCGGTGTGAGCTGATCCGGCGGCTCGTACTGTGCGGCGATGGGCCGCAGGCGCGGATCGCGGCCCCGCGTCCACCAGAGATAGAACATGATGACGAAGGCGAGGAAGGGCAGTCCCAGCGGCCAATTGCTGCGCACGAAAAGCGAGAACTTCTCGAACGCGGTTGGCTCGTGGACGAAGCCTTTGTCGAAGGCCACGGCGACGGTCAGCCCTTCGTGATAACGCAGCGGATCGCGCGTGTGGACTTCGACGCCGTTGCCGGCAATCTCGGCATCGGCATTGTGTGCTGTGGAGCGGTAGCTGCCGGTAAACACGTTGGCGCGGATGTTGGTCGTGCCTTCGGGAAGAACAATGCGCGCGTCGGCGGACTGGATGGGAACATCCCACTCGTCGCCGGTAACGTTCCAATAGAGCTCGTCGTGGTCTTCAAAGAATCGCAGGGCATCGGAGACGGTGTACTCAATGGAGATTGTTTGCGTGGAGTTGTCGGCGTTCGGTACGTAGATTTTCAGTTTACGGTAATGGCGCTCCCGGCTGGCCTCGAATTTCAACTTGTTGCCGCTGCCATCGGTGATGTTCTTCACGTTGAGGAACAGCGTGTAATTCAATTCCTGGGGCGTAACGTATTCGACGGGGATGGAGCGGTAGAGGCCGTGCCAGGGCCCGCCGATGAAACGCGCGGTAATGGTTTCCGTAACGTCGATTGACCCGTTGGCGGACACGACGATTTCAGAACTGAATTTCTCGATGCGCAGTTCGCGCGCGTCGGTTGGGGAAGCTAAAAACCAGGAGAGCGCCAGGAGGAGGCCAGCGAACAATGCCAGACGTTTTGGCCGGAAGGTGGCGCGATTCATACGGGCCGCGGTCCCGCTAGGCAGTCGGCGCACTGGGCGCGTTGAAGCTGACTTTAGGCGCTTCCCGTTCGGCGGCCGCGGTGACTTCGAAGAACTCGCGCGGCTTGAAACCGAGCATATTGGCAAAAATGTTCGAGGGGAACTGCTGAATCTTGGTATTGAGGTCGCGCACTACGGCGTTGTAATAGCGGCGCGCGTTTTGCACGGTGTCTTCGATTTGGGATAGCGAATTCTGCAACGAAGTAAAGCTTTCGACGGCGCGAAGCTGCGGATAAGCCTCGGAAAGTGCAAAGAGGCTCTTCAGCGCGCCGGAGAGCATGTTTTCCGCCTGAGCCTTGTCGCCCGCGCCGGTCGCAGTCATCGCGCGATTGCGCGCATTGATAACCGCTTCAAGCGTCCCTTTTTCGTGTCCCGCGTAGCCCTTCACGGTTTCCACGAGGTTGGGGATCAGGTCGTAGCGGCGCTTCAGTTGAACGTCAATATCAGCCCAGGCGTTATCGCACTGGACCTTCAGCCGTACCAGCCCATTATAAATCCCGATCGCGATTACGACGAGCAGGACGAGCAGGCCAATAATAATTATGCCGGTCATCAGACAACCTCACACAGCGTGGAATGCACGCAAATTCCCGATGAAGTCAATATACGTGGCGGGTCAGCGGGTGTAAAGCAATTCGAGGCTCTATGTGCAACTGAATTGACGCGAAAACAGTATCAGGGCTGCACGTGAGAACGGCCTGCGGCGGATTTTAGTTTCTCGGCTTCGGCAAACGCCTTCTGCGCTTCAGCAGCATGCCCGGCCTTCTCCAGGGCGATGCCGAGATTGGTTCTTAAATCCGGATCAGAAGGGGATAGCGCGATGGCCAAGCGGAACGCGGCTGCCGCGTCGTCATAGTGTTTTGTGGAGAGCAGCGTCCCCGCGAGGTTCGCCTGCGCTTTTAGATTCTGCGGATTGAGGGCCAGTACTTTTTGGAATTCAGCAATGGCCTCCGGTGCGTGATTTTGGCGGGAGAGTGCCACCGCATGGTTAATCATGGCATCCGGGAAATTGGGGCGGACCGCCAGCGCTTTTTCATATTCCGCCTGGGCTTCGGCAAATTTGGATTGCGCCCCGAGCAGCAGGCCGTGACTATTGTCCAGGTCCGGACTATTCGAATGCGCGGCCAGCGCGGCCTTTACTATTTCAATTCCTTTCGGAACCTGGCCTAGATCGATTTGCAGGGACGCGAAGGTTGCTGTCGCTTCCGGAAAATCCGGCCGCGCGGCAAGCGCCCGCTGAAGAAGGGGCAGAGCTTCCTTTCGCCGGTTGTCATTGATTAGCGTGTCGGCCAGCAGGAGAAGATAAAGCGGGTCACCGGCATTCGTGCTCGACACACTCTGCATCAGCGAGGCAGTTTCTTCAAAGCGTCCCATTTCAGAGTAAAGCGTTGCCAGCCCGAGCGTTGTGTCCGCATCCGCGGGAGCCAATTCGTGGGCCCGTGTAAGCGCTTTCAAGGCCTCGGGATATTTTCCTTGTCCGCGTAAGGCGACGCCCAGACCGTAGAGCGCGGCAGGCGAGTCCGCGCGGACGGCCAGACCTTTCTGGTAGGCGGCCTCGGCGTCCGTGAAGCGCTCCTTGGCGTACAGCGCGTTTCCGAAAGCAGTCAGAAGTTCCACATCCTCCGGGTGAAAACTGATGCCCTGCTGAAGGACGACGATGGCTTCGTCAATCAGCCCCTTTTTTTGCAAGGCCTCACCAAGATTGTGGCTCATGTTCGCGTTCTTTGGAGAAATGCCGTTCGCCTTTCGATAGGAAGTAATCGCGTCCGCGAGTTTCCCCTGCGCTTCCAGAACCATGCCACGCGTGTTCCAGCAATTCGAAAGGGCTGGCTGCGTTTGCACCGCGCGATCCACTCGCGCGAATGCCTCATCGAATCGATTCATTCGGTAATAGGCCAGCGCCAGGTTGTTTAAGGTCACAGCAAGTGACAGAAGGTCCGGAGTCCTTCGGACCTGAGCCGAGCCCGGAAACGTGGGGGGCTTCTCCAGAAGAGCCACCGCCTGTTCAAGCGCGGTGACCGCATCCTTCAGATTTCCCTTGTCCATAAGCGCTGAACCCAAGCCGGAATAAGCAAGGCCACTCTGCGGATTCAGTTTGATGGCTTGCTGGTAGTTCCCGATGGCTCCATCCAGATCACCGGATTGAGAGCACTGCTGGGCCAGTCGCAATTGGCGCTGGAATTCCGAATTCGGTACTTGAGGAAGGGCTGTTGCGTGGAAAAATTCACACACAAGCAGCAACAAAGCGCATCTTGTCAGAGTAGCAATTGGAATTCCGGACCTATTTGGTTTCACTTCCGCCCCCACGAGCCGCAGTGACTGCCCGAGCCTAGTATAAGCGTGATACTCTTAAGTTAGTCATTGGTATCGTATCGAATCTATTCTATCCTTGCGACGGTCTCTTGCGGGCTCTCTCGCTATGCTCTTTAAGACCCTCAGCGCTTCCGTGTACGGCATTGACGCCTATCTTGTCGAGGTAGAGGTGGACGTCGGCTCGGCGCGCATGCAGGACTTCAACGTGGTGGGCCTGCCGGACAACGCGGTGAAAGAGAGCCGCGAGCGGATCAAGAGCGCTCTAAGGAATTGCGGCTACGAATTCCCGTACGGCCAGGGCGTCACGATCAATCTGGCGCCCGCCGACGTGCGCAAGGAAGGCTCCGGATTCGATCTGCCCATGGCCCTGGGATTGACTGGCTGCATGGGGCAGTTCTTCGGCAAGCAGCTCGACAAATGCATGTTTCTCGGAGAGCTCTCGCTGGACGGAAGCGTCCGGCCGGTGCGCGGCGCGCTGTCCGCAGCACTGGCCGCTCGCGAATCCGGGCTGACCTCTGTTGCCGTGCCGGAAGCGAACGCTAAGGAAGCCGCCGTCGTGGAAGGCGTCAGCGTTTTCGCGCTGAAATCTCTCCCGCAAGCGGTGGACCTGGTGAACTCGCCTGAATCGTTTACGCCCATAAAGGTTGATGCCCACCAGATGCTCACCGAAGCGGCGCAATATTCCGTGGATCTGCGCGACGTACACGGGCAGCAAGCGGCCAAGCGCGCGCTGGAGGTGGCCTGCGCGGGCGGGCACAACATTTTATTTATCGGACCGCCGGGTGCGGGGAAAACTATGCTGGCAAAGCGCATTCCCACCATTCTTCCGCCGATGTCGCTCGAGGAAGCCATCGAGACGACGCGCATTCACAGCGTCGCGGGAGTGTTGGAGAATGGCAGCGGGCTCGTCGGAACACGGCCCTACCGTTCGCCGCACCACACCATCAGCGACGCGGGATTGATCGGCGGCGGTGCGGTGCCGCGGCCCGGCGAAGTATCGCTCGGGCACAACGGCGTGTTGTTCCTGGATGAGCTGCCGGAGTTTCAGCGAAACGTGCTGGAAGTGATGCGTCAGCCACTGGAAGATGGTGCGGTGACCATTTCGCGCGCGGCAATTTCCGTGACTTTTCCGTCGCGTTTCATGCTCGCTGCGGCGATGAATCCTTGCCCCTGCGGATACTTCGGCGATCCCACGCGCGAGTGCCACTGCACACCGCCGATGATTCAGCGCTATGTCTCGAAAATTTCCGGGCCGCTGCTGGACCGCATCGACATTCACATCGAGGTCCCCGCGGTGAAGTACAAGGAACTGCGCGCGCCCTCGTCCGCCGAGGATTCGGCAGCCGTGCGGCAGCGCGTCATTTCAGCCAGAGATAAACAACTCGAGCGCTTCAGGGCCGAGAAAAAGACTTATTCGAACGCGCAAATGATGCCCAAGATGATTCGAAAGCACTGCTTGATTTCCGCCGAAGGCGAAAAGCTCTTGGAGAACGCCATCACCCGCCTGGGCCTTTCCGCGCGCGCCCATGACCGCATCCTGAAAGTGGCTCGTACCATTGCGGATCTCGACGGCAGCGCCGGCATCGAGCCGCGGCATCTAAGCGAGGCCATCCAGTACCGCACGCTCGACCGTTCGTATTGGGCCTGAGCTCGAACTCGTGTTCGCAGCGCGGTCTGTGTCCCGGGCACAACAAGCCCTGGTGAGCTAGCCGCCTTGCTCCATTGACTCCGTTTCCGTTGCTATGTTACCCATAAAGCGCTCATATTAGGGGCTGTCGGGGCAACGGCAACCGAAAAGATGGGTTCTGATCCCAAACGTCTTGAAATGACGCTGGAGACGCAGGTCGAAAGCGTCAATCTCGCCGAGGAGATGTGTCTGCGCGTAGCAGAAGCCGCAGGTTTTGGCGAGGACGATTGTTACCGTATCGGGATGAGCGTGCGCGAGGGCGTCATCAATGCATTTCACTACGGAAACCAGGAGCGCCCCGAAAAAAAGATCCATCTTGTTGTGGACCTCACGACGGACAAGATGATTATTCACGTGCTCGATGAAGGCGCCGGCTTCAAGCTTGCCGATGTGCCGGATCCGCTCGCGGAAGAGAATTTGCTCAGTACCTCCGGGCGCGGAATCTTCCTGATGCGCGCGTTCATGGATGAATTTGACGTAGTGCCGGGGAAAACAGGAGGGGCGGAAATCGTGATGTCAAAAAAACTGCCTGCGCCTGGGAGTGCTTCCACAAACGGCGAAGGCGGGCAGAGCGCGCCCCAGCAGGAAGCGTAAGGAATAAAATGTCATTACATGCCACGCATCGCGACGCCGGGAAAGTTACCGTTGTGGATTTGAGCGGGCGCATCACGCTCGGCGAAGGCAGCGCGCTGTTGAGAACCACGATTCGCGGATTGCTGGACGACCAGCGCAGAATGATCGTGCTGAATCTCGCGGACGTGGATTACATTGACAGCTCGGGGATTGGCGAGCTCGTCAGCGGATTTACCGCCGTGAAAAACCGGGACGGCAACTTGAAGTTGCTGCACCTGACGAAAAAAGTGCGCGACCTGCTGCAAATCACCAAACTGTACACCGTGTTCGATGTTTTCTCTGACGAAGGCGCAGCTCTTCGTAGTTTCGATTGATCCGCCTGCCTTCGGCGCCGGCTGCTTCTCCATATTCTCTTCTCGCGCCACTCAATAGTCCCAGGCAAAATCTACTTGATGATGCATAACAGAGATGCGGCTTGGATCGCTAACCGGGCGAAATCTTTGGGTTTCGATCGCTGCGGCGTGGTCCGGGCGGAAAACTATCCAGAACTCGAGCGCCTGCCGGAATGGCTGGCCAAAGGTTACTCCGGTGAGATGAAGTACCTTGCGGACCCGCGGCGCGGCGATCCGCAAAGCGCCATGCCGGGGGCCCGCAGCGTCATCGTGTGTTTGCTCAACTACAACACGTCGCTGCCTTTTTCCACGGATTCTTTTGCGCAGGACGACAACGAAAATCCGCGGGGTTGGATTTCCCGGTATGCCTGGGGAGACGATTATCACGAAGTGCTGCTGGTTCGATTGAACAACCTGGTGGAACTCCTTCGTGAGCGCTTTCAAATGCCATTCGAAGCGCGATCTTACGTGGACACCGGCCCAGTGCAGGAGCGCGTACTCGCAAAACATGCGGGCTTAGGATGGCTTGGCAAAAACACGTTGTTGCTGAACGACACGCTCGGTTCATTCTTCTTTCTGGGCGTCATTCTGACCACTCTTGATCTGGAGGCCACTCTTGCCGCCGGCGAAATGCCTCCGCCGGACTTGTGTGGAAACTGCCGCCAGTGCTTGGACGCGTGTCCGACGCAAGCCTTCGTTGAACCGTACGTCTTGGACGCGCGGAAGTGCATCTCCTATTTGACGATTGAATTGCGTGGCAGCATACCGGATGAGTTCCGCGCGCCAATGGGCCGTCATGTTTTTGGCTGCGATATTTGTCAAGATGTCTGCCCGTGGAACCAGCGCGCGCCGTCCACGGCTGCCAAGGAATTCCAACCCAGAGCTTTCGCTGCGCTCCGGGAAATGCCAGCGCAGAACTCTCCCTTGCCCGCCAGCGAGGCATTCTTTCTTCCTAGGCTCGAATGGCTCGCGAGCCTGAGCGAAGCAGAATTTCGAGATGTTTTCCGGGCCAGCCCCATCAAGCGCGCGAAGTGGCGCGGGTTGGTGCGCAATGCCTGTATCGCGCTCGGGAATTCCAACCTGAAGCGAAACACGCCAGCTCACATTCGAATCATCCATCTCTTGGAGCGATTGTCTGCCTCCACGGAAGAAACCATCGCCGAATCTGCCCAATGGGCGCTCTCGCGCATCCAATGAACGCGCAGAAGTAAGTCGTAACTGAACGGAGAGCTGGCTGGGTCTCCGGTGGCTTTACTATCCCGCTGGAACTAGAGGTATAATCCACCCTGCAGGTCGACTGGCCCTCCTCGCATTTGGAGCTCCCATGAATCGCCGCAAGTTCTTGGTGAATACCGGTATCGTCGGCGCAGGATTGTTGGGGGGAAGAAACACATCAGCTGACTTCTTGCGCGCCAGAGCTGCTATCAACCCGGATTTAAATCTCACACTGGAGGAAAAACCCGTGGCATTTACCGTGCCCCCGTTGCCGTATTCGTTTGACGCTTTGGAACCGCATATTGACGCCAGGACGATGGAGATCCATCACGACAAACATCATGGCGCCTACGTGACCAACTTGAACAAAGCTTTGGATGGCCACGCCGATCTGCAAGCCAAGTCCCTTGACGATCTGCTCAAAGGCCTCGATTCGGTCCCCGAAAACATTCGCGCCGCGGTCCGCAACAATGGCGGCGGCCATTGGAACCACTCGCTCTTTTGGACGCTGATGAAGAAGGGCGGCGGCGGGGAACCCAAGGGCGAACTGAGCGCAGCCGTCACTTCGGCGTTTGGATCTTTCGCCGGGTTTCAGGAGAAGTTTGCGGCGGCTGGAATGGGGCGATTTGGATCGGGCTGGGCTTGGCTCGTGGTCCGAGACGGAAAACTCGCCATTGACTCCACTCCGAATCAGGACACACCCTATCTCCTCACCGGTGGTGGCAAGGCCGTCTTGGGGCTGGACGTCTGGGAGCATGCCTACTATCTGAAGTATCAAAACGTGCGCGCCGATTACATCAAGGCCTGGTGGAATGTCGTCAATTGGGACAAAGCCGCCGAGCTTTACGCCACCGCGAAGAAGTAAGGCCGGCAGATTGGCAGTTGGAAACCCAAAAGGCCCCCTTCGATGTGAATCGGAGGGGGCCTTTTTATAGGCCTCAGTACAAATATTCTGCCGCGGATTAAGCCATCAACTGCCGCTTCGCCAGCTGAACCACAGCCACCGCGCGGGGAGCGGGCGGATAGCTTTTTGTGACCGGAGGATAGACATGTGCTTCGCGTGTCGCCACAGGCATGGGCATGGCGCCCGCAACGTGACGAGATGCTTCGCGAACCAGTTCCATGCGCCCTCGAACCCTGAACTTTGCCAGCAGCGAGGAGACGTGGAATTTCACCGTGCGCTCGGAGAGATTCAAATTCGCCGCAATTTCCTTGTTCGCAAGACTCTTCATCAGGCCCGACAGAACCTCTTCCTCCCGGCGCGTGAGCTTATGCTGAGTGTGTACGGATTTTCCCGCCTGCAGCAGCATGTTGGCCTTCTCGGTCAGGCCTTCCAAAGCTTCATCGTCGGCCTGCACCATAACCACATAATCGCTTGGTGCTTGACCTCGGACCATGCAATGCATCGCCAGCAGGCCGGCTGCTTGGTCTACTGGGAATCGACCGTCGGTCCCGGCCGCGACTTGAAAGTGTGCTACTCCAGTGGTTTTTTCGTAGAAAAAGTAGACGTTGCGAGGATGAGCTGGGCGGGAATCGGTCAATTGATGCGGTTGCTCACTTCTGCGGATCAGCTTCACGTGCACCCCCTCAGAATGCAGCCTCGTGGCGGAACCGAAGCCTTTAATTGATTTGATTTTCGCCCCTTTACGGGGCACATTCCCTACACTCCGATTGCAGGCCGGCAAGAAGCCGCGACAGAGGGCTGAAACGGTCTGGCTGCTTGTACCCATCGCACGGCGAAGCTCAGGCGTTGGCAGGAACTCCCTGAAAGTCCGCCTGAGAATGCTTCACCGAACCCCAATGGATGTGCAATTCCTTTGCCGACGATGGAACAGTGCAAACTGTTAAGGAATTGAGGCCTTACGTCAGAGATGAGAGGCTGCAAATTCGAATCGGCGGTAGGAATTGCATGGTTGGCGAAATTTTTCCCTCTTAGCCTCTGTCGTGTGAAAACTGCGCCAGCTCATGCGAATCGGAATGCTCACTCCATACCCTGTGGAAAACTACCCTGGCCCATCCAGTGGCGATGGGAATGTTCCCAATCAGACAACGCGCGTTTGTTGCGGACCGACCAGTTCATAGGTCACGCCCCGCCACCGGACCTTGCGCGTAACAAGCGAATTCGCAAAGTTCACTACATACAGAAAGGGTATGAACAGCGTCAGCAAAACATAAATCCAGGCTTGTCCGGTGATTTGGGACCGCGCGGCTGAAAGCGCTTCCGTCACCCCAATGAGGCGCAGAGAGCTGCGGATGGCCGAGAGCAGGAGGGGCAGAAATGTCAGCGTCACCAGGTGAAATGCAGGCCGCTGCGCGAAGACGTCGCCCAGGATAAGCAGCGCGCCGAACAAGAGCGTGAGGCAATAGAGCAAATGCGTGGCGGCGGCTGGCCCCCAGGCTTTCTCCGCGTACACCCGGGTGATCAGAACCTGGCGGTTGGTGAATTCCAGCAGCCCCTGGAAATCCGTCTCGACGTAGGAGAGTGTCAGGCACTCCGGCAGGAACACGATCGATCGGTTGGTGCGCTCGAGAGCCGCAGTCAGGGAGTAATCATCACTGACCGAATTCTTCCACTCGTCCAGAACACCCGATTGCTCGAAATTGCTCCGCCGAATCGCGGTGCCTCCACCCCAGCAAAAGTTTTTCCCTTTTTCGCTGAGCATGGTGACCACCGGGGCATTCCACGCCGCAAGCAGCGCCGTCGGCAAATTGCTACGATTGGGGATGAACCAGCGCATGGTGGTCGTTGCGCCGATCCGCACGTCTCCCAGGGGTGCGACGAGGTGATGCAGCCAGGTTTTTCCTGGCCGGCCATCAGAATCGGTGAACACCAGCACTTCAAATTCCGGATCCAGCTGCTCGACGGCCGCGCGCAGGTTGTTCACTTTTTCGCTGCAACCATTAGGGTTTCCTGCGATCACCACGTGCGCTTTCACGCGCGAACTTTTAACCACGCGGTCGATGATACTGCGCGCGGAATCCGTGGCCGATGCCAGAATAAAAAAGATCTCGTAGTTTTGCCGTTCGAATTCGGTCAGCGAAACCAGGTTGCGTTCGAGCCCCGGCTCGATGCCCTTGCAGGGACACAGCACTGCCACTCTCGGCGCATAGAATCCCGGGTCGGTTTGCAGCCGCCGCCGAACGTATCCCAACCACTCCAAGCACTGCCAGATGAGGTACGCCCCCATCAGGATCTGCAGAAATACCAGTAAATAGAAAAGAGTCTCCACGCTCCTCGAGAGTAACAGAGAAAGAATGCTCGCAGAGCGCCGTTTGAGCGGCTAGAATCGCAGCGGTAAACGTCTGATCCAAAGGAGCAGGAGATATGCCACGAGTGGACGCAGGCATGGTGACCTCGGCGGTCGAACTGCCGGGGTATCGCATCGTCAGGAACTATGGGATCGTCCGGGGGATTGTCGTCCGCTCGCGCAGCGTCATCGGGAATCTGGGCGCCGCGCTGCAGACCATTATCGGAGGGAACATCACCATTCTTACCGATCTTTGCGAGAAAACTCGCGAAGATGCCTTTGAACTCATGCTCCAGCACGCCGGCGAGCACGGCGCAAACGCTGTGGTTGGCATGCGCTACGACGCCACTGAAGTCATGCAGGGAGTCACCGAAGTGCTGGCTTACGGCACAGCCGTTCAAGTGGAGCGCGTTTCGTAGCTCTCCGCACCAGAGTTCGCTGAGACGCGCGTTCCGGTGGTAGAATCCACGCCTCCCATGTATTGCGCATCGTGCGGTGCACAGGTTTCTCCGACCGGCAGGTTTTGCACCTTGTGCGGCAAACCCCTTGACCCAGACACCGGGACCACCCTGGCCGGCGGAGAAATCAGCCTGGAAGGGGAAACCATCGCGCCTGCGGCCTCGACGCCGCGCAAGCCACCTTCGACGCAGCCCTTGCCGCGAACTCCTCGGCGGTCTTCGGCGGACTCTCTATTGACCAGCTCGGACCCAATCGGCGGCGGTCGATTCACGCCAGGGCAGATCATCGCGGAGCGTTACCGCGTCGTGGCGCTGGCCGGACGCGGCGGCATGGGCGAGGTCTATCGCGCTGAGGATTTGAAGCTGACCCAGGTTGTCGCCATCAAATTTCTTCCCGAAGCTCTTTCCCAGGATCCCGCGGCGCTCGCGCGCTTTCATACCGAAGTACGCACGGCACGCCAGGTGTCGCATCCCAACGTTTGCCGCGTGTTTGACATCGGTGAAGCGGATGGCGTCCTTTTTCTGACCATGGAGTATGTGGACGGCGAAGATCTTGCTTCCGTCGTCCGGCGGATTGGTCGGCTTTCGCCGGACAAAGCCACGGAAGTCGCGCGCCAGATTTGCGCAGGCCTCGCCGCTGCGCATGAACGTGGCGTGATTCATCGCGACTTGAAACCCGCGAACGTCATGCTGGATGGCGCCGGCAAAATCCGCATCACCGATTTTGGACTGGCAAGCATCGCCGCAAGCATCAAGGGCGCCGACGCTCGCGCAGGGACACCCGCCTATATGGCGCCGGAGCAACTGGCCGGCCGCGAAGTCACGCCCAAAAGTGACATCTATTCCCTCGGCCTGATTCTTTATGAAATCCTGACCGGCAAGCGCGCCTTCGAAGCTTCCACGCTCCAGGAGCTGATGAAACAGCGCGAGTCCGGGGCCATCACCAATCCCTCGACGCTGGTTCGCGATCTCGATCCGTTGATCGAACGCGTCGTCCTCCGTTGCCTCGAAGCCGACCCGGAAAAACGTCCGGCTTCCGCCTTGCAGGTTGCCGCCGCTTTGCCCGGAGGCGATCCTCTCGCGGCTGCCCTCGCCGCGGGAGAAACGCCTTCGCCTCAAATGGTGGCTGCCGCGGGGGAAACCTCGGGCCTCGCCCCACGCGCCGCAGTCGTGTGCTTCGCCACATTCCTCCTGGGAGTTGTTCTTTTTGTTGCTGTAGGCATCAAGGAAAGCGGCCTCGCGCGCATTCACCCTGAAAATCCGCCGGAAGTTCTCGCCAAAAAGTCCCGCGAAATTATTGCAAGCCTCGGCTATCCCGGCCACCCCGTCGACAGAGCCGACGGCTTCTTCTACGACGACGACTTCCTTGCTTACCTCCAGAAGGATCATTCCCAGCATCCACAATGGGACCGCGTGCTTTCCGAACAGCCTCCTATTCTCCGCTATTGGTTTCGGCAGAGTCCCCGCGAAATGAGTCCCGATGGCTTTTGGGGCAATTCCTTCACCCCCAATGTCGTCACCTTCTCCGATCCGCCAACTACTCTCTCTGGCATGATTAATCTTCAGCTCGATCCCGACGGGCGTCTTCTCTTTTTCCAGGCCCTGCCTCCTGAAAAAGAAGCGAGCCCGCAACCCGCCAGGTCCCCCGATTGGCTTCCCCTGTTCGCTGCCGCGGGACTGAACCTCTCTGAATTTCATTCCTCGGAGTCCATCTGGGACTCGCTGGCATCCGCCGACACCCGCGCCGCCTGGGACGGTGTCTGGCCCGGCAGCGCCCGGCCTCTGCACATCGAAGCGGCTGCTCGCCGCGGCAAGCCCGTGTTTTTCTCTCTGACCGGCCCTTGGTCAAAACCGACGCGCATGAGCCAGTCCGAACAGACCCGCGCCGACAAGGCCAGCCGAATCATCGGTCTCTCCATCGCGCTCATCATCTTCGCAGGGAGCATCTTCCTTGCGTATCGCAACCATTCCCGTGGCAGAGGTGACCGCCAAGGCGCTCTGCGCCTCGCCTCTCTCGTTTTTGCCCTCGAACTCTGCATTTGTCTTTCTCGTTCCCACTTTGTTCTCACTTTTGACGCCGTCGGCTTGGTTATCCTCGCCGTTAGCACTGCCCTCTTTGTTTCTGGCTTCATCTGGGTGCTCTATTTGGCTCTCGAACCCTATGTTCGCCGCAACTGGCCGCAGACAATCATCTCCTGGACCCGCTTCATAAGCGGACGCCTCCGCGATCCGCTGGTTGGCCGCGACCTTCTCTTCGGCGCTCTGATGGGTATTTCCTGGTTATTCGTTTTCGTAGTTGGCAGCTTCTTTCTGATTCGAGAGGGCGATCGTCCTCAGCTTGCGAATGCGGAATTCCTCCTTGGATTTCGCGAGTCGGTGGCTGTGGGGCTCGACAATATGGTCAGTTCGATTCAGACCTCGCTGGTCTTTTTCTTCCTTGTGGTTCTGCTGCGAGTGGTGGTGAAAAACCGCTGGGTGGCCGCAGCGATATTCGTCCTGCTTTTTACCGTGCCGAAAGTCCTGGGCGGCGATCATCCAACAATAGAAACGCCGATTTGGCTAGCTATCTATAGCATCGCAGCCATCGCCGTTGTGCGTTTCGGATTGATCGTTCTCGCACTGGCCGTACTCACCGTCGATGTGCTTCTTAACGTGCCCTACACGCTGGATTTTTCAAATTGGTATGCCGTTCACTCCCTCTGCGTGGTGCTCGGTTTTGTGGCGGTCGCTGCCTGGGGCTTCTATACTTCCCTCGCTGGCCAGCGTCTTTGGAAAGAGGACGT
>Ga0207118_1083_pt1 | contig 19513 bp, 15 predicted proteins | sample Alteio_BWMinHeat_42_FD_153507 | JGI IMG/M metagenome (GOLD analysis project Ga0207118, IMG submission 153507) | Enriched cells from forest soil in Barre Woods Harvard Forest LTER site, Petersham, Massachusetts, United States -... | ecosystem: Environmental > Terrestrial > Soil > Temperate forest >...
GTCAAATTATTTTTTATTTTTGTCCCGTAGAAATAATAACAATTATCAAATTATCATGGGAAAAGGCGATATCCGTTCGAAGAAAGGCAAAATGAAAAATGGTTCATTCGGCAAAACACGCAGGAAAAGAAAGAGTAAAAATAATAAGGAGGCTGCAGTTAAAGCCACTTCATAAATTATTCTGCTGCGGTGGTGGAATTGGTAGACACGCCATCTTGAGGGGGTGGTGCCTTTTGGTGTAAGAGTTCGAGTCTCTTCCGCAGCACAGCATTAGTTAGTAATTGGTTATCAGTAAGCGGTGATCGGTTTGGGCGCTTGTCCTTGGGAATCAGTCATACCTTAATCGGATCTCGTTCCTCAGCACTTTTAAACCCTTAAACAATTAAAACTATAAACTAAGCTTCTTTAAGACTTATTCCTTACTCCTCTAAACAAATTACTCTTATTTCCTGAACATATCGCTTACTACCAATTCTTTGCTACCTGCGGTATATTTATAAAAGCCTTCGCCACTTTTTACTCCGAAGTTTCCTGCTTGCACCATATTTACCAATAGCGGGCAAGGGGCATACTTATCTTTACCTAATCCATCGTACAATACATTCATAATAGCCAGGCAAACATCCAGGCCAATAAAATCAGCCAATTGTAAAGGCCCCATTGGGTGCGCCATTCCGAGTTTCATGACCGTGTCAATTTCTTCCACTCCCCCAACGCCTTCCTGCAAGGAAATAATAGCTTCGTTGATCATAGGAATGAGGATACGGTTGGCTATAAATCCGGGGTAATCGTTGGCCACTGCAGGGGTTTTATTTATTGCTTTTGAAAGCGTAATAATGGTTTCCGTTATTTCCTTTGAGGTTTTGTAACCATTGATCACTTCTACCAATTTCATAACAGGCACAGGATTCATAAAGTGCATACCGATAACTTTATCAGCACGCTTGGTTACATTGGCAATTTTAGTAATGGAAATGGAGGAAGTGTTTGAAGCAAGGATGCATTGGGGCGGACACACTTCGTCCAGTTGTTTAAAAATATCCAATTTTATATTGACATTCTCGCTTGCCGCTTCAATGACCAGATCGGCTTTTGTTGCAGATTCTTTAAGGTCCCTGTATGTTTTGATGCGGGCAAGGGTAGCCGTTTTTTCCTCTTCTTTCAAAGAACCTTTGCTTACCTGCCTGTCAAGATTTTTGGCAATCGTATCCAGCGCTTTTTTCAAAGCAACATCATTCACGTCCGTTAAGTTTACGTTGTATCCGTATTGTGCAAAAACATGGGCTATTCCGTTGCCCATGGTACCCGAACCTATTACTGTAATATTTTTTATCATGTATGAATGTTTTTTAAGTGCGGCAAATGTAGAAAAGCCTGTGATATAACAAAACGCAATTATAAAAAATACAGTTTAAACACAGAGGCCACAGAGTTTTTCGCCTCACCTAAATCCTCTCCAAAGGAGAGGACTTTCCAACCCGGCAAGGCCGCTCCTTTATCCTTCGAAGAAGGGCTGGGGATGAGGGATACTTTGTTGGCTTTACGCCGTATTTTCTTAGTGTTATCTGTGTTAAAAAATATGATTTTATTATACAAAGATATTAATTCGAAAACGTTTATAATATCCTGTATGTCCTTCCTAACGGAGCTTTTGGCCATGTCCTGAATTGCTTCTTTATAAAGATTAAGTTCCTGCGGAAGCACATCCATAATATATGCTAAATATTTACCCGCTTTACTTACATTTGCAACAATATTATTTTACACAAATGACAGAAGAAAAAGACTTTTTGAATATATATGCCGAGCAAACTCCTAACCCGGAAACGATGAAATTCGTTTTCAATAAAATGATACTGCCTGATGACAGTGCTGATTTCCCTACCCGTGAGAAAACACAATCATCGCCATTGGCCAAAAGTTTGTTTGAGTTCAGCTTTGTGAACGGGGTTTTTATCATGAATAATTTTGTGACCATTACCCGGCTGCCTGGCCAGGAATGGGATGAGATCATTCCTATTATCAAAGAATTTTTAAAAGCATATGTTGAAGCGGATGAACCTATTGTTTACAAAAAACCGGATATCTCAACCTATGAAGGAAGTGATGATCCGCTAGTTTCTAAAATACTTGAATTGCTGGATACTTATATCAAACCTGCTGTGGAAACGGATGGGGGCATGATCTCCTTCAAATCTTTCGAAGACGGGAAAGTAACTGTTGAACTAAAAGGATCATGCAGTGGCTGTCCCTCCTCTACCATAACTTTAAAACGAGGGATTGAGGGAATGCTCACCCGCATGATACCGGAAGTGAAGGAAGTGGTTGCAGAGTCAGTATAAAACAGGTGATCAGTGATCGGTAATGATTTTCATACTTCAAGATATTTAAATACTCATTACTTTTTACCGATCACTGATTATCATTTACAAGGGCTTCCCCATGTTTTTTATTGGCTAATTGACCGCAGGCGGCATCAATATCTTTTCCCCTGCTGCGTCGCACGGTTGCCTGGACACCGTTGCGTATAAGATAGGCTGCAAGGTTATCCGTTTTTTTCTCCTCCGCCTTTTGAAAAAGCCCGTCGCCGGTTGGGTTGTATTCAATAATATTGACCTTTGCCGGAATGTTTTTGCAGAATTTCAGGAGTTCTTTTGCGTCCTCTATGCTGTCATTAAAGTCTTTCAGGGCGATATATTCAAAAGTGATCCGTTTATGGGTTTTGTTATAAAAATAAAGTAAAGCCTCTGCCAGGCTCTCCAGGTTATTGTTTTCATTGATAGGCATGATAGCATTACGCTTCTTATCATTGGCGGCATGAAGAGACAAGGCCAGGTTGAATTTTACATTGTCATCGCCCAACTTTTTTATCATTTTAGAAATACCAGCTGTGGAAACTGTAATGCGTTCCGCTGACATACCAAGTCCTTCAGGAGAAGTTATTTTTTCAACAGATGAGAGTACATTTTTATAATTGAGTAAAGGCTCTCCCATACCCATAAATACAATATTGCTGAGCGGGGCATTGTAATGCATCTGCGCCCAATTGCGGATATGCACTACCTGGTCATATATCTCATCTGCATTTAAATTGCGTAGTCGTTCCATTTTACCAGTGGCACAAAAATTACAGGTAAGGCTGCAACCAACCTGGGAGGAGACACAGGCGGTCATTCTTGTATCAGCCGGAATTAAGACCCCTTCGATCAAATGCCCGTCATGTAAACGAAAACTGCTTTTGATGGTCCGGTCGGCACTGATCTGTTTATCTTCCACTTTAACCCGGTTAATGCAGAAATTTTCCTGAAGCCAGTTACGTGTCTCAACAGGAAGATTGCTCATTTCCTCAAAGCTGGCTGCAGATCTTTGCCAAAGCCATTCATAGACCTGGCGCCCGCGAAAAGGTTTATCATTTTCCCGCACAAATAACTGTTCCAGTTCCTGAAGTGAAAGAGCGCGAATATCCTGTTTAGATGGCTGCATGAATGTGCAAAGATACTAATTAATTAGCTTGTGACCGGATCACAATACCTTCAAGATCCTATTTTCGGCCGGCAGGTAATTATTGATGCGGTCAGGCAGAATTTTCATCCAGCCTAAACCAAAACCTCTATACGTAGCGAGATACCAGCCTTTTTCCATTGTATCATTCAATGAAAATACCTGTTTGCGGAGATACAATAAACTGTCAGGTAAATTCAATGCTATCCTGTTCACTTCTTTTGATAAATGTATGCTTAAAGCCAGGCTGTGTTCGGGTGCCAGTTGCCCTTTCTTATCAAACCTGCCCATGCTAATTCCGGCATTTTTTATATGGAGATGCTGCCTGCAAAATGTATAATCTTCTATGAGATGTTTTGGTATGGCTGCATAAGTTTCTGCTTTCATTATATAGTCAAACTGTTCCGGCTCATCCAGCCATTTTTGTAATTCAGGCAAGTATTTTTTAGAAGCGAAGTTTAATTGTTTTGTATTGTTCTTGTGAACCTGAACCGGCCCTACAGGTTTCTGCAATACTGCCATAAACAGCCCCTCTCCTCTTACTTTATGTGGCAAAAAACGATAGGAATGAACAGATATATCATTCAGCGAACCACTGATCTGCCAATCGTCAGGAGCTTTTATTTCAACTGATCCCAGGGCAAATTCTTTCATCATCCAGGCAACATTTTCTTCGTTTTCAAGTGTATTAAAAGTGCAGGTGGAATAGATCAAAAATCCACCCGGTTTCAATGCGGGTAAGACATCGGCTATAATGCGTTGCTGCCTTGCCGCACAAAGCTGCACATTGGATTCGCTCCATTCTTCAACGGCAAATTTATCTTTCCTGAATAACCCCTCACCGCTGCATGGTGCATCCACTACAATGCAATCAAAAAAATGTGTCATTTTCCCAAAATCTTTCGCATCATTATTGCTGATGATCACATTCGCCCTGCCCCATTTTATCATATTTTCATCCAGGACCCTGACACGGCTTTTGATCATTTCGTTGGATACCAGCAGGTCATCATTGCTAAGGCAGGACGCAAGCAGCGTACTTTTACCGCCGGGTGCTGCACAGAGGTCAAGAACCTTAAGACCAGTCCCGGAATCTCTATGTTGTTCAGATGAAGAATTTTTATCAATAAATAAACTTTTGAAAACATGAGACAAAAACATACTGCTGCTTTCTTGCACATAATATGCCCCAGCATGAAAAAGCGGATCGGCTATGAAAGATGGTCTTTGAGCGAGAAATCTACCCTCATTGCACCAGGGAACAATTTCTTCAGATTCAAAAACATCAGAGGGTTTAAAGGGATTGAGCCTTACTGAAGCCTGAACCTCATTCTCAATGGCCCCAGCGATCGCCATGGCTTCAGTTTCACCAAACAATAGCGCGTTATTTTTTAGAAATGCTTCAGGTAATATAGTCACATTGCGAACTTAGGTAAAATATAAACGTAAGGATCGGCCCTGCGCGTACTTAAAAATATCTTAAATTAAAACGCGGGTTGGCGCATAAGTATAATTTGTGCTATTTTTACACCCAAATAATATCATAAAATTTATCATATGAATACATTAAAGTCCTTTGTTCTTACAATCTTTTTATTCAGTACTACTTTATTTCTTTCCGCAAAGGAGGCCTATAATATCAGCATTACTGTTAAGGGTTATCCCAATAAATTGTTTTACTTAGGTTATTATTATGGTGATAAACAATACCTGCGTGACAGTGCCCGCACAGATGCTGCAGGCAAAATGGTATTCAAAGGAGACAGGGCTCTTGAAGGAGGTATCTACCTTGTGGCAACAGACAATAAGTCCTTGCTCTTCGATTTTGTGGTCACAGAGCAGTTCTTCAGTCTTGAAACAGACAGCGTTGATGTAATTGCCAATATGAAAGTAAAAGGTTCAAAAGAGAATGACATATTTTTTGATTATACCAAGTTCACCGCCCGCGTGGGAAGACAGGCACAGGAATATGAAAAAAAATTAAATGAAGCCAAGGGAAAAAAAGATACAGCCGGAGAACGTAAATCTACTGAATCATTAAGAGGGGCACTGAACGAATTGAGCAGTTACCGGAAAAATACCCTGAGCCAATATCCTGATGCATTGATCAGTAAAATTTTCCGCATGATGAAAGAAGTTGATGTTCCTGAGCCACCTAAAAGAGCTAATGGAAGCATTGATTCAAACTTCCAGTACAACTATTATTACCACCATTATTTTGACAATTTTGACTTTGCCGATGACCGCATTACGCGTACCCCGGTATTTAATCCAAAGTTTGAAACGTTCATGAAAAAAATGACCATACAATTTCCGGATTCGATCAACAAATCGGCGGATATGGTGCTGGCACTTGCTAAAAATGGTAAGGAGAATTTCAAATATTGTCTTTACTGGATCACCAATTATTATGAAAGCTCTGAATACATGGGCATGGATGCGGTATTCGTGCACATGATAGACAAGTATTATGCAACGGGTAAAGCATACTGGGTGGACAGTACGCTGCTTTATAAATTAATGAATAAAGCGGATATGGAGCGCAATAACCTTATTGGCAGAAGGGCTGTAAACCTAAGCCTGCCTGATACGGCTAACAAATACCATACTTTATTTAATATCGATGCCAAATACACCTTGCTTTTATTCTGGGATGCCACCTGCGGGCATTGTAAAGAGGAAGTGCCTAAAATTCTGACGGCATTCAATGATTTTAACAAAACAACATCTGTCAAGCAAAAGAAATTCTTTGATGTATTTGCTGTAAGCAGCACTCCTAACCCGGAGGACTGGAAAAAATACATGAGAGAGAATAAGATCAAATGGACGAATGTGTATGACCCTTACAATGAAAGCAATTTTCACAGGGTATATGATGTAACAAGTACACCCGTGATCTATATTTTAGATGAGAATAAAAAGATCATAGCTAAGCGCCTGTCGGGCGGACAGGTGAAAGATTTTATCGAAAATTATGAAAAGGATAAAGAGAACATGCCCCCGATTTATAATGATGTAGCACCTGTTGAGCATTGATGAAAATGCAGTTATGAGTTACTGGCTTCCCGGTAAATACTTCATCAATTCATTCTGCATTCGTCAATCTACAATTTTTGAAACATTCCCCTGATCCCCCTTCGCTTGCGCCAAAGCCCACACACAAGGGGGAATGCTGACTCTTCATGATAAGCACTATCCAAATTCAAGGACTTCTTACATCTGCAATCAATTGTTCTTCAATCCCTTGTTTCAGGTAGATTCTTCTCCGCCAACTGGCGGATCAGAATAACATTGCCTGGGAGCATTTTCAATTACATTAAATAATATAAAATAAAAACGCCCGTCAGATCTCTGACGGGCGTTTGAAAGATATTAATGATCCCGCTTATTCAGCCGGTGGTGCATCAATCGTATCATGGGTGGGTTCATCGGGAACTATATCGTTTGGCAAATCCGCACCCTCTATATTTTCTCCTTCGATTATTTCATCATCCTCAATATAGTCGATCTTCGCCACGCTTGCTATTTCATCCTTATCACCAATATTGATCAAACGCACACCTTGCGTTACGCGGCCTATCACCCTCAGGTCCTTCACTGCCATGCGGATGATAATTCCTGATTTATTGATGATCATCAATTCATTGGTATCATCCACTTCCTTGATGGCAACCAGCTTACCTGTTTTATCGGTAATATTCATCGCCCTTACGCCCTTTCCACCGCGGTTGGTAATGCGGTAGTCCTCCACATCCGTTCGTTTACCCATCCCGTTTTCACTAACCACTAACACATTAGTCACTTTAGGGTCTTCAATGGCGATCAAACCTATTACTTCATCGCCTTCATCAAGCCTTATTGCACGTACACCGGTTGCTGTTCTTCCCATGGGCCTTACTTTGCTTTCATTAAAGCGGATCGCTTTACCATCGCGGCTGGCAATGATCATCTCGCAGGTTCCGTTGGTTAAATGCGCTTCTACCAAATGATCTCCCTCACGCACGTTAATGGCATTGATCCCATTCGCGCGTGGACGGCTGTATGCTTCCAATGTTGTTTTTTTAATGGTTCCTTTTTGAGTGACCATCATCACATTGGTTTGGTTCAGGTAAGTTTCATCACTCAGGCTTTTTACATTCAGGAATGCTTTTATTTTATCATCAGCCGGAATATTGATGAGGTTTTGAACAGCGCGTCCTTTGGTATCTTTTCCGCCTTCCGGAATTTCATATACACGCAGCCAAAAGCACCGTCCCTGCTCGGTAAAGAGCAATAAGTAATTGTGATTGGTGGCCACAAAAAGATGTTCGACAAAATCTTCCTGCCTGCGTGCCACGCCCCGCGAACCGCGTCCTCCCCTATTTTGCAGCCTGTATTCTGTCAATGAAGTACGTTTTACATAACCTAAATGAGAAATGGTAATGACCACTTCATCATCAGGGATAAGGTCTTCCATGCTCATTTCATCACCGGAATGAATGATCTCTGTCCTGCGCTCATCGCCATATTTCTGCTTCATATCAGCCAATTCGTCTTTGATGATCTGCATGCGCAAAGGCTCACTGGATAAGATCTCGTTGAGGTGAGCAATGAGTTTCATTAATCCTGCATATTCATCTTTTATCTTGTCACGCTCAAGTCCTGTTAAACGCTGCAGGCGCATATCGAGGATCGCTTTTGCCTGTATATCGGAAAGCTTGAAATTTTCCATCAGGCCGCTTTTGGCTTCATCGGGAGTTTGCGAATTACGGATCAGTTTAATGACTTCATCAAGGTGATCCAAAGCAATTAATAATCCTTCGAGAATATGAGCTTTCTTTTGTGCTTCGCCTAATTCGTATTTTGTTCTGCGGATCACCACTTCGTGCCTGTGTTCCACAAAATGAATGATGAGATCCTTCAGGTTGAGCATGACCGGGCGACCTTTCACCAAAGCGATATTATTTACACTGAAAGAAGTTTGTAAGGCTGTATATTTATATAATTTATTTAAAACGATATTCGGAATGGCGTCGCGTTTAATGTCATATACAATGCGCATTCCATCCCTGTCGCTTTCATCGCGGATCTCGGAAATGCCTTCAATAATTTTTTCATTAATGATATCTGCCGTTTTAGAGATGAGGGTGGCTTTATTAATCTGGTAAGGAATCTCTGTAACGATGATCTGGTCCTTACCGGTCTTTGATGTTTCAAAATTTGCTTTGGCACGCATCACAATGCGTCCGCGACCGGTTTCAAAAGCTTCTTTCACTCCTTCGTAACCATAAATAATTCCTCCGGTAGGGAAATCGGGGGCTTTCACAAATTTCATCAATTCTGGAATCGTGATCTCATGGTTATCAACATAAGCGATGATTCCTTCAATGACTTCCGTTAAATTATGGGGAGGCATATTGGTAGCCATCCCCACAGCAATTCCTGAGGCACCGTTTATCAAAAGATTTGGGATCTTTGCCGGCAGAACGGTCGGCTCCGTTAAACTGTCATCAAAGTTGGAACGGAAATCAACTGTATCCTTATCAATATCATTCAGGATCTCTTCGGCGATCTTTCTTAAACGCGCTTCTGTATAACGCATGGCAGCAGGCGGATCACCATCCACCGAACCAAAGTTTCCCTGGCCATCCACCAATAAATAACGAACATTCCATTCCTGTGCCAGGCGCACCATGGCATCATAAACCGATTGGTCCCCATGTGGGTGGTACTTACCCAATACTTCCCCAACGATCCTTGCGGATTTTTTATAAGGACGGTTTGATGCAAGTCCCAATTCGGTCATGCCATACAATACCCGGCGGTGTACGGGTTTCATGCCATCGCGTACATCAGGGAGTGCACGGGAAACAATTACCGACATCGAATAATCGATATAGGCTGTTTTCATTTCATCTTCAATGTTGATCTGGATAATTCTGTCTTCTGCCATTTTTTATTATATTATTACCATGTTATCCTGAATACCTTATAAATCTGTATTACTACATAACAGATTTACCAGAGACCAGGCTAAATATTTATTAAAATTACTATGCATGCAAGATAGGAGTTTCAGGGCGGTTTTTCAAGATTAAAAATACCCACAAGTGAAAGAAAAATTGTGGAAAATAAAAGTAGCTACAAATCAAACCTGAAAACGGTTTTGTTTGAGAAGTTTGTAAGAATAAATAATGGGATAGAACAAGCACTTTCTGTATGCGATCCTGATAAATTCCTGAGCCGAACATCAAGATGAGTGCGGAATCAGGAGATTATGATCATTTAACCGTTCAAAATTTTATTTTTGAAGCATAATGAATAAAACAGTTTTACTTTTAAGCTTCCTCTTATTTTCGAAAATAAGTTTTTCAAAAGACGGAACGGGAGGACAATCCTTTGACCTGTTAAACTGTTCGATTAACCTGTCCATACGCAACCTTCCTGCCAAAACTATTTCAGGATACACGGAACTCACCCTCTTAGCAGGTTCAAATTCACTGTCTAAAGCTGAATTTGACCTTCTAAAGCTTCATTGTGATTCAGTTTTTGTTACTGGCTCAAAGTCCACATTCCTGCAAAATGATTCTATACTGAGCGTCAATCTTCCTTCAGGAATACACTTGAATGATACTTTTAAGGTACGCATTTTTTATCATGGACAAACAGTCACCGACAAGGAGTTCGGAGGTTTTTATTTCAACGGAAATTATGCCTATAACCTGGGGGTTGCTTTTCATTACCTGCCACATAATTTTGGGCGTGCCTGGTTCCCCTGCATTGATAATTTCATTGAACGTTCCACGTATGATTTTCATATCACTACAGACAGCGGCTATATGGCCGTCTGCAATGGCTTATCTTCCTCTTCTACCAATAACGCAGATGGAAGCATGACCTGGCATTGGAGACTGTCACAGCAAATTCCAAGTTATTTAGCTTGCGTTGCTGTTGCACCTTACTCGCTCATCAGGTCTGTTTACCATGGAAAATCCCGCGATTTTGAGATCATCATTGCTTCATATGCAGGTGACACAAATAATGTGAAGTTATCATTCGCCAATCTTAACAGGGCGATGCAATTGTTTGAGAATGATTATTTACCCTATGCCTTCGACCGGGCCGGGTATGTCATAGTGCCTTTTAGCGCTGGCGGCGCTATGGAACATGCTTCCTGCATCACTTATCCTTCTGTTTTGATCGATGGTAAACTGACCTATGAAACAACCATGGCACATGAACTTTCTCACCATTGGTGGGGTGACCTGGTGACTTGTCGCACGGCATCAGATATGTGGCTGAATGAGGGCTGGGCGGTGTTTAATGAAGCCCTTTTTGAAGAGGCCATCTATGGTAAAGATAAATATACGCTTAACATTGCTGCAAATCTGATTGAAGCTCTTAGATGGGCTCATGTAAAGGATGGAGATTTCAGAGCTGTTACAAATATTCCGGATAATTATACTTATGGCACACATGTTTATCAAAAAGGCTCTTTAATGGTCCATGCGCTTCGCACTTATATGGGCGACAGCAGTTTCTTCATTGCCTGCAAGGCCTATTTAACAAAATTTGCTTTTAAAGACGTCAGTACTTATGATCTGCGAGATGAATTTCAAAAGCATACCTCTGTTGACCTGATCCGGTTTTTCAATGAATGGATCTTTGAAAAGGGATACGTTGATGTGGTGATCAGAAAATTCCAGCCTGCAGTCGGCAGCGCAAGCCTCCAGTTAAGCGAAGCTACGAGGGCAACTGACAAATCATACAGCGGGCTTCCATTACGCATCAGTTTTTATGACAATCATAATACTAAACAATTAAAGGATATTTTATTTAATGGTCATGATACGAATGTGACCTTTACTTTCAGTGGCGGTTTTACTCCTGCCTTTGCCATCATCAATGAAAATCATGAACTGCCCCTGGCGAGAACCTATTCATTGCAAAATATTAAAGGAACGGGCCTGAAACAATTCACTGATGCTTTATTCAGTATTACTGTTACAACTAACAGTGATTCTGCATTGATCCTTGCAGAGCATCACTGGACGAGGCCTGACTGGGATGCTCTAAAAATACCCGGATTGAAAATATGCGACAGCAGGTACTGGCGCATAGATGGTAATATACCCGTAAATTTTAAAGCAACAGCCTTTTTAAATTATGATGGCTCGCAACCATCCACTTATACCTCCGGCTGGTTAGACAGCAGCTGGATAACAAATAACGAAGACAGCATCGTATTGCTTTACAGGCAGGATGAACAAACTAACTGGCAAATACATACCGATAACACAAAACAGGCGGGGACAAGCAATACGGATAAAATCGGACGATTCTGGATCAATAGCCTCCAAAAAGGTGAATATACTTTTGCTATTTATGATGCCCTGCGCGCTGGTATAAGTGAGTCTGCACAGTTCATGGAAGAATTAAAAATCTATCCGAACCCGAATAAAAACAAGTTGCACGCAGCATTAAATTTCAGACATGATAAAGGTCTGTTCAATATCTATGATATGAACGGCAAACTGATATCACAAACTGCTGTAAGTGCTGTTGAAAAGGAGTTTGAAGTGGATACCTCCTCCCTGATGGCGGGAACATATTTTATAATTTTTGAAGATGCTGTACATCGGATGAAGAGTAAGTTTGTCATAGAATAATTTGGGCCCGGCCCCCGGCCTAAAGGCCGGGGAAAAAGGATCAATAAATTATTCCACATTAAATTGCAAATTATTCAAAGATTATTATCATTGTAATTAATGGACAATATCATAAATATTTCCAAAGACAATATTTCAAAAGGAAAAGCCCTGACAAGCTTATTGGAAAAGATATGTGCCGGAATATTTGCCGTAGGATTTATTTTCGATATGGAACATTGGAAAGGCGCTGAGATCATTGTATTGTTTTCTATGCTCCTCTTAACTTTACTTTATTTCCCTTTCGGAATTTTATTATTCAATAATATCCCTTTTCTTAAATTATTTACGGGCAAGGCATTTCAAAATATCAGCCCGATGAGACTTGCAGGTTCTATACTGGCGGGAATCAGCCTGTCTGTATTTGTAACTGCTATTTTATTTGAAATATTTCACTGGAAGGAGCACCCTTTATTGTTATTTGCAGGTACCTCCTCCTGCGGGATCAGCTTTTTGCTCATTTTGTATAAGAATTTTCAGAAAAAAACCAACTTTTATCCGCTAATGTTTATCCGGTTTGCGCTCTGGTTCATCTTTGCCGCACTTTTATTTTTCAGATAAAACGGCTTTTCTAAACTCAGTTAGCTTTACCTTTACTCATATCAATTTTACAGAATGCAGAAGTAAGTCGTAAGTCAATTAGTTTCGTTCAAACTTTGACAAAGCATATTGCATTATTTTCTTGTTTTATATAAGAGCCAAACATAAGCTGAGCAACCTACGATGAAAGTAAAGAGGGTCTGAAAGCCATGAATGATAATTGCCAAGGCATTTCCGCAAGCGAGCGTTACACCCATCATCAATAAAACACTGCTTACCGCAAAATGATAGGCGCCTGCCCCACCGGCCTGAATGGGCAGTGTACGTGCAAAAGTGCCCACTATCATTACCTGGAACGCCTGGTACATGCTAAGCCCGGAGGATTCACTGAAAGTAAAGAACCAGAGATACGTCATGAGATAATAAGATAACCATATCAGGGCCGTATAAACAAAAAAAGGGCCCGTATTTTTGAGATTCAATAGTTGCCTGATGGTGATCACAAATTGCCTGATCCATTCCCTTACGAACTTATTTCTTTTCATAACTATATATACAGCCATAGAAAGTCCGGACAGTAAAATTATTCCTATGAATAGAATCTTCGTATCAGGGATCATATCAAATGAAGCATATTTATTGATAAGGGATTGCTCATGAAAGGATTCAAGTATCAGCCCGGCGATAAACAGCATGGCAAGGCATAAAGTATCGACAGTTCTTTCAAAAATGATCGTTCCCAGGCTGATATTGATATCCACTTTGTCTGTCCTTTTCAATACCAGGCACCTGGTAAATTCTCCCAAACGAGGTACTGCAAAGTTTACAAAATAGCATAAGGCAAGGGCCGCCAGTTGATTTTTCTTCTCCACTTTGATATGCAATGACTGGAAAAGGATATTCCAGCGTTGCACGCGAAACCAATAAACGAGTAAAGAAATAAGCAGAACCGGGAAAGCCATGAAATAATTTCCTTTAGCAAGTACGCCGACAACTTCATTTATGTTGACAAAGGCGAAACTCTGCCTGAACAGGTAAATTCCAAGACCCAGCAATAACAGATATTGCAGGATGTTAACTATTTTTGATCTGAACACCTTTTTTAGATTAGTTATAAAAAAGTAATCGGTAAACGGTCTGTCAGCAGTGTACCATTTACCGATTACTGATCACCGATAACCTGAGTTATTTTACTCTATACAATAACAAGCGATTGTTGCGCCCACTAGTTATAAGATACAAGTCAGCGTCGCGGAACAGGTGTCCTGTTCCTATCCCATCCATCCCTTCCTGTGGGAAATCAGGATATTGCGTGGCATTGGTCCCGATAATATTTACCAACTGCCTTTCCCTGTCACCATAAGCGGCATAAAATTTATTATTCATACGAATAAGCGTGAATGGAGGCGCAATGCTATCGGCATATTGAAGTTCAATTTGTGTCTTACCATGGTTATCAAGTACCAGGATCTTATTTTTTGTCTTGAAAATAAAATACTCCTCTCCTACTTTAACATCTTCTGCCAATGCAATCCGACCAGAAACAGGCAGGGGGATCTTAAGTTTAGATTGTGTTTTATTCAGATACACATCTTTAATTTCAAAATTGTTCATGGTATCAAGGCTGTAGAACCTGGTGTAAGAAGTATCCACCGAAAAATGCGTGACGTAGCGCATCCTGGCATTGCTGTCCAGCCCGGAAAATTTATATTTTTTGCCAGCGGTTGTATAGTAATCCAATTTCCCCTTCTCATTCAGTAAATAAATAATGGGCTTTTTATCAAATGTGAATGATCGTACCTGTTGAGTGGTATTTGGCCAGGCATTCTTAGGGTTCCATCCGCCAAGCAGCTTCGCCTGTATATTGTAACACCAGACCTTATAAAATCTACCTACAACAAAGACCTGGTAAGTTTTGTCATTATAGAAATCAAACACAGAGACGGGAAGATTAGTTCCTGTTGGTATCCAAAGCGGATAACCCTGGATATTTTTCCCATTCTCATCAAGCAGGTAAATATATTTATCCGTATTGAATATATATTGTTTTTTACCATTGTTAAAAGCATCCACTTCCGTTATTTTACCGAGCATCTTCCCTCCAATATCCACGCTCCACAAATGTTTGCCCTCTTTGCTTACAAGATGCAATTTATTAGCTGCATCCTGCACAGCTATACAATCATCATTTACGGCGGTATTGTAAACTACCTGGGGATCGCTGGCAATGACAGTATCCAAAGGCACTTCCCATACCAGTTCCGTTTTATCATTTTGCTGTGTATTGAAATAGATCTGTCCATTGCTCAAATATGTTTTTTCATTGGTAGATGAGAACTGGAAACTGATGTATTCAGCTTTTTTATAAGATCCCTTATACAGGTTGACATTTTCTTCAAATCCTTCGTCTGCCAGGGTATTAAGTACGTCAAAGCTTTTGGATGTCTGAATAAATAATTCCACATTACTTGTCGGCGTGAGGGCTTCGCGGTGTTTTATATAATGCGGATCTTTGTTAAGCAATTGCCCCGCATTATTTTTAGTCAGAAAACTGTGCAATACCCCTTCATTGTTGGCGAAAAGAAAATATTCACCGAAATTTGCATAATTTGTAATATTTAAACCGGAAAAGGCATCCGCATAAAAATATTTTAAAAATGTACCTGCATGAAAAGGCAATATTTGTGGGAATGAACTTTGTAAACGTGCAGCACTGTCAAATCCATATTTGAGTGCATAAATGGCTTCGCATTTAGTGATCAGTTTCTGAAGACCCGCGGCATTGCCTGTTTTTACTATGCCTACATAGCTGCTATCATACGCAATATCAGGGTCATTCATCAAAATCAGGGCTGCTTCAGTTCCCATTAGGGGTTTAAATCCTTTGTATAAATCATTCCCATAGATCACACTCATACTGTCAATCGACCTGTGATAATTATCGTATATTTTTTTTACCTGCAAGTATTCATTCACATGGGTATAAAATAGCTCGCTGTTGCCGGTATAATTCATACAAAAAGCATACGAAGTATTTGAGGGTAGAATATTTTTGATCGTATTTTCGGCAGGTGTAACTGAGTTAAAAATATCCATGAACTGGAAGACGGAATCATTGGTAATGCTCGCTCCCTTCATTGTTACTGCCTCATCTGTGATGTTAACAGACAGATCACTCCAGGAGGCAAAATTCCTAAAAAACTCTCCTGAAGTAAAGGTATCATTGGCAAAAGCACCGATAAATAAAGGGAGATTCTCATAGTTAATATATAAAGAAGCATCCCCCATATTATTCACATAATTCAGTTTACTTAAGTGGCTTTGTTCATAAGGTTTTCCTTCCTTAAGCCTGTATAAAGCCTCTTCCACCAAAGCACCGTTGAGTGAAAAAAGAAATACTTTGTTTTTAGAGGCTATACTGAAATTATTTTTATTCTTAAAATCCGTATAATCATAAATGAACTCATTGTAAAACCTGCGCCTGTTTTTTTGAAAGCGGTTAGGGAAAGTGGCAGAGATCCATTCGTGTATTTTATCCATATCAATATCTGCCCTGCTTTCGACAGAGATAAGTACGTCCAGTTTCTTATTGGCATAGGGATGAAAGGAAATATAGGCATAAGCATCCTTCTTCCAGGCCGAAAAGAATTCATTACCTGCCATCAGGCTGTCCAGTAAAATCATTTCATTGGTAAAATCATTTATGCCCGGGGAAGCCTGTAATTGTTCCCAAAAATCAGTATGCGCTAAGTTTTTGAAAAAAAGCGAGGTATTCCTGCATTCAATAATAAATGCGGCATTGGCTGGAATGGCATTAATGGCCTTTGTTGTTTTATTCTCTATCCTGTAAAAATAAAAAATAAAAAACAGGCTTATTACTAAAACTGATGTGACGATTATTCCGCTTAATAAATTACGGCTCATGGCTTTAAAAAATACTTCTCAAAATTAATTGCTTATTAGCGGTTAATTTCTATAATTTGTTAACAGTATGCGGCTGATAAACCCTTCCAAGTACTCATTTAAAAACAATTATCCGGATGAAGTTCAACCCTACGTTTATTGCTAAAACTGGATTCCTGCTCTGTGCACTAAGCGTGATATTGGGCGCATTTGCCAGTCATATCTTAAAAAAATACCTGCCTGCTGAGGATCTCAGGGTATTCAATACCGGCGTACAATATCAATTTATACATTCCATGGCAATATGGGTATTGGCTTTGCTGCATAAAAAATTTAAGGGCAATAAATTACAATATGCGCTTTACCTCTTTTTGACGGGTATCATACTTTTCAGCGGAAGTCTTTACCTGCTCGCCACCTTCAGCATGTGGGGCGATGACAGGTATTCATGGATTGGGGTTCTTACTCCTTTGGGAGGAATTAGTTTTATCAGCGGATGGTGTTTATTATTGCTAAGCAGTATAAAAAACAAAAAAAAGGAAGCGAAAAAGAAACGCCATGCCCATAAGAAGTTAAACAAACAAAAAGCATCTGAAGATATTGGTCAGATTGGGGTAAGTTAAATGCTGTATTTTGAATGTTGAGTTATGAATGATGAATGTGGGTTGAAGAAGTGTTTAAGTGTTTAACGGGAAAGTCGTAAGGAATAAGTGGTAAGTCATAAGTATAGCCGAATACTCAACGAAGTTGGATTTTCAATGAATGATTTATGAAGTGTAAAGCGAGAAGCCAATAAAGTATCACCTGCAACTAATAAAGACTTTCATTAACGGACAAAACCTAAATAAGCAAACGTAGAAATTATGAAAACACTTATTTTAATGCGTCATGGCAAGGCCCAGAATGATCTGTCGGATCCGTCAATAACCGATTTTGACAGAAAACTCAGTGAAAGGGGAAAATCTGACGTCAAAGAAATGGGCAAACGGATCAGCAAGAGAGGCTTTAAACCGGATATTATTATCTGCAGCCCTGCAGCAAGAACTTTTAAAACAGCAAGGATCGTGGCAGAGGAGCTGGGATTTAATGAGAAAAAGATCGAAACGATCGCCAATTTGTATAATGCCGACCTGGAAGAAGTATTGAGTGCCATAAGGGCTATTGACAATAACCATGATGCAGCATTGATGGTAGGCCACCACCCTTCATTTACGGGGATGATAGGCTATCTCAGCAAAAGTTTTATAGAACATCTTCCTACCGGTGGCTATGCTGTTTTTACCTTCGACACCGGCAACTGGCAAGCCATCAGCAAACAAAGCGGCAAGCTGGAAACGGTAGAGTCCCCTGACAAATAAAATTAGATCGCCTACCTTTGTAAAGCTATGCCTGTAAAAAAAGAATGGTTTGCCCGTTGGTTTGATTCCCCTTACTATCATATTTTATATAAAAACCGTGATGTGAAAGAGGCGGAATTTTTCCTGTCAAATCTTGTCCGGCATTTGAAAATAGATCCTTCTACCCATATCATAGACCTTGCCTGCGGCAGGGGCCGTCATGCTGTTTATTTAAACAAACTCGGCTATACGGTTACAGGCGTTGACCTTTCCAGACAAAATATAAAAGCCGCAGAAAAATTTAAAAACAAGAACCTGCATTTCAGGCTTGCCGACCTGCGGGCCCTGCCTTTTGAAAATGAATTTGATTATGGATTCAACCTGTTCACCAGTTTCGGATATTTTGACGGTGAAGAAATGAACAGGCAGGTGTTGAAACAATTTAATAAGATCCTTAAGCCAAATGGTTTTTTACTTATTGATTTTTTTAATGCAGAAAAGATAAACCCTAAGTCCGCTTATTCGGAAGAAAAAACCGTTGATGGTATTCATTTCAAGATCAGTAAAGAAATTTGTGACAATAAGATCCAGAAACGTATTGAGTTTAAGACCGCTGATAAAACATGCTATTTTAAAGAGCAGGTACAATTGCTCAGCTTAGCTGATTTTGAAGTATTGTTAGAGGATAGTGGTTTTAAAATTACTGAACTGTTCGGTAATTATACTTTGGATCCTTTCAGCACTCAAAGAAGTGAGCGTCTTATCATCTTATCTCAGAAAATATCATGATCGAATATATTTTAAATACGGATAAAGAGTTTTTTTTACTCATCAATAATGGCCTCGCCAACCCTTTTCTTGACTGGCTTTGTCCCTGGCTGCGGAAACAGGAAATATGGTATCCCCTGTATGCTCTTATTGTTTATTTTATCATCCGGATGTATAAAAAAGAAAGCTGGAAAATACTTTTGGCCGGCGCATTAATGATCCTTGGCACTGACCAGTTCAGTGCGAATCTTGTCAAAAATACTTTTATGCGCCTCCGTCCATGCAATGAGCCTTCACTGGCAGGACAAGTAAGACATCTGATCGAAAGTTGCAATGGCTACAGTTTTATTTCCGCCCACGCCACCAATCATTTTGCCATTGCTGTTTTTGTGATCTGTTATTTCAAATCCTATTCGGTTTACATTACTCCTATAGCCCTGCTATGGGCAAGTTCCATCATTTTTTCGCAGGTATATGTGGGCGTGCATTACCCGCTCGATGTGATCGTGGGCGGGCTAACCGGAAGTTTATTCGGATATGCGTTTGCGAAATACAGTTTGAAATATATTAAGATCGTAGAAAAAAGACAGAACCACCAAGACACTAAGGGCACTAAGTTTCACTAAGGAATACAAATGGATAACACCTTGCTTTTATTACTTTTTATTATCCCTTTTTTAGGAGGGTTTTTAGCTGTACAAACATCATATTACAGTGAGAAAAGCCTGAAGCTTTTTTTATCTTTTGCTGGGGCTTATCTTTTCTCCATTACCATAC
>Ga0207118_1022_pt1 | contig 19307 bp, 24 predicted proteins | sample Alteio_BWMinHeat_42_FD_153507 | JGI IMG/M metagenome (GOLD analysis project Ga0207118, IMG submission 153507) | Enriched cells from forest soil in Barre Woods Harvard Forest LTER site, Petersham, Massachusetts, United States -... | ecosystem: Environmental > Terrestrial > Soil > Temperate forest >...
ATTTTTATATTAAGAAAGTACATGAGCAATATAAACTTTATTTTAAGGATTAAATCTTGAATATTATTTGTACCGTTTTACATACGATTGTTTCTCGTATTTTATTAATAATTGTTATCGCAATTATCGCGATACCAGTTACGTTGTGTTTGTTGGTTCCGAAAAAGTATCGCTTTGATAATCCAGTACTTTATGCACTGGGTCGTTTTTTTTATTGGTCGGTAATTAAAGGCTCGCTAGTGCCGGTTACCTACAAAGGTTTGGAGAATCTGCCGACGGTGCCGTCGATTATTGTGGCAAATCATCAATCGTCACTTGATATTCCATTGGTTGGTTACTTGTTGGGATATCATCAGCATATGTGGCTCGCTTCAAGTGATTTAATGGCAGGGTTTATCTTTCGTCATTTTTTACCTCGTTCATCTATTTTAGTCGATATTAGTAGTCCGGCTAAAGCAATGCGGTCGTTAATTAAAGCGATTAGTATGATTAATGGCAAAAAAAGACACCTGGTTATCTTTCCTGAGGGTGGTCGTTTTGACGATGATGATGTGCACGAATTTTATGGCGGCTTTGTAATTATGGCGAAAAAAATGGGCAGACCGGTGGTGCCTGTACGGATATTTCATGCGAATAAAGTGTATCCACGTACCAGTTTTTTAGTTAGATATCATCCGATCACGGTTGTTGTTGGTAAGCCGTTTATGTATCAGGAAAACGATACTGATGAGAGTTTTAAAAATCGAGTGCATGATTGGTTTGTGAATCAAAAAGAGTAAAAAAATGATTATTGAAAAAACATTGATTTATACAGATTTTTTGCAAGAAATTAAGGATCGCATTCGAGCATCACAGATTAGTGCATTGCGTACGGTCAATAAAGAACTCATATCTTTATATTGGGAAATGGGAAAAGCGATTGTTGAAAAACAAGACAATGAACAATGGGGGGAGTCTGTTATTGAAAGGCTCGCTTTCGACTTACAAACGGCATTTCCGGGCATGAAGGGTTTTTCGGCAAGAAATTTATGGAAAATGCGCGATTTATACGTCTCCTACAGGGATCATGAAAAACTGCCAGCACTGCTGGCAGAAATTAGTTGGACACATAATGTATCTATTCTTGAGAAATGTAAGGATGCTCTTGAGCGTGAATTTTACATTCGAATGTCACGAAAATATGGCTGGAGTTATCGCGTTCTATTAAATAATATAGAAAATCAGACATATGAAAAAACATTGCTTGGTCAGACTAATTTTGATGTAACGTTACCGGTAGCGATCCAAGACAAAACACGACTCATGGTGAAAGATGAGTATACATTTGATTTTTTGGAACTGGGAGATGATTTTAGTGAGCGGCAACTTGAAAATTCTTTAGTAGCAAAAATGGATGATTTTTTAAAAGAAATGGGTGGCATTTTTTGCTATATGGGGCGGCAATATCGTCTTGAGGTTGGTGATAAAGAATATTTTTTGGATCTTGTTTTGTATCATCGTATTTTGCGATGTTTAGTGGTTGTTGAACTTAAAATTGGTGAGTTTATTCCCGAGCATGTTGGTAAAATGCAGTTTTATCTTGCTGCGCTTGACGAGCAGGTTAAAACTATTGAAGAAAATCCTTCAATAGGCATTATTTTATGTAAATCAAAAAATAGAATGACAGTTGAGTATGCGCTCAAAGAATCACACAAGCCAATTGGCGTGGGATCATATACAGTAGTTAAAAAACTTCCAAAAGAACTTAAAGACCAGTTTCCAACTGTTGAGCAGATTGCGAAACTTCTTGGAATGATAGAATAAAAAAGTTGATGCGTGGGATATGCTTGGTATACTCTTTGGCAGTGTTTTTATGATATGCACTTAGATATATGAAAGTAGATTGAGGAAACGTAGTGGATTTGTTTTTACGCTTTGCCTATCCAATAGTATTATATGCAGGTTTGCCAATTTTATTGTTGCTTGCATGGCTGCGCTCGCAGTTGTCGAGTAATGTTATTTATAGTTATTCGCTTGTCTCAGAGATGTATAAAACAAATAAAATTTCAAAACATGCTTACAAAAAAATTTTATATATTTTGAGATTTATTACGCTTGTTTTGTTGTTAGTGCTTATGGCAAAGCCACAATGGGTAGACCCGCGGTCGAAGGTGACGGTTGAGGGGATTGATATGGTGTTGGTGCTTGATATCTCTGGCAGTATGAATATGCCACATCATAGTCATGACGAACGTTCTCGTATTGATGTTGCAAAAGAAGAGGCAATTCGGTTTGTGCGAAAAAGAACCAATGACGCAATTGGTATCGTGCTGTTTGGTAATGATGCATTATCCCGTTGTCCATTAACCGTTGATAAAATAATTCTTGAGCAAATTATTCGTGATGTTTCGATTGGACTCGTGAATCCAGAAGGTACGGTACTTGCACAATCGGTATTAACGGCAGCAAATCGGCTGCGTAATTCAAAAGCAAAAAGTAAAATTATGATTTTATTAACCGATGGCGAGCCGAGTCAAAATGATATCAGTCCCGATGTTGCTATTCAAGCGGCAAAACAGTTGGGTATTAAAATTTATACTATTGGCATTGGGGATGATCAAGAAATAATGGTTCGTCACCCGTTGTTTGGCATTGTTCCGATGAAAACGACCTTAAATAAGCCATTATTAACTTCGCTGGCGCGAGAAACAGGTGGTAAATTTTTTGAGGCAAAAAATGCAACTGACATGCGGGCGGTGTATGATGCAATAGATGCGTTAGAAAAAACGGAAATAGAGTCGCCGGTCTTTAATAATTATTACGATTGGTTTTTGCCAATTGTTTTTCTTGTTTTATGTGTTGCTTGTTTTGAACTGTTCTTGAAAGCATTTGTCTGGTTTGGGATCTATCTATGAGTTTTATGCAAATGAGTACTGGTATTTTTTGGGGAGCGCCTGAGCGCATAATCTGGATGCCTATTTTGTGTGTGATCATGGTGATCTTAATCTATCGAGTCGTGCGAGTAAGAAAGAGTATAAGTTTGTTGGTATCAAAACGATACGAAGCGCGATTTTTATCAGGATTTTCTCGGTATAAAACGTATATAAAAACGGGCTTGTTGTCGATTGGGTTTTTATTTTTGTTTCTTGTTTTGTTAGAGCCCCAGTGGAATAAAAAAGAACAGGTGGTTGAACAAGAGGGGCGTGATCTGTTTATTGCGTTAGATATTTCCCGTAGCATGCTTGTGCAAGATTGTGCACCCGATCGTATTACGAGTGCAAAACAAAAAATAAAATTATTACTGAACTGTTTAACCTGCGAACGCGTTGGGTTAATTTTATTTTCAGGTTCGACGTTTGTACAGTGTCCTTTGACGACCGATTATGGTGCGATGCTTATGTTTTTAGATCAGATTGATGTGGAAACAATTTCTTCCGGAACGACCGCTCTTGATGAGGCGATTAAGCAGGCTATTACAGCATTTAGTGTGACACCAGAACGTAAAAATAAATTGTTGGTTATCTTTACCGATGGTGAAGATTTTTCCCATAATCTGACTCGTGTTAAACAGGATGCTACTGATGTTGGTATGCATATTTTTACGGTAGGTATGGGTACTGTGCAAGGTGCACCGATTCCGTTATTTGACGCACAGGGGCAAGCTGCAGGTCATCAACGGAATCAAAAAGGCGGCGTGGTGATTTCGCAATTAAATGAAAAATTTTTACAAGAGATCGCACATGATTCTGGCGGTACGTATATTAAAATGAGTGCTGATGACAGTGATATGCGTTCTGTTGTTGCACAAGTAGCTGAATTTGAAAAAGAGCGCTATGCGGATAAAAAAATAACGACGTTCGATCAGCAGTATCCCTATTTCATTGCAGTAACGTTTATATGCTTTATGCTTGATTGGTTATTATGAAATTACGTATGAATAAAAAATTTATTTATATTTTTTTGCTACTTTTTTTTATTGGCTCTAATTTGTATCCCATTTTTGATTATGATCGTGCAATTTATGCAGGGCAACAAGAAAAGTGGGATGTTGCTGCTGCAGGATTAACATCACTGGTTATCGATCATTCTGATAATCCGTCGGTATTGTATGATGCGGGTGTTGCGTCATATAAACGAGAAGAGTATGACCATGCTCGTGCTTATTTTGAAGGTGCAGTTGCGAATAAAGATATCTCTGTTGGGTTAAAAGAGCAGGCATATTTTAATGCGGGCAATGCAGCGGTGCAACAGAAAAAGTTGCATGATGCGGTTCATAGTTATGAGCAGGTATTAGTGCTTAATAAAGATAATGAGCGCGCGCGACATAATCTTGAATTGGTAAAGAAGATGCTTGAGGAAGAAAAACAGAAACAAGATAAGCAGGATAAGCGGGATAAGAAAGATAAGCAAGAAGAAGATAAAGATAAAGAGAATAAAGATAAGCAAGATAAACAGGATAAGCAAGAGCAGGGTCAGGAGAAGCAGGAAAAAGAAGATAAGCAAGATAAACAACAAGAAAATAGAGATAAAAAAGAAAAAAACAAGCAGGGGCAGGACAAGAAGCAAAAACAGGAGAAACAAGAGCAGGATAAGAAACAAGATCAGCAGGGCGAGCAGGACAAGCAAGAAAAGAACGATCAGCAAAATAAAAATAATCAGGGGCAGGAGAAGAAACAAAAACAAGAGAAAGATGGGCAGGGTGAGCAAGAAAAGCAGCCTGGGGAAAAAGATGGTAAGCAGGCTGAGAAGCAAGAAGTAGGAAATCTAGATGCAAATCAGAAATCGTTTGATAAAGTAGATGCGTGGCTCGCAAAAGTTTTGCAACAAAGAGAGCAAGATGATGCAGCATTAAATAAGCAGATGATAAAAGCAGTTGTTGAGCAAGAGTTAGCAGGGCAAGATGGGCAAAATTGTTGGTAGAATACGCAAAATTTGGGTGATGTTTTGCATGCTGTGTGTGTATTTTTGTGATGTGCAAGCAGAGGTGCTGTTAAGCATGCGCGATACACGCGGGAGAAGTGTAAAAGAAACGTATGTCGGTGAGCCGTTTGTGTTGGAGGTGACACTTGATGGTGATCATAGCACTGCGCGTAATCCAGTTATTAATCGTTTGGATAAATTTTCACTCTCGGGGCGACAAACAAAAATACATACAATCAATGGGGTAACAACGGTAATTTATCAATATACGGTGATAGCAAACAAACCGGGTACCTATGAAGTGGGCCCGGCTCATATTATGCATAACGGTGCAAAAGTAGCGTCAAATAGTCTTACCTGTATCGTTGCGAATGCACAAAACAATCAGGATAAAAAAAAGCAAGAAACTGATGCGGTGATCATGCGCTTAACTGCTGATAAGAAACAAGTGGTTGTTGGTGAGCCAGTGCGCTGTTGTTTGCAGTTGTTGTGTAGCGATAATAGCGTCGAGATTAAAGAGATTCAGCAGCCATTGTGGGGAGATGATTGTACGGTGGAAGGCCCCGGCGATTCGATAAAGCGAGTTGAAGAGATTGATGGCATTACCTATCAATCGGCTGAATGGGTTTGGTATCTGTATCCAACAAAAACTGGTCGCTTGGTAATACCTGCAACGGCTACCAATTTTAAGGTGCCGGTTGAAGATGATGATGCGTTTTCTCGCTTTTCATTTTTTTTCAGTCAACGGTATAAAAATAAACGTGTCTATTCAAATGCATTAAGCATTGAGGTAGAGCCGCTCCCTGCATATGCTGGGCAGGTCGATGGCGTTGGTGCATTTTCGCATTTTACTGCAGAATTAAAGCCGCCAGTTGCCAAAGAGGGGGAAGGTATGGTACTTACTTTGTCGGTGGCTCATACTGGTAAAAGTAATATCAAAGAAAATTTAAAACTTATTGGCGTGCCAGAGGGTTTGCAAGCATATGCATCAAAACAGTATGTGACTGATCAGAAAAATGGCACATCTATTGCTTGTTTTGAATATATTATCCAGGGCATTAAACCGGGTAATTGGGAGATCCCTGCGCAAGCATTTACCTATTTTGATATTGCAGCGCGCGAGTATAAAACGTTACATTCTCAAGAAATTATGGCAACTATTTTTGCACCTGCACGTTCTGAACATACTGAAATAGTGGCTGCGCCACAAAATCAGGTGCTTACTGATCAAGTGCTTAATGGTCAGACGCTTGATGAGCTTCGTCCGTTGCATAAAAATGGCTGGTGTCATCAGACTGAGCGAGTGCTGCCATGCTGGTTGTTTTTACTGTTAATTTTGTTGCCAATATTAGTTTTTATGTTTTTGTTTTTGCAAAAAATTTGGATTAATCGTCAGCGCAAACACAGACCGGGTAAAGATAAAAAAGAAGCGTTTGCGCGGGCGCGTGCGGCGATAAAATTTGCTGAAAAAAATAGAGCTTACGCGCAACTTTATCCAATCTTGGTACAATTGTTTGTTGATCGATTGGCGATGCAGGCAACTGAAGTGACTGAAGAAAATAGTGTGCAGGTATTAGGTGATGCAGGATTAGCTGAAAAAGATTTGCTTGCATGGCGTCGATTTTTTGCGTCGACGCAAGAGCTCGTTTTTGCGTCCGTTCGCCCTGAGTTTATCGAAGGGGTGGATAAGCAAGATATATTTAAACAGGCGTATGATTGGTTAACGATTTTAGAAAAAGTTATATAAATTATGAAAACAGAATACAGCATAACCAACAAAGAATCTTTTTTGCGAGCGCATGAACTGTATAACGCAAAAGAGTATGCGCAAGCGCTCGCAATTTATCAGTCGCTTGATAACAAAACTGCTGCGATTTTTTATAACATGGGTAATTGTGCTTATAAGTTGGGGCAATATACCGATGCGCGTATTTATTGGAAACGAGCAGCGCGAAATGCGTCTCCGACGCAGCGTGCTGATATTGCGCATAATATACAAGCGCTTGATCAAAAAATTGGCATAGAGCATCCCGAAAGCAATGGATTACTTTGTCGGGGATTATTATATACCCATTCTGTTTCACTTCTTTTTTTACAATTATTGTTTTTATTTTGTTGGTTTGCTTTTTTTATTTTTATGCGACGAGTAAAAAAATATTTTCTCCTTTTTCTTTTTATCATTATTAATAGTATACTTGGCGCAATAATTTTGTATCGCTATGCGCACGCATGCTCATCGGTTGGTATTGTAACTGCTTCTCAGATTACAGTACATGCAGGGCCTGATAGTTCTTATCATACGGTTGGTACCATGAGTGCACCGGCAGAATGTGTCATAAAGCAGGCGCAGGGGGATTGGTACAAAGTAAAATCGGGAATTTTAGTGGGATGGATTAAGAAAGATGTATGTGAATTGGTATAACGCGCTTTTTCGAGCCTATTTTTTGGTGATGACCATAACAACGAGCATACTGTTTTACGAGTGTTGTTTTTTTAGACAACAATCAAATAAAATATATGCGGCAACGTGTGATTATCAGAACCATTTGGTGGCGATTAAAAAAGTTTTGGCTGAGTATAATTACTTAAAAGAACTGTTTGCACAACAAGATAATCAAGAAGATACTCAAGAAGAAGAAAAAAAAAAAAATAATTATGAGTTAGGAGAAGATCAAGAATATACTCCTGATCGTTTTCCTGATGGCGTAAAAATTTTTTCTTCGGACGATGAGGCGGATGATCAAGCCTCTTTTTTAGTTATTAATCGAGAATTGGAATATCTTAAGAAATTAAGTATCGCCTATCTGGTGCAACATAATCTTGATAAACATGCTCTTGTTGATGAATGGCGTGATTATAATGATTATATTAAAGATTCGCATGTTTCAGTTAAACCGGTAACAAAGAAAAAAAAATCGGGCAAGCGTGTTGTTTCCGGCAGATCAGTTACTAAAAAAAAGAGTAAAAAAAATGGTGCATCGACAGAAGATACAAGTGAGAAAATTGCAAAAGATATACAGCTTTCTTGGCCAGTAAAACGGTCTGATTTGTGGATTAGTGCTGGGTTTGGCCCGCGCAAAAGTGTATCAGGTGGTTATGAATTTCATCGTGCCATTGATATGGCAGCAGTACGAGGAACGCCAGTTCGAGCAGCAGCGGATGGCGTCGTGACCGAAGCTCGCTATGCATCGGGCTATGGTAACACAGTGGTGATTACTCACAATCGTAAATATCGCACTCGCTATGCTCATTTAGATAAAATTTGCACCCGCGTGGGAAACAATGTAAATCGCGGTGATTTGATTGGTCGTGTCGGCGCTACGGGCTCAGTTCGTTCGCGTGGCAATGACGCCTCCCATTTACATTTTGAACTGATTGCGTTCGGCAAAAAAATCAATCCATTTTATTATTTAAGTTGATTTTTTATGGGTGGGGTATTATGGCCAATATAGAAATGATATTTTTTCCGGGACCATAGTGCCAAAAAATTCGATATGCTCCGGGTGTTTTTTGTTGAGCATATGATTCAAATACTTTTTCACCATTTGGACCTTTAAGCGTATGAAATTCATGTGTGTTTAAAGATGGATGGCGTAGATTGTTTTCCATGTAGCGTAAAGCTTTAACAACGTCTTTAAATATTCGATTTTTTGAAGAATCAATCTTGAGATGCATAAGATGTCTTGCTGCGGTATCTGAATACTTCAATATAAAAGTCATAAATTATTTTTTTTCGAGCTCGTCTAAATTTATTCGGATATGTGCTTTCTCTTTAAGGGCTGCCCTAAGTTCATCTACGATTGCTTTATTTTTGGGATCAAACAACCATTGCTCTTCTTTTGGTATTGCTTGTATGGGTTCAAGAATAATCTTCCCGTCCTTCTCATATATTTCATAAAGATGGGACATGCCCTGCGATAGATTTTTGGGTATTGTAATGCGGTTTCGAGAATCGATTTTAACGTATTTTGTTTCTTTTTTCATATTTAGTACCTCTTGCCACAGATCATACCACAAATGGGCAAATGGGCAACGATTCTTGATAAGCCTAAGAATTTAATGAATTATGTTGATGCTCAGAGCCTTTTTCAAAATAGGCAGATTTATCTGCATTGGGATATAACACAATCTCAAAGTCATGGAGTTTTGTTGTTTTGCGTGAGCGTAAATGTTCCAGCTCAGAATAACAAGCCGATACGGCATCTGATTGGGAAATATTATTATCACGGGCAAATATTTCCATATATAATTTGATGCTTTGCAGTAAAAGTTTGTATAATTCTTTGGGTTTTGTGGTACTCCAGTCACCAGGGACAGCGTTTATTATTTTGAGGCTGGTGATAAACGCTTTGTTTTGTTTGCAGAGCGCGACTGCCGCGAGTAAACTCGTTTTGATTTGATTGAGATGCTCAATGGAATTGCTCGACAGATTATGCATCAAAAAAGCATATTGCTTTCCGGTTGAAAAGCGTAGATAAATTGCTGTGGCGATGCTGCCGTGTAAATTATTGGTGTACAGTGATTGCGGACGGGTATCTTGCCGAGAGACTTCGATGCTTTTTTGCTCGCCTACATTAACCTCGGTTGCTTTTGCTTGGTGTACGAGCAAAATGAGGGTGAATAACATATTTTTAAAAGATAGATTTTTCATGTTAGTATGCTTACTAGTTATGATATTTTTAAATAACTATGCGTTTCTAATAGAAATTATAGCTTATTTTGCTTGTCTGTCAAGAGCTATAGTGATTTTAAAAGGGTTTTTCGGGTTATTTCGTCGTTATCTCCGAGGGCTTGATAATCCTGTCTGAAATAATAGCATCAACGGGCGATTGCAAAAGTTTTCATTTATGATAGGATATATCTTAGTATTATATTAAATTAATAAACCTAAAAGGGGTTTTTATGTTAAACAAAAATATCTATTTCATGATGTTATCTATTGCAATGCTATCTGCGTATACAAACACCAGAGCGATGGGACCGGCTGTACTTGACGTGGCGGTAAAGGGAGTATCAACGCTGGCAGGAGTAGGAGTAGGAGCAAAAGTAGGAGCAAGTGTAGGAGCAATTGTAGGAGGATCAGTAGGGGCAACGGAAGGACTGAAATCAGCAGCAAAACACGGAAAAAAAGAAGCAGATATAGGAGTGGGATTATTGCTAGGAGGAGCAGCAGGAGTAATAGCAGGAGGAGCGATGGGATTAACAGCAGGAGGAATAGGAGGAGGAGTGATAGGATTTAAGGTAGGATCAGTCGTATCCGCAGCACTGCGAGCAAGGCTCTAAATTTCGCTTTATAATAATATTGATTTGATTATACAAAAAGCTCTGGCAATCGCGCTGGAGCTTTTTTGTTATCGTGCGTATTTACTGGAAAATTAACGGATATAGAAATCGAGATTATATTGGTTGTCATGCTTTTCATTAAGATGTTCGTCGACGGTGTCGTTAATTTTTTTGTAGAATTGGTAAATCATGGTGCCAAGTGAATAGCATATTACTTTCGCCATAGATGGTTTTAGTTCTGGAAATCGCACGAGATCCTGCTCGGGGAAAATAAGTTCTTCTGCTGGAATATGGGGTCGGCGTATGAGAACTTCTCGATTGTACGTTTCATACCAGAGTGTCTTCTTCTTCTCTTGAGCAATATAATCAGGAATTAATAGTTTTGTGCGTTGGTGATTAGCATGCATATTTTGTAATTCAAAGTATGGATTATAGGTATAGGTTGATTGCGAATGAACGTCAAGTCCAACTAATTCTTGTTCGTGGCGTGCTGGAGGAACTAATCGGATTTTAAAGCGTATAATATCATGCTGAGTTGATATCAGTGATGGGTTTTTTACGGGTTGTGCGATTAATTTTGCGGCAAATTGTGCATTCGCTGTCATGAGGCCACGTTTTTTTACAGTATTCATGTCGCCATCGGTTTCTCGCAAGTGATGGTAAACGCGGGTATAGCCGGGTGCAAGTTCTTTTAATGTTGGTTTGGTATCACGAGTTGATTGCGGAATCATGCTAAGAATTGAGTTATTTGCGAGTAAAATAAATATTAAAAAAATGTTTTTTAAAGCGAGTTTGTTCATGAATTTGTTCTTTCTATTATTTTTTTATGATGCGTTCGGGTTGTATTATGCCGCCGGAGATAATGAGTGCCATTGCTTCTTGTTGGGTTAGATCGACGACGGTGATATCGTGCGCAGGGAGCATGATGAAAAATCCAGTGGTGGGATTCGGGGTGGTGGGTACAAAGACGGTAAACAGTTGGGTGTTTTGATCAGGGGTAAGTGATGGGGGGAATTCGCCGGTTAAAAAGCCGACGCTGTAGATTCCCGTGCGGGGAAATTGTACCAAAACAACTTTTTTAAAGCTGACGGTGTTATTTGGGTCGAAGGCGAATACGAGTTGTTTGATGCCGGAGTATACGGGTCGCACGAGTGGGAGTTTAAAGAGAAGAGATTCAAGGCCGTGAATTAATGATTTGATGATGAAAAAATGTAAAATGGCGCCGATAAAAAAAATTAATAAAAGAACAATTAAGATGTCTGAATGGGGGAGCCAGCTTAAAAAAGGAGTTTTGAGGTGGCCAATGGGCTCTACCCATTTTTTGAGTAATCTAAACGATATTTGAAAGACGGCGATGGTGAGTGTAAGAGGTAGAATAGCAAATAAGCCGGTTAAGAAAATCGATTGTATGTAATGCAAAAATGCATACATTTTTTGTTTAATATGTTCTTTCATGAGTCCTGTTTACTGTTGATCGTGATAATAATGTTTGCTGGAGAGTAGTGTAACAGTTTTATTGTCTCGGGTAAAAAAAGATGTGCTGATTGGATGTTGATCGGGTTGGGCCCATCATGTAATGCGTCGCTATTAATGTGTACGGCGAGAGTTTCAAGATTAATGGTGCGTAGCAGTTCTCGTTTGCCGGTCAGATGTATTGCGATTTGTTCAGGCGCAGTAATTTGTTTACTAGTTTGTTGATCTGGGTGTGCGCTATAAAAACAGAGCGGGACGGTGAGCCAGGTGTCGATGGTATGGGATTGGCTTAATGCGTTCCAGAGGCCACAAGCGATAATAAAGGATACCGTTTTAATGATCGCGTTGTGCGTGAGGCTGTTTTTTAGATAGATGAAATGAGTGCGCATTGGTGGTCTCTCTTTTTTTGGCGATTGAAGAAATATGAGTGAGATAGTTGGTAATAAAAGTTATAGCTTGTGGTGTTGTGAGTTGTTCATGTGCTTTGCCAGAGGCTATGATATCAAATTGACGTTTGGCTGGAGTTATTTTAAAAACGAGCATATCCATTTTTTCGGTGTAAAACAGCGCATCTTGTTTCCAGGATTGCTCTATTTGTAGATGCCAGCGTGCATTAATACCCAAGATTTTCCCCTGGGAGTTAAACCAGAGCATATGATCATGTTCAAGCGAAGGGCTGTGTAACAAGATAGTAAGCAGATCTTTTGTAATAGTTGCTTGTAGGGCGAGCGGCGTGACGAGATAATCCTGTAAACTATCGGTACATTCGATAACGGCAATAATCTCTTGATTGTTATTGATTGCGATTAAGCAGCTTTGGATAACTGTTTCGAGCCAGTTGTTCTGTTCTGGTTCGGGATGAGTGAGCGTGCGGAGCGCGACAAAATTTTTCTGTAATGTGTATTGGTGAAATATAATAAAAAGTAGGGCGACGATTGGTGATGCGCAGATCAGAAGATGGGAGATGGTGGTAAGTTGCAGTGCGTGCGCGAGAAAGAAGGATAAACAGTAGGTGTAAAAATAGCCCAATAAATTTTTATGTTTATCTTTTTTGAGCCACATAGATAGGCCATAGATGACATAGGCAAGCAGGAGGATTTCTAGGCCGTCGCGCCAGGTAAAAAATAGATAAAAATCTTTTATAAAATCTCTCATAAAAACTCTCTTATGGTATAATTACTATTCTTATATCGTTTACCCTAAAAAAAGTTTTTTGTTTTGTATAGTATTAGGATAGAGAAATGCAAAAAGATAAAGTGGTGTTAACGGGCGATCGGCCGACCGGACCGTTACATCTAGGCCATTATGTGGGATCGTTGGCAAATCGGATAACGTTGCAAAATGAGTATACGCAATATGTGTTGATTGCTGATCTGCAGGCGATGACCGATAATTATGATAATCCGCAAAAAGTAAAAGATAATGTATTGCAGGTTATGCTTGATTATTTAGCAGTTGGCATAGATCCGACTAAAACAACGATTTTTATTCAATCGATGATTCCGCAAATTGCAGAACTTACAATTTTGTATTTAAATTTAGTGACGGTAAATCGGTTAAAGCGTAATCCGACGGTAAAAGCAGAAATTCAGCAAAAAGGTTTTGGCGAAAACGTACCGGCTGGTTTTTTTATTTATCCAGTGCATCAAGCAGCTGATATTACGGTCGTCAAGGGCACGTTGGTGCCGGTTGGTGCTGATCAGGTGCCGATGATAGAACAAACAAACGAGATCGTCCGATCATTTAATCATACTTATCAGACTGACGTGTTGGTGTGCGCACAGCCACTGATTGCGAAAGTTGAGCGGTTGCCTGGTACTGATGGGCAAGCAAAGATGAGTAAATCATTGGGTAATGCGATTTTTCTATCTGATGACGCAGATACCGTAGCAAAAAAAGTGATGAGTATGTACACCGATCCGGATCATATTCATGTACAAGATCCGGGTAAAATCGAGGGTAATACTGTATTTACCTATCTTGATATTTTTGGGACCGATCCGGTAACGGTAAAAGATATGAAGGCGCAGTACCAGCAGGGCGGTTTAGGGGATGTGAAAGTAAAAAAATATTTAATTGAGGTGCTGAATAATTTTTTAGACCCTATTCGAGCAAAAAGAAAAGAGTATGCGCAACATCCTGATCAGGTGATGCAGATGCTCAAAGAGGGTACAGAAAAAACGGTAGATGTGGCAGCAAACACGATGAATCAAGTACGACAGGCGATTAAATTGCATTATTTTTAAAACTCTTTTTTTGTAGGGATCTGTTTTGCTAGGGTAAGCAGGTATCTATAACTAAAAGGAGAATCTCATGAGCAATCGTTCTGTTTTTGCACCCAAAAGAGGGTTGTTGTACGGTTATTTAACCCCGTTGCTGACCATTGGACTCTTTGTTGTTTTGATCGGTCTTTCGGTAGTGAGTATGTGGTATAGGTCACAAAATGATATTGGTTATTTAATCGCTGACGAGATAGCAACGCTCGCAACTATTTTTAAACGAATTGAAGAGTCTTGTAAGATTATCAATTTTGATCATCAAAAAAATCCTATAAATTTCTTGAATATCAAAAAAGGAGGATTTGTCGGATCGGAACTCGGTTCGATGAATCTTGCGCACCCGGAACAGTGGGATGGACCCTATCTGGTAGAAAATCCTAAAATAGAGGGATGTGAATATCAGATTGTGCATACAAAAAATGGTTATTTCATTACACCAGGCCAAGGAGTTAAGCTGCCAAACGGCAAAATCATTGGTAAAGATATTATGTTGGATGAACATGCAGATATTATGGCGATGATGCAGGATGAGCAGCAATTGAGATTTTGTGATAGGCCATTGGCTGCGCCGATTTACATGCGACGCTTTTCATTACCAGATACGACACCTCATGGCACGACTCATGCTATCGATCCAGAAGATTTGGTTGATGAGTTGTAATGTTACACTTTTTCCAAAAACTTAGAGCTGATTTTTTTGAGCCCTTCTTTGAATTGCACCGAGATGGTGTAAGACTCATCAAGGTTTTCTTTTGCGCTTTGTACTATCCCTACGCCGAATTTCTCATGTTTTACCGGCTGATTTTTCTGCCAGGCTGAGTCTTGCTTTGGCGGGATAGGTTTTTTTTGCTTGGATACTGTTGCTGTTTTACCAAACGTAAGCACAGGTGATGTGTCAATATCAGAGCTTGTATGCTTTTTAGTGCCAAGCCATTGGGCAAAAAATAGATGTGCCTCAGGCTGGCGAGTATGTGACAGATCATGTGCAAAGAGATATTGACTCGGCACCTCATCCAAAAAACGTGACTCAATTTGGTCGGTCATCTGGCCATAGGCATAGCGGTAGCGGCACCGCGACAGAAGCAGCCGCTCTTTGGCTCGTGTAATACCAACGTAAAATAATCGTCGCTCTTCTTCCAGCTTTTCTGGCTCAAAAAGAGAGCGTGAGCTTGGCAGTAGCCCGTCTTCCAATCCAGGAATAACAACAGTGTCAAATTCTAATCCTTTGGCGGCATGCATTGTCATCATGAGCACCGGATTGTGATCGGTAGTCTGTTTTTTTTGCATGTCGCTCATGAGGGCAACTTCGTTTAAAAAACCATCCAATCTATTGGTGCCATTGGATTCGAAAAATTGCATTGCGTTTGTGAGCTCTCTAATATTTTCTGTGCGTTCTTGGAGCTCTTGTTGCTCATAACTTTTTTTGAGATACGCGAGATAGCCGGTTTTGCTAATTATCTGATCCAGTATGGCGCTTGGCTTGTTTGCTGGGTTAATTGTTTCGAAAATATGAATAAAATCGGTAAGAGTTGCTGTTTGTGCACGACCGACAGCTTTTTCTTCGATCATTTTCTTTGCAATATCAATAAAGGTTAAAAAGGGTTCTTGGTGCCAACGTTCATAAAAAACTGTTTCAAATTTGTCCCCCAAGCCTCGCAATGGACAGTTAATGACACGAAAAAATGAAGGGCGATCAAAGGGATTGACTATTAATCGTAGGTAGGCAAGCAGATCTTTAATCTCTTTACGTTCATAAAATTGAATGCCCCCAATAATTTTATAGGGAATAGATTTTTTAACGAGCGCTTCTTCTATTGCGCGTGATTGAAAATGGGTTCGGTATAAAATAGCGGTTGTTTGTGCAGGATTTTTTTTGACCAACGCAGAGACAAACTCAGCAATCATATCCCCTTCATGATACTCAGATAAACAGTTTATTTTACCAATGCGGTCGCTTGCTGGTCGTTCTGACCAGAGCTGTTTGGGATTGCGAATTTTATTATGTTGAATAACCTGATTGGCAACTTGTAAAATAGGTTGTACTGAGCGATAATTTTGCTCAATCGTAATGAGGTTGGTATCGGGGAAATCTTTTTTAAAATCAACGATATTGGCAACCGTTGCGCCCCGCCAGGAATAAATTGATTGATCTTCGTCGCCGACCACGCATATTGAATCGATGGCAAACTGTTTTTTGCTATTTTTTGCCATACGCTTGAGTAGCTCATGTTGTACCACGTTGGTATCTTGGTACTCATCAATTAAAATATGTCGCACTTCTTGCTGAAACGCTGCTTGAAACTCTTTATGAGTAAACAACTTGAGCCCTTCGAGCAACAGATCATCAAAATCAAAACATTTACTGGCGATGCGCTCCTGTTCATATGCTTGATAAATGCGTGCAAAGAGTGGATCATTGGCATATTGCGCATGGGCATCGCCGGGATTGATTAACTTATTTTTAATACCGGAAATGCGATAGGATACACTTTGCACACTGATTTTTTTCGTTAAATTATTTCTTGCCAAAATACCGGCAATTATTTTTTTCTGATCATCTTCATCGAGAATAGAAAAAAAGGGAATTTGCAACAACGCCGCATTTTTTTTCAAAAGATACATACAGTAGGCATGAAAGGTGCCGATAAATGGCACATCTTTGCTGGAGCCCAAAAAGTGCCGTATGCGTTCTTGCATCTCTTTTGCCGCTTTGTTCGTAAACGTTAACGCTACAATTTCTGTCGGGAATACTTGTTTGTTGAGAATTAAGTTTGCAATACGAGCAGTGATCACACGAGTCTTTCCCGACCCGGCTCCGGCGACAACTAATAAAGAGCCGGAGTCATGGGTGACTGCTTTTTTTTGGGAATTATTAAGATTTGTTTCTAGGAAGCTGTTAAATTGTTTTTGTACGTCTTGCATGTTCTCTTATTTTGCTAATTTGTAACTTGTTTTTATGCTCATTAATATCTTTGCTTAAGTGTAGCGAAAAAATAAAAAAAATCATTTTAAAATCCAGCCGGATGATTTCTCTTCGATAAGACGAGAGCCGACCAGTTCATTGATTTGTCGTTTTATTAAAAAGCGAATATTGTTGTTGAACGAGACCGATTTGGCAATTTCAATAAATTCTTCATCATATTCTTTTTGCTGAATCTTTCGTCTAATATTGTCTTCGATATCCCATAACATTGTATTGATATAACGTAATTTTTTGGTAAGTTCGCAAAATTCTGTTGACTCGGTAAGGTGACTCGTGACTGTTTTGTATAAACTTTCAAGTTCCCGCACTATATTTAGTTTTTTACTGTAATTGTCGATACGCTCCACTTTAATTTCCAAGATGGTAATTTTGTCCATCAGATCGCCCACTGAAAGTTCTGCTGATACTGAAACGCTATTTGCTGTTGTTGGATTTCCGGCAGCAATCTGCTGCCCGATACAAAGTAAAATTAATCCTGAATGAAGTACGATCTGTTTTGTGTACTGCTTGCTCATCTGCTCTCTCCTAAACTTTTTTATGATGTGTATTGGTACGTTCTAGTTTTTACTAAAAATAGGGAAAAGAGTAAAGGGGCGGTTACTTATTTTTATAGTAAGCCGACTTCTTTGAATATGTGCGTGAGCAAATCTTTCTCAAAAACGCGACCTATGGCATTTTCTATAAAAAAATTTTTTAATTGAGGTAATCTCCAGGATTTTTTAAACTCATCGCTACTTTCAATTACTACCAAAACAAAATCTTGTTTTTTAAATTGTTTATATAACGCTTTAAATAAAGCAACAGCTTCTTTTTTTGTTATATTACCACATCGAAAAAAATAAAGTTTGCCTTGATACGCTTTTAATTTTCTAAATCTCTCAATGCGGCGCATAAACTTTTCATACACTTGATTATACTGTTCACGAATAATATCTATAGAAGAGGTATCAAGAAATTGTGATTTAAAATGAGCCTGCAGTTCTTCTTCAGGATGCTGAAATGGAAAGTCGTGAGGAATAGAAATTTGATACATGGCATCATGTACCCAGTTGGTCTCTGGAAAAAAACTTAGATTTTCAAGGGATAGAAAATTATTAAAATTATCGTTGATGCATTTAATAATTCCTGTGATTGAAGATATGCACCAATCAAAAGGAAATGCTCTGATTCGTACATGTTCATAGAGTAGTTGATTGGTAACGGTACAATTATATCCTAAGCTAACTGCTATTTTTTCTTGATTAAGCCAGTTGTCATCATCTAGATCACGGTTAATGAGGTGGTGTAAAAATTCAAAGTCATGACAATCATCTTGAATAGCATAGGTGTTCCAATCAAATAGTTGCGCAATGTTTGTAGATCGAACGGTTCGTGTGTTGATGATGCATAGTAAGATTATGAGGTAACTGTTTTTGCTAAAAAGTTTCATTTTATAATAATCCAACTTCTTTGAATATGTGAGTGATTAAATTTGGTTCACCAATATAGCCATCAGTATTTGGTATAAAAAAATTTTTTATTTGTGTGAATCGCCATGGATTTCTATAATCCTTGCTACTGCCAATAACAATTAAGGTAAAGTCCTGTTTTTTAAATTTTTTATACAGAGTTTTAAATAAAGCAACAGCTTCTTTTTTTGTTGTATTACCCCATCTAATAAAATAAAGTTTACCTTGATACATTTTTAATTTTCTAAATCGTTCAATACGACGCATAAGTTTATTGTATGTTTGATTATATTGTTCATATACAACATCCTTAGATGGTATCCCTGGACGTGATCCGCCCATTTCTATTTGAAAGGGAAAATCATGCTTAATAGTAATATTGTATAATGTATCTAAGACGCTCATGGGCTCAACTAATTGGCAGTTTTCAATATTAAAAAAATCTTTAAAATCATTATCAATACAGTGAATAATTGCAGCAACTGATGACAAGCACCAATCAAATATACATGCTTTATGTCGTAGTTGTGCCATATTAAGTTGCATTGCTATGGTACAATTAGATCCTAAACTGATTGCTATTTTTTCTTGATGAAGCCAGCCAGAATCTTCGTATTCAATTGCTTGTATGTTACTTATTAATAATACACTTATTAAATAACAGTTTTTTTTAATGAGTGCACATTTCATAAAATTATTCCTAATAATTTGATAAAAATTGGGTAACTGTTAATGTTCAAGATATAGTATAAAGATCGAACGAGTGCAAGATATCTGTAAAAATCTGTTATTTGTGGAGTAGTGGAGCGATGAATAAATTATTTTTTAGTATCATTTTTTTTGTCTTAAATATATATGCCAATACATTTGAATCATTTGTTTTGATTACTACATTATATAATGAAACAAATGCAGAACGACGGGCAGAGTATATCACCTGTT
>Ga0207118_1084_pt1 | contig 19085 bp, 23 predicted proteins | sample Alteio_BWMinHeat_42_FD_153507 | JGI IMG/M metagenome (GOLD analysis project Ga0207118, IMG submission 153507) | Enriched cells from forest soil in Barre Woods Harvard Forest LTER site, Petersham, Massachusetts, United States -... | ecosystem: Environmental > Terrestrial > Soil > Temperate forest >...
GTGCGTGGCCCTTCAGAAGCCATAAAGTGAATGAAGTGCATTGGCACCAATTCTGTGGGAAGTAATCTCCCGAGTTCTGAGAAAAGGGTCACGCCGATTTATTTTCATTACAAATGTGTAATTGTGATTTTATTTTCGCCACATTTTTTCCCATGTCTCGGCAAATTTCGTCATCATCTCACCGTATGTTTTTAACTGACCCATTCCTGACTGGTCCATTGTTTTTTGCCAATTTTCGCCAAATTGTTTTAATGCATTTAAACCAGATTTGTTCATCGTATTTTTCCAGCTATCAAGAAACTGGTTCATAGTACTTTGGCTTGATTCATGGAGTGCTTTTTCCATAACTTCATTGTACTTTGCCTGAACATCGTTACTTGCTTTCTGTAATGATTGAAATGAAACTCTCCATTTTTCTAATGCAGTAGTATATTCATCCCATAACTTGGTCCAATTTTTCGTAGACTTTTCATTTTTGGACATGGTTTATTATTATAAAACAGTCTGATAAACATATCCACCATCAAATACGTGTGTATTTGAGTTCATTTTCTGACATGAGCTAAAATTTAATCTATGAATCAACAAAGGCAACGCAAGCGATTAAATCTGTATTGAGCGACCGATTATTATGAAAAATCTGAAAATTTTCATAATATTGATCATGATTGCAGGAATTACAGGCATATCAGGAAATGCTTTTGCATTATCCCAGCCAAACATAGACTGCCAGTCAGGAAGCATCTGCGTTCATCCAGGTGATTTTATGACATACTCTACAGAATTTGAAAAAGTGCCATCTATTGAAACATATACCTTTGGAGACTATATCGGCACAGACAAGGTAAGTGTCAGCATAACCAGTGTTTTGAACGGTACCAAAATTCAATCAAACAACATATTGGATCTGAAAACTGGATTTTATAATGAGACTGCTAATGGAAGCGGTCTTCCTATTCTTGTCATGGTACCAACTCCAATCAATGTTGGCAAAAACATATCTGGTGTTTCTGAAAAAACTCAAAATTTCAACGGTTCCCAGAGAGATGTGGTTTCCGTTGCAAACAACACCGCAACATCTACAAACGAGATAGGATATGATAAAGAAACTGGCGTGCTAATGTATCTTCATTTGATACCAAAATCAGCAAATGCAGTCACTTCAATTCTTGATGTTAGTTTTCCAACCAAATATGATTTGATAAATACCAACATGTTTGCAAATTCTGTAACACAAGCTGACTTGCAAATCCCGTCTTGGATAAAAAACAATGCAAAGTGGTGGGCACAAGGCTCGTTAACTGATGATGATTTCACAAAAGGAATTCAATACATGGTACAAAATGGAATGATGAAAATCCCGCATACCCAGTCTGATTCTAGCTTGCCACATCAAATACCTAGCTGGGTTAAAACAAGTGCAGGCTGGTGGGCAAATGGTCAGATATCAGATAATGATTTTGTCAAAGGAATACAATATCTGGCAGATAGCAACATAATTCATGTTTAAAGTCATTTGTAAACCACGTACTATGATATGATGCCTGTGATTTTCCATCATGATACCTATCTATAGTGTCAGTTTTGATACAAACAAGTGAATATTAGATTCTGTTTTATTTGATATGTAATGAGATCTGTACCGATAATTATTGGTTCATTGCTTATGATAGTTTCAATTCCAACATATCTTTATTCACCACATTTTTTATCTCTGGCAGTACACTCTTTTTTTCGTTCAATATCAAACGGCGGCGCCGTAAATACATCAATACTACACCAGATGGGATACCCATCTATGAGTGCAGTCATTCCCATTTTACAATATTCTGTAATAGGAATGGCAGCAGCTGGAATCGGCTTTGTATTGTTTGGATTTGTAGCAAAAAAGATTCCAAAGAAAGTTGTAGTTAAACTAGTTACAGAAGTATCGGATAAAGAAAAAGAAATTCACATAGATTCCAAACCTACAGATGAAAAGATTCAAACAAATCTTCGTAGTATTAGAATATTACAAGAGAGATTAGCTAAAGGCGAAATTTCATCAAGTGAGTTTCTAAATTTAAAAAGATTCTTAGAGTAATCAAAACAGACATTGTTAAATGTCTGAGTGACTAGAAATTTTTCGTGACTTGATTAATCTGGCAAGATATATGAAGCCTATGAACAACCAGGCATACATCATTGCAGTAAAGACAAACGCCACTATTTTATAATTAAGAGAATTATCAAGTAAGTTTAAAGGAAAAAAATACTGTGTCAAATTAGATGGTAAAAACATATTCAAAAATTCTACATTATATACCTGTAATGCATGCCATCCAACAAAAACTGTAACAAAAAAGAAGATTGTTTTTTTCCCTATGTATCTTTCAAATCCTTTTCTCTCAAGTTTTACCAGTCTCTGGTTTAGGTTTTGTATCTCTTTTTGAAGTTGATCAACAGTATGTTCATTTTTTTCTTGTATTGAGCCTTGATCTTGACCTCCAAGATATAGTGGAATGATATTATCCAGATATTTTTGATCAGAAAAAGGCAACATACGGCCTGTAGTTAGCATGTCAAGAATGTATTCTAGCCTTCCCGGATCGCCTTTGCCAAGCTGCATCAATTGTTTTACAGAATTTATCAAATCATCAGACAATGACTAGATGAAAAAATCGCCCAGATAAAAGGGAATGCTCTGAAATATTTTTTATGAAATGTGTGATTTAGCTAAACCCTACACCGAATTTATCGCCTTCTTGCAAAGGATCAAAATCAGCGCTTTTTAGTTTCAAATACAAAAAGGCCTCATTTACTAGTAAAATGGCATCATCATCTTTAAGCTTAAAGTTTGTTTTTACATAATCATAATACTTTTGCAATGTCTTTGGGCTTTGTTCATCAAATGAGGTTTTATCTGAAATAATTTGTGATGCAATGTTTTCTATTTGGGAATCATGGTTAGAATTACTCATGTGTTTTTGTAGTTTAGCGACTTTTTAACACTTTGTAAATTACATGCAAAGAATGCAAATACTAATCTGTTGTACTAGAGACCATCGTGGTCTTATTTTGAACCTGCTTTTGTAAAATATCAAATTTGGAATAGTTTGATTCTATAAAATATAATCATAGAATGATGAAAAGTTTTCATTTTTAAAATTTAGTGAGTTAAAATAGGTAATAAAATATGAATCTGGGTTCCATTATTGGTTTTTTCTGATTCTGCCCAGATTTTACCACCGTGGCTTTCAATTATACCCTTACAAACAGACAAACCAAGTCCTGTTCCGCCATGTTCTCTTGTGGATGAGGTGTCTATCTGATAGAATTTGACAAAAATTTTATCAAGTTTACTTTTTGCTATTCCAATCCCATTATCAATAATGCTAATTCTTGCATGTGTATTGTCCTCAAGTCTTAATTTGATGTTTATTTTACCGTTATTTTTTGGGCAGAAATCCATAGCATTTGATATTAAATTGATTAAGACTTGTTCTATTCTTGTGTTATCACATAAACAAGAAATGTTCTCTTGAAGATCTGTAGTGATCATTATACTATTATGTTCTAGATCAGGTCGCATCCTTGCAAGTACATCTTTTATTATTTGAGAAAGATAATGTGGATTCTTTATCATTGCCAGCTGCCCAAGCTCAATTTTTTGAGCATCTAAGAGATCGGATATCATCTTTAGGAGAAATCCTGTACTGGTTTTGATGATCTCAAGCTTTTGCTTTTGGGTATCGTTTATTTTTCCCAGTTTTTGCGAGAGTAAAATATCAACATAACCTATTATTGGCACAAGCGGTGTCTTTAATTCATGAGTTATCATAGCCAAGAACTCTTCTTTTATTACATCTGCTTTTCTGAGTTTTTCATATAATTCTCTTTCTAGATCTATAATAGTTTTAACAGAATCACTTACAATATTGGTTGACTGAGAAGACGTGTCCAGTTCATTAGATTCTGTTGTTTCTACTTGTTCAGTAAGACCATCTCGTAAGAATTTTCTTCGTCTTTCATATTCATCACTTTCTAATAGCGTTACTGCCAGACTTGCCTGACCATTGTTAACAAGTTCAAGTGACTTGGTTTCCAACTCCACAAGATCAAGATTTGCTTTTTCCATAGCTAAAAAGAATTCTTTATCTTTTTTGTCTGCAATTTTAATAGCATTTTTAAATAATTGATCTGATTTTGGTTTAAGTATTTGGTATCGTTGTTCCCATTTTTTATCGCCGGTAAAAGCATAATTTCGTGCAGATTGTGCTAGCACTTCTTCATAATATCTCATGAGTTGAATGTTGTATAATCGCATACTCATGATATTGTTTAGTTTTTTATCAGTTCTAAAGTTTACTATACGTTTCATGGATTCTTTCTCGAAATCGGATTATCACCATAAAAAGTAAGAATCCTACAAATGTGACATTTACAACAAATGTAAATGGATTATCAAGAGATCCTTGCAGAGTTCCAAAAGAAAGCGGATTAGTCCATGTAGTACTTGGAGAAAAATAAAATTTTTGCCAGCCCAGCAAGGCTGTCACAGAATGTGCAAATACAAAACATATCACAAAAGCAATTTTTGTTTTGTGATATTTTATACCATTGATAAAATTCCAGAATCCATAAGAGGCAATAAAAAGAATTGAAATTAAAAGAGGCAGCAAATATCGCTCTTGAGAGAAATCCTTTGCCATCAAAAGTGTGAAAATTAAAGTGCTAATGAACCAGATTAGAACCATACCATCCTGCACATAATTTTTGAATTTTCTGACTCTGTATATGAGACATCCAAGTCCAACAAAGAAAAAGATGCTCAATGGAACACTTGAATATGTCAAAGGAGAAGTCAGACTAAGATTTCCAAACTGGTTGGAATTTGGTTCAAGTATTTGCTTCTCTATGAAGCTTGGAAACACAACATAATGAAAAACTGTTATCATATTTTTAATCTGAATGCCATGAATAGTTGGATATCCGATATACCAAACATCACGATTGTAATTGTCCATATCGCTTTTTGTCACTGCAATTTGGTGCAACGGGTTTTCGTAAAATCCTGGCAGAGTTAAAAAAAACGACAAAACTGTTATCATACCAAAGAGGAAGATAGACAGAGTGATTTTAGATATGCGGCTTTTGCCAAAAGTAGAACCAGCCTCTCTTTTGAACATACTACCAAACAAAATAATGCCAAGAAATAATCCAGAGAATTCTATAGACAACATCTTTGAAGTAAAAGCCAAACCAAATGTAATTGCACCTAAAATTAAATATCTAATTTTCAAATGTCCAGTTTTGAAGGCATAAAGTAAAAGCAATAACGATAACATGCTAAAGAAAACATAGTGAACCTCAGTCATCACGGTCCTACTGTACCATATCCAAAGATCATAAAATAAGAAAAGAATGGAAAAGATTATGCCTACATATTTGTTAAAAAAGAATTTTCCAATTAAAAATGAAATTACTATAGTCAATGATCCAAAAAGTGGTGAAAGGAGGCGGCCTGCAGTAAATTCTGAAATAGTAGGCAGATTGGTATGAGTGACGCATTGCCAGTAACAGGCCCAGATGTTAAAGTATCCATTGTCTTCGTTTCTCACATCCATTGGAAAACCAATCAAAAGATTTCGAAGTGGGCTATAGGTCAGGCCATATGCAGGTATATGATACAAAAGGTGACAGTTATCAAGAGATGTTAAACATGGATTTGAAAAATCACCCTTCATTATCAAATGGATATAATTTCCAGCCCAGCTAAGATAGACAACCTCATCTCCATGCCAAGGTTGTCCTTCTAGATTATACGAATAAATGAAAAAAGATCCCAGAAATAGTATGACAGGAATTATGTATTGTGAGTTTGTCTTGATAAAATGTACTAGTTTCATTAGTTTGTATTCTCTATTTTATTGCTAAAATGCCGGTATAATTTTAAGTTCGTTTTTTATCATTTAATGTTCAATTGTTATGTATAATGATATGATTAGAGATTCAAAAAGAAAAAAGGATTTGTTTAATCTTGTAGTAATATTATCTAAAAAGTGTGAAGCTTTCAAGACTCAGATTCGTTCAGATTTGAATTGAAAGATGTGTCACTTTGTTTTTCCTTTCTTCGCTTTATCCACAAATTAATTGCTGCTGCAGTCATACCTCCAAGTAAAACCATTCCTAGTATGACATATTGATAATCCATGAAATCAAGACAGGGATTTGAATTTCTTTACTGCCTCACGAGTTAGCCTTTCCTGCTCTTCTTTTGTAATTTTAGTTGGGTCTTCTGAAGCCAGAGCCTTATCATAGTCCTCTTGTGTTGTCTTTATCTTCTTTTTCTCGTCTAACATTATAAATTCAAAATCATACCTTGACTGATATCTCTTTTCATTATGTCTTGGAATAATATTTTTTTATTTTAGAGCCACATTTTGGACAGGCATTTTCATTGTGGTAATAGCCACACTCTATGCAGACAAATTTGGTTGGCTCTCGGGCTCTCATTGTTCTAAAAAATCTGCCAGCTTCGTTTTTCTTGCCAAACAAAACCATTGTTATAATACAAATAGCAACTGCTGCAATTGCTATTGGAATTAATATTCTGAATAAAAATGCCAGTCCAATTAATACTGGAATAAAGATTGCAAAAAATTTTACCTTGTCCATAATACCACCATATTTCTTAACATTCCATTACAGAAAACATTTTGTAACAATATTGTATATGGACATAGTTGCATTTAATGGTTGATTTCTAGTTTATTTTCATGTTTTGGGGATCATTGATTTTTATACTTGGATGAGACATGTAAAGCATGCAGAATCAAGAATTGGACTCGGCGCAAAGGAGTACAAGACAAAGAATTGTCTAGCGGGTATCAACAATATGATTTTGTACACAAATTTGTAAATCAAAAAGGATCTGGTTCTCACGTCATAATAGGAATACTAATTCTAATCATTGGCATCAGCATTGGTATTTCCTATCAAAACGAGACAATAATCTATCTTGCAATAGCTGCAGGGGTTATAGTTATTGTTTCAGCATTTCTTATGATAATCAAACAATATGAAAGAGCGATAATACTAAGACTTGGAAAATATCACAAACAGGTTGGTCCTGGTGTTCAAACTAGACTGCCTTTTGCAGACAATATTCTCGTAGTGGATGTCAGAGAAAAAGTAAGCGAGTTCAAAGCAGAAAGGATGCTTACAAAAGATAATGTTCCAGTAACCATTGATGCCATACTTCGTTACAAAATAATTGAACAGCGAGCGAAAGATGCCATATTAAATGTCGAGAACTTTAACAATATGATCCAACAGGTTTCTCAGACCACACTCCGTAATAACATAGGTTCTTCATTATTCCAAGACGTGCTTTCAAAAAGGGAGGAAATCAACACCCATATTAGAACCACAATAGAAAGCGAGGCAAGTAACTGGGGTGTAGAAGTAACTGGTGTTGAGATTCGTCAGGTCATAATACCACAAGAGTTGGAATCTGCAATGTCAATGCAAGCTCAGGCCGAGCGTGAAAAAAGCGCTAGAGTGACATATGGAGAGTCCGAAGTTCTGGTTGCACAAAAATTTCTAGAGGCAGCAAAAGTATATTCCAATAATCCTGTTGCATATGCGTTAAGACAATCCAACATGTTGTACGAATCAATCAAGGTACAAGGCAATACCATAATTATGGTTCCATCAGAATCACTTAATTCAATGGGATTTGGGAACTTGGGAACTACCATAGCATATCTAGAAAGTACAAAAAAAGCAATTCAAAATGAAAAGTCAAACGCCGACAAAACAAAACAAGAATAATTCTTCAAGGATTGTTATTGCCATCAATAGAATGAAAAATTAGCTAATCTTCTTCTACTTGATCTGTTTTGGTGTCATCATCATAACTTTCGTCTAAATACTCTGTATCTTTTTCATTTTTATCGGCATTATTTTCTTCAGACAATTATTGTATTGAAGCTGTAATGCCTATAAAATTGACTGGATTTTTCACAACTGTAAATTCCGCATTAAACCAGTTTATTAGAGAGAAGCACATATTAGATATTGTAATGAATATTTATGATCAAAAATCAGTACGTTGTTCCAAGTGTGACAGGTTCATTGGAGAGATTGATTATGACGCGGTAATTACTTTGCCAAAATGTGGGCATTGTGCCAATCCCTTACCAGAAGGCGACGATAAAGTACAATACATAGTAAGTAAATTCAACAAAAATCCAAAAAGTTTAGCGCGACCGCTGGATTCCACTAGTTAATTATCATAGTTTTCATAAGATTTGAAAGTATGGAAAGAATACGAATCAAATCCAGTGATCTAAGATCAGTTGGCTATGATGAATCAACCCAAATATTAGAAATAGAATTCCATCATGGCGGAATCTACCAGTACTTTAGCGTGCCAAAAAAGATCTTCGAAGACTTGGTAAAATCTACATCATCTCACGGACAATTTCATACCAGATACATTAAGAACAGATACAGACGTGAGAAAGTTCTCTGATTCGTTAAATCTTTTTAAAATTGATGTATCTGACACATTTATTGTAATATTATGAACTTGCCGATTTGTGTTTCTGTCCAATATTGCACTGGAAAGTAGATATCTTGTTGACACATGTCGTTTGTTTGTGTTCCAGTTGGAACATCATACGAATTCAAACAACTCCCTTCAATCACAACATTCTCAAATGGTGAATCGTCAATCAATGAATTTCCCGATGTGTGTTTTGTAGACAGATTGTTTCCATCTAAATAAACAACATAAGCATCTTTAGTATGGTCTATTGGTAGATTTTTATAATTTAGATCTATTTGGTCAATTGGCACACCTGCGATCAAAGTTATTCCCGGCGTGTAATTTTCAGGATCACTGGCATACGCATTCATAAGAAAAATAGGAGCCAGAATTGAAAACCCAATTAATAACAGAATTTTACGGTTTGTAATCATCATCGATTTACTTTGTTTCTTTTTATCTAAGTGTATTCTATGGTTTTTCTGATAATTCATAGAACTATGAAACCAACATAGGAAGATAATTTATCAAAAAACGTTAAATTATAATTGATTCACAGATAGAATAATTTGCATTTAATCTTTAAAATCAATTAACACCATACCGAAAAACAAGTGTCAGAGCTTACTCCCGAGCGATTACAGACTCTAGCCCAACTTTATCGGCTAAACAATATCATCGCTACCTCTATGTTTATCATTTACAAATAGGCATAGAGACATTATTTTTTGATTTGATCGCATTCTACCATTTGTTATCATACAAAAAATGGATCAAAGGTATGATTTCAACTATTATGGCTGTTGGTTTTAATTACCAACCATTACCAATAGGTATATATGCTGATACCAATTATAGGAATATATGAGTAAATCAACATCGGAACCAAAAGAGTTCCATACAGAATCAAAAGAAATCCACTCAGTATACAAGCATAACGCAGACAGATTTTTTGATGAGGTAGAAAAATCAATACCACAATACCATCAATCAATAACAAATCTACAGCGTTCATACGTTGCAGCATGGCAAAAGGCAATAGAATCAGCCATTTCCATGAATCATGAATTTGCAACAAAAGCTGGCATAAACACAAGTGTTCCAGCAGCTATGGCAAAGATAGCAAACGATGTAACTGAAGAAATCATCAAGGCACAAGCAGTACAAAATAAAGTAGTGCTAGCTGCAATTGATGCTACTCAGCAAGCAATCAATACATTCAACGAGAATGCAAAAATGTTTACTGGTCTAAACCAAGGCGTACTGCAATACTGGATTCAAGCATGCACACCTGCACGAAACTAGTGTAAAGGAGCTTTTTCCTTTTTTATTTTTAAATTTTATTTTTTCTGCCTATTGTTAGGTATGGTCATTATAACAGACATGCTTGATTAAATAATATCAGACAATAGTATGGTATGAAATCCCCCGAAAAAACCTGTTATATAAACAGGTGCCTTCTTTGACATTGGTTTTCAATTAAATCGGGTTTTACATCAGATTTTAAATTCTGAGTAAATATGAACCTCAAGGTTAGAGTCTGTAACTAACAAATACACGCTTGGCTTTTTGTTAAAGAGGACATATACTAATATCATGAGTTGCTACCCTCAAAGGTTGAAAATTCACATAACTGAAAAAGAATCAGAAATGCCAATCTCTGAAAACGTTTCCCAAGAATGAGACTATTCTAGATTAGTCATATACGACTGTTTGTACAACTATGATACACCCTAGTTCTTATACGAACAAAAAAGATTATCCTTCCATGGCGATAAGCGTACCAATAGGCACGGAACACTATATGTGGCTAAAAGAGATTTCTGAGAAGCTTGATCTGAGCCTGAAAAAAACAATGGAGCACCTAGTGTCCTTCTATTATAGTGAGATTATGGAGGGGTCAGCTGAAAAAATGAAGGAGGAAAAAGAACATTCTACAAAAGGAATCCACGACATAGAAATGACAGCCCCATCATTAATTTACCAACAAAGACAAGATACAGTTCAGGTTCAACAACAAAGACCAGATACAGTCCAAGTTCAACAAAGAAACGTTTTTGCCACTCCAGAGATCAGAAACGAGCCCCCAAAGCCAACCAAGCATACAATTCCACCAAAGATCGTTTCATCAAATTCACTTTTGTTGGAAAAATATGCAAATACGTTGGTTGAAAATAACCAAACCATTTCAAAGCCAGAGACCATTACAATACCATTATACAATTCTAGTTCACATGGATGTCCTTCTTGTGGTGCATCAAAAAATTCAGATGCCAAGTTTTGCCATAACTGTGGTCATTCGTTATAGAGCATAAATCAATATCTGATTTTTCTATATTAGTCAATAATACTGACTGACAAATTCGTATGTAAGATTGACAAATTTGTATTAAAAACTGACAGAAATGTTAGCGTAGCTTAATAGTATTATCGTTATTGAAAAGATATGAGCAAACAAGATCCATTCTTAATGTGCTCCGAATGTGAATCTTTCTTTGACACACCAGTGACTACATGTCCTGACTGTGACTCACAGAGATGATTTGTCTACCATGCTTCGAATTGTTTTCTCGATGGTATTCATATCAGTTGTCTTATGTATAGATCCATAGACACCTTTAGCTTTTAATTTTTTTATTTCATCCTCTTTAACATCATCAGCTGAAAACACAAGTATTTTTTGTCCTTTTATTTTGCCTGTCTGTACAAGGGATTCAATAATATCAAACCCTGAGAATTTTGGCATGGTTAGATCTAATAATATAGCGTCAAACGGCTGCTTTAAAATCAAAGACAATCCTTCCCTTCCGTCGTTTGAAACCACACAACTATGTCCGCAAGAATTTAGATATTCACTAATCATGTCAGTAATTGTCTTGTTGTCATCTATTGTCAGAATTCTCAATAACATATACTCCTATGAATATCTAATAACTATGTGTTTTGAAGTAAAACAGAATAGGTTGGATTTATGGTAAGTTTTACATCGCTTGCAATGTCTAGCGCACTTGGAGTTATGGTAATTGTAGTTATTTCGTTTGTCTTTAATCCATTATTATTAATTGAACAATACAATACGCAACAAAATTTTGCTAAAATAAAAGATCAGACTTGTATTGGCGATTCTACCACAGATAATTCCAAAGTAATAATTTTGACATTTGATGACAGTAGAAAAAGTCAGTATCTGTATGCTGCACCAATTCTTCAAAAGTGTGGTTTCAAGGCTACCTTTTTTACTGTCTGTAATTTTCTTGGACAAGATGATTCACGTATGACGTGGGATGATATCATTACATTACAAAAACAAGGCAATGACATAGAATCCCACACCATGAATCATTATGATTTGGCACACCTTTCGATGTCTAGTTTAGAGTATGAAATAAGTCAATCACAAAAGTGTCTTCTGGACCATCACATAAACAGTACAGTTTTTGCTTCGCCATATGGAAATGGTTGGAATAACAAAACCATAATCGATACAGTTTCTAAATACTACTCACTGGGAAGAGAAGGATACGAATCGTTGACGTTCTTACACTGCGTTGGATGGAATGCGCACACAAACCAAACAGATTGCAGAACTTATTCAAATGATGGTCAGTTGAACTTTGCTAACAGGTATTCTATCAGAGCGTGGGATCATAACTATTATGATATTTCATTGTCTCATAATGATACTGAAATATTCAACGTGTTTGTCAAAGAGGCAAATAAAGAAATTAATTTTAACCAAGAAACTATCAGAGCAATTCCAATAATTGTATATCACAATGTTGATTTTTCGAAATACCAATACGATACTGATGTGGATCTGTTCTCAAAAGAAATGAACTATTTGCATGAGAATGGTTTTAAAGTAATTACCATGGCAGACCTTGGGTATGATGAAAAGAGCAACAGTTTGTATATCAAATAATAATCAAAAACAATTTTAGTTCTGGTAAACTCTCACATGCCCAGGCAGATATGGTAAAAAGCGGGCCCGATGGGACTCGAACCCACGACCTGATGCTCCGCAAGCATCCGCACTATCCAAGCTGTGCAACGGGTCCATTGGAAGTTTCATTTGACCCGTTATAATACATTTCAAATAATTTAGGATTTGAAATTTATGCCGCTTGCTGTTCTGCCTTTTTTACAAAGACATAATTCATTATCAAACCAGCTATTATTGCACCAATAATTGGGCCTGCCCAGTAAATCCAGTGATAATCCCAGTATCCTGAAATGAGTGCTGGACCAAAGGTTCTTGCAGGATTTACTGATGCACCAGTCAATGGAACGCCAACTAGGTGAATCAAAAATATCATGCCGCCAATGGCAAGACCATACATTCCCGCAGGTGCTTTTTTGTGAACTGCAGTCATAAAAATAACAGTAACCAAGAAGAATGTCAAAATAATTTCAACGGCAAGACCAGAGATAACACTATGGTTTAAAAGTTCACTTGGTCCACCTTGTGTTCCAAAATTTACCTTGGCACCAAGATCTGGCAAAATTGCCTTAAGAGATGCGGCGGCAGCAATTGCACCAATTAACTGAAATATAATATAAGCAATGCCATCTTTGATTCCAATTCTTCTTGTGACCAACATGGAAATTGTCACAGCAGGATTAATGTGGGCACCAGAAACATGACCAAATGTGTAAACCATCAAACCAATTGCAGCACCATGTGCCAAAGATATCATAACTATGGCTTGAATTGACAGACCAGTTCCAAATGCGACCGCGGCTAGTATGATAGCTAGTGGTCCAAAGAAAACTAAAGCATATGTTGCGATAGCTTCTGCAAACCATGCACGTGGATTTACCATCAGTCAATCACCTTTAGAATTACCATATAAAACATTCGAATAAGAAAAAATAATTAGGGAATGAAAAAACGTATCTTATGCTTGCAGAAGGCGATGATGTTCCAGATTTTAGCTTAAAGGATGCTACTGGAAAACTAGTTAAAAAATCAGATTTAAAAGGAAAAAAATATGTTGTCTATTTTTACCCAAAGGACTTTACTCCAGGATGCACAGCAGAGGCAGCCGAGTTTGCCCAAGACTATAAGAAATTCAAAAATGCAGATATCGATATACTAGGAATAAGTCCAGATGACGAAGAATCTCACAAGAAATTCGGCGAAAAAATGAAGGTGCCATTTATCTTGCTTGCAGATACTGAGAAAGATGTTGCAAAGAAATTCGGCGTATGGGGCAAAAAGCAATTCATGGGTCGTGAATATATGGGTGTAAACAGATCAACTTTTTTGGTAAACGAAAAAGGAAAAATTTTCAGAGTCTTTGAAAAAGTAAAACCTGCAGGACATGCACAAGAAGTCCTAGAGGCTTTTAAAAACTAGTTTAGGGTTTCCAGCCAGCTGGCAGTGTACCGCGTTTTGGTTTTGGCGGCTCTGGTGCAACTTTAACAGTTTGAGAGAATCCAGATTCACCCTTGTATTGTTTATCTGGAGGATGATATGACAACCTTGCTCTTGTTGCATAGTATCTATTTCCAGTATAACCTGTAGAGCTGGTTGTTGCATATGCTGGTGCAACTTCGCCAACTGATTTTTGTTCAGTTGATGAAACTTGTTTTACTATTTCAGCTACTTTTGGTTTTGGTGGAGGAGCCATTCCTGCTGGCAATGTTCCATGAGTAGGACCTGAAGCTGCCGGTCTTGGTTTTGGTGCCGGAGGTGGTGCTGGTCTTGTCTCTTCATGTCTTGCAGGCTGTGTTTGTGGAGTATACTCTTCTGCAGCCTGTGCACCTTTTGCTTTCCATGTTGATGATGATTTTGATTTTTGTTGTGAACTTGAGGTTTCTTGGTAAGTGTACTGTGGTTCTGGAGCTGGTCGTGATGTCGATGTTTGGACTGAAGGTTCGCCCTTGTATTGTTTATCTGGAGGATGATATGACAACCTTGCTCTTGTTGCATAGTATTTGTTTCCAGTATAACCTGTAGAGCTGGTTGTTGCATATGCTGGTGCAACTTCGCCAGATGATGCTGATGATGTAGATGGTTTTGGTGCCTCTTTTGGTTTGGGTGGAGGAGCCATTCCTGCTGGCAATGTTCCATGAGTAGGACCCGAAGCTGCCGGTCTTGGTTTTGGTGCCGGAGGTGGTGCTGTTTTTGCATGCTGTTCTGCTGGTCTTACCTGAGATGATAATTGGCCAAGCTTTGCTTCAAGTTCAGCTATTTTTGCTTCAAGTTCGGAAGTAGATTTTTTAGTAGAAGATCGTGGTTTTTTTGGTTTGATTTCTTTTGACATGTGCTATTTGGTCATGCAAATGTAGTTTATTTAGATTTTGATCAGGTGCAAACGTGATTATTTATAGAAGTTTTATAAGAAGCGCACGGAATTTATTCTCTGTTGGACGATTTTGAAAGAGAGTATCCTGGGTTTGACTGGAAGAACACACCTGCCTATAAACACCCAGGCGGTAGGAACTGTCCTTGCCCTAAACATGAATACATAAGAGAGCAGATCAATGTAGCGAGGACCGTAAGTCAAACAAGTAAAGAAGTTGGCAAGATCACACTCAAGTTTTGCCCTGATCACTACAAAGTATATCTAAAAGAAGTAGTTCCTGCAATGCCTTTCAAATATAGAATGCTTACCAAAATAGCTCTTAAAATTGGCGCAATACAAATTGAGCAGCTCAAATACATGCAGTCAGACCAATGCTTTTACTGCAAATTTGGATCTGGTGGCCATGACAAGAAAACTGAACTGCCCCCAATAGGCTAGACAGGCCCAAGCAAAATTTTTGGTTTGTTAGGAGTATCGTGGTGACATTTTTTTCCACATAGTGGACATGTAACCCTATCCAAAAAGATGCACTGACAAATATGTGACTTTAGATAACTTTCAGCGCTTTTTGTATATTCCCCAGTGCCGTTGCAAAATGAACATGGTGTATCTAAAAGTGCAATCTTACCCTGCCCATTACAAACGGCACATTTTTGATCAGTCACGTTGACGAGTTTCCTTGATAGACAATTAAATTCCTTTTGTTAAATCTTTTCTCTAATAGCTGTGTAAAAATCCAGTTAAGCTTATACAATATACAAATTCAGTAGTGTTATGGCAATAGAAGATCTTGGCGAGTTTGTAGAAAAACTGGAAAAGGTAGGCGAGCTAAGGCGGATAAAAACACAGGTTGATGCCAATTTAGAGATTGCCGAGATTTTAAGAAGAACGATGTATTCAAACGGTCCAGCACTTTATTTTGAAAATGTAAAAAATCATGACATGCCAGTTTTGGGAAATGCTTTTGGTTCACTAAAAAGATTGGAGATTGGGTTAGAGAATGACGATTTTACTCAAATTGGTCAGAGAATTGTGGATATGACAAAGATGGAAATTCCAACTGGAATTTTTGAAAAAATAAAAAAATTACCAGAACTATCAAAGATGACAGACATTGCACCCAAGCTGCAAAAAAGTGGACCTGTGACAGAAATTTTTGAAGATTCGCCTTCGTTTGACAAGATTCCAATTTTAAAAACATGGCACAAAGATGCTGAAAGATTCATCACTTTTGGTCTTGTTGCTACAAAACATCCAGATACAGATGTCAGAAATCTAGGAGTATACAGAATGCAAATACTTGACAGTACACATGCTCTCATGCATTGGCAAAAGCACAAGAGGGGAGCACATCACTATGACATCAAAAAAGATGCTGGAAATAAAATTGAAGTGGCCGTAATAATTGGTGTAGACCCAGCAACAGTATTTTCTGCCGTTGCCCCCGTCCCAGAAGGGCTAGACAAATATCTTTTTGCCGGAATAACAAGAAAGACTGGGATCAAGATAGTAAAATGCAAGACAGTTGATCTTGAAGTTCCAGCAAACGCAGAACTGATACTAGAAGGATATGTTGATCCATCAGAAATCAGAATGGAAGGACCGTTTGGTGATCATACGGGATACTATACCCCTCCAGAGCCATATCCCGTATTTACTCTGACTGGAATAATGCGACGACAAAAACCAATCTATCTTACCACAGTTGTTGGCAAGCCAATCTTAGAAGATGCATTTATTGGTAAAGTAATAGAGCGCTCGTTTCTGCCTTTGATAAAAATGTTCCAACCCGAAGTTGTTGATTTTTCCATGCCAGCTGCCGGATGGTTCCAGGGAATGGCCATAATTTCCATTAAGAAAAGATATCCAGGTCAGGCAAAAAAAGTAATGATGGGATTATGGGGTCTGGGTCAGCTTGCATTAACAAAAATTTTTGTTGTCGTAGATGAAGACGTCAATGTGCATGACATGAATGATGTCATATGGGCAATTACCACAAGATCTGATGCCGCACGAGATGTTATCATAATAAACAACACACCTACTGATACTTTGGATCCTGCATCACCACTAGTAAATCTTGGATCAAAGCTTGGTATTGATGCAACACAAAAGACCAAAGAAGAAGGATATCAAAGAGAGATCCAAGAATTGGTCTCTGCTGACGAGGATACAAAAAACATAGTTGACGCCAAGTGGTCTAGTTACGGAATTTAGTGCATCTGGACCGTATTATAGAAATTGTCTCTCTCTTCTACCTGATATCCAATTTGTTTTACTGCATGTATTATTTTATTTGAGGTAAGCTCAGTAGAGCGGGAACCTGTGCATGAGACAACTTCTTCTCCAAGCAATGTTCCCCCAAAGTCATCAGCACCATATTGTAGTGCAATTTGTGCCATACCTATGCCATTTGTAAGCCATGAGGATTGTATGTGTGGGATTAATCCATCATACATGATTCTTGATATTGCTATCATCTTTAGCAGTTGTGAACCGCCTGCAGAATATTTTACAGTCTCTTCTTTTTGCATAAGAGTATTGTTTGGCTCAAAGCTCCAAGGAATAAAGGCCATAAACCCTCCTGTTTTTTCTTGAAGCTTTGCAATTTTGATAAAGTGTTCTGCAATGTCCCTTACAGATTCTACATGTCCATACATCATTGTTGCAGATGCCGGCAGTCCCATGGTGTGAGCTTCCTCCATTATTTTCAACCACTGCTCAGAAGAGATTTTTTTTGGACTGATTATGTCTTTGACAGAGTCTACTAAAATCTCTGCGCCTGCACCAGGTACTGATTGCAGTCCAGATTCCTTTAATCTTGAAAGAACTTCTTTTGTGCTAATTTTTTCTACCCTAGATATCATGTCAATTTCTGATGCGGATAGTCCATGTATACCAACTTTGGGAAATTTTTCCCTCATCATTTTAAATGCATCTTCATAGTATTCAATTCGAAGTTTTGGATTATGTCCTCCTTGAATCAATACCTGAGTAATTCCAAACATCTCAGACGCTGTCTTTATTCGTGATTCAATTTCTTCAAGTGAAACGGTATAGGATTCTTCGTGTCCTGGTGGTCTGTAAAATGCACAAAACTTGCAGTCAGTTATACATACATTAGTATAATTTAGTATCATGTTGTTTACAAACGAGACTTTTTTTCCAAATTTTTTTCTGGTAAGATGTCCAGCCACCAGACCAATAAGATGAACATCGTTTGATTCTAGCAATCTCATGCAATCATCTAGTCCAGGTCTAATTTCATTTAGCGAATTTTCTAAAATGTCTCCAATTTCAGAACTATAAAGCTCTTTTGTAACCTGACTCAATTTGTTTTTGGGTTTGTTTCATCTTATTTAATTCTTGACAGCAAAATCATACCCGGTATTTTTAAGTAGGGCACGACGAGGATAAACTCCAATGGTCACAGGCCACCAACTCCGAATGAATCGGATTTTAAGAGATGGAAAGATGCTTTGTATTCCAATGGACCACGGAATTTCAAGTGGTCCCCTAAAGGGAATTGAAGATCCTCATTCGTTAGTTTATGATTGTCAGGATTTTGGGTTAACATCTGTCATAGTAAACAAAGGAATTCTTAAGACATTTCCAAAACCACCCAAAGTGGGATTACTGGTACATTATTCAGGCAGCACATCACTTTCAACTTCACCAAACAGAAAGATGCTGACTGGCTCTGTAGAAGAAGCACTCAGACTTGGTGCCGACGGAGTTTCTCTTCACATCAACATTGGTGGAAAAGAAGAGCCGGAAATGATTGAACAACTTGGAAGAATTGCAGATGATTGTCACAAATGGAGCATGCCGTTATTGGCAATGATGTATCCTAGAGGAGAGAACATCAAAAATCCGCACGATCCTGCAATTGTAGGCCATGTTGCAAGAATCGGGGCAGAGCTTGGTGCAGACATTGTCAAGACATTGTACACTGGTGACGTGGATTCATTTGCAAAAATTGTAAAAAGTACTCCAGTTCCAATAGTTATAGCTGGTGGCCCAAAAGCAAAAACCGACCTAGACATATTAGAAATGACAGAAGACGCAATGAAAGCAGGCGCCAGGGGAGTAACATATGGCAGAAATATTTTCGAGCACAAAAACCCAGGCAAGATGACTCATGCGCTAGCTGGCATAATATTTAGAGAAGAGACGGCAAAGGAAGCTGCAAAACATCTTGACGAAAAATAGGGAGTTAATAATTTCCCCAAAAGTATCAA
>Ga0207118_1005_pt3 | contig 18889 bp, 17 predicted proteins | sample Alteio_BWMinHeat_42_FD_153507 | JGI IMG/M metagenome (GOLD analysis project Ga0207118, IMG submission 153507) | Enriched cells from forest soil in Barre Woods Harvard Forest LTER site, Petersham, Massachusetts, United States -... | ecosystem: Environmental > Terrestrial > Soil > Temperate forest >...
AAAGCGATGAAGCTTATTGATGCAAAGGCGGACCCTGATACACGATGTCTGCAATTTCTTTTTCTTGATTCACCTCTTGATCTGAGTCCATCACTTCTTTGTCTTGCAATGAAAAAAAATGATCCTGAGTTTGCTCAGTTTTTGTTGGATCATTCTGCAGATCCAAATTTTAATACATATACAGGAAAGCCCTTGTCTTATGTCACCAAGACTAAGCAGGTAGATTTTCTTATTGCTCGTGGAGCGGTGCCGATGGATGATAAAAATTTTTTGCATGCAATGACATGGGTAATGAATCAGTGTGATCCCGCATTGGTTGTGCATTGTTGTAATGCAGGTGGCGATCCTAATGGCAGAGATAAACAGGGTAACACGCCATTGCATAGGCTTTGTTTAATGGGAGGATTGGGATTTAGCGAGGAACTGGTAACGATCTATGCAAAAACTTTGTTGTTGGCTGGTGCTGATGCCAGTTTAAAAAATAATGCAGGGAAAACGCCGTTTGATCTTCTCAGAGAAGCGCAGTCAGGGATTTTAGGCAAAGCATCAGATGATGTAGTTGAAACGATAGTCGCTTTTCATGATGCATTGCCAGCGATACAGGCAGCGCGAGCGCAAGCATGTGCCGGAAAACCGTTTCCAGCCATAACATTGGCAGAGGTGCAGTGACTATTATGAAAAATCTACTCATAAAGTTAGTGTTTTGTTTTTGTGTGGTGAATTTTACTTTTGCTGCTGATCCAAGACCAGATGGGCGAGAGTATAATATCGCCTATTTAGAAAAAAATTTAAAATTAGAACGTATCTACAATCGAAGTCGTGATTGGACATGGCCTGAAGATAGCGTTGAAATAGGAAAGCTTGTTGAAGAAGGGGCTGATCCAGATACGCAGGGCGGGACTGGCATGCGGCCATTGATTGTTTCTGCTTATTTGCGTAATGATTTGTTGCTTGCGAAAGTTTTGTTGCAAGCTCATGCCAATCCAAATGTAATAAACCCGAAAGATCACAAGCCGCCCTTATTTTTAGCGCAAACGGTCGAGGGATTTGATCTTTTGATGGCGCATGGCGCTGATTATCGGCATGAATTGCGTTATAGTGATGAAAATATTTTGTATAATGCGGTACAAGAAGATAGGGATCCGGCGTTAATCGTAAGATATTGTAATCTTGGTTTAAATCCCACGGGGATAAAGTGGAAATATAATTCTCATATACCATTACATAGGCTTTTTTCGCGAGTAAAACATAGTGATCCAGAAATTGTAGAAAAAACGATGAAAATTTTATTGTTGGCAGGAGCTGATTTAAATTGCATAGAAGAAAAACATCGTTTATTTGTTAACTTATATCCGAGTCCCCTGAAAGTATTTAGCGAAGAGAATCCTGAGTTGGCTGCTCGAATAATTGCTTTTAATGCACGAGTGCCGGCGATTAAAGCAGCGCGCGTGAAACGCGTAAGTGATCTATTGACTGCTTGTTTAAAAACAGAGAATCTTAACAAGATCTTTTTTGAATATGCGCCGCTTTCTTCGTCTTGGTTGCCGCTATCGTTGGCAGAAGTGGAGAAATTATAAGTATGAGCAATTTAATCATAAAACTAGTGTTTTGTTTTTGTGTGGTAAATAATGTTTTTGCTGCTGATCCAAGACCAGATAAGCGAGCATATAATCCAGAAAAAACCTTTCAATTGCAACAGTTACTTGAGCGGACTCGTGATGAACAACAATGGCGTAGAAATAGCAAGCTAATGGCGCGATTGGTAAAAACGGGGGCGAATCCGAATATAAAGAGGCGTACTTATGAGTACCTCACACTTATTGGTGCAGCAAGTTGCTATGATGATCAAGAATTCACTCAGTTGTTAATTGATCATAATGCCGATGTAAATGCGATTGATGAAAACCATGAAACTGCTATTTTTGAAGCAAATAGTGTTGCCCAGGCGGAACTTCTTAAAAAAAATGGTGCTGATTTTACCCATAAACAGCAGCTTTTTGGCGGAAGCGTTTTGCATCAGGCGGTAATGCAAAAAAATCCTGAATTAGTTGCTTATTATTGTAATTTTATTGACCCTCATGAAGAAGATTTGACTGGCTTTTTTCCATTATGGAGACTTTTTTCATTTTATAAGCATCGCGATAAAACTGTTGCAGAGATAAATGTGAAAATTTTATTATTGGCCAACACTGATATTTATAAAAAAAATAAATTTGGGCGGGTTTTAAATCTTGCTGCTGCAAAAAAAGAAATGGACGATGCGGCTGAGCCACTAGCTGATTTTATTGCACGTTTACCGTTGCTACAAGAACTACGCAAGCAAGCGTTGCAAGATTTATTAACAAACACGGGGTATTTGGCTGGTATCGCTGGTTTATCTCAAATTGTGGTAGATTATTCAGGCCCGCCGGGTGTGTCGATGGAGGAAGTAGAGAGATTGACCAGAGAAACGATGTTATTACGGGAACAGAAAGATAAGAACGTAGAAAATAAGAGTGTAAAGAAAAATAGCTGTGGTTGTGTAATTTCATGAAAAATTTGGGGAGTTGGTGATATGAAGAATCAAATTATCAAGATATTGTTTTGTTGTTTTGTGATAAATATTTTTGCTGCTGATCCAACGCCGGATGCAGTGAGATATAATCCAGCAAAGACTGCAGTTTTGCAAAAATTTTTTGCTGATTATAAGCAGGCGTCAATACCAATGCAAAGGCGGGTGATTGAGAGACTTCTTAATGAACGTGCTGATCCAAACGTAGAGGTTGACGGAACCACCATTGCCAAAAAAATCGCTCCATTGGCTCTCGCTGTTAATTGTAACGATCAACCCTTAATTGCGTTGTTACTTAACAAGCATGCTGATTCAAATCAGGTGGATTCTGATGGGCGTGTTTCTCTGTACTATGCAAAAACGGTTCCGCAGGCAGAATTTCTTATAAAACATGGTATCGGAGTTACTCCGCGGCAAGCGGCAGATATGATGAGGCGATTAGTAGATTCATTGGGGGGATTTGAAGATTCGTCATTGCGTAGTTTAATTGAATATTATTGTAAAGCAGGCATTGATCCTATGGTGTACGTTGCTGATCAGAGAAGAAATGCGCGGGAATATGATGTAGGTAAGACCATGGCATTGAAGCGACTTTTTGATAAACGATGCACTTCATCTAAGCAGATTATCCAGTATCAAGAGGTTGCAAAATTTCTTAAAGAAGGAGCGGATCCACAGATTGCATCATGTGGACGCTATCTTTTGTCATGGACGACGCGTGATGATAATGTATTGTTCACTCAGTTATTACTTGAGTATCGTGCAGATCCAAATGTAGAAAATCCGTTGAAAGAAGCAAAATCTGATAAAATGGCAGAATTGCTTTTGCAACATAAAGCGAGAGTTGATGGCGATACTTTCTTGGCGGCGCCATCGATGGATCGGGCAGAATTATTTCTGAAATATGGCGCTATTGTCGACGAGGGGTCTGTTTGTAAGGGTCTTTCTCAAGGTGGTTCTCATAGCGGGCGTGCATTGTATTGTAATTTGAATATGAATTTAAAAAAATCATGGGGCTTACGTAATATTTTTTATGATATGCTGGACCGGCAGTATGAAGCGAGAAGGCATGGTTATAGCGCGTCTCCATATGACGAACATTTAATACACGCAAAAATTGTATTATTGTCAGGAGGTGTCGATTGTTCATCGGCACAAATTGAACATTTTGTTTCCAATTATCTTAAGAAGGATTATGGTGAGGCTCGTTTTCCACGAGTGATTGATTTTATGAAAAAACTGGACTTTATACAAATGGCCAGAAGAATACAATTGCAAGATGCTTTGGAAGCGACAAAGCTTTTGGACAGTTCTGAAAACAGGAGTGAGCGAAATCTTTATGAGATTGTTGCGGATTATGCGGGAGCGCCAGGGGTATCGGTGAAAAATCCAACGCAAGAGATACAGGATATAGAACGAGAAGTGTTACATTTTTGAGGGATGTATGGAAAACGAGTTATACGATATTTATTTATTCTGGCATGTGCCATTTTGGCAAACAAGAGAGTTTTTTATAGGTTTGATTAGTGTAGCGGGTTTAATAGTTAGTTTGTTTTTATATTGGTTGTTTAAAAAATGGCGTGCACGCAAGAAAACGCAAACAGCATGGGATAGTGCACTTGCTACTCTTGCGCAACTGAAAAAAGATAATAAAGTTTCAGTGCTGCATGGCAAAGAATTTTACTATGCGTTGACCAATATCATGAAAGTATATATGCATGCTCGTTATGGTGACAATCTCAAGAGTGCTACTGATGAGGAGTTTTTGGCAGGTTTGGCAAATCAAGCGACTGTTTCGCCGGCGATTCTTGCCGATATTCGTGAGATTATGGATGGCGTTGTCTTTATAAAATTTGCTAATGCATCGGCAGCGCAAAAAAAGATAGATGCGGATTATGAACGAGCGATTCAGATAATTAAAAACTCTATTCCGCGCTCGCGTCACTCCAAATCCTGTTAGTGCCCATAGATGCGTTCTCCTTAAAAGCTTCAAGATCTTGTTGCTGTTGTTCTAAAATTCTTTGCTCTCTTGATTGCGGTATATCAAGCATGGCACGTTCAAGCATTACTTGTCCTAAAAGTACCGGATCCTGCATGTTTATTATTAATAGATAGTGGGTTTTTAGGTCTGATAGATTATATTTTTGAGTTTCTAACTCAGTAATTTTTGTCGTTATTGAGTTAATCTTTTCATCTTGTTCTCTTTGTTCTTTTTTAGTTGGTCTTTCAAATTTTGCCGCTACTGCAGCTTTTTCCAAAATCTTCTTCAGTGCTTTTTCTAGGTAAGAAATCTGTCGATTTATGCTGGATATTTTTTGATCTATAGTATCTAATTTTTCTCGTACTAATTTTTCTTCTTCGCCGGTGAGTAGAGCTCCTTCCCGAGCAAGTTCTGGCGCAGGGGCAGCAGATTCTGCTGCTGCGTTAATCTGGTTCGCATAAACTCCCATTAGTAGACCAGTTATAACTGATATAAAAAATTTCTTCATTTTACAATCTCCTTACTTTTAAGCCTCTCTCTCTGCTCTCTCCATTCTTTCTAATTCTTCTCTTCGTTTTTCATATTCGATTCTTAATTTTTCTGCTTGTGCAGCAGCTTCATCTGCTAATCGCTCTGCGCGTTCTACGTTTTTCAGTTGTGCATCAGAAGCGGCAGCAACTTGTGATTCCAGCGTTATTCTTGCTTGATCTGCAATCATTCTGAGTGCTGTTGCTTCTTGTTGTGCTGCTTTGAATTCTCTTTTTGCTGATTCTGTAGCGAGTTTACGGCCGGTGCCACTTTCTTTGAGTTGTTCTATTTGCGCGAGCACGACTTTTTCCTCTTCTTCTGGGTTATATTTTTCTAACAAATAAGCCAAATCTTTTTGTAGTTGCACACGCGCTTTATTGAGTGAATCAAGAATTGTATATTTATATTGATTATCTCTTTTTTCGGCTAGCACAGTGAGCCAATGAGTCATTGCTCCTCGGGCGGCGCGTGCAAGATCTTGTATTGTTTGGTCTGAATTTATGATGAATAGGTGGGTATCTATGGTGTTGTGGCGAAACTCATTTATGATGCGTTGTGTCTCGGGTGAAATAAGTGCAATATAAAATGATTTGTCTGGTGCGGAGCTCATGCCGAGCAAAAGATCGATGGTGGTAATATTGGCAGGATTTACGTTATATCGCGGGGCAATTTTTTGAATAAGAGCTTGTACATCTCTTTCTAATGTAGAAAATTCGTTTGCCGATGCTTCTTTTTCCAGCTCAGTGAGATTTACTATTTTGTTTGTGTCTACAAGCGCATTTTTAAAATCTATATCGGACAATTTTTGCGTTGCCCATAAAGAGGCAAGAATTGCGTGTCGTACGCTTCTAAAACCGCAATCATTAACGATGCCAGGACGTTCTGTGTCCTGTTGCGCGACGTTAGGCTGGATAAGATTTTCCGGATAATAGGTTTTTTCGAGCGTTTTTTTAATTTCTTCTTTTTGTTTTTCTAGATTTGCTTGTCTGTCGATTAATTGATCAGCTTGATAATCAAAGGTGATTTTTGCAAATAAATCGGGTATTTTTTGTAACTCGGCATCAACAATTGCAAGTTGCTGCAATAAATCACGTCTTTGTGTTTCTTTCGCAGCCTGTATCTCTTGTGTGGTGATATTGTGTATAGCTTTCTCTAAAATTGTTTGTACCGTGTCTTGTACAAGAGTTTTTGCTTCTTGTTCTTGTCGGATACGTTCTCGCAAGATTCTTTCTTCTTCCGAGCGTTGCGATTCAGCAATTGCTTGCTCCATATGTTGTTGTTCTGCGAGCTCAAGAGCTTGTTGATGTTGCTTTCGCAGTTGCGCCATGCGATTTTCTTCTGCTATTGATAGGGCATAGATTTCTTTTTCTATCTGTGCGATGGTTTTTTGTTGGGCTGGCTCGGCAGAATTAAGGTGGCTAGACATGCTTATTATGAGTATGCCAGTCAGTACTATCGAAAAATTTTTTATAAAGTTCTTCATAGCGCTCCTGTTTTTATGGTTACTATAGTATAATTATAATTTAAAAAGATTTCAGATTGCAACAATCGTATTGATTTTGTATGAGATATCCGATTGGATGGGTGATTTTTAGGTTGCAGATAATGGGTTGATATGCTATCTTTTTTGTTTTGCTATTATTAAATCAAGATCTTTTTTATATGCACTATAATTATAATACCGATACTCGATCATTCTATATTCATTGGCCATTTTGCCCCTATAAGTGTCATTTTTGTCCCTTTGTTGCGTTTGCAAATCAAGATCATTTGATGACACGGTATCATGAGGCGCTGTTGGCAGAAATAGGCTTGTTTGCCAATTCTTGTCGGCAGGCGGGAAAAAAGCTTGATCTGGAGACGATCTATTTTGGTGGCGGTACGCCGAGTACCTATCCAACTCATCTGCTACTTGACACGCTCTGTATACTAAAGAATGAGTTTAATCTGAAAGCGGATGCAGAAATAACAATCGAAGTAAACCCGGGGACGGTGAGTCAGGAACAATTGCGTGTATGGAAAACGATTGGAATTAATAGATTGAGCATAGGGGTTCAAAGTCTTAATGATGCAGTATTGAAAAAATTGAATCGACATCAGTCGGCACAGGATGTAGTGCGGGTACTTGATATGGCGAAAAACTTTTTTGATAATGTGTCGGTTGATTTTATTGTCGGCTTGCCAGGGGTGTCTGATGTAGACTGGAAAGAGATGATTGAAACAGCAGTGACCTGGCCAATTAGCCATATATCGGTATATTTTTTAACGGTGCATGAACATACGGCGTTGTATTTTCGCGTTAAGCAAAAAATAGTTGAATTACCATGTGATGATCTGGTGGTTGATTTGTACCATTGGACACGGGATAGGTTGGTGATGAGTAATTTTGAACAGTATGAAATTTCTAGCTTTGCGCGTGTTGGCTATGAATCGCGTCACAATCGGGTTTATTGGAATCGTAAGCCATTTAAGGGGTTTGGTGTTGGGGCTTGGTCGTTTGATGGAATTTCGCGTTTTGAAAATGAGAAAAATCTGGTGACTTATTTAAAATTAATAGAAGAGAAACAGGATATAGTGGCAGTTGGGGAGCAATTAAGTGATGAGCAGATTTATATAGAAAAAATTATGCTGGGATTGCGACAAATAAAAGGAGTGCTGTTAACGGAAATGGAAATTGGTCTTTCAGAGAGCAGGAGGGACTCTTTGAGAGAAACTATAGAAATCTTGAAAAAAGAGGGTTTTATTGTAGCACGTGATGGGCGTATTGCAATAACGCCAATGGGGTTATCGGTAGAAAATAGTATCGCGCGTAGATTGTCTTTGTAATTGTTCATATAATAATAATTTTATTTTAACCAAGTGGGGCTTTTTATGGCAAAGCATGTTGGCGTTAAACTTCCTGATGATTTGATCGAGGTGTTGAAAAAGGGGCAAACGGTAGCGGTTTTGGCTACTTTTTCAGATAAAGGATTGCCGCATACAACTCCGATTCAAAGTGTGTACCCGAAGGGGCTTGAAAGTATTTTAATCTCTATACATAAAGAACATACTGGTTATCATAACATGGTGTGGCAAAAAAAAGTGATGCTCTGTTTTATGGATGAAGGTAATGTTGCCTACAGTGTTCTTGGTCGTGCAGGAGTTGTGCAAGCGCCCTCATCAGTCCACCCATTGATGAATGTGGTACGAATTGATATTATCGACATCAAAAGTGATAGATCGGTTTTAACAAAAGTAGATCAAGGAGTGCGTTGGAGTTATACTTCGTGGGAAGCGGAAGAGTTGTTGAATGCGTTGAACAATGAGCTGAAAGAGTTGGCCAGAACATTATAATGTTTTAAAAAATAAAAAATAAAAGGAAGAATATGCGTATTCGTGTATGGAGTATTTCTGTTGTGCTAATGGCTGGATTACTTAACTGTAATGGTGTTTTGTGGGCAGAAGATGCGGTAGTTGCACCGGCGCTTGCACCTGCTGAAGCAGCAGGTGAACCGGAGGAAAAAGAGGGTAGTTTCGATACCGTAAACATTAAAGATGGTTCTGGTAATTGGCTTTTAAAGCGTATCTGGTTTGAGCGCGGTCAAGAAAAATATGATAAAATTAAAGAACGTGTTGATGAAGTATTGCAATTGAGAGCTGCATTTTTTGATCAACGTACCGAACTTGATCAGAAATTGTTAGAACCGTTCTATCTTGAGATAGGCTTGCAAGAGGGGGAATTACAGGTCACGTTGACCGATTTAACTCAAGAGATTACCGAATTGCGACAGAAACTGGGCGATCTGACACAGCAAGAACGAGAGTTGCTTGAGCTGGTAACGGGCGAACAAAAGACGTTGGAACAGTTGCAAGCAGATGTAATGGCGATCAAAGATGTTGATAATGCGGTTGATGATGCGCTGTCGAAATTGATGGAGCAGATGAATCTGTGCCGTAAGTATGAAAAAGAGTCATGGCAGTATTTGAGAGATATCGCAAAAGAGTTAAGCGATAAAAATGCGAAAGCGATCTATTATAAAATGGATGTTCATTCTAAGAATATTTCAAATATCCTGAAATATGTGCAAAGCACGTTTACTGATTATTTTAATCAGCTGATTTCTATGGCCAAGACACGTACAGAACGGGTTAAATCGTCAATGGCAATGTTCAAAGAAAAGGGTATTGATTTCCAGAAACGAGCAAAAATAGTAAAAGATCTTGCGGCCCGTCGTGAGCATGGAGATATTGAAGCAGAAAAGGCAAAGGCGGTGCAAGCGGCGATCGAGCAAACAACGGAGAGTTTAAGCTGGCATGCGCGTTTTACGCAATGGCTTGGTGCGGTACACGATTGGTTTAAATCTGCGTACGATTCAGTTGCGGGTTGGTTTGCAAGCAAGCAGGAAGCGCCTGCTGCATCACCAGAGCATGTTGAGCCGGTTGCTCAAACATCTGAACCTGCTGCTAAAGTTTGATAAGATACGGCAAATATGATACATTTGCCGTTATATTTTTGACAAAACAGCCGAGATGGTGAAATTGGTAGACACGCAGGCTTGAGGGGCTTGTGGGAGAAATCCTGTAGGGGTTCGAGTCCCCTTCTCGGCACCAAGAGAGATATCAATAACAGAATATACTTATAAGGAGTTGGCATGAATCAATCAGTGAAACAGATGGTATTTTCCGGATTAACATTCTGGACCGTCTTGGCCGTAGTCGTCGTATTTTTTTTGTGGCCATTGGATAAAAAATTAAAACGAGGTATCGATTTAGCGGGTGGCAGTTATATAACTTTGAGCGTGCAGGCTGAAAAAGCAATAGAGTCGTTATTATTAGATAAATTAGAAAATGTTACGGCAAATTTAAAATCTGCTGGAAAAGAGATGCCGGTAAAAAGTGGCGTTGCACATAATCACATTGTGTTAACGTTTGCGTCAGTTGATGCGGCGCAATCTGCAGCAGCGCAATTACGCGGATTTGATCGGGAGATAACACAGTCTGTTGACAATCATGATCTGAAATTATCGTTTATCGATAGTGAAGCGCAGCGTATCAAGCATGAAGCAGTCGTAAAAAACATTGAAGTGCTCAGAACTCGTCTTGATAGTTTGGGTGTTGGTGAAATTTTAATTGCCGCGCAAGGCGAGCGTAATATTGTCGTCGAATTGCCGGGGATTTCTGATCCGCAAGAAGCAAAGGCAATGATCGGCACTGCGGCAGTGCTGGAATTTAAATTGGTTGAAAAAAGTGGTAATTCTCCTGATGATATCTTGTTTGAATTTGATGGAGAAATGCCATCAGGTATGGAAATTGTCAAGGGTAAGGGTGAGGGCTCATATTATATGGTGCCACGCCGTGCAACAGTGACCGGTAAATATTTGAAAGATGCATCAGCGCAATTTAATGATCAAGGTAAGCCAGTTGTTGCCTTCAGTTTCTCTGGCGAAGGTGCCGACAAATTTTATGAATTAACGAGTAAAAATTTTGGTCGCTTGTTGGCAGCGGTGCTCGATGGGCAAGTGGTAACTGCAGCAAAAATAGAAAGTGGCATACGCAATAACGGGGTTATCACCGGAGATTTTTCGCTTGAGCGTGCAAAAGATTTAGCCCTTTTGTTTAAATCAGGTTCATTTACGGCGCCGGTTGTCTTTGAAGAGGAGCGTCAAGTTGGTCCAACGTTGGGAGCAGAGGCGATACATCAAGGGTTCTTATCTTGTTTTGTCGGTCTTGGCTTACTCTTGCTCTTTAGTCTTTTCTTTTACAGTTACTCAGGTTTGCTCGCATTTGTCACACTTATTTATAATATCGTTTTTATCTTGTTCGGGCTCTATTTGATGGACGCAGTGCTGACATTACCCGGTATCGGCGGGATCGTGCTCACCGTTGGTATGGCGATCGATGCATCGATTTTAATTTTCGAACGTATTCGCGAAGAACTTTTTGCTGGTGTTGCGCTGAGAAAAGCAGTAAATGATGGTTTTTCTGATGCAATGCGAGTGATTTTGGATTCTAATATTACGACCTTTATTGTTGGTCTGGTGTTATATATGTTTGGCACGGGGCCGATTAAGGGATTTGCCGTAACATTGATGCTTGGTATTATCTCTACTTTGATTACGGGTCTCTTTTTCTTACGATCATTATTTAACTTTATTTTGAATAACTTTACTATTCAAAAATTGAGAATTTAGGTATAATAACAAGATAATTTATTGAAATAGATTTATTGAATATAGATAGAGAATTAGTGGCGACGTAGCTCAGCTGGTTAGAGCGGCGGAATCATAATCCGTAGGTCCGGGGTTCGAGTCCCTGCGTCGCTACCATCATTAAAGACCCATGACATATATGATTTGTAATATTCCGATTATTCTTACGCTTATTCGTTTAATTGGGTCTCCTCTCATTATCCCTATTTTGCTCGTTTCTTTATTGCCCTACAACGTTATTTGGATAAACGCAGCGCTTGCTGCGCTTTTTGTTCTCTTTGGTCTGACCGATTTTTTTGACGGTTATTTAGCGCGTAAGTTGCATCAAGAGACGCTGATGGGGCGTATATTAGATCCAATAGCAGATAAGTTTCTTGTTTATTCGACGTTGATTGCGCTGTTGGCAGTATCGAAAATTAATTTTTTTTGGGTGCTGCTTTTGATTGGGCGAGAGTTTTTTATGATGGGATTGCGGCATGTTGCACTTGAGCATGCGCTGCAGGTGCCCGTAATTTTTTGGGGTAAATTAAAAACGTGTGCACAAATATGTTTTTTAACCGTCGTGATTGCTAATCCGTATCAACAATTGGGATTGTTCTCGGGACGCGTTAATATTCTTGAATTTGTTTTACTGTGTATTACGTTATTGCTCTCTCTTGGCTCTGCGATACGCTATTATTGTTCTTTTATTGCTGTTTATACGCGTCAGCATAAGGAGCTATAATGAGTTTTGCGGTCGATCTATTTTTTTTAGCACGAATTATAATCGGTTATTGTATTGGGTCAATACCATCGGGGTATTTAATTGCTCGTATGTATGGCATTGCTGATATTCGTGATCATGGCTCAGGGAGTATTGGTGCAACGAATGTGTCACGAGTTCTTGGTTTAAAATTTTTCTTTATTGTGTTTCTTGCCGATTTTTTAAAAAGTTATTTATACGTACTCGCGCTTGCCCATTACGATTTCTCGCAGTTTGATCTTATGAGCGCTTCTATTTTTTTACTTATTGGTAACGGTTATTCTTTATTCTTTGGTTCTCGCAGTGGCAAAGGGGTTGCAACAACCTGCGGTGTGCTGTGTGCACTCGCGCCACTCTTTCTTTTGATTCTTTTATGCGGCTGGCTCATTGTTTTCTTGTTGTCGAAAACAGTCGGTATCGCATCGACCATCTTATTTATATGCATGCCAGTATGTGCTTACTTTTTTATCGATTTTTTTGCTGATGCAGCATTTCTTTTGCCCTTTACGATTTTTGTATCGCTGTGGGGTTTATGGTTGCATCGCAATAATATTTATCTGTACACCCGAATGCTTACCCAAATTTAGTTTTTTTATAAAATTCTTCTGACAAATGGTCTGCTTGGAATAGCTTGCAACTGTTTTATGAGTGCTTTTGCTTGATATGATTCTACATGAGATACGAGTGATAAGTTTGGTTCGCTCACACTTTCTGCAGTAGCATTGCCTGAAGAATCGGCGACCAAAGATCCAGCGATAGCTACTTTTGGATGAAAAATTTCACGTGTTGCGCCTAAACTTTTTCTCGGATCTGGATTATGCACCTTGACTTGAACGTTGCGTAGTTGTTGTAATGTTGCTAATGGAACCTGAAGATTCTCTTTTTCAGCAGTCTGTGCATCCAACAGGAGTTCAAATTTGGTGTGTGTATGTCTTTGTGCGGCATCAGTCATTTCCGCAAGAAGATCTAATCGTGGTGTAGCACCTGTTGCTCTATTGTTCACATTCATAATTGCCAAATAAGCTTGTCGGGGCGAGCTGCGGGCTTTTTTAGTTGGTGGTGTATCTCGCATTGCTCGAAAGGGTCCTGAAAGTACGCTGCCGGGAGATAAAGTTTCAGATGCAATTGCTCGTTTTTCTCCTTTTTTGGGCGTATTGAAAAGTCGATTATCGGGTGCGTCTTTTTTTCGTTTTACGGGAGACAGTGGTGGTAGCGGTTCTTTTCTTTCACGCATTGCTTCGATGGCAAGAATTTGCGCAATAGTATCTTGATCGGTAATGCGCTCGGTTATTTCTGGTTGCCAATATGCTTTATTGCTAAAATTACGTGATCCGAAATAGGCAACAGAGTTGGTCTCATCATCTGGTTTTATGATTATAATTTTTTCATGGGTAGGGATATAACGGACGCTGATTCCTGCATCAATTAATTTTTGATGTACTTCTTTTTGGCCAAATTTGGCGAGCTTGGGAGAAATGTTAACTTCGATTGTAGCGCCTCGGTTGTGTGCTGCAATTAATGGTTTTACGAGTTTTTTATCGCTAAAAACAAATTGATATATCTTTATCTCGCCACCTGCTTGTGTTTGATTGATATCTTCAATTATGCGATCGATAATTGTGTTATCAAGGGATATATCAAACTCAGCGGCACCGAAAAGTGATGATTCTGAGCAGCATGCAATAGTTATGCAGAGGGAGATAAATAAGAATAATCGTATAAAAACAGGTTTCACAGGTCTCGCAAGTTTCATAGGCACTCCATTATTTAGTTTGGTTATTATATTTCGAGTATTACATATTCTTTTCTATTTGTCAAATTCTATTAAATAAATGTGGGCCCAGAAGCGTTTTTCTTCTGAGCCCACATTTTTATAGATATTCGTTTAATTAATCACAAAACCAATTAGGCACTAGTTTGGACAGAGCGGCAATTAGCCACCATTGCTTGGTGATGTAACAGACTTTTTTTTTGGACGATCGCATTGACGATCATTTTGGCGCTTTCTTTGGCAGACACGGTCCAATAATTTTCTATTGCGCCATTGGCAACATTGATTGCCCATTCGCGGCGAATATCGGTAATGGTAATTGGCATATGTAACTGTTTCATTTTTCTTTGCAAACCTTGTAGATAAATTGATGCAAACGCTTTTGATGCGCTGTATGCAGGACAGGCAGGATTGCCGCCATGTATATCAAGAGAGCTGACGCCTACCAATTGACCACTGCCTTGATTTAAGAAGCAGTTAATTGCTGCATTTGCCATCACCACAAATTGCTGCACATTGACGTCGATTGTCTTTTTCTCATCTGCGAGGCTGAATGATAAGCCGGTTGGCATTAATCCATTTTGTGTATAGCTTGCAAGTTCTGGCCATGCATTCATATTGAGAATTACCAGATCAACGCCTTTCAATTCATCGACAAGTTCATTAAATGCTTTGACCATTTTTGTTGGGCTCGCCAGAGTGATTTTTTTTGTATGAATTTGTGGGCGTGCTTTTTTGCAATGCGATAATTTTTTCGCTTCACTGTCAATGAGCCCAACGATATAACCTTTGTTATTTAACAGTGTGATAAGTTCCATAGTGGTATCCGTTGCTGCTCCAACAATAATTGCATTTTTACGATAGGGATTAAATATATAAAAGGCTTGCGCTATCTCTGCGTCGATTATCTCTTGTTCGAACATCTGTTCTTCAAGTATCTCTTCTTCTAATATCGCTTCTTCAATCTCTGCATCGAGTAATTCGTCTTCGAGTATCTCTTGTTCGAGATTAATATAAATAGGGGGGATACTGGTGAATGTTGCGTTACTATCATAATAATAGACTTGATCATCGTAATAAAAATCGGCACTGTATAGCATGGTGGTTAGCATGCAGAGGTTAATTAAAAGTAAATTGGTGAAAGAAAATAGGGGATTTTTCATCATGACTCGCTCCTTTAAAGAATAATTAGTATTATATCTCAATATGTTTACCATGTTTATTTTAGGTAAGTCAACAATTGATTTTTAAAACAGTGCAAGAAAGGGTTATCTGATGAAATTTGCTAGTGTTTCTTCTTGTTTTGATACAATAGATAAAGTGAGCGGGCGGTTGGAGATGACCGAACTGCTTGCAAAACTGTTAACTGCTTGTGATGCCAGTGAGGTTGAAATGGTATCTAACTTGGTGCTTGGCCAGTTATATCCGCCCTACAAATCAGTACAATTTAATATTGCATCGGCGCTCATGATCAAAGTGGGCGCGCTTTTGCTTGCGCAATCAGAAGAGCATATAAAAGAGCGTGTAAAAGAGCTGGGCGATCTGGGGTTAGTGATCGCCGAAGGTGACTGGGTTACATCAAGTAATGTAACGGTGCATCAGGTCTATGATGCGTTGGTTGCGTTGGCCAATATTACCGGAGTGGGTTCGCAAGAAGAAAAAATAGAGGCAGTGCATACGCTCTTGCGCACACTTGACCCTGTATCAGCGAAATTTGTTGTGCGCATTATTCTGGGTAAATTGCGTTTAGGATTTTCCGATATGACGTTGATCGATGCACTTTCATGGATGGCCGTTGGCGATAAATCGATCAGAGATGATATAGAAAATGGGTATAATATATGCGTTGACATTGGGTATATTGCGCGAATTTTAAAGCAGGATGGCATAGATGCAGTCAGACATATGCAGATTCAGATTGGCACGCCAATTCGTCCTGCTGCAGCAGAACGATTGCCCACTGCTCGGGCAATCATAGAAAAAATAGGCGATTGTGTCGCGCAACCAAAGCTTGATGGATTTCGGCTCCAAATTCATATCGATAATAGAGATAAAAAACAGTCTCACATTTTTTTTTACTCCCGTAATCTGATAGACATGTCACACATGTTTCCTGATTTAGTGCTTGTGTTAAAAAATGTACCGGTGACGACTATGATTGCAGAAGGAGAGGCGATTGTGTTTGACCCCAATACCGGATCATTTTTGCCTTTTCAAGAGACGGTAAAGCGTAAGCGCAAGCATGGCATCGAGCAAGCAGTGACCGATTTCCCCCTGCAACTTTTTCTCTTTGATGTATTGTATTTGAATGGACAGGAGTTATTGTCACAAACCCATGAACATCGGCGCGAAAATCTTTTAGCTATTTTTAAAAACAACACGGGCTCAATTGTGCAGGTAATCGAAGAAAAACCGATGCACACGGCACAAGAGCTTGAAAATTATTTTAAAGCAAATATTGCTGCTGGTCTGGAAGGGTTGGTCGTTAAAAAGAGCGATTCGGTGTACCAGCCGGGAAAACGTAATTTTAACTGGATTAAATTAAAGCGGGAAGAGCAGGGGCATTTGGAAGACACTATCGATTGTGTCGTGTTGGGATATTATGCGGGAGAAGGTAAGCGGGCACAATTTGGTATCGGTGCTTTTTTAGTGGGAGTTTACAATAAAAAAGAGGATCGCTTTGAAACGGTTGCAAAAATCGGTACCGGTTTGAAGGATCCTGATTGGCATGAGTTGAAGAAAAAATGTGATGCGTTACGCGTTTCTATCAAGCCAAAAAATGTTGCATGCGCAAAAGATCTCTATCCCGATGTTTGGGTTGCTCCAGAGTTGGTGGTGATGGTACGGGCCGATGAGATTACGATCTCTCCGGTACATACAGCAGCAAAAACAGACGAGCACCTTGGCTATGCATTACGCTTTCCCCGTTTTATGGGCTATCGTGATGATAAAGGCGCATACGAAGCGACGACTGATCAAGAGATTGTACGGCTGTACCAAGATCAGTTTTAGTTTTGGTGCTTTGACACATTATTGGTTCTGTTTTACGCTTGCATATACAGATATCAAGTAAAAGAGGATTGATATGTCTATTTTAAAAGTTACCGATTTAACAAAAATATTTGCACCGCGTAAAAATTTCTTTTTTAAAACTGTTGGCGCACCATTTGTTGCAGTCGACAAAATCTCGTTTACCCTCAAAAAAGGTGAAATTTTAGGTTTTCTGGGACCGAACGGTGCGGGTAAAACGACGACGATGCATATGTTGCTTGGCATTTTAACCCCAACATCGGGCGAAATATCCTATTTTGGTAAAAACTTTTTTTCCGATCGCAGTGAGATTCTATCACGGGTTGGTTTTGCAAGCGCCTATGCAAAATTACCGGCACAATTAACGGTAAGTGAAAATCTTCATATCTTTGCCAGACTCTATGGTTTAAGTTGGGCTGATCGGGTTGAGCGAGTAAAAGTTTGTTTGCAAGCGTTTGATGCCTGGGATTTGCGTGATAAAGATACAGTTGGTCTTTCTGCGGGGCAAACAACAAAAGTGATGCTTGCAAAAGCATTTTTGCCACGACCAAAAGTCTTATTACTCGATGAGCCGACCGCATCACTTGATCCCGATGTAGCGTATCAAGCGCGTTATTTTATTCATGAGCAGCAAAAACAGCACGGTGCATCGGTACTGTTTGCCTCACATAATATGGCGGAAGTAACGCAATTGTGTGATCGGGTGATCGTGTTGCAAAATGGTCATATTATTGCCGCTGACACGCCGAAAAAATTGGCTGCGACGGTTTCTTCAGTGCGCATAGAATTAGAAGTGGTAGATGGGTTGAAACGTATTGTTGCCTACGCAAAGGAGCAAAAATATGTACACACCGTGCTTGATCGTCGTATTTCAATCGAAGTTGATGAGCACAACATTGCACCAACACTTGCAGCCCTTGCGCAACGTAATGTCTCTTATTCATACATCGTTATCAATAAGCCGACGTTAGAAGATTATTTTTTACATGTTGCGGCGAAGACGAAAAAAAGAAAAGGAGCATAACTCATGATACAATGCAATCAAATTATCGCGATATTTATTCGTCATTTTTTGCTCCATATGCGTGCTATCGATCGTATTTTAGATGTTACTTTTTGGCCTAATGTTGATGTGTTACTTTTCGGTTTTACCGGCGTTTGGATGCAGCAAGAACTTGCCGGTAGCATATCTTCAAATACTGCCTTTATTCCCTTGATGGGAGCGCTTTTGTGGCAGATTACCATGCGATCAAATGTTGACTTGTCGTTGGGTTTGTTGGAAGAGTTATGGGGAAACAATTTTGCCAACATCTTCATTACGCCGCTTTGTTTTACTGAATGGGTTCTGGGGCTTATGTTGCTTGGTCTCGTGCGTATATTTTTTATGCTTTTTTTCTGTTCGCTGACCGTCTGGCTCATGTACGATTTTTCGATACTTATGTTAGGCTGGCATCTCCTGCCTGTCTTCTTTTCACTACTCATCTCCGGCTGGATGCTTGGCTGTTTTACCTGTTCTTTACTCGTCACCTGGGGGCGGAGAATCGGTATCTTCGCGTGGGTCACCAGTTGGGTTGTCGCTCCATTCTGCGGTGTTTTTTACCCGGTTGATGTTTTGCCTGCCTGGATGCAATTTGTCGGCAATCTATTGCCTATGACCTATGTCTTTTCCGCCATTCATCAATATATCTATACTGGTGTTTTTCCCCTGACGCTGATTTACAAAAGCTTTGCATTAAACAGTTTTTATTTTATCGTCATGATTTTATTATTTAAATATAGTTTCGAACGGGCGAAGCGATTTGGTCTCACGCGCCTCGAGCAATCGTAATTATCATAATTTTCGAACTCTTGCATTCTAACTTTCAGCAGGACTTACGCGAATCGCGAATAAGGTGATTAAATAAGCTTATTCGCAAGATTGATTTGCGAATTTTAAGACCAGATCCTGTGTTTGCTTAATAAAATGTTCAAATCCATTGAATTCTAAAGGATTTCGGTTAGATCGGATGCCATGTATAATATTTTCTACACATTTTGCTTGCCTGAAATTTTTTTCAAACGATAAAAGCGTATAGGATAAAAAGCTAGCATAGAGATG
>Ga0207118_1085_pt1 | contig 18798 bp, 23 predicted proteins | sample Alteio_BWMinHeat_42_FD_153507 | JGI IMG/M metagenome (GOLD analysis project Ga0207118, IMG submission 153507) | Enriched cells from forest soil in Barre Woods Harvard Forest LTER site, Petersham, Massachusetts, United States -... | ecosystem: Environmental > Terrestrial > Soil > Temperate forest >...
GGTCTGAAGGCATTTGAAAATTTTGAAGCTGACGCATATACTGCATCAAAAGGTGCACTGGTGTTATTGACAAAGACGTGGGCATTAGAATATGCAAAATGGAAAATTCGAGTAAACTGTGTTTGCCCTGGAATGGTTGAGACAGATATGACAAAGCCATATCTTTCCACAGAATCAGATAGAGATATGGCAATATCAGAACATCCCATAGGCAGAATAGGAACACCTGAGGATGTAGCAAAAGCCATTTTGTACTTTGCCTCAGATGATTCCTCATGGGCTACAGGAGCTGTCTTACCTCTAGATGGCGGTATGGCTGCCAGATAATCATACTAATCAAATTAATAGAACCAATACCAAAATCATACCGTGACGCCAAGAAAAAAGAGATCACTGAAAATTATAATCATGTTATCTATTGTCTGGTTTGCATGTGCGCTTCCAGTGCCCATTCTTATAACACATCCTGATCCTGCACACAGCGAGCAGTATAGGGCCTATGTGTATATTGCTGCCATAGTTTCCATTCCATTTATTGGCATGGCAATAGCATGGACTGTAAAACCAGAGTTAACTACGTAAGAAATTCCTCTGCACCTAACCCTTCTGGTGTTATTTTTATCCAGCGGTTTCTTCCAATTTGTTCAATTTCAATAAACTTCCATTCTTGGAGTAACGGCTGGATGATGTTTTTGTCAAGGCTGGCAAATCTGGCTTGTTGAAAATTTTCTTCTCTTGCATTTACTACAATTAGCTTGTTTTCATAGGCAAGCTTTGCCATTTCTTTTTTGGTTATTTTTCCGCCATTTTCTTTGATTATTTTTAGAGCTTGTACCAGAACTGGCTTTGGTGTGTGAATTTCATATGCGGGAAGCTGTACAACTGTTTTTAATCCAGAGGAAAGCTGTGCCCCTTTTACACTTGCATAGCTTTCTGGTTCTGCATAGTATGGAGTGAGTTTATTTTTTCCTTTAAACATCATGCATGCCATCATGCATGCGATAGCTTGAATTTTTGAGCCAGATGATACGTTGACAAAAATATCATTTCCTTGTTCTTTTTGAACAATTTCTTTGACTGATTTTAAGATCTTGAATAGATCAAACCTGTCTGAATATACCACTTGGACTGTGATCTTGTCTTTTTTAAGATGGGCCCTAATCTTTTCCATGTAATCTCTTGCCTTGTCCTTTGCAGGATCGCCATGCATCAAAAGCCAAACCTTGTCTGCTTTCATGTTTCTTGCAGGAATGGCAATCCTGTCTATCTCAAAGCCAACTGGTGCAATGTGGACTCTAAGGTGTGCAATGCTAGTCATCATGGTATGTACAGTGTGCATACTATGGTGATGATATATAATAATTCTGCATTGATACCATAATTATGAAAACAAGTTACCAATCCAAAAAGGAAACAGATTCATCTGTATATCCCAAAGTAAAATCTGTCTTTGAGGAATGATTACTTCATCCAAGGTCTTTGTTCTAGTTTGGAAATCAATCCTAACATATCATCAAGTTTTGTAGTAATTGCAGTGACTGCACGAAATTCCTCGTACATCATCTTTTCTTCTTCTTGTGATAGAATTTCTTTTTCGGCAACATCAAAGAAGCGATCTTCTTTTGTCATATGATCGTTTAGGTAAACTACATAAGCTTTAAGAAATCTTGCTACAGGTTCCCTTTCGTTGTTTCCTTTTTTCCAGCTTTGTAAATGTGTAGAGATACTTTTTGCAATTCTTCTTGCAAACTCGTGCTCTATCATAAATGCCCTTATCTCTTCTCGTAAAGTATCATAGCTTGCAACACATGCAAAGTATGCATCCTCTTCTCTGGAATAGTGGATTGCATCTAAAAACTCTGACATTATAATTGTCATTTGTTCTATGTCAGAAAATGGAATGTCTTGTCCTGCATATAGCTTGGTGTAACATTGTATGATAATTTTTTCTAGTCGTCTGATTTGTTTGTGATCGTTGCGCAGTGATTCTGTTGCACTCATGTTTTCTAATCTAGGGTTTTACCGTAAATAGTATTACTTTTTTTGGATCATACTGTATGATTCCAAAGTGTGGATCTGCGTGTCCTCCACCATATTTGCCAGCTGGACCGCCAAGACCTAGTCTTATAATATAATTGTGTGACGGGTTGATCTCAATTTCCCTTTTTTCTAGTATATGGTTTGAGGTTTTTTCTTGCGTTACTTTGAGGGAATTATAGATTTCGTGAATCTCACCATCTTGGATGAGAGCTGTCTCTTCGTGCTGGTGCCCACATAAAATAATATGAGATTGGCTATTTTTTGCCTCATCAAATGCGGAAGATGCCTTGTAATGATACCCAGAATAGCTAAAAAACTCAAAATCCTCTGGTGTGAGTCTTTGCCAAGACCTGTGATATAGCCAGGATTCATCGTTTGCATTTTTTGGTGTAATTTTTTTTGGATCTAGTGGACCGCCATGGACGCATAATAGTTTATTTTTTTTATCTAGGAATAATTGCTGGCCAAACGTTCCGTCATTGTTTTGTTTGAAAAATGCAATGTCGTCATTGTTTAGTTTTGTATGTGCATCCATGCTTTCAATTGAACTAGCTCCGATCAGCTTGTTGGATAGAAATGCCTCGTCATGGTTTCCCATAACGGAATGAATTGGATAATTTTTTTCTAATGATCGCAGTCTATCCAATACTTGTTTTGGATGTATGCCTCGTTCCAGTACATCGCCAAGATTGATTATTCTGGAAAAATTACCATATTTTTTTACAAAGTCACTGCTTGATGCCATATCTAGGATTGATTCCAATCCATCAATATCCGCATGAATATCAGAGAAAACTAGGTCCATGGTATAATCAGCTTTTTAACCTAATATCTAATTTTTTGTGTTAATTTTTTGAAATGAACCATCTGGTATTTTTAGATCTGGGAATAATTCTGGGTGTATGATCTTTGCTAGAATCTCAAGACCTGTTACTGTCCTTGGCCCTGGCTTGCTAAAATACTCGTTTGCGTTTACTGCATAGATTTTGCTGTTTTGTACTGCTCCAAGTGATTTCCATTGTGGATTGTTGGCAAGCTTTTCGTATTCTAGAATGGTTCTTTTTACATCAAATCCACATGGCATCAGTATTATGATATCTGGTTCAAACTTGATTGTCTCATCAATTTCCATTCTGCGGGATTGGTCACCTGTTGAGCTAATTCCGTTAATTCCGCCTGCCATTTCTACCAATTGAGGTACCCAGTGGCCTGCAGTAAAGAGTGGATCTAGCCATTCCACACAAAGTATTTTGGGTTTTGATTTTTTTGGTTTGGTTTGGATGTATGTGATTCGTTTTTTTAGTGAATCAATAAAATTTTGAGCTTCTTTTTCTTTTCCTACCTTTTTTGCAACATCTAATATGTTGGTTAGAATGTCATCTAAATTTCGTGGATCTAAAATTAGAACTTCGGGTTTGTTGTCTAGTATGGTAACTGCTCTGTTGACTTCTTTTGTATAAGGAGAACAAACTTCACATATGCCTTGGGAAATGATCAGATTTGGGTTTGCTTTTTTGAGTATATCTTCATCTAAAATGTAAATGTCTTTTCCAGAATGCATCAGATCTACTACTTTGTTGTCTATTTCCTGGCTTGTCATGGTATCTGGATTAAAAGAGGAATGAATTATGCGTGGTTTTGTTTTGGCCTGTTCAGGATAGTTGCATTCGTGTGTTACGCCAACTATTTGATCTCCAACACCTAGCTCGTAGAGTATTTCTGTAGCACTAGGAAGAAAGGATACAATTCTGTTTGGCATGATTTTATGGTATGATTTTCTTTTTTAAACATGTCTTGAAATTTCTGATCATGTCCAAGTTTGAAATACAATAGAAAAGTGGTCAAAAAGATGAACAATTACGAATAAAAAATGGTCAGTTTATTCTTCTGGTTCTTTTGAACAGAATAATTCAGTACTAAAATTGATTATAATGGAATGAAAAGGGAATGGCATACAATGATTACCATGAAAGCAAGAGAATTATCACATTTGTTTTGATTTAAAACAGACTTCTTTAAATCACGTTTTTTATCCTTTCACAGGATACGATTCTAATGCCCATTCATCAAACGAACGAACTTTTTCATTAGATGAACTATGGTGACATTTGCATTGACATTTTCTACCACAATCGAACATTATGCAAGCAGAACACCTGTCTTCACTCATGGTTAGTAACTTAATTTTTGTGTATTTATGATTTGTTGGAGATTATTTGATCTTTTTAAGAAGAACAAATGTAAGATACAAATATGTTTCCAAGTTTTGTATTAACATGATCAAATAGGTTAGACATCATAATGTGATACGTGCCTGAAGCTACTGGACTACTAAAAACATCATATCCTTTTTCTCCATTGCTCCAATATACCATAGAATAATTATGTGTGTTAGGATCATTCTGTGTTATTTTGAAATTATTATCGTCCATTATTGTAACTACAATATTCTGTCCAAGATTCCAATTATTTACCTGAAAGTTTAGATTCATTGTAGATGTGCAAGGAATGTTAAATGTCAAATATTGTAAGGTTCCTGCACTAATATCAAAATTATAATTGACTGCTGTTACAGGAGAGATTGTTTGTATCGTCGGTTGCTGTATTGGTTGTTGCGAAGTTTGTTGCTGTTGAGGATATTCTGTTTGAGTTACCCAATTTCCTACACTTCCTTCATACTGGTCATTTCCATAGTATGTCGAATGTCCCGTCGATTTGAAGTAGTAACTTGTAACATATGGTGCACAAGATTTGAATGTACCAGTACTGTCCATTTGTAGTGTCTTACTGGATTCTTGTGTAAGTGAACCTTGTGAATCCACAAGTCCACCTACTCTAACCACTTTAGCATTTGGTATTCCCACATAATTTCCTTGATCATTTCTTGTGTATACACCAATAGTCCAACAGACTGTTTGTCCACTGTTGATTGTCACATCCGTTTGCCCATTAAGTTGTTCAAAAACATACGTTTTTTGTTTACTGGGTTGCGGAATACTATTTCCACTAGCACCTACAGTATTTTGTTCCGTGTTACTTTGATATTGTGGATTCTGTTGGTAAGAGTTTGTTCCTTGGTATGAGTTTGAACCTTGATTGGCATTATTAGAAAACTGGCTAGTTTTTTGAAAGTCGTATGGTACTGAAACTGTTCCAAGAATTGGCATTTCAACATACGCAGTTCCTTTCATCTCCCAACTGACCGCGCCATTTTTTAATGCAGAAAAAACTGCGCCCAATGAATCAATATAAGATACTGTAACATCAGTGGGAACCGTTACTGTACTTGTTGGCGGAATATCATATCTATTTGGAATCTCACCATTGGCTAATTCGTTACCGTTAGCATACAGTTGATATTCAGTACGATCTAAAGTGGCAGTTACAGAGTTGTTTGGATTATACATGTTAAGACTCAATCCAAGTATTGCGCTTGTTAGCCCCAGCGACTTTAAATTAATACCTCCTAATGATATTTGCACATTTTGTAGTGCTTCTCTTTGCTGAACCTGTTGGGAAAAATATATTCCAACAATTAACACGACAATTACCGCTATTCCTATTCCAATAGCAAAGCTCTTGCTAACCAATTATGAGAGTGTTATTTTCACAACTATTTACACGTGATCTAAAGATGTATTATGATTTGTTAGTGATTACTTTCGTCATTATTTCAGTATGGGCTACAAAAAAACCGTTGTCTATATCCCCCTCAAAACTTAAGAATAACTCGCAACTCGAATGAGTTTGTTGAGTAATTATACTGTAATAGGCGGAAAAGCTTCAGAAGACCTTGCTAAAAAGATAGCAAAAAAACTAGAGGCAAAGTATCTCAAATCAGAATTACGAATTTTTCCAGATGGGGAAAGTAAGATAACAATTTCTGGAAAACCAAATGGCAAAATTGTCGTAGTACATTCAACATATCCTCCAGTTGACTCTAACCTAATCCAAGCACTTTTGCATGTTTCAAAGGCAAAAAAACACTCATCCCAAGTCATTGCTGTAATACCATATCTTGGATATGCAAGACAAGACAGAGAGTTTCTTCCAGGAGAGGTAGCTACCATGGGAATAGTTGCAAATATGCTAAAAACAGCAGGAGCAACCAAAGTAATTGTAGTTGATATTCATAGTAAAATGGCTCTGAATCATTTTAAAATTCCCTCAAAAAATGTCAGTGCCATACCAGAATTGGTGAAATATTTCAAGAAATTAAATCTAAAAAGTCCTCTTGTGGTTTCACCAGACTGTGGCGGAATTGCAAGAGCAAGAGACTTTGCAAACCAGTTTGGTGTAAAATTCATTGCACTAAAAAAACATCGTGACAGAAAGACTGGAATGGTAGAGATTAGATCAAAAAATCAAAAACAAGTCAAAGGAAGAGATTTGATTCTAGTTGATGACATGATAAGCACTGGTGGAAGTATAGTAAAGGCTGCAGAGTTTCTAAAAAAGCAAAAGTGCAGAAATATCTATGCAGCTTGCACACATGCATTATTAATTGGAGATGCAGAAAAGAGAATTAGAAAAGCAGGAGTCGCAAAAATAGTCAGCACAAATACAATTCCTGGCAAGACTGGTATAGTTGATGTGTCCCCTATAATAGCAAAGGCAATCGTATAATGCCGCAAAGCTTCTTTGTAGTCTCTGGAGAAAATGTCAAGCTTGCCCAAGATGAGGTAATTGCAATATCAAAAAGCTATGATGCTAAGACATCATACAAGACAGACTCTAGACTTGTAATAACAAACTCTACCATCCCATGGAGTAATATATCTCAAAGAGCTACGTTTGTGAGAACTGCTGGAAAGATTGCAAGCACATTTTCTGATTTGTTCTCAGAAGTGGATCTCTCCCTTATGCACAAGCCAGAAACATTTGCGTGTCGGGCAATCAATCTCACATCAAAAAAACTGGATCTTTCCAAGATAGAGAAAACAGCGGGCGCTGCAATAAAACAGACTTCGGGAGCCAAGGTCTCCTTGTCAAATTCATCACTTACTGTTTATCTTATTTTTACAGATTCACAAAGCTATATCGGATATACTACCAAGATTTCAGAGCCTCCAAGGCCAAGAAAAGTAATAAAATCATCGTCCGAGCTTCACTGGAAGCTTAGCAGAGCCATGGTGAATCTATCGGGATTAAATGAAAAGGAAACTTTGTGTGATCCCTTTTGCGGATCGGGAACTATACTTTTAGAAGCAGAATCAATGGGGATACACTCCATTGGAATTGATTTTGATGAAAAGATGTGTAATATTGCAAAAAAGAATCTGTCCTCAAATGGATTTAATTCAAAAATAATCAATGCTGGATACGAACATCTACAAAAGATCAATGACAAGATAGATGGAATTGTAACTGACTTGCCATACGGTAATTCCTCAAAGTCATCCCAGTCTCCAAAAAAACTCTTACATGATTTTGTTTCTATACTGCCAAAGAAAAAGAAGATTGCCATCATGTACAAAAAAGGTGCTATAGACCAGATAGAATTAAACCCAACAAAAAAATATGATATCTATAGGCACAAGAGTTTGACTAGAGTGATCATAACAAAATGAAGCTAGTATTTTTGGGAACATCGGCAGCAATGCCAACAGAAAACCGTGGCATGACATGTATCTGTCTAGTCTTGGACAAGGAGATCCTGATGTTTGATGCAGGTGAAGGCGCACAGGTCTCTTTTCTAAAATCAAAGATTGGCTGGAACAAAAAGATGAAGATCTTTGTGACACACTTGCATGGTGATCATGTTGTTGGAATATTGGGATTGTTACAGACAATGTCTTTGCAAAACAGAACCGAATCAATTGATATCTACGGTCCAAAGGGAATAGAGGATTTTATGGCAGCAAACCTCAAGGTGCTAAACTTTGGTCTTACATTTCCTGTTAGGATAATGATGATAAAAGAAGGACTAGTGCTTGATGATGAATCATATAGGATTCATTGTTGTGAGGCGGAGCACTCCATTCCTGCATATTCGTATTTGTTTCATGAAAAGGACAAGCCCGGCAAATTTTATCTTGAGAAAGCAAAGGCGTTAGGAATTCCAGAAGGCAAGCTTTGGCATGAGCTTCAGAGCGGCAATGAAGTCAACATAGGAAACAAAACAATCAAGCCATCTGAAGTAATGGGTGAGAAACGACCAGGAAAAAAAATTGGAATATCAGGGGATACAAGGCCAACAAAAAAACTAGTAGAGTTTTTTAAAAACTGTGATTATATAACATTTGATTCCACATATTCGGATGAGCTAAAAGAAAAGGCAAAAGAAAATTTCCATTCTACAGCAAAAGAGGCTGCAGAGTTGGCAAAAAAAGCAAACGTCTCAAACCTTATTCTGACTCACTTTTCTGCAAGATATGATGATGCTGAAATTCTAGTAAAAGAGGCACAAACCATTCATGGTTCTGTAATAGCAGCAAAGGATCTTTTAGAAATAGAAATCAAATGAAATGTTTGAATCAATAGCGGATAAATTATACCAAGCAAAAAAAATTGTTTTTGTCACTGGTGCTGGCATATCACAGGAAAGTGGTATTCCCACTTTTAGAGGAAAAGATGGATTGTGGAGAAAATATGATGCCATGCAGCTTGCCACAATAGATGCATTTTATGAAAATCCAAAACTTGTATGGGAGTGGTATGAAGAACGAAGAAAAAACATACTTGCTGCAAAGCCAAATGCGGGTCATGTTACCATAGCAGATTTAGAAAAATTCAAGCAGGTTCGCGTTCTGACTCAAAATATAGATGGATTGCACCAACTGGCAGGAAGCAGTCAGGTCTATGAGTTACATGGAAGCATTATTACAATAAAGTGCACTGTCTGTGATTTTAAAGAAAAAATTACAGGTGAATTTTCAGAACTTCCACCTATCTGTAAATGCGGCAACATCTTAAGACCTGATGTGGTCTGGTTTGGCGAGCAGCTTCCACAAGATGTATGGAGTGGAGCTATAATGCAAGCAAATTCGTGCAATGTAATGTTTGTAGTAGGAACATCGCTTGCAGTATCGCCTGCAAACATGTTGCCAATTTATGCAAAACAAAATGGAGCTACCATAATTGAGGTAAATCCTGAAGAAACTCCAATGTCTAAGAGCATGGATCTCTCCATTAGGTCAACTTCTGCAAAGGTATTGCCTGAGCTTCTCTCAATAGTGTCAAAATGATCTTTTAGGTCTATAGATTTTATTCAGATTTTGTTTTAATTAAATTTAGTATAGTCAATAGTCAGGGCTTTGACTCAGTTATGGCGGATCCGATGGTACTAGGGTGCTATCATTCAGACTATGATTTGCTCTTTTTTTGTCTCCCATCGGGAAAGCAACTCGATTACTTTGTCATAGGCGTTCAGGAAGTGCATACCTTTTTGAGTCAGTTTGTACTCTTGTGCATTTCGATCGTATTTTATTAATGATTTTTCCACTAACAGGTTAAGACACCTGTGCCTATCCGACGGATTCAAACGTATGTCATTTGACAAATTTAGACCATTGCCAGAACTTATTTTTCTTAATATCTTTACGTACGTCTGCCTGTCGACGAAAAGATTCATGTCATTGGTTGAAAAGTGTTCGATATTAAATAGGAAGTTTAACAATTCAAGAAAAATGTTGTAATTAATTTGAGTGAGTGTATTTTACAAGACAAACAGGTCTTCATGTACTCTAATGGAATTTAGCCAACAATTTCAACTTTTTTGGTGGAAATTATATATCTTTTATCTATGATTTTTTTTATAAAATATCTTGTAGAAATTATTGGATTTTTATTTTATCAGTTCTTGTTATTATTTCCGTTGTCATCGTTTTGCTCATTATCTGGAACAAAGAGCAAACCTTTTGGACTGACAAAGCTGTTACCAAGCGGAGTTACCTTACCTGTAGACAAGTCGAGAGTTCCAACTATAGGATTTCCATTGTCTTTTGGCTCACCGACAAATACTGTTCCTGTAGGCCATCCAGTTGTGTCAAGGGCCAGAATCTTGCTAGCTGAGGCATCGATTACATATAGAGTTCCATGATTGGATGTAGCAACTGCAATACCGTCAAGTGGTGGCACATTGCCTGACTTGTTGTCAGTTACGTTGAGCACCGTGAGTGATAGAGTATGAGCAAAGTTCTTGGCAAAGACTATCTGGCCATCGGCTTGACCTATTGTTGCAAGTTCACCAGCAAAACGAGGACTCTGGTTTGGCATGATAAAGTTAGTATCGGGATCAGCAAGGCCAAGTGTAACGGTATTACCGCTCACGGCATCGGTTGCTGTGCTGTTGTCAAAGAATACTGGTGTCAGGTTTGCTGTAAGCGTTGATACATCAAAATTGACTAGGTATTCAGTTGGTTGTGTAACGTCATTAGGGTTTGAGTGAGCCAAGTAGATTTGGCCATTATGCACTGCAATGCTGTCGGTTCCGCCGTTGCCTGATACTGCTGGATCAGGAGAGTATGTATAAGTTGCAACAGCGCCGATTGCTGGATAAATAATATTGATAGCAGAATTGGAATCTTCATTATCTGTAGCGATAAGTGTACCCTTACTTGGGTCAGCAGTAAGGCCATCAACTTTGCCTGTCACATGAATAGTTCGTATGAGTGCACCAGTTGTTGGGTCGTACCCTGCTATAGTGCTTTGAGTCAGACCACCTGAAGTACCAGGGGTACCGTCTGGGTTTATTCCGTTCTGAAAGTTTGTCCAAATAAGCGCCTTTCCTCCATCGACTCCATCAATAGCTAGTCTGGTAATGTCATCAGGTCCTTTGTCTCCTGTCGGCGGTGATGACACAAATATTTTGCTTGGTAAGGTACTAGGTCCGCTTGAGCCAGAGGCAAAAGATGCTGCTATGCTTGGCAATATCAGAAGACTAATTGAGGAAATAATTAAAATAGCAAGTAAAGATGTTTGTCCAAAAATCTTATCTTGTCTCAAAGAATGCATGAAAAAGATTTGATGTTGTAGAATTTGTTTTTATCCTATATAGATAATGTTGCCATATCTATATCTCATAATGATATTTGATAATTTCAAATACTATGTAATCACAGAAAGAAAACGACTAGATCTAGGTGAGTTTGTTTTCCATTTTTCTCATACGAATAATGACATATGAGGAACCAGCAACTATTGCGCCTTGCATAATTTTACTCACAATATCTATAGTACCTACATCTCCTTGCAAACCTACTACAGGCAGATCTACTGTTCTTGATAGAATATACAATACAATCAATGACAAAGAACCAGCGAAAGTTATGATGTATGGCTTTTTGTTATTTTTGTTTTTGATCATCCAAATTCCAAGTGGAATGTATGCTACACCAACTGCTAGGAAAAATATGGTTTGCACTTTACCTCCTAGATCAATTTCGATCCATTGGGATTTATCAAGATCAGTTGTTGCTTGTGGGTTCTCCGAATTTCCGCTTATCTCATGAAATCCACCTCCACTTTCATCCGTTAATTGTTGATATCCTGTAACAAAGTAAATTGCGGATATTGATAACATGATTGCTGCTACAAGATATATGATAATCTGAGTAGATCTCTTATTCATGGATAAATCACAGTTTTTCTTCCACCTTTAATGATCTTTTCTTTAACATGAAATACACTGGTGTACCGATACAAATAGAGGAATAGGTACCACATATCAAACCAAAAAGTATTGCCAGTGCAAAATTATGCAAAGGCTCTGCACCAAACAAATACACACAAACAGCAGCAATTACAACAGTGATGACAGTATTAATTGATCTTGTCATCATCTGCCATATGCTTTGATTAATAACTGTGTGAAGCTCTTCATGATTCTTTATGGTATGAAGCTTGAGGTTTTCACGGATCCTATCAAAGATTACAATTGTGTTGTATGTTGCAAATCCTATTACTGTCAGTATTGCAGCTATAAAGGTGACATCAATTTCCAACTTGAATATGACAAACATGGCCAAGACAAAGAATGCTGAGTTTAGTACAGAAACTGCACTTGCAATAGAAAATCTCCACGAGAACCTTATTGCAACAAACACTACGATTGCAGCAATGGCAGTAAGTATAACGTAAACTGCTTTTGTTTCTAAATCTTGTGCTACTGCAGGATCATATGTGTTCTCTTCATATACAACATTTTTTGTATAATTATCCTTGAAGGCATTGATGATACTATTTACATCATCTCCCTTTAGGACATTATCGAATCTAGCTGCAATCTGATTATTGTTTTGACCTCCAATTGCAACTGTAGCTGGTGGAACTCCAGCATTTTCCATTATACTTGTTGCATCATCTTGCGTGATTGATTTGTCTAGTGTAATGTCAAGAGCAGTTCCTGCCTTGAAATCAATGTCATAGTTTAATTCCGTTGTAAATAACATAAACGCACCTATCGCACCAATGACAGCAGAAATTACAAAAAACTTGTAACGATGTTTTATAAAACTAAAATGTTTTAGTGATTCTGCAGACTGTTTTATCCTCATACCGAAAAATGATGGTTTCTTTACAGCATTGCTTCTGACTAGCAGGTTAAGCAGTAGTCTAGAAAGAAAGACATTGCTTACTATGCTGACTATGATACTAAGTATCAGAGTAAACGCAAATCCTTTGATTGGTCCTATACCTGCGAAGAAAAGCACTATGGCAGCAATAGCAGTTGTAATGTTAGCGTGCATGATTATGTGAAAGGCATTATGTTCGCCTTCTTTTAGTGCATCAGCAATTGATTTTCCTTTTCTGAGTTCTTCTTTGATTCTTTCGTAAGCAATGATATTTGCATCTACAGCTATTCCCATTCCAAGAACAAAAGTCACTACTGCTGCAAGAGATAAGACTCCATGAAATACGTTAAAGGCAAGAAGAAGGAGCCACAAATATGTCACTACAGTAAAGCTGGCTAATAATCCGACACCACGGTAAAATATTATCATAAACGACAAAATAATACTTAATGCAATTATGCCAGCCCAAAATGTAGCTTGTAGATCTGATTTACCTAGTACACCACCAACTGTCTCGGAATATTTTTCTGTTAATTTTAGCGGCAAATTGTTTTGAGCATCCATTATTGATCTGACCTGTGCATTACTTGATACGCCAGCAAGATCTACTCTTATCTCATGATCTCCCTCTATGCTTACCTGGGGTTCAGAGACTCCAAGCGAGTTTGCACGTGCAGCCAAAATATTAGCTGTTGATAACAAAGCAGCCTTGTCAACAGGTTTTCCAGATTGAAGCGATTCTGCTGTGTAGAGTATTTCGTATCCACCTTTGAATTCTAGCCCTATTGTGGTATGAGATATCAGATATGGTGTAGTACAAGCTATAGCACCTGAAATACCAAGTATTATTAAAACGAAAAGTGAAAATGGTTTTTTTAGCATAATTGAAAATGATTCCTAATTTCTGTCATATATTTTGATATATATCATATCAGGTGCAATCAGCTAAAAACTCTATTTCTTCAATACCTTAGATTTACTAACTGTATAAAAATTTGGAATCCCTGAAATTCTTGAAAGATTTTTTCTTTATGATTTTTGTTTTTTTACTATTGCCAAAAAGAAAAGTCCCAATATTACAAATCCAGTTATAGATAATATCGTTTCAATGCTTGCAGATAAATCCAAGTCTGGAAGAAACAGATCTAATCGTGGAATTATTGCCCTAAATGCAAAAAGTCCAAAGGCTGCAGAAACAAAGAGTAGCCTTTTCATCTTAGTACGCTTGTATGCCAGTAGTGACAGAGCAAGCAAAAAGGCTGCAAATATTCCACTTGCAAAATCTAATGATGCTGGAAGAATAGGCGGTTCTCCTCCTTCAGATATACTATTGAACATTAACAGAATATTACCTAGTATCATTTCTCATCCTTTTCCTCTGTCCTAGAGGCAAGCTCCAAAAACATTTCTGCAAGACTGTCAGATAGCTTGTCCCAAATGTTTGGATGATAGACCTTTACTAGTGCAGCCACGCTCTTAACATCTATTACATCGTATTTGATAATTTTACCGTCTTTTCTTGATGAAACAATACCAGATTCTACAAGTCTTGACATGTGCCAGCTTATGGTTGGGAGTGAAAAATTTTTGAAATTTGCAATGTCAGTTTGTGTTGAACTTGGGTGCTCTATCAAGTACATCAGAATATCTTTAGCTGTTTCCTGTCTCAAAAATGCAAGTAGTGTATGTTGTACATCTAGTACTTCAGATGCATAATAATGTCGGTGCAAATTAATCCTCTTTGATTTTATCCTACCCGATTTTTCCAGTATAGCAAGATGATGTTGGGTAGCACCCATCGCTAATTCTAGTTCTCGGCAAATCATTCTAAGATGGGCCCCTGGATTGTTTTTAATGAATTCATAAATGCGCTGTCTATTTTCGGAAGTCTCTTCATCATTATTTTTTGCATTGCGCAATCTACTTTCTCCTTCTTTTCCACCAAGAAGTTTCGCTCATAAAGGTTAATCATACTATTGGTGCAATCATCTAATGTTAGTATCATATTGGTTGTATTCTCAAGCAAATTTTTTGATCTCATTTAGCCTAGTGCCCCTCAAGTATAATATACAAAAAACCATTATCATATTTTTAAGAGGTGAAACGAAACAACATGAAAAACCAGAAAATGCTCTTAGTAATTCCGCTGATGGCAATTGCAGTAATAGCCATAGGATTTGGGATAACAACTAATGTATTTGCACAACCAACCACACCAGTAACATCAACAACATCAACCACATCAACCACATCAACAACAGTTGACCCACAAGACGGTCCAAACGAAATACAGACTGCCGATAATGGCGCAGACAACCAGAAAGATGGAGAAACAAACGATGATCATAACAGTGCAAGTACAGTATCAGGACCAAGCGGAGACGGTGACGGAGAACAAAAAGACAGTACTGAATCTGGAAAGTAGTATCTTTCCACCTCATTTTTTCTAAATCTAATATTTATCAAAAATTTTGATAAAGACCCAGTTATTGTTTTGGACTATAATTTCAGAGTTTTTAGTTATTAATGGCGTACTTTTCTGGTAGATCAATTAGAATTAGTTCAGTTGGTTTTTCTGCCTTGATTACCAGATTATTTTTATTTTCAATCATGGCCGCATCTCTTGTTTGCATCAAATTATTATTGAGTTTTATCTCTCCGTCAATTACAAACAGGTATGATTTACGTCCCGCGCTTAACTTGTGTTCTATCTGATTCCCGGGAGTTAAGGTTGAAAGGTAAAAGGCAGCATCTTGATGAATATGTAATGCACTTGCATCCTTTGTATTTTCAGATACAATTACTGGTACTAGTTTGTTTGTTCTTTCTTCTTTTGAAAACTTTTTCTGCTCCCACGATGGTGTTAGTCCTTTTTTATTTGCAAAAACCCACATTTGCAATAGTCTAAGTGGTTTTTCTTTAGAATGGTTAAATTCCGAGTGCATTATTCCAGAGCCAGCTGTCATTCTTTGAACCTCTCCAGGATATATCACTCCGTGGTTTCCCTGATTGTCTTTGTGCTCTAGCTCACCTTCTATGACATAGGTTATGATCTCCATATCCCTGTGTAAATGAAAGTCAAATCCTGTTGCCGGTTGTATGATATCATCATTGAAGACGCGCAAAGGTCCAAAGTTCATCTTGTCAGGATTTTGATAGTCTGCAAACGAGAAATGGTGATATGTGCTAAGCCAATCCATCTCGTTTTTGTAGTGTTCACTAGCCTTGATTATTTTTATCAAGGAGTTTTTCCCCAAATTTGATTTTGTTTTAACTATCATTTGTATAGTTACTATAGTATAATGATTATATAAACAGGTAAGTGAGATAACAGGAATCAGGTTAACATGTGGTAATCTGAATTGGACAAAATTACTCTAAAAGCTATTTTAAAATTTAATTCATGTTGCACCATGGTACAAAATCAAATATTCATCAGGATTATCTCTTTCCTTTTTTGCCTTTAGTGCATCCTGATATTTTTCAAAATGTTCTATCAGATAGAGCGTGTTTCCTGCAGATCCAAATGGATCTATCCCTACAAGATTAAATCCAGATTCAGGGGTAAGTGCCTGTTTTTCTTTTTTCAATATCTCTGAATCCATTACTGAAATTTCGAACGTCTCATAATTATTTTATTCGTAATTTTGAAACTGTAGGTTTAGGGTTTAGTAAATATTCCAGAGATTGTAGAGTTCTGGTTGTTTGCAGGAGCATATACAGATGCATGTAGTATACCATACACAGAACTATCTACTGTCATATCTATGATATGTGGTGTGTTTGGCACATCATTTACCCGTGCCTGAAACTGTGATGAGGTAAATTTACCTGAAAATATTTCCTTTTCAGAATTTTTTAATGTAACAGTGACATCAATTGTTTTTGAAGAAGTATCATAATAATTTATTGTTACGTCATTTCCTTTGTTTGATGCAGTAAGTTGTAAAACATTATAGTAAGCAGGTATTGCAGAAGAATCCGAAGTTACTGAGTTGGCATTTATCGAATTAGAATTATCAGGACCAGATGGTATTGGATATGGATCAACGGTTATTGAAGTTGGTTGGTTTACAGGCACTGGTATGTTATCTTTAGGTTCCAGTTTTGAAACTGAGACCGGGTCACCAATCTTGTATGGACAGTTTTGAAGATCAAGAATGTGCGTGAGTTCTGCTTTGTTATTAATGGTATCTGCAAGTCCTGGTACTGAAATCTTACATGTTCCATTAGATTTGTCAAAGACCTGACCCACAAAAGTTTGCTTGTTTACGTATTTCGGATCCAGCTGGTCCAAATTAACAGGCGTAATGTCAATCAAAGTTTGATTCTTTGTATTAGAATTAGGCAGTACTTTATCTGCGATTATCTCAAGTGAACGCAAGCTAGGATTCTTGGTCAAGCTAGGAACAAGAATGATTGCAGTTACTATAATAATTCCAAGGATGATTAATTTTCCAATCAAACAGTCACAAGTCTTTTGATTTTAATAAAAGACAGATAATGCACACTAGTTGAGTAATTATGATAAAAATTTGTGCTATTCAGTAAATTCAGGAACTAGCCAGTCTACCACTTTAGAAATATCTTCAGAGTGCAGTATTATTTTAATTGGTCCCATGGGAGATTCTTCTGCTTCTTCGCAGATTGCTATCACATCAACAAATGCTGCTTGCTTGTTCAGATAAAACCATGTGGTGGTATCATGGGTATGAAATCTCATCTGTCGTCGGTATGTTTTGGTGACCTTGCGGGATCTAATGGTATCATAAATTTTAGCAAGAGATTGAAGATCCTTTGAGGTAGCTTTGATGCTGCCATCTTCATATTTGAAATTTGCATCTAAAAGTACATGTGATACTGCTAGTCGAACTTTTTCTGGATCTTCGGAAGGATTTACAGCTGCATATGCTTCTATCTTACATGCAATATCAGGAATTCTCACTTTATCCAACCTTTTATGATATTATAGGCAGAATCAACTAGTTGCGGAATTGTGAGATTATTGTTGGATATGGTTTCATCTGCAAGTGCAATAGATTCACTCATCCCAACTCCTATTTCTCTAGAATCTCGCTTGACAAATTCACCACGATTTTCCGGATCATCTGATCTTTTTCTATTAGTTAAAAATCCAAATCTAGTATCGCCAGATGCATGGATCGCAAGAATCTTGACGGTCCCGAATTTTTTTAATACCTCAACTTCTGGAATGGAACGCACTCCATCAATTAGAATAACGTCTGATTTTGAGTTTACAATTTGATCTTTTATTAATTCTGCAACTGCACCGGGACCATTTTTTTCTCTAATCTCAAGCATCAGCTTGCCCAAATTTTCTCCAGTGGGATCAATCTTTCTTCTAGTAGCTTCTGCTCTAACAGCATCACCCATCGTTATCTTATCAAAGCCTTTTGATTTTAGAGCATCAGCTATTGTAGATTTACCAGCTCCTGGCATCCCGGTAAGACAGACAATAAGCTTTGTCACGCTAGCTAGCTGAGAATTTCCAGTCTATGAAGCTACCGGAAATCATTATAAACAGATTACCAAAAAACTTGTGATGCGAACTTTTGTAGCTGTAGAGATTCAAAATAATGAGATACTAGACCATATTGCAAAACTTCAATCAGATCTAAAGTTCAAAGCAAGACCTGTAAGCAAAGAAAACATGCACTTTACGTTACTTTTCTTAGGTGAGATAGCAGACGAGAATGCTCCAAAGATAATAGAATCATTAAAGTCAATTACATTTAGTCCAATCCAGATAAGCTTCAGCGGCGTTGGTGCATTTCCAAATTCTAGGTTTCCACGTGTCATATGGATTGGTGTAGATGAGATTGCAGGACAGAATCTTGTCAAGCTTGCAAAACAAGTCGAAGAAAAACTTGCTCCACTAGGATTCAAAAGTGATAAACCATTCAAGCCACATCTGACTATCTTTAGAATCAAAAACAATATTGGTGATATTTCCAAGGAATTGGACAAGTTAAAGACAATTCAGCTAGGTCATGATACCATTACTGAGCTAAAATTTAAGAAAAGTATCTTAACTCCTAGCGGACCTATATACACTGATTTACAGGTGATAAAAGCAAAATGAAAGTTTTAGATCAGGTCAAAAAATTCACAATCCCTACTGCAAAAGAACAAGAAACAATGAAAGAATTAGCAGAATATTCCTTGCAATTAGTAAAAGAACAAGCTACCAAATTTCCCAATGTTGTAGGAGTAGAGATTGGCG
>Ga0207118_1051_pt1 | contig 18662 bp, 14 predicted proteins | sample Alteio_BWMinHeat_42_FD_153507 | JGI IMG/M metagenome (GOLD analysis project Ga0207118, IMG submission 153507) | Enriched cells from forest soil in Barre Woods Harvard Forest LTER site, Petersham, Massachusetts, United States -... | ecosystem: Environmental > Terrestrial > Soil > Temperate forest >...
GAGCCACGAAACTGCGACGGCTGTGCTTCCCGCATTTCTTGCCGCGATCGGAGCGGGACCTGTGTGGCTCGGCGTGATTGAGGGCCTCGCCGACGGCCTTTCTAGTTTCGCGAAGCTGGGCGCCGGTTATTTCACGGATCGGCTGAGGAACCGCAAGCCGCTCGCCGTATTCGGCTACGCCCTTACGGCGCTCTCGACGGCTTCGTTCGCTTTCGCCACACACGTATATCACGTGCTGATCGGGCGAACGGCGGCCTGGCTTGGCCGCGGTGTTCGTTCGCCAGCCAAGAAGGCGCTGCTCGCGGCGGACGTCTCGCCAAATGCCTACGGCCGGGCTTTCGGGCTGGAACGATTGATGGATACGGTCGGCGCGATCGCCGGACCGCTCACTGCGCTGTGGCTGCTGGAAAAAACCGGGCACAACTACCAAAGAGTTTTTCTCTGGACACTTCTTCCTGGTCTGATCGCTGTGGCGTCCTTTTGGTTGCTGGTGCGGGAACGTCCCGTAACTAGAAAAGAGACGGGTTCGTTCTTGATGGGCATCCGCGAATTGCCTGCTCCGTTCAGCCATTTTCTTCTCGGAGTCGGCGTGTTTGGCGCCGGTGATTTCTCGCATTCGCTGCTCATTCTCTATGCTTCGCGCATGTTGGCTCCCGGACACGGACTCGCGCGCGCCGCCAGCATCGCCGTGGTGCTGTACACGCTGCACAACGTATTTTCCGCGGGATCTGCGTACGCGAGCGGGTGGCTCAGCGACCGCCTTCCCCAACGCAAGATTGTTCTCGCAGCCGGCTACTCGCTGGCTGGAATCACGGCGCTGCTGCTCTCAACAGGGACGCATTCGTTGTGGCTGCTCGTCGTGATTTTCGTTTTAGCGGGGCTCTATGTCGGTACCGAGGATGCCCTCGAAGATTCCGTCGCAGCGGAACTTGTGCCCAAAGAACAGCACGGCATGGCCTTCGGCACGCTGGCCGCGGTTAACGCCGTCGGTGATTTCCTTTCAAGCTTAATGGTGGGCTTTCTTTGGAGCGCCGTTTCCGTCGAAGTCGCTTTCGCCACCTCTACTGTGCTGTTCTTCACGGGGGCGATTCTCATCCTTCGGCTTCGCCGCTGACAAATTGCTTCGCGCGAAGGAGAAAGCACGCGACTTATTCGTGAGGAGGCATTGGTTCAGGCCATTGCGTGACGCCGATCTTGCCGCCGGGTTCCAGCCGAACCGCAGGTGCGTAAAGTCCGAGCAGTTCTCGCCGCCACCACAATCCGTGCTCTCTTTTTTCCGCCATGGAGGTGAACCAGTATTGCCAGAGGACCGCGCGCACTTGGCGGGGCGGTGCCTGCGGGAAAGGGTTCGCGGCAAACAGCGCGAGCACGTCAGGATCGCTGGAAAGCAGCCTTCGCTGCGTGCGCAACACGAGCGGATTGTCGCGCCATTCGCCAAGCGACGCGAACCACAAGTTCCAGTCCAGGCGCGGCTGATAGGGCGCGTAAATGCGGGGAGGCTTGCTCGTCTCCTGCGGTTTGTGGCGAAATGGATACGCGGTCCAGGTTTGGCCGTCGTTCGAGCCCTGGAACTCGATTTCATAGCGGCCTCGCGTCATTACGGCGAACAGGCCGTAACGGTTGGCGATTCGAAAGGGATCAAGCAGGGCTACGGGCGAAGTCGGAAGCGGCGCGGAGATGATCATCCAGAGCATCTGAGCGGTGCTGGCGTAGAAAATCCATAAAAACAAAACAGCGGTCAGGGCAACCCGCAGCGGAGCGAGCCAGAATCGAATTTTCTGCCACGCATCGCGCGAAGCATCGCTGCTCGCGGGAGCCTCGTCTATCGATGGACTCGATGGCGGCGCCAGAACCAAGAGTTGGTCAATCGCAGGTGAATGCGGAGGGCCAGCAGAGGTAAGCGGTAGATCGAGAAGAGGCCCCTTCCATTGCCGTGGAAAGAATCGCATCAGGAAACGGTCATCGAGCAACAGGAACGCAAGGATAAGAACGAGATAATTCAAAAAAGTATAGTTGGCCGTCAGAATGATGCCGATCTGCCAAGGGGTCACGACAAAGAAAAGTGCGATTCGAAAACGGCGCGGCAGAAAGGCCAACCAAATCAAAACCAGCTCGAGCGCCAGCGTGAGGAATGCTGTGGCGCCGTGAAACCAATGCGGAAAATGTTGCACGTACCAGCCGATCCAGGTTGGCAGCGGCCCATTTTGATAATAGTCATCCATCGCCGTGAAGTTCCGCCACTCCGGATCGCCGCTGGTCATCTTCGCGACACCTGATTCGAAGTAGATGCGAAACCATTCCCAAAGCAGCAGATAGAAAGCAGCTCGCACCGGAGGCTGCTTCTCTCCAAGGCCTGGCCGGAGCCCACCCGGCGAGAGAAAGAGTGAGAGGAATCCCGCCTCGAGCAGCATTCCGTCGGACTGGTATCCCGAGAAATCTCGCGCCGCGCTGACAAACGAAAGAAAACACACGAAGCAGACGACGAGCATTCCGCGCGGCCATAGATTGAGGACAAGGAACACCGCCGCTGCCATGCCAACCCAGCACAGACCCGCTAGCATGTATGAGCCGCTCGAAAACCACAAAACGCTTGGCACATACCAGTACCGGGCGTGGCCGACCTGCTCCGCTACACTCTTCAGATATTCGCCGGCGGGAAGAATTCCTTCGGGGCCGATCAGACCACGGATTTGAAATACGAGCGAGAAAAAAGCAGAAAAATAAATCGCGCCGAGCGCGCGCAGGAAAATCCAGCGTGACAGGAAGCGATCCGACGGACCGTTTCGCGAATCAAAGAGCCAGCCGATGACCGATGAAGGAGTCCAGTCCATAGTCGCCGGACATTATACCGGGCAGCGGCGTCCGGAAATTGGTTCGGCGTTTGATGTCAGGGTTTTTTGGGGAGGTGGAAAGCTGCTCCCTGGCAACGCGCACCGTAGGCTCGGCCATTTCTCCTTGCGGAGGCGGTCGTCAACCCGACCCGGCGCGCCGCCTTATAACTCGCTGCGACACCGCATATTACACTCTAAACCGCAGGGGGCACGATTTGGCCGCCGCCATAGGGAGTTTCGATCCGCGAACGCCCTCGCGCATCTCTACGGAATAACACGCAATTCTGTGACTTGAACCATCGCTTGGCCACTTTTGAACCATCGTTTGGCCGCTCTGTCACTTAAAGCATGAGTTGGCCACGAGTGCGACATTGTCTCGCAGGAGCGTCCTTAAATGCGTTCAAGGGGCCCGCGTTCATGCAAGGTGGATATGGACGCCAAGCTCCCTATCGTCCGCAACATTTTTTGAATTTCTTTCCGCTCCCACAAGGACAGTAGTCATTCCGTCCCACCTTAGGGGCCTTCTGAATTGGGGTGTTCCAGCCAAGCTTGACCTTGCGGTGTTTGTTCTCTTCAAAGCACGCCCACCAACTCATCTCTTTTTCCGCATCATCGATCAATCGATACCGCTCCTTTAGCGCTCTCATGGCGGCTTCTTTGCCGCGACGCTGAGCGCGCCTTCGATGTCCTCCCACCGGAGGTAGAATGGATCAATTAGCCCTGCTCGTGGACTTGGCGAAGATCTTCTCTCACTTCTTCTGGGCACAGATGCGTGCAACGACTGGCCAAGCTATTCCAAATAAGGCTATAAGTCGGTTCGAGCGTGCGGAACAAACCTTTGAAGTAGGCCATCACTTCGTCCCGGCTTCGCTTGCCGCTGGCCACCAGTGTCACGAGACCCTTGAGGGCCGCCGAGCGGACATATTCGTTTGCCCGCTCGTTTTCCACGAGCGAGGCCATGCCGGTCATGTCCCCGTCCGAAACCGAAGCAAGAATGCTGTGCAAGCCTTCGGTCACGGTGTCGCCTGCCAAGTCCAAAGGCAACTCGCCAGGAGCGGAGAACATTTGAACCAGGAGGGGGTAAGCCCGTGTTTCGCGAAACTGGGCCAGCAGATACATGGCATAGAGGTGAATCTTTAAGTGACAGCTGAGCGGCCAAACAATGGTTCAAAAGCGGCCAAACGATCCTTCAAGTCACAAATTCTCTCTTGCCCCCGCTTTAACCGCATGTTACGCTGGCGAACAAAAGGCGAATCTCAGGAGGAATTCTTGACATCCCATTCCCTCGCCGTGCGGCATACGGCTCTTGGCTCGCTCGAACCACAGGCCGGCTCATCGCTCTCTCGCGTCCGCGAAGTGTTAGACGTTTTTGCCTCACGGGACGTCAACGGCGATGTGCTGACCGCGGTGCGCTACTTTCCTGCGCGCCAGGCGCAGTGGGCTGAGTTCCCCGCCTGGGTTCAGGCCGATCTCGCAGCTGCTTATGGCGCAAAGGGCATTCGACAGCTATACACGCATCAAGCCATCGCCGCCGAAGCCGTGCACTCGAGCAAGAACGTGGTGGTCGTCACCCCCACCGCTTCCGGGAAGACGCTTTGTTACAACCTGCCGATATTGAATGCAATTCTCGAGAATCCGGACACTCGCGCGCTGTACCTCTTCCCCACTAAGGCGCTGGCGCAAGATCAACTTGCAGAGCTTTACGACCTCAATCAGCGCCTCGACAACCGCTTCGGCGTTTTCACTTACGACGGCGACACGCCGGCAGATGCGCGCCGAGCGATCCGCGAAAAGGTCCATGTGGTGCTCACAAATCCGGACATGCTGCACACCGGCATTTTGCCGCATCATACGCGGTGGACTCGCTTGTTCGAGAATCTTCGCTACATGGTGATCGATGAACTTCACACTTACCGCGGAGTGTTTGGCAGCCATCTCTCGAACGTACTGCGACGTTTGCGACGCATTGCGAACTTTTACGGCAGTGACCCACAATTCATTTGTTGTTCGGCGACGATTGCAAATCCCGGTGAACTTGCCACGCGGTTGCTCGAAAGAGAAGTGGAAGTGCTCGACGCCAACGGGGCTCCCGCGGGCGAAAAAACTTTTGTCTTTTATAACCCGCCCGTTGTGAATCGCGCGCTCGGCATTCGCCGCAGCTATATCAATGAAACGTCGCGCGTCGCGCAGGAGTTTTTGAAGCGCGACCTGCAAACCATGGTGTTCGCCAATTCGCGTCTACAGACAGAGATTCTCCTGACCTATCTCCAGCGAGTGAATCCACAGCCACCTGGCAGGGAGGAAACGATTCGCGGTTACCGCGGCGGTTATTTGCCGAACGAACGCCGCGAAATCGAACGAGGCTTGCGTGGCGGCCGCATCCGCGGCGTCGTGACGACCAGTGCACTGGAATTGGGGATCGACGTGGGTTCGCTCGACACCGTTGTGATGGCGGGCTACCCTGGTTCGATCGCCGGAACTTGGCAGCGCGCGGGGCGCGCCGGACGCCGCAATGGCAGCTCCTGCGCCGTGATGGTCGCCTCCTCGTCGCCGCTCGATCAATTCATGGTCCGCCATCCGGACTACTTCTTCGGCAACTCGCCGGAGCATGCCTTCATCCAGCCGGACAATCTTGAAATCCTGCTCAATCATCTGAAGTGTGCTGCGTTCGAATTGCCTATCGCACCTGGCGAACGATTTGGCGAAGTCGACGTTCCGGACCTTTGCGCGCGCCTTGCCGACGCCGGCTACCTGCACCTCGCGGGAGATCACTATCACTGGACCCACGAAGCCTATCCCGCCGACACGATCAGCCTGCGGTCGATAACCAGCGACAATTTCATCATCATCGATGTCACTGGCGTACCGAGTGTCGTTGGCGAAGTGGATTTTACGAGCGGGCTGGTTTTTCTTCACGAAAAAGCGATCTACATTCACGGCGGGCAGCAGTACCACGTCGAGCATCTCGATTTCAAAGAGCGCAAGGCCTACGTGAAACAGGTGGACGTCGACTACTACACCGACGCAATTCGCTACACCCAGGTCCGCGTATTGGAGGCTACCGAGACGTCCGACGCGTCCGCTACTTCGGCGAATTCACACTCGCACGGCGATGTCCTGGTCCGCTCGCAAGTCGTCGGCTTCAAGAAAATAAAGTTCTTCACCAACGAAAATATTGGCGACGGTAAGCTCGAGCTCCCCGAGAACGAGATGCACACCACCTCGTACTGGCTCACTTTAGAGAGGCCGCTGCTCGAATCGCTGCCGTACGCCGTGAGCGAGCGGCAGAGCGGCATGTTCGGGCTCTTGCATGCGCTTCGCTCTGTCGCGACGCTGTTGCTTATGTGCGATGGCCGCGATCTAGGAACTGCCATCGGCGAACGTTCACCCGCTCCTGATTCCGGCACCGAGCTGGATGACTTCGTGCCCTCTGGCACCCTAGATGCTTCCACCGCGAAGTTGAAAGAGTTTTTCGAGCCTAACCTTTATCTGCTCGATGCCTATCCCGGCGGCATTGGATTTTCCGGACCGCTCTTCCGCGCTCACGATCTGCTGCTTCGCAGAACGCGTGAGTTGATCGCGGCGTGCACGTGCGAGGAAGGCTGCCCTTCCTGCGTCGGCCCCGCGGGCGACCTCGCCCCGCGGGCCAAAGAAGCCGCTCTCGCCATTCTCGACAGGTTGTGTGGCTAGATGGCTGCGGCAACCGACAAATTCTCGCGCCTGGCCGCGCTCAGGCCCGCGCGTTCTGTGCCATCACGTCCAGCGCCTCTCCGCACGCCCGATCAAGAGGATTCCATCGCCCATCTCCTGGGCGCAGGCGTGGCAAAAAATCATTTTGGCGAGCACCTTGCCATTCGCAACTGGTTTTCCACGCCCGAGTTTTCCGAGCCGTCCGCCGTCGCGCTCGAACTTCTCTCCCGCACACGTGACGTCGAGATGTCTCGCCGCACGCGGGCCGCCCTCGACGATCCGGCGAAATGGCTCTTCCTGGACACGGAGACCACAGGTCTTGCCGGCGGCACGGGCACCTATCCATTTCTGGTAGGCATCGCCTGGTGGGACGCCGGCGGCCTGCAAGTCGAACAATTCTTTATGCGCGATTTCACCGAAGAGCACTCACTCCTTCACGAACTCGCCGCGCGCCTTGCCGACCGTCCCGTTCTCGTCACTTTCAACGGAAAATCCTTCGACTGGCCGCTACTCGAAAATCGCTTCGCGATGACCCGCTCCATTTCCACGCCGCGATTGGCCGCACATCTTGATCTGCTTCATCCCGCGCGCGCTCTTTGGAAGCTGCGCCTGGGCTCCGTCCGCCTCGTCGAGCTGGAGCGGCGCGTTCTCGATGCGCCGCACCTCGGCTGGCATCGCGAAGATGACATCGCCTCCTCACTGATACCGCAGTACTACTTCGACTATCTTCGCGGCGGACCCTGCGATCCAATTTTGGGCATCGTTCACCACAACCAGATGGATCTCCGCGGCCTGGCCGCCCTTTTTGGCAAGATCAACACGCTCATCGCGTCGCAACACACCGATCGCGACGGAATCGAGGGCCTGGATCTCTTCGGCCTGTCGCGTTTCTTCGAGCGGCGCGGCGATTCCGATCGCGCTCATGTCGCTTGTTTGCAGGCGCTCGAGCTCGGCCTTCCCGCCGAGTTCCTCCCTCGCGCTCGACGCGAGCTTGCCCTGCTCGCCAAACGCCGCGGTGATCACGCCCGGGCAGCGGCACTCTGGCTAGAACTCTCTACTGACCCACAGGATGGGATCCGGGCCTGTGAACAGCTCGCCATTCATTACGAGCGCCGCGCCAAAGATCCCGTGCGCGCCACGGAATTTGCGCGCCTGGGCTTGGCGAAACTTCAGCACCTGCGCATTCACACACGCGACCCATACGCCGTAGCCCGTGCGATGCGCCTCGCTGAGAAATTGTTAGTTCGCATCAACCGCCTGGAAGGCAAGACCAAGAACAAATCTGCGAATCGTGGGGTGACTGGCTTCTGTCTTTTGAATTCCTAAACCACTCAGCCCGGGGACTTAGAGAAGTTTCGAACCAACGTTTGTTCCAAACCGCGCCGAGCGCAGCCACAACTCCTATTTCTTCGCGAACGCAACAGCGTTTGCCGCGAATCCAGATACGGTGGGGGCCGCCTTGGACGCGGCCGGCGCCGCCGGCCATCCCACTATTCCATTGACGCCGTCAAACACCGCCCGGCTCGTGCCTTCCACGGAAATACACTCCGCACCGACACACCGCAAGAACACGCCACCGTCTGGGGTTTCGAAAGAAAGGAAATTCGGCGAACGCGGCGCGTTCTCGTGTACACCATACTTTTTCTGGAGGGCCTCCGAGTATTGCCCAAAGAACCGCCCTGCATGTTCTTCGCTGTCCAAGTGCAGGCGCGCCATCAGGATCAGCCGTTTGGTTTGTTTTTGTTCATAGAGCACGTAGCGATCTCCACTCCACGCTGCGGCAAGCGGTGTTGCTCTCTCCTCACCCAGAAACTGCTTCAATATTTCCTTCCAGCCAAATTCCCCCATGACGTTCTCATCAATTTTCGCCCACTCCGGGCCAAGGAGTTTTTCGACAGAAGGTATCGTGACTTGCGCGGGGGCCTGCCCGGACTTGTAAAGGGCCGGATGCATGATCTGCTGCGTGGAGAGCGGCGGCTTTCTAAAAACCGCCGACAGACCGTTCCACCCCGCCGGCTTTAGAATCGCTGTGGAAAAGGTCAACCCTCCAAAATAGGGGAATATCATTGCATCCTTCAGAAACGGCGGGGCCTCTTGCAGCTTGGGCGATTTGGACATATCGCCGGCAAAAATGGAGGGATCAATCGCGGGTAAATCCTCGACCGAATGTCCTGTTCCTTTCAGGAGGTAATCGATCATGGCAGCCATGGCGCTGCCCTCGAGCACCGCTTCGCGCGCCAGTTCCGCGTCGTCGTTCGGCCGCGCCGCTTTCTCCCACGCCTCGATCTGAAAGTGCTGGTCCTGGAGAGCGTGGGTCAACTCGTGGGCCATAACCATGCGCTGATCATCGAGGGGAATCCAATCGGCAATATAGAATTCCCGCGCTTTGGGATCGTAGAGCCCGGCGATCTGCTCGGTCAGCAAATCAATCATAAAATTATCCAGATCGAATCCCTTGGGGAGAAGGCCAAAGGCTTCGGCGCTTCGTGCCTCCGCATAACGCTCCGCCGGTTTTTTCTCTTCATCCATTTCCCGGATGACATAGGCACGTATCTCATCCCGGGATCGCAGCGTCTTCTTCACAGGTGTAAGCAGCTTAAGTCCGGTGATCTCGCTCACTTGCTGAAGCACTTCATCCGCCGTGGCCGCAAACTCGGCATTGTTCACTTTCGGCTGAGCTGCAGCGGCAGGCGCGGTCGCAGCCTGTTGCGCCCAAAGCGTGCCTCCACCGACAAACCACAAAGCGATCAGCACGAATGCGCAGAAGCGCTTTGCAACTCTTTCGCTCAATAGGGACATAATCTTTCGAGAATAGCAGATAACTCTTGAGCGCCGCTGCAACTAGGGAAACCAAGTGCTGCGGAATAGGAAACGCGATCCATCCCCCGTTCCCAGCCCGTTTGTCGTTCGGATGAACGTGCCGCCGCAGGCAGCGCCGCTGCCGGTTGACTTGGCAGAAGCGCCTAAAAGGAATGAAGATGGCCGGGCGCCCAGAATTGATGTCGCGCAAGTTTTGCTGGTTCGAATGAAAATACGTCCGAAGAAATTCACAGCCTTGCGTTCCGAATCCTTAACAGAATGGTAATTCTGCTATACTGTCCGTGGTTACTCCCAGCCCTCTCCCGAGGAAAACATGCTCCCCGGACTTCGTCTGCGGCAGGCCCGTGAACGTCTTGGCTTAACGTATCGCGATGTCGAGCGAGCGAGCTTTGAGCTGGCAGCACGGCGCGGCCGGCCCGAGTTGATACTTCATATCAGCCGCCTGGCGGATATTGAAAACCGCGGAGTTATCCCGGGTTTGCACAAGCTTTATACGCTCGCGGTCGTCTACCACTTGAATCCGCTTGAAATCTTTCGCTGGTACGATGTTCCTATTGAGGACTGTTTCTCTGACGGTGGCGCCTTTCAAGCGCCGCACACGCATCTTGCGGCGCCTCCCATATCTCTGAAGACGCCTTTGCGATTCGATCCGGCTTTCGATCCAAAGCGAACCGAACTGCTCTCGCGCATGGTCGAGCAGTGGGGCAGTCTCGAGGGTGTGCTCACTGATGGCGATACCCGACACCGTTACGGATACATCGGCGCGTCGGACCGGCGCATGGTGCCCCTGCTGCGCCCGGGGAGTGTAGTTCTCGTGGATATCAGCGTTCGCCGCATCGAAGACGACAACTGGGCCAATGAATACGACCGCCCCATGTATTTCGTCGAGTTGCGCGGCGGCTATCGTTGCGGATGGTTTCAGCAAGACGGGACGCGCCTGCTTATGCAGCCGCATCCTCTGTCCCGCTGCGTGCCCGAAGCTTGGCGCTTTCCGGAAGAGGCCGAGGTAGTGGGTCGCGTGGTAGGGGTGGTTACCCGCCTGAACGAACCGTGGAGCATGCTTCCTGGAGAATCTCCAGCAGCGCGCGGAGATTCGAGCAGAAAAGCTCCTTGAGGTACCCCGGAGCGCCCTCCGGCATCAACACCCGGTAGGCCTCCATCCGGCGCCAATGAGCGAGCGCCGCACACAGCCCGCATGGCATTCGCTCCAGACACTGTTTCAGATCCGCTTCTTGCCGCTCCAGCGGGGTTTCCAGGACTCGTTCGAAAATCTGCTCGTGGCACAGTTGTAGGGCCTGTTGCATAGCCTCGTCCGGGTACAGGGTCGCGAGCCCCGCGTGCTCGTATCGTCCGCTCGAGAGATCGCGCAACGAGGCCAGATAGGTAAGCCTGCTGAATTCTCCAGGAATTCCCGCCAGCGTGGTCAGCGTGAAATCTTGAATGATGCGCCGGTTTTGCTGGAGCTGCGTGATCATTTTCTTCCATCGCTCCGTTCCGAAGACGGAACGTTTTAGAGCCCTACCATTGACTCCTGGGATTCCCCTTCATGGTTGCCGTCAGGAGGCATTAACCATGAAGAAAAACATCTCAATTCACCTGGCATTGCTCGCCATGGTAGTTTTGATCGTACTCCCTGTTAATAGCTCGGTCAAACACTTATCCAGTAATCGCGCAGCTGTAGTCTCCGCAGTTCTTAGCGGCTCGCCCCTTCCGGCACCGCCACCTCCACCAGGTTTCGGCGTCTTGGCAGCCAGCGGCTCGCCCCTTCCGGCTCCTCCGCCTCCGCCAGGCTTCGGCGTCTTGGCAGCCAGCGGCTCACCGCTTCCCGCTCCTCCACCTCCGCCAGGCTTCGGCGTCTTGGCAGCCAGCGGCTCGCCTCTTCCCGCTCCTCCACCTCCGCCCAGACAGCTGGCGTAAAACTCGCGACTTGCTTATGGATTCGCAACTCGCCAGCAGGGTGTATGGCGAGTTGCGAAGCTGCCTCTTTAGGGAAATTCCTAGTTTTAGCTCCGCTGTCCACACGCGGTCAGAAAAGCGCAGCAACGCAATCTTGGTGCTTTGTCAGTCTGTTTAATCGCGCGAAGGGATTCGATAGTCCGTCCTCGGAATCTTTGCGGCCAAAGTTTGGCCGCCGCGTCTCCATGACCAAACGTCCTCAACTTGTTTGTTTACCGGGCAGTCAAGACATGCTAGCATCCAACCGAGATGGGTACCTTGCCTCTCTATATCCTCGTGCTGTGGGCTTGCAGCGCCCTGCTACAACTAATCACGCTGATTCTTATCTTCGCGAACGGCAGTTTCCGCAAGCTGCCTTTTTTCACCATGTATGTAGCCCTCAATCTATGCCAGGTCGCCTTCCTGGTGTTTGTGTATTCCACTTGGGGGAGTGAATCTGGAAAAGGCAGGGCCCTGGCCTGGTACTCGGAATGCGTCACTCTGCTCGCGCAGGCCCTGGCCACCACCGAAATTCTCAAGGTCACTCTTAGACCTTACCAAGGCATTTGGGGCCTCGCATGGCGAGCGTTGGCCTTCACTTCTGCCCTCGTCGTACTTATTGTGGCATTGGCAACCTACGGCGATTGGGGCGTGGCGGGGTGGTTCGAACTTAATCGCGGCTATCATCTCACGTTCGCCGCGGCGGTCATCGCCTGCCTGCTCCTTTTCCGTTACTACTCCGTTCAAGTCCCCGATGCCTATAAGAGGATCCTCGGAGGCTTTTGCCTGTATTCCTGCACGGAGATTCTGATCCATACCGTCCTGCAAAGCCTTGCTAGAAAATGGTTTGATGCCTATCAGCCTATCTGGCAGTCCTCGACCATGCTCTCCTTTATCGTGATCCTATCCATTTGGGTAGCCGCCCTTTGGAAGCCCTTGCCCATCGAGGCCCAGCAAGCCGCCCCGCCCTCGGATTCCATCGATCCCTCGGATTCCGTCTATCAACGGCTTTCGCCAGAAATCAATGAGCGTTTGCGCGAACTTAATGAAAAACTCCTGCGACTTTGGAAACTGGAGGCGCGGCCACAGTGAATCTCCCTCTTTTGCTTCTTTTTGGGTTTGCAGTTCTCCTGATGCTTCTCCTGGCATGGGTCTTGCGAGATCCACGCGAGTTCGCGCAGCCCGATGTTGATCTCGGCTACGCGGAAGACCTGGACCGGCGCCATGTGACCTATTTCCCGCAAGTACGGCAGGCCATGGCTGCGGAAGATTCCGCTTTTCTTGCTTCGCGAGCCTCGCAGGCACTGACCCACCGGGTGCGGAGAGAGCGCCGCAAGATCGCATTGGCCTATCTGGCCTGCCTGCGCGGCGATTTCCTGAAGTTATGGCGGTTGGCGCGAGTCATTGCCTCCATGGCGCCACAGCTTGGCGCGGCGCAGGAATTAGAACGGCTCCAGCTAGGTTTGGCCTTTTCGTGGCGCTATGAAATGATTCGCATGAAATTCTTTCTTGGATTTGCCCCTCTTCCCGAGCTTGGGTCGTTGAGCAAGGTTGTCAGCAGGCTGTCCATCCGCCTGGAAACTGCCATGAAAGATCTTGGGGAGCGTGCTGCGTTGGCAGCGAAGCTGGCCTCATCGATGGATGGGCGCGGGCTGGATACTCCCTAACACCTCATCCACGGCGGCAAGCAGTTCTGCGGCCTTAAACGGCTTCTGGAGCAGGTGGTTCCCGTTGCGGGGCATTTCCTCCGGAGGACGACCGAGTGGCGCGACTCCGCGCATCCAAATGCAGCGCTTCGCCAAGCGCGGCCTGCGCGCCACGATCCAGTCATGAAGTATGTTGCGCCCAGCGGTACCGGAAAGGTCCAAGTCCGCCAAAACCAGGTCGAACTCTTGTTTCTCGAGCGCGGCCATCGCATCTGCAGCGGTCTTGGCGGTTTCGACCTCGTGCTCTCGCTCACGCAAAATAGCCCCAACTGCTTCTAGTACAGAATCATCCTGATCGATCAGCAAGATGCGGCCTTCCTTGACCTGTTCGATCGTCTGGCCGGTCTCGGAACCCTTCACGGCCCTTACGGGCTGATAGGGCACCTCAATGGTGAACGAGGCCCCTCGCGGAGCCACATTGCGCACACGGATCGATCCCCCGTGTTCGGAGATGATGCCGTAGCAGATGCTGAGACCCAGTCCGGTTCCCTTGCCGACAGGCTTGGTCGTGTAGAAAGGGTCGAAAACCCTGGACGCATCTTTTACGCCGGGGCCACTGTCCGTAAATTCGATGAACAGCTTGTCTCCGTTCGCACCCGTTCGCACCCAAAGATCTCCTTCGTTGGAATGCTCCAGCATGGCGTCCACGGCGTTATTGACCATGTTCAGGAAGACCTGCTGCAGCTGGTGAGGATCCGCCGATGTATAAGGCAGGTCTGGCGCCAGCTCCAGATGCACGCGAATGTGATTCATCCGCAAATCGTAGTCGCGCAGCGCCAGCGTCTCCTCCAGTATCAGATTCAACTGCACTGGGACGCGCTCCGGCTTGTGCTGGCGGGCAAAGCTAAGCAAGTTCTGCACGATGCGGTGCGTGCGCTGCGCCTGTTTGTAGAGTTTTTCGGAGTATTCGATTCCTTGCGCCCCCATCTGTCCGCTCGAGATCAGCAACTGGCTGTAGCCAAGGATTGCTGTGAGTGGATTGTTGAGCTCATGCGCCACCCCGGAAATCAATTGCCCGACAGCCGCCATCTTCTCGCTGTGCAAGAGCTGCTCTTGCGTACGGCGCAAGTTCTCATACGCCTGCCGTGCCTCCTCGTAAAGCGTCGTGCGTTCGATGGCGCTTGAGAGCTGGCTCCCGACCGCAATCAGCAGGTTGACATCCGCCGGCGAAAATTCCTTTGGCGTACGGCTCCCCACCGTCAGCCCGCCGATAACGCGGTCCTTCGACCAGAGCACCACGATATAGGCAGACAAAAGTTCTTCTTTCCTCTGCGCTTCGCGAAATACTGCGGGCAGCGGCAGTCCCTGGACCGAAAGAAATGTCGCGTGCACCGCCTTGATGTGCTGGAGCAGGTCTGGCTTCAGAGCGACCGGAGGAAAATTCCTGGCATACTCCGAGCGGTGTCCGACCGCCGCCACGCGGCGGATCTTTGTCCCCGCTTCGTCAAATAGGTACAGCGCGCATGCGTCCAGACTGAACAGCTCGGCCATCTGCCGCAACGTTCGATGCAGCGAATCTCCCAAGTCCATCGACTCCATCAGCGACTGTCCGATGGAGTTCAGTACCAGCAGCTCCCGGTTGCGCCGGCGGATTTCCTGCTCCGCTCTCTTCCGTTCAGTGATATCCAGAAGAAATCCCTGATAAGCCGTTACATTCCCAGCGGCGTCCTTCACGGCGATGGATGACTCCAGCACCGTCCGAATTTCGCCGTCCTTGCGCTTCATTTCGAATTCGAAGTCCGCCACTGTACCGTGTTCCTGAAGGAGCTTTTTTAAGCGGTCGCGGTCCGCGGGATTTGCATACATGGCGCCGGGAATATCGACCGCCAGCATTTCCTCGCGGTTCTCAAAGCCCGTCATGCGCATCATCGCCTCGTTGAAATCCAGGAATCGCCCCTGCGGCGTCGAAATGAAAACGCCTTCCTGCACGCTGGAGACAAGCGTGCGGTACTTTTCTTCCGCGCGCTTTCTTTCCGTGATGTCCTTCAAAACGTGCACGGTCCCGAGCAGATTTCCCACCGGATCAGTGAACGTGGAATTCGACGCAAGAAAATAACCTTGCAGCCACGGGTCCGTATCGTCCCCTTCCCCCGCAACACCTTCGCAATACGGACACATCTCGTAAGACAAATTCTTTCGCGCCAGCAGGTCCGTCACCCCGCGCCCAACAAGCGCTTGCGAATCCCTCCCCAGCAGATGCCCCAACCGCAAGTTGCAACGAAGAATTCGCCCTTGCCGGTCGTGCACCAAAATCGGGTCGCCGATCGAATCGAATGTGTACGCCCACTGCTGCTGAACGGTCGCAACTTGTTCGAACAATCGTACGTTCTGCAGCGTCAACCCCAACAAGTTGCTTATGTTCAACAGGTACGAGATTTCGTCAGCCTGAAACTGTTCGTTACGCGTGGAACCGATGACGATGAGCCCGAGCGGCCCGTCTTTTCCCGGCAGCGCCATGGTGATGCTGTTCGCGATGCCGCCTTCCGCCATTCTTTGCCGCACTCCCGGGTCCGGTTCATCTTCCATGCGGAAGAACTCACAGTCCTTGTGTAACACCCGCTGCGTCCACGCCGCCTTCGCTGGCAATCTGCGATACTTTTCCAAATACTCTTGCTGAAATCCCACCGAAGCGTGCACCACAACCTCGGCCTTGTCTCCTTCACCTTCCAGCAGCCGCACAAGCCCGTGCGTCGCTCCCAGGCTCTCCACCAGATGAGCGAGCACCCGGTCCAGCACTTCCTGCACGGACAGCGTTTGCGTGCTGGCCGTCGTCAACAGCGTGAGCCGCCGCAGTTTCTCGTTGAGTTCTACGGTCCGTGACCGCGCGCCCTCCAGCACCACGACCACCATGGCAATCCCCAGTGCCACGCCCAGCAAATGGTCAAACGCCACTCGCAACAAAAAATACGGATGCTGCGGCCACAGCGGACGATCCAATCCGTGGATGCCGGTCAATAAAAACACGCCCTCGAGCAATCGCACTCCGTGGCCGCGCCGTAACAGCGGCGACCTCCACAACACCATCCCCGCCCAAAGACATACCGCGCTGGCGAGCAGCGCCGTTCCCCAGGGCACGTTGGCATAATCCGGCGTCACGCTGCGCTGAAAGTAATAAACTCCAAATAACACCACTCCCGCCAGCGGCAGTATGGGCCAGCCCCGCTTGCCCGCTCCGGTCGTAAATTGCACTACGGCGGCCGAGAACAGCAGCATCGCCGCGACTCTCCCCATCACCACGACCATCCACAATTGCGACAAATCACGGCTGAGCATCGCAACTTCCGACAGCGATGCCAGCGTAAACACCAGCCACCCGGCAACCCACAACCGGAAATACTTGTTGATATGATCGCGCTGAAAAATGAAGAAAAGGACCAGTAGGACAATGAACGCCGTCGCTTCGAAGAAAGCGATGCCGAGCAGGCCCTGGTTCACCAACACGATGCACTGCCTCCCGCTCTGATCTGCACACGCCGCGAGATATAGCCACCCCTCTCTCGCTAAGCATGGCACGAAGCCCTCTATGAAGGTTCCTTCGACGCTAACATGCTATTTTCTTAATGGGCAAGCCCACCGCATTCCTTCTGTGCCGTCCCGTATAATGGCAATGGGGGCAAACACTCGTGGAGCTAGAACGCATACTGGTCGTCGACGATGAAGAAGCGATTCGGGAAGTCGTTTCCACCATGCTCGAATCGAAAGGATATCGCTGCACGGCCGTGAGCAATGGCCGCGCTGCCCAGGAGCAGGTCAAAAAGTCCACCCCGGATCTTGTCTTGAGCGACATGATCATGCCCGAGATGGACGGCATCAAGTTGCTCGATTGGCTGCGCGAATATGACCCCGAGATCCCGGTCATCATGGTCACCGCCATCCACGACATTTCCACGGCACTCGAAGCCATCCGTCGCGGCGCCTACGACTACATCCTAAAGCCCTTTGAAAAAGACCAGCTCTTCCTCGGCGTCGGCCGCGCCCTCCAGCACCGCCGCCTTGTCGCGGAAAACCGCAGCTACCAGCTTCAGCTCGAACAGCAGGTCGAAGAGCGCACCGGGCAACTCCGAGTCGCGTTCGCCCAACTCGAACAATCCTATGACGACACTCTAGAAGCCCTGGGCAGCGCCCTCGACTTGAAGGACGCCGAAACCGAAGGTCATTGCCAACGCGTCACGGCCTTCACCATCTCCATCGCCAAAGCCATGCCCGTCCCAAATGACTATCTGGCCATACTCGCCCGCGCCGCTTTCCTCCACGACATCGGCAAAATGGCCATCCCCGATGGCATTCTCCGCAAACCGGGTCCCCTTACCGACGACGAAAAGCAGATCATGCGCAAGCACTGCGAAATCGGCTACAACATGCTCATCCGCATCCCGTTCCTTCGGGACGCCGCCGAAATCGTCCTCGCCCACCAGGAATTCTTCGACGGCACGGGCTACCCGCGCGGCCTAAAAGGCGAACAAATCCCCCTCGGCGCCCGCATTTTCACCATCGCCGACTCTCTCGACGCCATGATCAGCGACCGCCCCTACCGCCGCGCTCTTCCCATGTCCCATGCCCGCGAAGAGATTTGCCGCTGCTCCGGCACGCAATTCGACCCCAAAGTCGTCGAAGTCTTCTCGACCATCCCAGAACAACACTGGATCGACCTACGCGAACACCTCGGCTCCCCCTTCCGCCTCGCCCACCTCAAAAATCTATAATTGCTATGGGTCAAACCTCTTTCACATGCCGGCCGCGGCGGCTCCGTGGCTCCCGAGAAGCCAATGCCCGCTAGAAACCACTTTGAGCCATCTAAGATACAAGAGGGAGCCGAAACAGCTATCTCGGAAGGCAGGTACCACGGAGCATGAATCCCTCCTGATGGATGGCCTTTTCTCCGCAAGCTAAGGCAGTAGAGAAAGCGTGTCCTATTTTCGCATTCAGAAATGATTTGCTTTTTCTGTTTAACTTGTAGTATTATTGCTACAATATGACAAAGAAACCGCAAGGCCCTCAAGCCGCACGCCTCCGCCAGCGCAAATTTCAGCTACTCCACCGTTTCCCCATCCCGCCCGATGTGCTGCCCGGAACCCTCACCCGCAGTTTCACGCGCTGCGGAAATCCCCGCTGCCATTGCGCGCACGACAAAGGGCATGAATCCTGGACGCTCACCTTCATGGCCCAAGGCCAGCGACGCACCGAGCGCATTCCCAGGGATTGGGTGGAGGAGGTAGAGCGGCGCGTCGCCGCCGGACGCGAATTTCAAGACGCCGTGCGTGAAGTGCTGGCGGCCAACGCCCAGCTGTTAGTCTTGGCCCGCCAGCAGCGCAAGAAAAAGAGAAAGCCCGACTGAGAAGCCCTACCCCACGTCGGCTGTGGAAGTTCGTCAGCCAGCACCTCCATCTGGCGTCCTACTTCCGCTGCCCCGGCGATGGGCGTCGCAGTCACAAGATCCCGGCAAAAGATCTGTTGTGGTCCTTCGTGCTCGGCACCATCTTGCGCCAGTGGGCCTTCCTGGCCATTGAGTTCTTAGTGGGATCGAAAGCGCGAAGAAACCTAAACGTCAGCCGATCCTTCGGCGACGATGCTTTGGGTTATTTCACCGCACGTTTAGATCCGGGGCCCACACGGGTCGCTCTGGCCGCCGTGTTGCATCGCGCCAAGCGCAACAAGGCTTTCGAGGACTGCCGCTTCGTAG
>Ga0207118_1086_pt1 | contig 18643 bp, 16 predicted proteins | sample Alteio_BWMinHeat_42_FD_153507 | JGI IMG/M metagenome (GOLD analysis project Ga0207118, IMG submission 153507) | Enriched cells from forest soil in Barre Woods Harvard Forest LTER site, Petersham, Massachusetts, United States -... | ecosystem: Environmental > Terrestrial > Soil > Temperate forest >...
GTTCTAGCCGGTCTTTTTTGAAAAGGGCCTCAGATTGAGGCCCTTTTCGCATTTGTGTAGAAACTATGCCGCACGGGAGTTCGCGCCAATCCGAGAGCGGGCTGCTCGAGCCGGTACTATGGCCTTTCTTGCCTAATCGGTGATAAAACCTCTGCACAATATAGTGCATCGACATCGACACAGCCCAGCGGCGATGAACACAGAGGTATTAGTCCGTGTGGATGCGCGTCTCAAAACGCCGGCTTGCTGCTTATCTCTTCCTGTTTTTGGCCCTCGTCATTGTTGTTATTTCGCATAAATACATTTGGCTCTACATAACGCGGCCGCGCGACGCCGGGGCGCAAGTCGCTGACTTATTGCGCGACCCCGCAGCGTCGAGCAATCCCGAGATTTTGCTTAAAGAAGCAAACCGCCTTGCATGGCTTTTCAATTGGCCAAAGGCCGAGCTTCTCTATATCCGCGCAGAACAACTATTCAAAGATAAAGGCGATACCCGAAACGAAGTCTTTTCACGAGTGGGCAGAATTCGGGCGCAATCGGAAACTATGTCGTGGGTTGAAGTCTCTGAGATTCTCGGAAAGGAGTTAGACCTTCCGATTGCGAAGAGTGACCAAAAACTCAGACTGTGGTGTCTCGCGGCAAAGGGATACACCGACTTGGAGATCAATCCGGTGTCGGCCAAACGTGTGTGGACTGAAGCTCAAGGAATCGCGCATGCCTTAGGAGAACAGGAGTGGGAATCTCGGGCGAAAGGCGAACTCGGGTTCGTCGCATTTCTGGAAGGCGATAGCCGACGCGCCGCGATAATGGTGGGCGACGCATTCCTATCAGCCAAGGCGAGCGGCGACACGGGTAACCAAGTCCGACTCCTTGAAATGATGGGAAATGGGTTTAATGAAGCGAAGCGTTATGGAGAGGCTCTTGCGTTCTTTGAAAGGGCGATTAAAACAAGCGGCTCCAACCCTGACGCAGGGTTTCCGTTCATGGCGTATGAAGGGGAGTCTCAAGCGCTGGCCGCGCAAGGCAAAATGCCGGAAGCCGTAGGCAAGCTAAATCGGGCTTTGATTATCGCAAGAACAAATCAGAAGCGCGGGCATGAAGCCATGATCTTACTAAGCCTCGGAGAACTCTCGCTTCAGTCTGGAGATCGCCAAGGTGCAATGAATTCTCTTGAGCAGGCGGGTCAGATCGCACAAAGATACAATTTCTTTCGGACTGAAGGGCAGGCGATGATTGACATGGCGGGCATCTATCGAGACGCCGGGGACCTCAAATCTGCGGAAGAACGCGCGACTTTAGGCGTCGCGGCGAGCAAGCGAGTCGGCGACAGATACTATCTGCCGAGAGACCTTACGATTCTCGCCGACTTCAAGGCCCAGCGTCGATCTACGGCAGAAGCTGAGTCACTTTATCAGAACGCCGAGGACATCATTGACGGAATGCTCGTTAACCTCCACGAGGCGTATTGGTCCAGCTCCCTCGCCGGCGCGATGAGCGCGACGTATCTTCACCACTTCGAGCTAGAGGCAAAAGCGGGCAATGTCGAACGGGCACTCAACGTCTTAGAGCGAGTTCGAGGGCGAACGGCAGCGGCGGTGCTCGAAAACAAGGTGTCGTTTAGCAAGAACGAGTCAGACGAGGTGCGAGCGCTGGAAGATGCGGTCTCCGATCTGCAACTTCGATTGATGCGCTCGGAAAGCCCTGAGGAAAGGGCTAGGCTCCTCGACCAATTGGTCGAGTACGAGCGTCGGCTGGAGTGGACTCGGACCGAACGTAGAGATTCAAAGCCCGGATGGTTTGAGAAGCCATCATCCCTAAAAGAAATTCAAGGTAGCCTGCGGTCCGACGAGGTTGTGCTTGAATATGTGCTCAGTGAACCGAACTCGTATTGCGTTTGGATTTCCAAAACGCAGGCCGGTCTAGAGGTTCTGCCTGCTGGCCGACAGCGAATCGAAGAGTTAACGCAGAAATATCTAGCCGACGTGCGAGCGAAACGCGAAAACGTTGTTCTGTCGAATCAACTGTATGATGTCCTTTTGAGGGCGCTACCTGCGGAAACAAACCACGAACGCCTTGTTATCGCGCCAGACGGAATACTGAACCAGCTCCCATTTGACATTCTCCGCGATCCAACGGGTTCCTTCTTACTTGAGAGCCGAACTATAACCTACACGCCGGCCTCCACAGTCTCGACAGTTCTTCGAGCCGCAAGAGTCGCACAAGCACCGCGACGCACGTTCCTGGGTGTTGGCGATGTCCCATATCAGAATCAGGGCCATGTTTCGTCGAAGCTCGAAAAACCGACTGCAGTTGGACAACGGATTGAGAGGGGTTTCTCAGATACCTTCGGCACGACTTTGTCAGACTTACCTCAAACACGCGAGGAAGTCCTCTCCGTCAACCAGATTGTCGGCAATGACGGAGTTCTGTTGTTAGGTCCGAAGGCAAGCGAGACCGCTTTCAAGTCTGAGCCTCTGTCAGACTTCAAGATCGTTCATATTGCCGCACACGGATTTTCGGATACTCAATTTCCAGAGCGATCCGGTTTGGTGCTTGGGGTTGATTCGAACTCACGGGACGATGGGCTTCTGCAGGTCCGCGAGATCATCCGACTTCATTTTAATGCCGACCTCGTGACGCTCTCCGCCTGCAACACAGGTGTCGGGAAGCTCCAAGGGGAGGAAGGTATCACGAACTTGGTGGAAGCATTCCTTGTAAGCGGCGCTAAGGCAGTCGTCGCGAGCTTGTGGAGTGCGGACGACATCTATACGAGTGCTCTGATGGAGCGGTTTTACACACACATTGCGGAAGGCCAGGACAAGGCCGCTGCGTTGCGCCACGCAAAGATTGATTTGCTGGCAAAATACGGTCGTCAAGTCCCACCTTACTATTGGGGAGCTTTTATCTTGGTCGGAGACGGCGGGTCTCCGATACCTCTGGGGGGCCAATGAGTCTCGACTCGCAAACGAAAGAGAAGATTTACTCCCGCGTCTGTGACCTTGTGGCGCGGAAGCACTTCGATCCCGGTATGAACGGGGCCAATTGGGAAGAATTGTCCAAAACCAGGAAGGACCAAATCCTGCGAAGTAGCAGTGACGAAGAGTTCGAAAAGCAGATACAGGATTTATTGAGCGAACTGAAGACCAGTCATACCGGGTTTCGCCACTCTAAGAGTGCGAAGATCCCCGGCCGCCACGCTATCGCCACAACTTTCATGCGTTGCAAGTTTGATGGGGAACAGCGTTGGATGTTCCAAGACGTTCACGAAGGCGGCCCAGCTCATGCCGCAGGCCTGCGTCCAGGCGACATTCTTCTTCAAGTCCGAAATAAAGAATTGATGCCGCCCGAGCCACCGATTTTCCCGGTTGGTGAGGACTCACAATATGTAGTCCAGAAACCTGATGGCAAACGCATCGTCGGCAACTTGATTGTCCCGTCCCCAAGGTCGAAAAGCCATCCAGTAATCGTACCCAAAGCGGTTTTGTGTTCGCAGCTACCCGATGGGATCGGTTGGCTCAAGGTGACCATGTTTCCCGGTGCGGTTGGAATTGACCTTGCCAAGATGTTCGACACGGCTATCGCACACTTGAAAGACTCGACTCGCCTCATTGTGGATTTACGCGGAAACACGGGTGGAGGCATTGGTGGATTGCGGCTGATGAGTTATTTGACTCCCGGAAAGAAGGAAGTTGGATACAGCCTTACGCGCAAACGAAAAGAAAAAGGTTATGCGAGAGAAAAACTACCAAGGTTTGGCCACATACCTTCCCACAAGGCGACTCTTTTGTGGCTGGCACTGCGATATGGCTTCATAGACAAATCAATTCTCGTAGTCACTGAAGGACTCGGTCCTCAGAAATTTCACGGTCGAGTGGCGATCCTTGTCAACGAGCACACTGCAAGCGCCGGGGAGATGCTGGCTGCATTTGCCGAGGAAAATGGGCTCGCCACCATCGTCGGGACAAGGACGGCTGCTCGCTTGCTGAGCGGCTCTACGTTTAAGGCTGGTTCCGGCTACATCGTAGGATTGCCGGCCGCTGCGTATCTCACGTGGCAGGGAAAACTGATCGAAGGTAAAGGCGTGACGCCGAGTGTCCCAGTCGAACTGTTGCCGGACGACCTTCAAGCAGGACAGGACCCTCAGATGCAGAAGGCTATTGAGATTGTAAGGGGGATGTAGCGTTGTACGTTTTCTGCCTCGCGAACGCCGAAGGGGCCGGAGGCCTCCGTCTCCTCTTGACTTTTACTTATCAGGATGTTCCACGTTTTCCCCCGTGTTCCCCCTGCGGAGTGCTCTAAGCGTGGCATCATCCAACCCTTGTAGGGCAGCCGAAAAATCTGCAAACGCTTCTTCTAACTCGGGATGCTGTCGGAGGCGTCCCTCGACGAAGTAATGGGCGCATGGAGCCACACCTCGGCGTGGTATGTGGATTTTGTTGGCCGTCACATCTGCAAAAAGCGGCGACAGGTGCTTCAGGCATAGGGCAGCCTCAGGCTCGCTATCGGAATATGCTTCCAAGAGTTGCTTCAGCCGGTTGCTGCGTGCCTGAAGAAGAGGGGGATCGATTTTTGGCTGCGTTGACATGTCTGCTGATCTCCATACGCGCTCTGTGGCCTCGGATCATATGAATCCGTACCGATCGTCGTACCGTTGCAGCGGCTCCATCGGCAACCATTCGGATGGGATGTATGGCGAATCGACCCGAACCTCGTGTCCGTGGAACCAGGCAATCTTGGCGTAAATCACCGCTGCGGTGGAAATCAAATCCCTCGCGTAGCCGATGTCATCGTTGTTGCGCACCTTGACCATCTTGGGCGTTACGAGTTTGTGCAACGCTTCGGTCATCGTTCCGACATCGCGACGGGCCAGCGCCAGATAGAATTCGTGATCCGGCAGATACTTTTGCTCCGAGGCCGCACGCGGAGGGGTGCGCATGACCCTCTCGCAACGCTCGATGAGACGGGGCCACTCGCCACGCAATGCGACAATCGCCTGGTACGCCCAAAAATCATGTGTGGTCTGTTCCTCAACACGATCCAGGTAATAGACCTGGTCGTAATGGGCGAACCATTCGATCAGCGAGCGGTCATTCGACACCAGCGGCTTGATGAGCTCCAGCATCTTCGAGCCGGATCCCTGTTTGTCCTCCTCCATCTGGTACCACTTGCGATCCAGTTTGGCGGCCGTATGGAACCATTGCCGCATCGACGTCAGATCTCGCTCCTCGAACCATGCATAGAACCCACTGGCTTCGGCATGACGCGACAATGACATCACGCACGCTCTCGGGTTACCGAGGCCATTCTCGATATTGCGGACGAGCTGATCGAGCTTGAATCCCCCATCCAGATGCGATTTGATGTGGGCAATTCGCTTGACTCGCTCCGGACTCAGTTCCCCATTCATAGAACCACCTCGTACCAACGCAACATCTTGGACAGGGTATGTGCGCTTAAGGGGACTCTCAACTTGGTACGTATGAACCCGATTGTGGTGCGCAACTTTTGCAACCCTCCTTTGGTCACACCTTATAAAGGAATCAGCGCAATAAGAGAGGATATGAGTTCCACTCTGAATTAGGCCTTCGGATTTGCAAAACATATCGCCCAGAGGGCGCGGAAGAAAGGTCAACGGCCGCTTCCATTGACGTAACACCATCTTTCAGAGAGGCGACACCATTTGCGCTGAAGATCGCGCTTCCCCCTGTCAGCGCGATGCGCAGCTCGTAAGGCCCCTCAGCGCTCCCGAGCGGCAGATAGACATTGAGACGCTTCACCTCGCGACTGACCTCCAGTGGTTGCTCACCCGGATTCGCCTCACCACCACGGGGCACTGAGCGATTTCTCAAGTCCAGCACAGCAGTCTGGACGGCAGGGAGTCCCTTCTGTTTGAAGAACAAAGCCCAACCCGCAACACCGACGACAATTAAAATGCTCGCTGCGATTGCGAGAATGGTCTGCATCCGACGATGCCGGTAGCCGGCCTGAAGTTCGGAAAAGTCGCGGTAGCAAGGGCTGCAGGAAGTCAGGTGATCGAGCCACTTCTCCGCCTCAGCCAGCGGCATCGCATGAGAGGCGATTCTCCTGAGGACATCAGAGCCGGGGCACCCGGCACGGTCAGGATTCGGGAACTCCTTGAGCAGACCACGGCCCAGCGCATCCAGGATGCGCTTTTCGTCTCGCTCCGAGTACCCTTTCGCGTTCAGATCTGACTCCCTTTGCAAACTCTATCCCCTTTCTGCTGCAAAACAAATTCGTGGGACCTTACCTAGCCCCTTTTCGGCTTTCCTGCCTTGAGCAGTCGAACGATACTCTGACGAGTTTTCTCCAATCCGTAATGAAACTTCATTTTTGCTTGCTGCTCGCTGATGCTTAGCCAGGTCGAAATCTCTTTCCACGAATAGCCGTATTGTCGCGCTTGCCAAACCTTTCTTGTCCAGCCGTCCATGCGGTCAGCAATTTCTCTGATTGCGATTGCTCGTTCCAGTTCTTCGACCCAATCAGAATCTTGAGCACTTTCGATCCGCTCAAGATCCACGCTGGACGAAACAAGCTCAATCCTCTCCGCGTGTCTCTGTTCTTGCTGTACGGCTCTGTTGAACCGGTGAACGAAGGCCAGGAAAAGATAGGATTGCAGGTCAGCTATGGGTTGTCGGGGATATGCATTTCGTTGGCGCGTTTTTGAAACCGAGCGGAGCATCTGTTCCCAAACCTGAGCAGCCATTGAAGAATTGTCGGAGCCGAGACTATTTGCATTCAGCTCTTTCTTAGCGTGAGTCAGAACCCGCGGCCATACTTCCCGAGCAGCAAGAATCAATTCATTATCGGCAACGGATGGGTTCTTACTCTCGCCTTCGCTGGCCGGAAATAAAACCCAATCGCCGTACGGGTCCGGTTTGCTCATTGGCCCAGGGGCACCTTGATCGCCACGCGGGAGTGGCGGAATTCGAGCGTGCCATTCTGTTGCGATGCGCGTCAATGGTACTGAGATGTACCTGAGGAGCTACAAGAATTGTCCGCCTGTAATTCTCCGGCAAGCCTTACGGGCAAAGTAGATTACTTCTAATTATCGCTTCAGTGTAAGGCGTCCGGATCCATTACATCCGCAGTTTTTGGCAAGTGATACATTGAATAGGAATTAACCTAGAGCCCGAAACTACCTTTTGGACCTCGGAGGCTAAATGGCGCGAATAAGGCATATCCTCATCGAGAACTTTAGAACCATTAAGAATTTTGAATGGTTCCCATTGGCCGGAGTCAATTGTCTAGTCGGCGCGGGCGATAGCGGTAAATCGACAATACTTGAGGCTATTGATTGCTGCTTAGGGGCCAGACGGAGCATACCGTTTAATGATGCGGACTTCTTCGAAATGGACGTCAGCAAACCTGTAAGAATTTCGATCACGCTTGGTGAACTCGATGATTCGCTTAAGACTTTGGACGGCTACGGCCTATATGTACGGGGATTTAACCCGAAACTCAAAGAGATAGAAGAAGAACCGGACATCAACTTAGAAACCGTCCTCACGGTTGAGCTAACCGTGACAAATAGCCTGGAAGCAGACTGGTCCCTCGTATCGGAACGCGCAAAGGCACAAGATACGGTGCGCGACCTTAGCTGGGCCGACCGTGTTCGGATTGCGCCCACCAGAATCGGAGTTGCCGCTGACCATCATCTGGCTTGGGGACGCGGGTCAGTCCTCAATCGCATCTCTGAAGAGCGAGCAGATGCTTCGACTGCGCTGGCGCAGGCCGCTCGAGACGTCCGGAAAGCGTTTGGCGACCAAGCGGATAAACAACTGGGAATTGCGTTGAAAATTGTTGAAGAGACCGCTAAAGACTTGGGCATTTCGGCGGGAGATATCAAAGCGATGCTCGATGTCCATTCTGCCTCGTTAACCGGGAATACGGTTTGCCTTCACGACGAGTTCGGTGTCCCACTCCGCAGACTTGGTGTCGGTTCCGCTCGCCTACTTGTTGCGGGCCTTCAACGAAAAGCTTCTAAACAAAGCACGATTCTTATTGGGGACGAACTAGAACACGGACTGGAGCCTCATCGCATAATTCGCTTGCTTGATTCTTTAGGTGCGAAGGAAAGTAAGCCTCCACTTCAAGTCTTCATGGCCACGCATTCTCCTGTAGTTCTACGCGAATTGTCGGGCGACCAAATCGCTGTATTGAAGCCGCTGACCGACAAGCATGAGGTAAAGGTAGCTGGTAGTTCCGACGAGATTCAAGGCACCCTTCGTCTATATCCAGAGGCTTTTCTTGCAGTCTCAATTCTAGTCTGTGAAGGGGCTAGCGAGGTTGGGCTAGTTCGGGGCATAGATCAGCATCGAGTCGAGAAGGGATTGCAATCGCTGAGCGCCCTCGGAGTTTGTCTTGTCGATTGTTCAGGTGGACAGGCTGAAAGACCGTTCACACGCGCGTCCGCCTTTGAGGATTTGGGATATCGCACCGCAATCTTGCGAGATAGCGATCTAGAGCCGGACCAGAAAGTAGAGAAGGCATATAAAGCTACTAATGGCAGCGTGTTCGCGTGGAGGAAAGGCCTTTGTTTGGAGGACGAACTCTTTCAGAGCCTTCCAAAAGAAGGAATCCAGAAACTATTAGATTTTGCCATTCTGCTTCATGGTGATTCCCTAGTAGACGAACACATAAAGTCGGTTTCATCTGGTTCCAGCAATTGGAAGAGTGTTCAGAAAGAATTGACTGCCTCGGCGGATGTCTCAGCGGCAACGCGTGCATTGCTCGGCCGGTCGTCCCGTACGAAATATGGTAGCTGGTTCAAGAACGTGCGACGGATGGAACACATCGGACGGCAGATAGTTTCTCCGTTACTCGACAAGTCCAATAAGGAGTTCACTTCGGTCATCAAACAGGTTTTTGCTTGGATGGCAAAGTAGATGGCAAAAGAAGAAGCCATTGATCTCTTAACAATTAGCCGCGGTTTGGTGACAGCGCCGGCAGGATGTGGGAAGACGGAACTAATTGCACGAAGTATCGCTCGCCACAAGGGACCAAAACCAATACTCGTCCTCACCCACACTAATGCGGGGGTCGCCGCACTGCGGGGTCGCTTAAATCGAGCTGCCATATCCGCTAAGAATTATCGTCTGGCTACTATAGACGGTTGGGCGATGCGGCTCATTTCCGCGTTTCCAAAACGAAGTGGCCACTCTCCGGACCTGCTGGAACTTGCGCAACCAGGAGCTGATTACCCAGCGATTCGCAACGCCGCAGCTAAATTGCTACGGTCCGGTTCTATCGCCGATATTCTCTCCTCGAGCTACAACCGCATAGTAGTTGACGAATATCAGGACTGTTCGACGCTCCAACACGCCATCGTCGTAAGTGCTGCGAATGTATTGCCCACTGTGGTTCTGGGAGACCAATTACAGGCAATTTTCAACTTTGGCCTGGACAAACTTGCAAGTTGGGAAGCGGAGACATGCAAAGAATTCCCAGAAGTAGGGGTGCTCAAGACCCCATGGCGATGGATTAATGCCAACGCCGAAGACCTCGGACGATGGCTGTTAGAAGTGCGTGAGTGCCTCAAGAATGATCAGGCAATAGACTTAAAGGCCGCACCCCGCAGCGTGGTTTTGCACTTGCTCGATGGTAGTGATGACCATAAGGTGAGACGAGAGGCCGCAAGTGTGCAGCCTCCCAATAGGAATGAGTCGGTCATCATAATTGGAGACAGTAAAAATCCTAAAAGCCAACAATTGATTGCCAGCCAGACTCCAGGAGCAATTACGGTCGAAGCCGTCGACTTTAAAGACTTGATTTCATTCGCCCGGTCTTTTGACGTTCATGCTGGCGATGCAATTTCTCAAATTGCAAACTTCGGACAATCCCTGATGACGAACGCCGGCGCAGACCATCTCCTTAAACGTATCGCGTCTCATGGAAACAAAACGTCCCGAACCGCTCCCACAGAGTTGGAACAGTCTGCACTGAATTTTGTGTCCTCGCCATCGCACGCCGCAGCGGTTGATGTGCTTGTAGAGATGAACAAACAAGCAGGGGTGCGAGTCCATCGCCCAGCAATTCTAACGGCCTGCATAAAAGCGCTCAGAGAGTGCGGAAGCAGCGGTGAACAAAACTTACACGACGCAGCGATTCGAATGCGAGAGCAAAACCGGATGGTAGGTCGCCGTCTCGGGCGAAGAACTGTCGGGAGCACACTCCTCGTAAAAGGGTTGGAAGCAGAAGTCGCAGTCGTACTCCACGCGTGTGAGTTGGATGCTCCTAACCTTTACGTCGCAATGACGCGCGGTTCAAAATTGTTAGTTTTATGTTCCAAGAATGTGGTGCTAAACCCTAAATAGGACTGTCGGAAATCCCAAGCAGACTGCACGAACCCAACCAAGCAGTTGCGCAAACCATGTGGTCATCGGTGGGCCACGTCCCGGATTGTCGGCAATCGGGGAGTCATAGTCGGACTTGGACCGTTGCATCCTGGATGTGAACCGACCTTCCAGAAACTTCGGCCACCACAAAGATTTTTTCTTACTTTTTCCCTTCTGGATGTTCCTTATATATATGAGGGGAGTTCTCGCCGAATGTTCCCCTGGGAGCTTGGTGGACCTGATTCAGCCGGGTGACCCGCCAAGTGTCGTGGACGGCCGAGGGACGACGCGCCGGACGCGAAGGTAGAAACCCACTGCATGGAGCTAATGCTCCAAGTGTGCCTTGGCACTGGCCAAGCAGGTTAAAGCAGGGACTCGGTTCTGCCTGTTGCGTCGAGGTGTCTCCTGGCGGCAACAATCCCGGCGAGAACTCTCCAAGAGAAATCGTTGTGCGAAGGAACACACAAAGGAGATACCAAAAAATGAGACCAATTTGGAGCAAGGCTCTCCGATTCAGAAAGATAATCCGGCAATTGGTGGCCGCAGCTCTGGGGCTGCTCTTGGCGGCGCCGACCTTCGCCCAGGGTGCCTCCCCTTGGGAGAACGCGGTCGGCGTCCTCCAGCAGGCGTTCACCAGCACGATCGCCCGCGGCCTATCCCTGGTCGCCATCGTGGTATCCGGCCTGACCTTCGCCTTTGGAGAAGGAGGCTCGAAGCGAGTGCTTGCAGGTGTTCTCTTCGGGGTTGGCATGGCCATCGCCGCGGTCAACTTCATGGCCTGGCTTTTTCCGTGAGGCGAGTGGGCCGGCAAAACCATTTGATAGGAGCGCGGCATGGCAAACGGCAGGCGAGTGAACCCAGTTTATAGGTCGATTTCGCGGCCTCTGACGATTCTCGGAGCGGAAAGGAAGCTCTTTTTCTTCGCAATGTGCGTTGGCGCAGGCACGTTCAATCTGCTGGGCAGCTTGCTTGGGGGAATTCTCATGTTTTTGTTGCTCTACTTCGCGGCGCGATGGGCAACCGTGACAGATCCTCAGATTCTCCGCTTCCTGCTTACGTCGCCCAAATTACGCACTCAATACGACCCTTCAAAATTCAGCCCAATTTCTATCCGCAGGGTCACCAATGCTTAAGCTTCGGCGAATCTTTAAGAACTACAAAGAGACCGGCTCTTTCAATGAGCAGGTAAACCTCTACGGGTTTGTTGATTCGAATGTGTTCCTGACCAAGACGGGCGATCTCGGAGTCATTCTTGAGGTCCGGGGTGTTGATTACGAGTGCCTGGACGGGAACACGCTCGATGGCCTCACAAAGCGCCTCGAATCGGCACTCAAGATTTTCGATGACAACTACCGCATCTATCAGTACCTCTTCAAACGGAACAACGAGACGATCCCGTACAAGCTCTATGGCAATCCTGTCGTAGATACCGCCATCAAAAATCGCATCGGATTTTTTGCGGCCAAAGCGGGCACGCTTTTCTCACTCATGATCTACTACGTAATTTTGTTCGAGGGCTTCCGGTACACTCGCACACTCGGAAGTACGCTGCTCGAAATTCCGAAACGGCCCGCCAAAGCGCTCGGTGAACTCCGCGCATATTTCTCAGGCAGAAAACAGGTTCTTCTCCTTGACCGCGAGATAACCAAGGGCCAAGCCAGCCTTCTCCAGAAGGTCGAAAGCTTCATTCTCCAGGTCAGCGATTTTCTGCCTGTCCGTTTGCTCGATAAACAAGAAGCCTTCCGCATTCTCAAGAAGACCCTCAACTTTGCCCCGGAGAAGATCGAATCTGCCCGGCTCAAACACGACACCTTTCTCGATTTCTACCTCTGTGAATCCCATCTCGAATGCCACCGAGGGCACCTCCGCCTCGACGACTATTACGTGAGGGTTTTGACGCTCAAAGAACCCTCCGCGCAGAGCTTTCCTCTGATCTTCAAGCTCCTGCTCGAAGTCCAGACCAACTACCACGTTGTGACCGAATGGAAGAAAGAAGATTCGGGCAAAACCAGAAGGGTGATTCAAGCCAAGCGCCGGCACTTCCACAATACGAAGCATTCGTTCATCAGTCAGGTGAATCTCAACGATGCGCCTTCGCACGACGTTCTAACCGACGATTCGAAAGAGTCCCAGGTTCGGGAACTCGGGGAGAGCATCAAGGAGATCGAGCTCAAGGGAAACTATTTCGGCCAGTTTTCCCTCACCGTCGTCATTTATGACTTGGACCCGGCGAAGGTGGACCGGGCATGTGCCGAGTTCTATAAGGTCTTCAGTGTTCACGATGCCCAGCTCTACGAAGAGAAATACAACCTCCTGAACGCATTTCTCGCGACAATTCCCGGCAACTACGCTTTTAACCTCCGTTCACTGTATCTTCTCAATTCCAATTACGCGGATTATTCCTTTCTCTTCACTCTCCACTGTGGCGAGCCTCGGAACCAGCATCTCCGTCAGGAATATCTGGCGGTCCTCGAAACAAACCACCACACGCCTTACTTTCTCAACCTCCATCATCACGACGTGGCCCACACCATGATTCTCGGGCGCACAGGTGCTGGCAAATCGTTCCTCCTGAACTTTCTCATCACAAATCTCCAAAAATACGAACCTTGGACGTTCATCTTTGACTTGGGCGGGAGCTTCGAGAGCCTTACACATCTCTTCGGCGGCTCCTACGTGAGGGTTGGCATCAATTCGCCGGACTTCAGAATCAACCCTTTCTCGCTCCCTCCAACGAAGCAGAACCTCGATTTCCTAGCTTTGTTTGTAAAGGTTCTGCTTCAAGGCTCAGCACCGATCGAGCTGGACCCCACCGAGGAGCGAGACCTCTACCAACAGATTGAGAATCTTTACTCCGTTGACCCGGCCCTGCGAACTCTCGGAGTCCTCGCCAACACGCTCGGGCATCGGCTCGCTGACCGGCTCGCGAAGTGGACGCAAGGAGGCCAGTTCGGGTTCCTCTTTGACAACCCAGAAGACACGATTTCGTTCGCCCGGTTCCAGTGTTTCGACTTCCAACAGATGAGTCAGTATCCCGAGCTTCTCGAACCCTTGCTCTTTTACATCTTGCATAGAGCGAACTCAGTCATCGCCGACCGGCAGATCAGCACAACCTTCAAAGCTTTCTTCATCGATGAGGCGTGGGTCTTCCTCAAGAACCCAAGCATTCAGAGATACGTCGTGGAGGCGCTGAAGACCTGGAGGAAAGCAAATGCCGCCATGATTCTGTCCACGCAATCGCTCGATGAACTGCGCCGCTCGGAGGTGCTTGACGTAATTATCGAAAGCTGCCCAACGAAGCTCTTCCTTGCCAACCCGGACATGGACCGGGAGTTGTACGGCCGTCAATTTCATCTCAACGAAAACGAAGTTGAACTGATCTCCACGCTGATTCCAAAACAGCAATTCCTAATCAAGACGCCCGAGCTCGCCAAAGTCGCCAATCTCACCGTAGACCCCAAGAGCTACTGGCTTTATACGAACGACCCATTCGACAACCGCAAGCGCAAGGAAGCATTCGACGCCCACGGGTTCGAGAAGGGGCTCCAAGTCTTGGCGGAGATGCCGCGATGAAAACACTAATCGTCTCTTTCGCGATTTGGATTTTTGTCGTGCCTCCTGTAGTTACCGTGTTCCTCATCTATACGTTTCTCGTGGCGCACAGTCCAGACCGCTATTTCACTCTCGCCATGCTCGCTCTGGCCTTTTCCATTTTGACCATGGTGTGGGGACCTTTTTGGCTTGAGCCGTTCTCGAGTGCCAGTTTTTGGTTGTCCCCAAAGTCTCAGCAACGCACAAATTCAATTCAGGAGGAAAAGTATGAAAAGCATCTCGAAGGCCACGTTCGCTCTTAAATTCAGTCTTGTTCTGATTACCTTCTGCCTTATTTGGCTGGAGGCCACGCCTGCCCTAGCAGACCCAGGAGGTGCCAGGACAGTGAAGTATTCCCAGCAAGACATCATTTCTGTTCGTGCCAAACTCCGTTTTTCAACGCTGATTGTATTGCCGCAAAACGAAGAGATTCTGGATTATGCAACCGGCGACAAGGAATTCTGGATCATTAATGGGGCTCACAATCTCTGCTATGTGCATCCTGCGGAGGCAGGGATTCGCAGCGACCTTCATCTGATCACTACCACCGGACACGTCTACTCCTTCCTGCTGACAGAGATCAGTAAGGATTCATCCGCTGAACCCGACCTCAAGCTGTTTGTTGAACCCAAAGAGGAGTCGAGCATTGGCGGCGTGACTGCATTGCAAGGTTACGTTCGAGCGAGTGAGGCTGAAGCTTACAAAAAGGAATTGGAGGTTCTTCACGCGCAAACAGATGGACAGATCCATGCGGCTGAAGCGCGCGTCTCCGAGCAGGTGAATAAATACAAAGCCGATTATCAGAAGAAACTGCAATTTGATTACGAGTTGGACAAAAGAGCCGCTCGGGAGCCGTTTCTTGTCTCAATCATCTATCACGACGAGACTTTCACCTACATCAAGTGTAACGCCCCGGAGAAGCCAGCTCTCTACGAAATCAAAGACGGAAAGCCGAACCTCATCAACTTCCAGGTTGAAAACGGGGTGTACATCGCTCCCAAGGTCATCGACGACGGATACCTTGCCATCGGAAACAAGAAACTGACCTTCAAGCGGCACAACTGAAAACCATCAACGAAAAATCGATAGCGGAGTGGAAAAACATGAACGAGCCAATTCAAGATAAAGCTCCGAAACCACCTGGCCTGCTTCCGAAGAACGTGCAGTCGTGGCTGATCCTGGGACTCGCCGTGCTGATGATCGTCATTATGTGGCTGACGGGTGGCAAGAAGCAGCAGCCCTCTGCAAAGGCAAGTGCACCCGCGGTGCAGCAGCCATTACCAGTCGAAGTAAACGAGACGAAGATTGCCGATCTTCAGAATCGAATCCAAGAGCTCCAGCGCGAGCAGCTCGTTGCGCAGAGTGCACTGGCGCAGCAGAACCGGTTCCTGGGCGCAGCAACTCACGACCAGCAGCAGGCGCAAACGAGCTATTCGCCCAGTAATGGGGCCGGCGAACGCACTGAAGATCCCATCAAGGCTGAGCGCAGGAAGCGCGAGTACCTCTCGCTATTTGCCTCAAATATCGCCCTAAGTTACCGCAAGACTGCACCTGCGACGCAAGCGGGACCGCCCGACCAGTCCGCACCGTCACCGGACCCACCAGGGGCAATTCCTCCGAGCACCTCCACGGAGGCCTCTTTACTTTCGCAAATCCTCAAGGACGCACAGCTCGGCATTGCTGCACAACCGATCTCGGCCACTCAACCCAACGTCGTAACCTCAACCCAAACTCACAACCCTTCGGCGAATGTAGCCGAAGCAAACCAGCAACCAAAGGAGGCAAACAACCCTGCCGCCGCGCAGATACGCACGTCCCCCGCGGCGGCAGGGAAGAACTACATCCTCTTCGAAGGAACCGTTCTCGAATCCGTTCTCATCAATCGGCTCGACGGGCAATTTTCCGGCCCTATCGAATGCCTTTTGACGAACGACATCTACTCGCACGACCGTCAGCACCTTCTTATTCCGGCAGGGTCGAAGGTTCTAGGCGAAACAAAGAAAGTGGACGCTTTCGGTCAGACGCGTCTAGCCGTTGTCTTCCACCGCCTCATCATGCCGGATGGTTATTCCCTGAGCCTTGACCAATTCAAAGGACTTAACCAGACCGGCGATGCTGGCCTTCGCGATCAGGTGAACAATCACTATCTCCGTATTTTCGGAGTCTCCCTGGCCATCGGCGCACTAGGAGCCGTTGCGCAAGGCGGGACGTCAGGCCCCCTGACCGCGTCGGGTACCGACGTTATGCGCCAAGGATTCGCTCAGAGCACCGCGCAGTCTTCGGCGCAGATCCTCGATAAGTTCCTCAACATCATGCCCACGGTGACCATCCGAGAAGGCCACCGAGTCAAAGTCTATCTCTCGGGCGACCTCGCGTTGCCCGACTACAACAATCATAAATTGCCCTCAGACCTCTGAGGCATTAGGAGGAGAAAAATGAAAAGAAAGGTTCTTGTCTTTGTGCTCGTAATGGGCCTCGCGGTTGGCACCGCGTCGGCCCAGCTTGGAAGTGGGATTGTCTACGACCCGACTAACTACCACAACGCGTTGCTTCGCTACTACCAGCTCCAGCAACACCTCCTTCAGCTGCAGAAGAGTTACGCGAAGATCACATCTCAGCTCAACCTCGCCATGCAGATGGCCACCTTCGTCCGAAATATGCCGGCTCGTTACCGCGCAGTGTTTTCCCAGTGGAGAAATGTGACCTCACTGAATACCTTTGGGAATACGGGGTCTTGGATTAGCGGCATCAACGCCGGCCTGCTTCCTAATATCAGCACTGGTTACCAAAGGTCCACAACCCAACTGCTCCCGTACACCGCGGACCACATCTCGGGCATGGATGCTTCGGAGCTGGAGCGCGTGCAGTCTCGATACGCGTCCATCGAACTCACAGACGGCGCGAACATGAACGCAATGGCCACGATCGGCTCAATCCGTGGCAACGCCGAGAGTGTCCAGGCGCAGATTGCAAACCTCGAACAGGATTCGTTCTCTGCCGATCCAAATATGAATTCGGAAGTGTCAGTACTCAACAAGATCAACGCAGCCAATGTTCTGACGCTTCGAACAGTTCAGGATTCCAACAAGCTCCTTGCCTCACTCCTTGAACAACAGACCATCCTTGCCAAGCAGCAGCGTGAGGCCACCACCAACGCGATCAACGCCGACATTTCCAGGCGAGCAAATCTCTCTGGAAACATGTCGCAAGTTACGAGCACCTTAACCGATTCCCTACAAAACTTCCGAATGCCGTAGTACGCACACCGCAAGTTACCCGTCGCGTCGAAGGAGCTAGCACAATGGACTATCTGCAGTTCATCTTTCAAGCGATCAACAACCTGCTCACGCAGAATCTCGGCTTCTTCGACGCAATGGGACAAAATCTTTTTCGTTCCTTCGCCACAATCCTCGTGGTTTGGTACGGAGTGAAAACGGCTCTCTCCTCAGCCAGCGGCAAGCACTTCCTCCACTTCGACAATTTCGCAAGCCTTCTCCTGACCATCAGCTTTGGCTTTGGAATGGTGAATTATTACAGCGCACCCATTCCGGGTGTGGGCACCAGTTTTCACAACCTCATTACCGACGAGTCGCAATTTCTGGCCAATAAGATCAATCAGACTGAACTCCAAACGGTGGAGGAGCGCATCGCCGACTTCGAGATTCGGATGGATTCGCCGGGTATTGCGGATGTCCTTGGAACTGTCATCTACGTGGTCATAATCATTTTGCTTGCGGCGGCTCAGGCCATCGCAATCGTCGTAATCGCCTTTGGATTTATCGCTACCGCTGTGTGTGTTCTGGTCGGGCCTGTTTTTATTCCTTTTTTTATCGTTCCTAAATTGGAGTGGTTGTTCTGGGGTTGGCTGCGCTGCTTCATTCAATACGCGTTCTACCAGGTCATCGCTGCAGCCGTTGTCTATGTCATCGCAAACCTAATTCTTGGAATCATGGACCTCCAGCCGAAGGGCACTATTTCGACCGTCCAACTCTTGGAAGCTTTCCCCGTCCTCTTTATAACCTTCCTGGCCTCAATCTACTCGCTCCTGAAAATACCCGCCCTGACCAACCACATCTTCAGCGGCACCGCAGGTGGTTCTTCTGCGGGCCTCGTTGGCAGCATCGCTGGAGGCCTCCTGCCATGAGCGACGACCGCACATTCCAGGATGCCAAGCGGCTCTATCTCGAACAATACGGGGACCCCATGGTGACGAACACATATCTCAAAATTGCTCTCACGCTTGTTTCCCTCATCGCTGCGGGCCTATTGCTTCTCGACTTGAAGACCATCAGAACCTTTGAGAACTTCCGCCCGTTGGTGATCCGCATTGACGACCTCGGTCGCGCCGAGGCCATCAACTACCACAACCTTGAGTACAAGCCCCAGGACGCCGAGGCGAAGTACTTTCTGAGCCAGTTTTGTGCGCTCTACTACCGCCGCAACCGTTACACGATTCAGGACGATTTCTCCAAAGCTCTCTATTTTCTTGACGGAAAGCTAGCCGATGGCATTCTCGACGCCTACCGCAAGGACGACATCATCAAGAAATTTCTCATGAACACATCAGCTTCAGAGATCGACGTGGAGGTGAAGAAAGTCGCTCTAGAGAACATGCAGACTCCGCCTTACAAGGCGCGAGTCGATTTCTACATGGTTTATTACTCCCCCGCGGATCATAGCGAGATAAAACGCGACCT
>Ga0207118_1089_pt1 | contig 17853 bp, 24 predicted proteins | sample Alteio_BWMinHeat_42_FD_153507 | JGI IMG/M metagenome (GOLD analysis project Ga0207118, IMG submission 153507) | Enriched cells from forest soil in Barre Woods Harvard Forest LTER site, Petersham, Massachusetts, United States -... | ecosystem: Environmental > Terrestrial > Soil > Temperate forest >...
ATGCAAAGACACGCCGCCAACGGTCGGTACCAAAAGACGGAGCGAGGGCGATTCAGTCATCGTTTGCGCCAGCGGACCTACAGGTTACGCCGGGCTCGCGTGACGGATCATGGTTGCCCCTGGATCACTAGATCGGCAAAAGGATTGCTTGGCGGGGTTCGCCTTGGGGCCCCTGGCCAGCTTTTCTGTATCTGTTGCCATCGCCAAGGTCGTTTCGTGGAGCCATTTCCTTGGCGGGGATATCGGCGGACCAGGACAACATCCGGCGAGCGTTCAAATAAATACGTTTTCACATGATCGCCAACACATACTCGCTGGAAAAGAGCATAGTTCACTTTTTGCCCATCTAAACTAGTTCCCAGAGGCGATTTGGAATGGGTGGCACGCGACAGGTATTTGTGGGATTTTTTCTGTTGACGATTCTAGCTTCGGGCTGTAAGCACAAGCCCGTACTCAGTCGCGCACCATTTAGTGATGAACAGCTGAACGTATATCGCGGCCTTCTGGATATGCTTTCCGTCCTTCATTCCAAAAACCTCTCGACCGTTAGCGAGCCATTCGACTTTACAGGTTTTCCAGAAACTCGGCCTTGCCTGAACGGAATCGAACTGGAACACGTTTCTGAGGCGCAACGGATAATCCACACTTTCGGACCAGAAATCACACAAGGACGGGACCTAAAACTCGTTGACCGTCACGAACAGACAAAGCTTCTCAAGCAGCGAGATGCGTCTCCAATTGTCCCGAACGAGAAATTGACCGAGGAGTCTCAACAAAATGGCTCCGAATTGAATTTCCTGGCCCTGTCAGAAATTGCGTTCGACAAAAAACATCAGTTTGCTGTCGTGAAATACGTATTGAGGTGCGGCGAGCATTGCGGGAGTGGAGCGACCCTTGTCATGGAAAGGGTCGATGCGAGGTGGATTGCAAGTTCAGGCCGCCCTGCTTGTGCACTGCTCATCGGATACTAGTTCGCCCCACGCCACATGCCTGATTAACGTTGCCGTCGTTATCGGACATCAAGTGGTTTTGCCTTACTTCAACGGCGGAAATTCCGGACGCCCACGTCCGTAGAGGCTGCGCTCTTTGGCGATGGACTGAACATCAAAAAACCTATTCACACTTTCATGGTCGATTGTCTGGCTATATTTCCCTTTCTCATCCACTAGCCAGATGCAATCGAGCCCGTCCATTTTGCCGTAGTATCCAACCCTGAATATTCGTCCGACCTCGCGTGACCAAGGACTATGCACCTTACGCCTCACGGAAAGCACCGAGCAGGGCGGAATGGGAACAGGAAATGAGTATTTCTTTTTGGGTTTCTTTGTAAAGGGAGTTCTTGATTTCACTTTCTTTTTCATTTGCAGTCGTCGCATTTTCTAGCGGCACAGTATACGCCAACAGCGCGGCCCTCCGAGAGCGTACGGACTGCGGAGTGGTCCAAGCGGTCACAACCAAAGGTTGCTGTAAGGCTCCTTTTAGGGGTGATCGTGTCATACCGTCACCCGGTGCCGCAGGCACCGCTCCTCGGACGGACTAAGGGCGCGGCAGAGACGGTTCACCGACCACGCCATCCAACCGCGGCCTGGGCCTAGGTCCAGCTGGTCCGCGCAGGCATAATATTTTCTTGTGGAGTTGTGCACGTGAATCTGAGCGATGCCTCAAGGGTGCTAAGGCGGCAGGTGGAAGTGGATGGTTTCACAGTCGTGCCCGCGTGTTTAGACGAAGGCGCGGTAGAACACCTCTGCAAACAGTTTGAGGACACTCAGCAGCCTCAGAGGAACCTCTTGTCCATCCCGAGTATCCGCCAGCTCGCAACATCAAAGCGCGTCCGTGAGGTCATGGAGGCTACCCTCGGGCCCAAGTGCTTTGCCGTCCGAGGGATTTTTTTCAACAAGACCCAAAGCGCAAATTGGAAGGTCGTTTGGCATCAGGATTTGACGATCTCCGTTCGCGAACGAAAGGATGTTGATGGATTTGGTTCGTGGACGATGAAGGGTGGAGTCTTGCACGTACAACCTCCAGCAGATCTCATGAATGGCATGCTCGCCATCAGGCTCCACCTGGACGAGAGCGGTCCCGATAACGGGCCGCTGCGTGTGATTGCCGGTTCGCATAATCAAGGGCGACTATCTGCAGAGCAGGTTGCCAGTTTGAAGAAGGAGAACGCTATAACGTGCCGCGTTCCCAAAGGTGGAGCGCTACTCATGCGCCCGATGCTGCTTCACGCATCCTCTGCGTGCGTGATCCCAAAACCTCGGCGAGTGATTCACCTTGAGTTTGCTGCCACCGAACTGCCACAGGGATTGGAATGGCACGAAAGACTGTAGCTCCTGAACATCGGATCAGGATTTCGTCGTTTGGAGTTAACTTACGGGAGGTAAGCGACATACGCAGGAGTTAGCAGCGTCACCGTCCCCCCACTCATCTATGTGCTAAGCTCCAGCCCGTCGCGCCGAGTGCTTTCTTGGAGGAGCAAATGGAAACGTACTCTCTTCCTCACCCCGCTATTGTGCTGCTCATTCTCCTCTTTCTCCTTCTCGTCCCGATCGTAAAGCTCCTTCGTCGCACAGGTCATCATCCCGTTTGGTGCCTATTCGCCATCGTTCCTGCCCTCAACCTCATCGCCTTTTGGTTGTTCGCATTCAAACCATGGCCCACGGACAAGAAGCCCACGAACGTGGGGAACTGAAACCAGATGTCCGGTTCTGTTGGTTCTTTTTCAGTCTAGGTGAATGTCCCTCACGAAATGGGAATCTTTTGTGAAATCCGTTACTCCTGTCTGCTCGATGATGATGTCCCGAACCAGGGACCAAACCCGTTCCCTCGTCCAGGTATCTTTCTCGATTTGAAACAATTCAGGATTCCTAGCGACCAAGAAGCGGACCAAGTCTCCAGCACGCTGATACCCGGGAGGGAACGCCTCCTTAAGAGGTCGTGTCGCGAGAGCAGCTAACCAACCGGCAATAACAGCCATAGCCAGGGCGCAAACGAGAGCAAGATTCCACGACCCTACGCTGTGGCCGACAAGGACACCAGAGACACCAAATACGACAAGCACCGCAATCGCCAATCCATACAGCAATGGCCGAGGACGGCACAGCTCTGGCCAAATTGCAGCGCCCACCGACTTCTTCAACCCGTCCCATGAATGCTTTCGTGCGTGTTTCGGAACAATGTCGTCTAACGGAGTATCGGGGCTGAATGCTTTTCTAGGTAGTTTGAACTCGTCCATGCCTCGCCGCCGGAGCAAGTAAAATGCTCGACTGCTGAGGCAAGAAGGCTGCTCGCTTGCCGTTACCTTGGTCAACACCAAATCCGCAAGCTTTCCTGGAGTAGTCGCCTCCTGAGCTTCATGGTCGGAGATAAGGATTCGAAGCTTTTCTTCGATCGTCATCACGAGTTCAACAGCATCGAGTCCCAAGGGGCACCTCCTGCACACGGCGGCTTGCAGCTCATGATTCCGGACGACCTTTCCGGACCACAGGCCTTAGTCTACAAAAAATGAGTCCAACCTGCATTCTGGTGATCGAACTCACGGAACGGTTCCTGACTCCTTCTGATAACGCGGTATCCGCAAAACAGCCCAAGACGGCAACCTTCCCACCTTCCCACGTTCATGATCAGCAGGGCATCGAACGCGTCCTGGACCGGCATGCCTAATTCAGTGATGATCCTGTTTTCCCCGACTGTGGCTCCCTCGTGGCTTCGCAAATTTGCCGTAAAAACCAAACTTTCTGATTGAGGTTTTCCCTTTTCGAGGCCTCTTAGTGAGTATGGGGTTCGATTATTTCAAAGAACGTCGAATCGCTTTACGCTAATTCGGGGGAGGACCCCACTTCGTTGCCACGGAAACCGTGGCAGTCCCCCTCCAGCCCAACCAATGGAAGCAGAGAGCAAAAGGAGCCGTGTTGTGCCGCGGTGAGCAACGAGAATCCGGTCGGAGCCAGTGAAGTGGGTAAGATTTGCTCGCTGCACTTTTCGCTTCTCCAATTTATTCACCCCGTCAAGCAGGTAGCTGTCGGAAAAGAAGAGGGATGAGCGACATCACGAATGGAAAAGTCACAGAAAAAAAAAGACTAAATCGGGTGGGAGCGACCCCACTTTTTGGCGGTGAATCCGCCCAAAAGTTTCGTGGGGTCACTCCCACCCTTCACGGTCGCTGAGAAGCGCGCCGCAAGGCAAAGGGCAATAGGTATGCTGCTACCCATCAAGAAAATCTACCAGCTTCTCGCGAACTACGGATGCCTCGCCCGCGACATTTACGACGAATGCGGAATCGTACTCGGTGCGGTTCGCTTCACGCGGCACGGCGAATCGGAAGTGTACTGCTCGCGAATGTAGGGGTGATGCTCAAAGGTCTGCGACCCACAGGCGGGAGGGCCAATCACAAAGATTCTCCGTGAGGTTTTCCTCTCTCGAGAGCCTCTTAGTATATAGGGGGGAGCTCACGTTGAAATCACCCGTAGGCCTGGTGAAGCCGTTTCTTATGCTAATGCGGGGAAAAGGTTTGGAGGCCTTTCCTGGCGCGGAAAGGTGACGGGTGCGTGAAAGACACACGTAACCATCCCCGTCACCGTTAAAGTCACCCAGGGGCGAGGCGAATTTGTTCGGAACATAGAGGTTGCACACGGCGCGACGCGCAGTTTGGACGCGGGTAATGCACTGAAGTGGTCTGGAGCGACCCCACTTCGTTGCCACGGAAACCGTGGCGGTCGCTCCAGACCACAGTTCGCTGCGATGCACGCCGCGGGGCGAAGGGGATAGGGATGCTGCTAGCCACCCAGAAGAGCTACGAGCTTCTCGCGAAGTACGGATTCTTCGCTCGCGAAATTTGCGACAAATGCGAAATCGTACTCGGTGCGGTTCGTTTCACGCGACACAACGATTCGAAAGTGTACTGCTCTCGTGAATGCAGGGGTGATGCTCATAGGTCTTCGACCCGCAGGCAAGGACGGCCGCGCAAATATAAGACAGGCCGCGAACGCAGAGCCGCAAAGACGCGACAGCAGCAAATCTATCGATCGCATCCTAACGTGGAAAAAACTGTCCGTATTCAATCAGAAACAAAGAACTTGCAGACGCAAAAAGTGCCTGTCTCGTACTTGGGTACTCGGGGACCTGGAGAACCGCTCAGTTCGAGCCGGCGATCGTAAATGGCGCCCGCGCCAAAACTCGCGTTGCACACGCTTTCGCCCGAGTGTACTGTCTCGACGGAGGCAATGGAGTCATCGAGCAATGGAGGCTCGATGGCCAGGAAGCGTTACCAGAAGGGTTTTGTGTACCTGGACGGTGACAAGTGGAAGGGCAGGTATCGCGAGGATCTGATAACCGGGGAAGGAACAAAGCGCATTCGGCGGGAAGTCATTCTTGGCTGCAAACGTGAAATGACCAAACCCCTCGCCGAGCGCCGCATGGAAGTTGTTCTCGCCGGCATCAACGGCCTCGATTATCGGCCCGGACGTGTTGCAACCTTCGCGGAGTTCATTGAAGGGTGGAAAGCCCAAATGCTGACGACACAAAAGCCATCCTCTGCGCGAGCAGTTCGCTCGCACCTCAAGTGCTACATCCTGCCGGAGCTTGGCAAAGTTCGCCTCGACCAGTTGGGTGTCGAGAATCAACAGACATTCATAACTCGCATGCCCGAGAGAGCTACAAAGAAGACCGTCTCTCGGAAAACAGTTGTGAACGTTCTGGGAACTTTGTCAACGATTCTGACGACGGCCCGCAATTGGGGCTACAACTGTGAACAGATCAACCTCGACAAGCTGCGCCTACCAGCGCGGGGAATGAAATATGAAGCCCCGTCATTCACACCCAACCAACTCCAACGTATACTCGCCATCGCTGAGGAGCCCTGGCGTACGATGTTCTGCATACTCACACTAGACGGCCTGCGCGCCGGTGAAGTGCTCGGGTTGAAGTGGGGCGACATCGACTTTGACCGGTCGGTACTCCACATTCGGCGCACGGCATGGTACGGGAAAATCCAGACGGCCAAGAGTGAAGCCAGCGAGACGGTCTTGCCAATTCCGAGCTCGCTGCTCACCATGCTCAAGAACTATCAGGTCAACTGGAAGCCCAACGGGGCGGGCTTCCTCTTTGTGACACGAAACGGACGGCCGCCCTCTTCCAACAAAGTCGTGGAATATCACCTGTGGACGATCCTGGATGCGCTGGGGATCCCGCGGTGTGGTCTTCACGCATTTCGCCACGCCCATACATCGCTACTTCTTGACTCCGGCGCAACACCCAAAGTTGTTCAGCGTCAGCTGCGACACTCCGATGCTCGGACTACGTTAGAGATTTACGGGCATGTCGTAGGCGACGCGCACCGGGAAGCGGTCGAGAAAGTAGCTTCGAGGTTGGACGCTATTGGACGCCAGCCGACCACAGTGAACTAGTAGATTCAGCGACTTGGCCGCATTCGGCGTTGGGTTCGATTCCCATCGCCCGCTCCATAAATCACGATGATTCTATTGTCCTTACGCCGCTAACTCCACTGAAAAGGCCCATAAAACAGGGGTTTTTGGTCCCAAGCTGGTCCCAACGAAATGAATTGGTCCCAACGTCTGAAAACGGAAATTGAAAAGTGCCGGCCTCGAGTCGTTTGTACCAAATCGCCCAGCCATCGCAATCCCAGTACAAAATCTTTAATCGATCGGTGCGGCGATTACAGAAAACCAGCAGGTGTCCCGAGAAGGGGTTGCAGCGGATTACGTGTTCGGCCATCATCGACAACCCATCGAAGGAACGGCGCATGTCACACGGCACCGTGCACAGGTACACCTTGATCGCCACCGGAAAACTCAGCATCCTTATTTATTCCCCGACTCCATGGCCGCAAGAACCGCTCGCAAGGTCTCGTCCTGAACGCCCTGGCTGATGCGCAGCCGACGACCGTCCTGGAGCACCAGCTCCAATCCGGCCGGCATGTCCATACCGTCTTCACTGACGAGGGCGAAACTGGCTGCTCTGTCCTTGAACACTCGGCTTGTTCCGCTCCTGACGGCCGGCTTTCAGTTTGCGTTGCCACCAATAGAACTGGCTTTCTTTCACGCGGCGCTGCCGGCAAGATTCCCGAAACGACATCCCGCTCCGGGCTGCATCCCCAATCGTCCTCTGCCGATACCGCTGCTTCTCGACATCGTGATTCCTCCGGTTCATTCCACACCTCGTCTGCCTGGGGGACCAACTGTTGAATCACAGTGGTGCCGCCCGGGCCTAAGAAAGCTTGGATGCCGGTGCAGTTGTTGTTCGGGCAGATGACTGAAGCGTCTGGGCCGCCCGCCAGCTCAAACGCCTGTCGGGTCGAGTATGTAACGCATGGTGAGCGATACGTGAAGTGCAGGGGCTATGGATTGGGAGGAACGGGAATTCCCAGAGCGGCGCACCGAGCGATATGAGTTTGTTTCCAACGGTCGGGAAGCCAAGCGTCGAGGTCGCGAGCTGGCCAGGTCGGGAGACTCACCAGCAGTTGCATGAAATAGAGATGTGGATCCATGTCATGCCGGCGGCAGCTGCTGGTCAAGCTGGCCAGGATCGCTGCGGTCCTTCCGCCGCGAGGGTTGCCGACGAATAAAGAGTTTTTGCGATTGAGTACGATCCGCTTCATCTCCCGTTCGCTAACATTATTATCTATGGGCACGGCGCCATCGGTCGTGAACACGGTCAGCGCCTCCCACTGGCCAAGCGTGTAGTTCACGGCGTCGGCCATAGGATGCTTCGGTAACAACTGTTCTTTCCAGATCAGCAGTTTGCGATGTAGTTCCGCCAGGATCGGGACCGACTGCTTCTGTCGTAACTCCAGCCGCTCAGATACGGTAATGTCTTTCGCTTGTCGTTCCACCGCAAACAGTGCGTCCATCAGGGCGACCGCCTCGCGCGCAATCTCCGGCGCCGATTTCTCCGCCTCCACGAACTTGCGTCTGGCATGGCTCCAACATCCTGCGCGTGTGATGGCGTTACCGGCCACCACCCCGTTGTAGCCACCGTAAGCGTCGGCCAACAAAACTTGCGTGTAGTCTTTCAGAAATTCCTTGGGGCCCTCTCGACTACGGTTTAGGGTGAAGTCGAACACGTTATACGGATTCGCTTCGTCGCCCACATACACCCACATGCGTGCCGGCTGCGTTTGGCCGGGACTCAACATCGGCTGGACTGTGTCGTCGGTGGCCACCACATGCGACTTCCTGACCCGCTCAGCCATCCGCTGGTATAACGGCTCGACCACATTGGCGACATCTCCGCACCACACCGATTGTGTGGCTCGTGAAATCTCAAAGCCTTGTCGCTCGAAAATATCTTCCAGTCGATAGAGTGGGAGGTAATCGGCGAACTTACTGGTAACGATGAAAGCCAGAAGCCCGGGGCCGGCAAAGCCTTTCTCGATTGCTGTTTCTGCCTTGGCGGCCACTTCGATCTGCGGGTTTTCTCCCTCACTCTCACAACTGGCGCACGCATACTTTTTGCGTACATGCTCGAGACGCTCGAAGTGCCCCGGAATGTACTCGATCTGCCAGCTCTTCTCGCTGCCGATCTCTTGGCGCTCCACACCGCAACTCGGGCACGGCCGCTCTTCTGCGCTCAGCTCGTATACGTGTGTCTGGACTGGAAGGTTCTCGAAGTTCGCCAGGGCCCGCCGCCCCTTGCGGCGCTTCACCCGCCGTAACTCTGGTTCTGGTTCTGCTTCTCGGAGATCTTCCAAGTTGATAGGCTTTTGTTCCAAGGTCTCGGCGAACTCCAGAAGCATCTGGGCCAGCTGGTTCATGCTCAAACGATCCGCCCGCGGACCGTAGGTGGCCTTCTTGTAGCGTTCCAGCTCCATCTGCAGTCGCAGCTTCTCCAGATACAGTTCGTCGGCACGCTTGCGCTGTTCTTCGGCTTTCCTCTGTTGTTCGTCGGCTCGTTTCTCCAGGCGCTCGCGTTCCTGCCACAGCGAATGCAGCATGGCCTTCAGTGCTTCTTTATCGTCGGGCAAGTTGCTCAAGAAGTTTTTGTTAGTGGGCACATCTACTTAGACGTAGCAGCGCAAACCTTGTTGCGCACACGGCGATTATTTTATGCGTTATTTTTATTTTTTTCTTGGACTAGCTTTTTTCTTCGCTGTTTCACACGGCGCGTTCATAGCGTCGCACGCGCTTCAGCTTCGAAACATCGATCCCATCCAGAATCATCGCCAGCTCGCTGGCACGCAACTCCACCGATCGCGCGCCCTGCTCCACTCGCGGCAGTTTGAAAACCCCGAGTTCCAGCCGCTTGTACCACAGTAGGAAGCCGTCCCGGTCCCACACCAAAATTTTCAAACGATCTCCACGACGCGAACGGAACACAAACAGATGGCCGCTTTGGGGGTTCTCTCCAATGACCACTCGCACACGTTCCGCCAGGCGATCGAATCCGCACCGCATGTCCGTTACTTCGCTGGCCATCCAGATCCGCGCCCCCTGCGCACGATCCATCGCCTGCAAACTTGGCAGCCCGATCACTCCGCCGCCTCCACTACCACCAACAACGCTCGAACATGCGCGGCATCGAATCCTGGCCTCACCATCAGGCTTCGCCCATTCCTCAGTCGGATTTCAACGCTCGAATTGCCGAGCGTGCTCGGCCCATGCCCCGCCACTTGCACTTCCAGGAACTTTGTTGGCGTGTCTTCCTCCAGCCGCTTCTTCCACACGAAAAAGTACGGCCGGCACAAACCGTGCTCACGACAAAACGCTTTCACACTCTGTCCGCTACGTGACTGCTCGGAAACCAGCCTTCGCCACTTCATCCAGGCCTTCTTTGAGCGCTTGGTCATGTCGCAACATTGCATTGCGACGTAAAGCTTTACAAGATGGGGTTCGCGTAGCGCTCACAACGCATGTGCCGGGGAATTGACATTATAGCGTTTAGGATGCTCCGGCCGCCGGATAGATCTTGGAGAAATGACATCCGCGGTCTGAAGAAAAGAAGATTCCCCGAGTCGTCCCAACATATATCTCTCGTGGTCGCGCGGGATTAACGCCTATCGAACGGACAGAATCTATCTGATCAACTCCAAGATTCAGGAGACACCATGTTACTCCACCGTCTACCGAACGGATTAGCCCCTTATTAGAGACCAGATAAACGATGTTTTCGTTCACGGGGTCGACGAGAATCTGGCGAATGCGTAAGTCTACTGGCCCCTTCAGCAATCGCGTCTGCTCATCTTTATCTGCGCTTGTCAAAGGGCGAAGTTCCAGTTCCCGCTGCTGGCCAACAGGCTCCCAGGTTATGCCGCCGTCTATCGATTTGACCACTCCACTTCGGCCGCGGCCGTAGAGCACCTTTGGGTGCGATGGGCTAATCCCCAAGGCCTCCCCGCGTCGCAGCGCGGAAGTAAACTCCTTCCAGGTTTCGCCACCGTCATGCGAAACAAATGTATTCTCAGGCTGCTTCACATCTTCGTTGCTTTCAGTGTGCTTGAAGTCGGGGTAGTAAAAGGTGACCGCTGTCCAAGGAGACACGGTTAGGTTCGCAAATATTGTAAGCGGGTTCGCGGGGTCAATCGCGACGATATCGAATCTCACTGTGTCAAAGGTACCTCCCCCAAGGTCGAGCGCGAAGCTCTCTCGCGTTTTTCCATTAATCAAATGGGTGGGTATTGTCCAGGATAAACCTCCGTTTTCTGATCTGACGTAGAACCCGAGTTCGCCTACATAGCGGTACAGGACGCTAGGATGCGAGGGAGCTTCCAGGAATCCGCTGTCTTTTGTAAGGAACGGCGTAGGAACATCCTGCGGGACAGGCTCTAGTGTCTTTCCCCCGTCATCTGACCGAGCCACGTGATACTCAGATGAACCTGAAGTTCGAACACGTGCTTTTTTCGATGTGTGAATCACAAGAACGGGTCTCCCGTTTTGGTCGTCTACTCTCAGAACGTCCGCTTCGTCCTGCGGCGTCAAGTCGTGGATGGGCTGCTGATACCAGATTGTTTTCGCTATTGGGCGGCAACACTCGTCAGAGCCTTCCACAGCAGGGACCGTGCAAAGCACGAAGGTGATTAGTGCCGAGAGAACTCCAAGAGTAGGTTGTTCCTTCATTGTTTCTTTTACCCCCGCAATTGTCATCCACGTGGTGACTCCACCAAGAGGACGCTGAAGCCTCGCTGGCGAATTTTGCAGTTTTCATGAACGTATTGGCTATGTCGATGTCCGAGAACCCTGGAGGATCGATGTGAAAAGTCTCATGGATGAGGTCGAGAGATCTGTCACCGCCCGCCCCATGAGGGTCTAGCCTAATGGTGTCTACTCCGCCGCTTCTTTCAACGTGGGCACCCGCATCTGGCAAATCCTTTGGCTGCGTTTTCGAGTACTTGATGTTTGCGCTCCTTAGTTTGTTGGCAAACCATTGCGCGGTAGATGCTTCGGCGCGGGCTTGTTTCACTTTTGTGCCCGGGAACACGCCACTGTTTTCTTCAGCTTCCGTCCTCGCCGCCCACAGGTCTTTAAGCAGCTTCTCAATGAACTCTCTGCATTTTTGATCATTCAAGATCCTTCGTAAAGCTTCTTTGCATGCTGGTCCGTTACACCCACCACCTGGATCGCCGGGGCCGGGCGGCTCACGACAGCACTGGCCTTAAGTCTCTACGTCGTAAGCAGGCACTGATCCCGGCGGCGCACTCCGAAAGGCCAGCAGATGTGCACTTCAGTACCAGACTTCAGGCTCAACAGCCGTTCGCTTCAGTTACGAGGGGTGAAGTGGACTTCACCCCGGCACTGCACCCATCGCTTTGATTCGCTTCACCTTGGCGGTGATGCGAACTTGTAGAAAGCAGCGGAGATACCCCCTGAAAAGAAAGCCAGGAAGGACGCGGCCAAATTCGGATGAGGCGGGAGCGACCCCACCCTTTGACGCACCGTGCGTCACGGCTTCTGTGGGGTCGCTCCCGCCTCAGTCACGCGCAGCGCGTGACCCATTTAGCCGCGTCCCAGAGCCGGAGTTTCGGAGTTGTAAGACAACGTCCATTACACCCCGTAAGGGAGAAAGTAAGGACAAGGCTACAAGCCCTCGCAATACAGCCCAAGGCCGTAACCTTCCCAGGTTCATGATGAGCAGGGCATCGAAGGCGTCCTGGACGGGCATGCCTAATTCAGTGATGATCCTGGTTTCCCGGACTGTGGCTCCTTCGTAGCTTTGCAAATTTCTCGAAAAAAACAAACTTTCTGATTGAGGTTTTCCCTTTTCGAGGCCTCTTACTAGTAGGGGGTTCGATTGCTTCAAAGAGCCTCGATCGCTGTTTGCAGTGTGGGAAGGTCAACGGCGCACCCGTGTCGGACGCCATGGAACTGCTGGAGGCAGCCTCCGAGTGGCCGGTCCCCGAAGGAAAAATTTCAAATCACAAAGATTCACCGTGAGGATTTCCTCTCTCGAGGGCCTCTTAGTAAATAGGGGGGAGTTCACGTTGATATCTCTCCGTAGGCCTGGTGAAGCCGTTTCATATGCTAATGCGGGGGAAAGGCTTGGGGGCCTTTCCTGGCGCGGAAAGGTGAACGATGCATGAAAGACACGGTTCACGCTGCGGTTCACCGTTCCGTTCACCTTTTCGGTGAAGGGAAGTTTTACGGAGCATTGAGGTTGCGTTTCACGCGGCCGTTGATTTTGGACACGGGCAAAACACCGGAGTGGGCTGGAGCGACCCCACTTCGTTGCCACGGAAACCGTGGCGGTCGCTCCAGCCCACACGAATGCAGCGAAGCACGCCGCGGGCGAAGGGAGTAGTTATGCTATTAGCCACACAGAAGAGCTACGAGCTTCTCGCGAACTACGGATTCTTCGCCCGCGAGATCTGCGACAAATGCGGAATCGTACTTGGTCCGGTTCGCTTCTCGCGGCATGGCGAATCGGAAGTGTACTGTTCTCGCGAATGTAGGGGTGATGCTTATAGGTCTGCTGCCCACAGGCAGGGACGGCCGCGCAAGTACAAAACCGGTCGAGAACGCAGAGCGGCAAAAACGCGACAGCAGCAGGTCTATCGATCGCATCCTAACGTGGAAAAAACTGTCCGTATTCAATCAGAAACAAAGAACTTGCAGACGCAAAAAGTGTCTCTCTCGTACTTGGGTACTCCGGGACCCGCAGAACCGCTCAGCTCGAGCCGGCGAGCGTAGATGGCGATCGTTCCCCAACTCGGGGCTGTGGTAGACTCCGCTCCAGCAACGTCATCGTCGCCGAGGATGGAGCGCAAGACAACCATGCCACGGCGACGCTTCCAATCTGGACGCGTCTATTTGAGAGGTACCAGATGGGTTGGATCTTACCGCGAGTATGAAGTCAACCCCGAGACCGGCAAGCGGGCAAGGAGGACGATCACCTTCGACGAGTCTGTTACATCGATGCGTGCCGCCAAAGCTGCCCTTCAACCGTACCTGGACGAGTACAACGCCAGGGCCAAAGCAGATTCCAAACCCTCAGCACCCCGAGGCGGAAAATCAGTCAGAGCCCTCATCGAAGAGTGGACTGACAAAATACTTCCAAACCGAAAACCAGGAGGAGCGCGTGCAGCGCTCTCACACATCCGTGCATACATTCTTCCGCAGCTTGGTGACGTCTCCTTGCGTGAGATGAATCTCAGCCAGCGCCAATCGTTCGTAACCGCAGTCGGGCGACGAGTCGATCGCCGGAAGACGGCGGAGAATGTCTACGGCACCCTGGGCTCAATCCTGGACCTAGGCCGAAAGTGGGGCTACGCGATCCCGAACGTCGAAAAAAAGGACATCGTGTTCCCCGCAGACAAGAAACCCCAACCTCAGATCTTTTTCTTCGACGCTGACACTGCCGCGCGAGTCATCAATGCCGCAGTGTATCCCTACAAACTCATGCTCCTCATTGCCGCGGTGTGCGGCCTGCGGATCGGCGAAGTCACCGCCTTGAAAATCAGTAGCCTCGACTTCAGGCGGAAACTCATTCACATCACCGGCGCCCTGGACTACGCCACTCGGAAGGAAAGCACCCCGAAGAGTGACAACAGCGCAGCTCCGGTCTGCATGTCCGAGCTGCTTACGAAACACCTCTGCGACTGGCTCGACAAACGCTACAAGCCGAACCTAGACGGCTATCTCTTCATCAACTCCAACGGCAAGCCCTTCCTCTCCGACAACGTTGTGAAATACGGGGTTCATCGGGCGATGGCGAGACTTGGGATTGAAACTGCGAAAGGCGTCCACGTTGGGATTCACTGCTTCCGGCATGGCGTAACTTCAGAGTTGCTCGAATCCGGCACTCCGATCCACGTCGTCACCCGGCTCATGCGCCACGCCGATTCCAACGTGACGCTCGAACACTATGCGCATATCGTCGGAGACGCCGAGCGCGTTGCGTCTGAGAAGTTCTCCCAGCGCATCGGGCGGAACATCACTCAATTGGAGTTAGACTCCAAATTGGAGTCAGACTCCCAATTGGAGTCAGGTTCGGTAGTTAAGACAGCGTAAAGAAAGGGCTTGGCGGAAGCGTGTGGGAGTCGAAATTACTTGGAGCTGATTCTATAAGTACTTGTGAGGAAGCCCTTGGACGGAATTGGAAGGACTTAGCATCCTTCGGAACTCTTATTGCCGCCTTTTTGCCGCCTCGTTTTCTCATCCCACTTTTCTCTTCGGAAGAACCATTTCAACGACTTTGCTGTTACCCTCCCGCATAGCATCGGGCACTGCTTGTGTATAGATATTCATCGTGGTGCGAATGTCCGAGTGCCGCAGAAGTTCCTGCTGAACCTTCAAGTCCACTTGCAACGATCGGAGCAACGTCGAATACGAATGCCGAAAAGTGTGCCAGCCAATAGGACCTCGTCCGGTACGTATTCCGGCGGGAACCAAGTGATCGCGCTGAATCGTCCACGGCCATCGTGGACGCCCGGTCCCGTAGGGACTGGGGAACAACCAATCGCAGTTCCCTGCTCCTGGAGCGGTCTCGGCCTTGTACTCAACCAGGAGCTCCGCCAAGTTCGGATGCACTGGCAGTCTCCTGTTTGAGTTCGTTGTCTTCACTTCATCCACGCGGCCGCTGACCACTCCCCGTTGGATATGGACTTCAAGGGTTTTCCAGTCGAAGTCTCCCCACTGAAGGCCCACGATTTCGCTTGCCCTCAAGCCGAGGCACGCCGCCACGATGCACATCGTTCGGATGGGTTCTTGGAGTTGGTCAAGCAGCGCCCGGAATTCTTTGACGGAGAGAATCCTAGGTTGTCTGAGACGCTTCGAAGAACCTTCCACACGGACGAGACTCATGGGGTTCATCCGGTCAATATCGATGTACTCCCATTTCATCGCCCAGTTGAACAAAATGTGCATGATGCTGCGTACGTGTCCCTTACTCTTTGGTGCGAGATCGAGACTCATGAGCCATTCCTCGACCAGGAGGGGTTTCACTTTGCTTATCGGAATGCCTCCCCACTTCGGCTTCACATGGTGAGTGATCCACGAACAATACTTGCTCGCGGTGAAATGACGCTTCGGGAGCTTTTCGCGCACGTAACGGTCTACTAGGGCACCAAACAAAACATTCTCGTTTGGTGCTTGAGCGTTTACCGCCAGGCGGAAAGACTCAACCGCTCTCCATGCCTGCGCCTCTGTGGGGTATTGTTCTACGGTTCCGACAATCATTGTTTCTCTCTTACGCCTTCCATCGGGGCCGGTCGTGTTTCGTTCCCAAACCCAGACATCCGGCTTCCTCTTGCGGGGTTTTCGACGCAAATAGCCGAACTGATATCGCGCTCGCTGGAACATGATGACTCCTCCTTAGTCTGTTCTAGCGGCACGAGTGACGTGACGAATGTAACTCTGTCCGCATCCAGCAGTCCAGCTCCGATGCGTAAAAGAACCATCGACCAAACCGAAAATGCCCCGGAAGCCGACGATCTCGTGCCATACGCTTGATGGTCTTTGGATGAACTCTCACGAAGGCCGCTGCTTCCTCGCATGTCAAGGGCCGCTCCACAGACGGTCGTTTGCCATGTCCAAGCAGTGGCTCTGGTGCGTTAGTCGCGCTGTCTCCTTCCCCTGTGGCCTTCTTGTCTGATTCTGCGAGCGACAACTCGAATGTTTCTTTGATTGGAGGTACCGGTTGTTGCGTGCTCTTATCGTGCTGCTCAGCTGCAGACAACGGATCGGACTGTAGAACCGAAGCATTCATTGCAAGGCGCGGGGCATGCTGTCTTGACGACGCTGTATTCTCGCGCGCATCGAATTGGGTCGGACGGGTCTTCATGGTTACTATGCGCTCCTGCTGAGGCCACCTCCTTCAGGTTTCTCTTGGTTGCCGTTGCTCGTGTGTTGGCCTAGCCAGGCTTTGAACTCGTCGTCACGCTTGAAGAGAAGTTTCAGTGCTTCGGTGATGACGTATGACGTAGATGAGTCGATGAACTCTGCATACCGGTCTAACTGTGCCTTCACCGACTCTTCGACTCGGGCCTGGATCGTGACTGTCTTCGGTTGTTTGGGTGGTGCTTTGATGATTGCCATTTGTTCTTTTTGTTCCTCCCTTGCAGTTTTGTATTACGGGCTGTCTTACAAATCCGTTGCTCTGCTCCCCCTCCGCGCGGCCAAAACACGGGCTGCGATTTCTCAGCAGCTTGAGGCGGGAGTGACCCCCGAAGCCCGAAGGGACCGGGCCGCGATTCTGCGGCGCGGTGGGGTCGCTCCCGCCCATCCTAGTGTTTTGGCCGCGTCCCCATTCTTGCCTTGGCCTCACGCATCTGGTCATTTCTCCATAGGTTTATCCACTCCTGCGGCGAAAGCTGACCCGAACGATCCTCCGAACGTTCCCTCCTGGCTGTTCTTCACTTCGCCTACTGTGCTTGGCGTTGGTTTCCGCTTTGGGGTCGCTTCAAACAAGTGAACCTGTCCGTCCACCAGCTCGCTTTCGAAGATCACTTTGCGTTGTGGTGCAAAGACTTCGATTTCCGAGCGGACGAAGTCATCCGATACCTTGCCGTCTCGCCAACTGGGGTAGCGCTCCTGGCACCGATGACGTGCGTAGCGCTTGTCCGAGAGATGGAGGAACTCCATGTCGTCGGTTGTGAGCTTTGCGTATTTCCGCTCGTCCCACAGCTTCTGGAGTCGGAAATACCGGAGGATTTCGTCGCCCGGATCTTTCTTGGGAGGGCGGTCTGCGGCCGCCAGAAAGGCTTTCCGCGCAGGCTCGAATTGCGTTGGGCGAGGCGAAACATAGACGAGCCGCACCTCGGAAAGCGCTTCGAATAGACTTCCATAAGCCAGCAGATGGGTCTTGAAACTGTCCAGGATGCCAAGTCCGGGATCGACGAACGTGAAGGTAACCACAGGGGAAGAGAAGGAGCTGGAAGAGAGGAACATGGGGAACTTGTCCACGAAATAGCGCAGTGTCGTCCTGTTTTGGATGGCTCCGGAGTAACGCTTCCTGGGCAAGAGTTCTTTCGGGATGTCCAGCTGCTGGCAGAAGTAGTTCAGTTTGTCGTCCTCGGTTTCGAGGTATTCGTGCTTCAAGTGCGTCAGGACGAAGTCCAGGGCAACGAGCCGCGTGCGAATGTGTTCGAGGGAATGGGCGCGGCGGTTGCGAAGGTTTTCCCGGGCGATGGCCCGGTACACGATGCGGGAGAATAGGTGATACACGAGACCATTGCGGAGAAAGGAGCGGCCTGTGGCGTGGCCTTTGCCAAGAAGTTTTTGGGAGAAGGCCATGCTCTTATCCCCGCTCTTGGTTCCAGTGAACTGGAGAAACTGGCGCATGGAGAAGTACCCGGAATGTGTGGCCACGATGTAGAGAAAGCGTGCCTCATCTTCGGTGTAGCCGAGGCCGCTAAGGTTGGCGAGACTGGATTCAGGAAAGTTCATAGGCTGAAGATCACCGTGTTCA
>Ga0207118_1072_pt2 | contig 17779 bp, 25 predicted proteins | sample Alteio_BWMinHeat_42_FD_153507 | JGI IMG/M metagenome (GOLD analysis project Ga0207118, IMG submission 153507) | Enriched cells from forest soil in Barre Woods Harvard Forest LTER site, Petersham, Massachusetts, United States -... | ecosystem: Environmental > Terrestrial > Soil > Temperate forest >...
TTGCAGTTATTGTCATGATTGGTAAAACTAAAAATGCGCCAGCAGTTCGACCGGCGTCGTGACTATTTTTCATCCAAAGTCGAAGTTTGATACCGTCCTTTGCAAAAGATTTGCCAACCTCTTCATTCAGCAAAAGGATCAATACTACTAGACCGCTGAATGCTGCAAGTAACCTAAACTCTTGAGTAACGGCGGTAGCTACTGCTGCGACCCATTCGAGTAAAGCGAGATAAGTGAATATGAAGATATCTTGCGGCGATTCCGGATATATACCCCCGGGGACATGAAAATCGTCAAGATACTGTGTATGGAGAAATGCACCTACAAGGTAAAAGCAAAATGTGATGAGTGATATAGCAATCGTAACTGCATGACCAATCGGGATTTTCCAACCATTGGCAGCATTAATGTTTTGCTTGAATCGGGCTGATGGCTTGACCTTTGGATTTCTCACTTTGCTTCCTTAATCACGTCGAGGGAGGCGCTCTTAGCCACGGCATTGCATTGAAGTCGCTGTAGTTGAAGACTTGAGCGAAGAGGATGAACATAGATATATTTGCCCAGCCGAGATGGCGGGAAATATTCGATCTCATATAATGAAGATTTAAAAGAGCCTTGCAAAGTATGCTTTCTGGATCACTGCATTTGCGGGGAAAGATTTATTTCATAGGCTTCCCCAAATGATTTTCTATATTTAAAGCGACTTGTCATGGCCAATCTGATTTTTCTATTTCGTATAAAAATCAAAATCCGTACCATACTCTTTTATATGTAGGCTGATTTCTTCTTCGTTCAATTTAAATGCTGACGCGGTTCTACTTAGGCCACATTTTTCTAGCTCATATTTGAGGCTCTCCTTATCGACGGGTAATTTTTTATCGGTAAGCCAAGTGGCAATCGGAACTATTTTAAGGAGATCTTTAAAATATACTCCACGGCGTGCTCCCACCTGTATCTCGCGCGCGGACCAGATACAAAGTTCCAAAATGGAGTTTGGCAGAACCGCAATAGGTTGGTCGACCGGTGTCGGGCAGGGCAACTCTATCTCAGCAGAAAACACCTCCTTTAATATCGGGACGACGACTTCTCCATAACTTTTGTCGAATAGAGAAATGAACTCGGCTGTCGCGATATCCGTTGATATCATATCGGTTCGATTTCCTGCTTGATGAATTTGAAAGCTCCTAGCGTCATCGTCGAAGCGAATCAAATATAGCTGAAAAGTTTTGTCCTGTTTTATCAATACATAAAACATCATTGGAACAAAAATTCGCGATGGATCAATATGCCCGCTTGAAACGCAAACGTAGTAAGACTCGAGTGGTTCCTTGGCTTTTCCTGTAAGTTCGTAAGCGCTGGTTGGCGAATCCCATTGACGGCGAGTGATGTCTCTGAATAGCTGGCTATCCGGATCTCGCCCAAATATTTGCTTCCGATAGTCCCATAAAAGTTCTTTTGCTAGTGTTGCTATCGGGACGGAGTCGCGAAATTTCGCTTCTACGAAATGATAGTCATACTCGTCATGTCCAACGAGGAGATCTGGGAGATGGCCGATATAATTTTGAATTTTTCCGACATTGCTGCCGTCTGAATCATCTCGATGACGTGCGGAGCGATTTGCGAATTTAGTAGCGAAATGCTCTACCCCGGCGTTTTCGATTTGAAAATTCATTGCAGCAAAATGATTTCTGCAAATTGCTTCAACAATGTCTCCTTTAATTCGTCTCACTCTGAATGATTCCATTTCGCTCCCGTTCAGTTATTTTCAATTAGGTTTATATATAAGAATTTATTAGAATTCGACGTAATAGCTAAATCTCCCAATTTTGCAGACAAATCGCGCTTGTAAGTAGTACCCCTGAATTTCTACTTTACAGAATGAACCTAGCTTCTAAGCGATTGACTGCACTCTTTCACTTGCCTGGAATAGACAAATTTTCCCCCCGTCGAGGCCAATTAGTCATTAGACTAACAGCGTAATTCCGAGCGCACTAAAAATTTTTATGAGGAGCAGTACATTTGTTAGATGAGGTGTAATGCAGTCGCCCAGTGCTTTAATTACTTTCATAACCTTAATTAATGTATTCAATTTTTTCTCTACGGTGAGGTTTTTCTGAAATCGGGAACAATCGATTTACTACGGTTTTTAATTTACCTTGCTATATTGAACCTTCAACTGGGCGTGGTTGCAGTGAATTATGAATTTGTCGTATCGCGATTGTCGCAATCCACCAGCACCAGCAAATGCGTCGGCGAGCCGCAATGAAATTTGCCTTTCATTTCCAATCCCACAGAAATTGCAAAGTATCAGAAGGAAAAAATGTCAATGAACAGTAACCGGCCTTTCGCTTGACTATGGGCCCTCAGCATACAAGTCAAGGTCTGCGTAATCGCTCAAGTTAGGTAGTGATTTTTTCGCGCTTTTGTACTTAACTTCCAAATTCTTTCACGCCTATGATTTCACACGCATCCGAATTACTAAGTCTTTTCATAGACGCTGAAAAAGAAAAATTAAAAGGGGTAAATATGCCTCATATGCCTACACTTGGAAGTGCTTACGAGGAAATTACCAAGCAAGGTATTGATCAAGCATTTGTCATTCCAAAATCGCTTGATCTGCGCGTTGTTGCTGGGTTCATTGAGATTTCCGGTGCAATGCTTCCAGAGCAAATTGACTGTCTTCTAGTGGAGGGCGAAGGTCGTCGGTTTGGGATAGGCATACATCAACTATCAAGGTCGGACGGCATTCTTTTTTATACGCTAGTGCAAGAGCAACATGCACCGGTAAGCATAGTTCACGGATATGAAGGATACAAAACTGAGAGTGGGCTTCGTAATACGTTTATGGACATAATCGAAGAAAGATCTAAGTTAGGCGGTCCAGGTCTCGGAATACCCAGTTTCCCAACGTTAGTGACGTCAAATAACTTCTGTCTTGTCAAAGGCAATGGCCTCCCTTACCTCGCCATCAAAGATGAAAAATCGTGGGTAGCAATATTTTCGACGCGTCACAATCCGGCTAGAATTATTTTGGAACTGATCTGGTCAAAAATATCTCGCTACTGCAGTGTCAAAATGCCGTGGGGAATTGACCTGGACATAGAGAACATTGCTCCACTATTGATAGCAGAGCCGATCGAATACGGTGGACACGCAGGCTGGTGGTACAAATCAATTGAACCTAAAGAGAGGCGATTGACCAGAGATGAAAATTCGCTCTGGGAGCCTGCAAGAGTAGGGGCAGCAGAGACAGCTGCAATTAATATCATGGCGATGAACGGCGGCTATTTGCAACTCGATGCAGGCTTGAAGAACTACTTAGAGAAAACACACAACTGCACACTTGACCTAGTAGTAAAAAATCTAATTCAATCACGCGCTTTTGCACAAGACGGCGACTATTTACGGCCACTGGCTTCGATGACACATGTACTGATTAATGATGACGAAAGTGGTTACATTGCATTGGAACGAGACCGTTTTGATTCATGGTGTCAGCAAAACGGACGGCAGCCTGCGTACCTAACCATAGTGCTCTTGAGCGACGATTAGCCTTTGAAAATCTCTGGTGCCTACCGAACTGGAATGCCTACGGCTCGAGGGTAGTGGAGAAAATCTGGCACTAGCTTGTCGTCGATCCCCTTTTGATGGCATTAGTCTTCAAATTATTTCTGGATGCGCCTCAGCCTTCAAATTTTGAAGTTCAGATGAAGTTATCTCCGTTCTCCACTAACATGTTCGACTGAAAAAGACTGATAACTGCTTGTCAGTTTTTTACACGACTGCCTGTACCCGCATTCAGCCCGCGTGCCAGGCGACCCGGCAAGCTTAAGCAGGCTGCAGCGCGCCCACAGTGCTCGCGGTGCGCTTGGCAGACTGCCTTCCATGCAGCGCCACCAAGGCAAACAAGGCCGGCAGGCCGATAATCAGGCAGGCCGCGATCCACGCCACTTTATAGCGAGGCGAGGCATTTTCGCGACGCAGCCAAAGCCCTGCCGCGGCGGCGGAAGCGAGTAGCACGATCAGCGCCAGAATGCGTGCTGACAGAGGACGCGGCAGCATGAGCTTCATGGAGTCCGTCGTAAAACCGGCGTCCAGGACCTTGCCGCTATCGAACATCACCCGGGGCATCTGGAGCAGAGCAAACACGGCTGGTGACATCCAGAATTCCCTTTGCGTGTACAGGAAGCCGGCGTCGGGCACGACGGTGCGCTGATGTATGGTGGTAATTTTGTCGCCTTGTACATGTACCGTGATGATCTGCGAATTGGTCGCGCCATATTCCTGGTTCTGGCCGAATATGAAAGTGACCAGGTGGCCGTCCGCGACTATCGCACTCTGCACGAGAGCCAGGTCTGTCAAAGGTCCGGCCAAAGGAATGCTGAAGCGCTCCTGCAGCATGCCGCCGACCGCAGGCCATGCGTATTCTACGAAACGCCGATTCGTAATAAGGCTAAGACTATCGCCCTCGACCTCCGGCAACGAAGCGATCATTTCATCGCCGGCGAACGTCACGAGCTGCTGCGCCACAAGCGTTTTACGGTCGAGCAAGATGAGCGACTGCGGCGTAAAGATGTACGCCTCGGTTTTTGACCTGGAAACGCTGACCGCAGCCCTGGAAAATGGCGTGACATCGCCTACACCGCGCGGCCCGAGGATCGATTCCTTTGATGAGTTGAGTTTTTCGTTAAGGGCCACGTAATGCATGCGGTCGTGGCTGAACACCCAGTAATCGTTACCGGCATTCAGCATGGAGTAGTCCGCATTGCCGGCTTGGTCGCGTAGAGGAAATCGCCTCATTTCGGGCGTGAAGCGGCGCTCGTTATCCGGCTTTACCTGATCGCGCCAAGCCTGCGCCCGCGGATCGTCCGATTTTGCCAGTTCACCGGCTATCAGCCTGCGTTCGCCCGATGCAGTCAGCGCCCCGAGGAAGCCGCCGGGTACATGGTTAGCCGGGTTCATCATTCCTGCGGCGGTAAAGGCGACATTGAAGACAATCATGAACCCCCAGTTCATGATGACGTACAAGCAAAGCATCATCGGGATCGCCGCAAAGGCTACCGAGAACGGCTGCCTGGCCGAACTGCAGCGTTCCGGACGGAACACCGTAAACAGTGCGCCGCCCATCAGCAGCAGGCAAAGCAGGGCAGGTAGCAGTAGTACGTAAGCCGAGGCCAGGTAGAGGCTGGACAACATCAGCGGCAAGATCAATACGATGAAAGCGCCGCGATGCCGTGCCAGCATCGCGTAGCTGCCCGCCTGCCAGCCGAGAATGCAGAACAGGACCACATGCATCGCGCCAAGGTAATGGCGCGTATCGACCACGGCCGCATTTCCGGCCTTGGTAGCCAGCAGCGCCAGTTCCATCGGAATGCCTGCCGCCAGGATGATTAATACGACGGAAGCGAGATGCAGGGCTAGAAAGATCTGCAAGCGCGGAAGCGGGCGATGCAGCAGCCACAGCCAGCGTGCCGGCTGCTTGTACGAACCAAACTGGAAAACTGCCAGGGCCATCGACGCCAGCACAAACACAGCGAGCCCGGCTCCCTGAACGGCATATTCGGCGTCGAGGAAATTCGAGGTGCGAAATACAAGGAAGTCGATCACGAAGCTGGCTGCCGCGAATAACAAGGCAGCGATACGATAACGGCGGAGTTCGGCTATGAACAGGTCAAGCATGATGACTCCTTAGGGGTTGGTCTTCGCGGGAAATGTGGCCTGTGGCGAGCATGCCGCTGACGGCGCGGCCCAGGGATACAGGTGAACTGGTGATATTGCGCGCACCCATGCCGCCCAGCTGCGCATCAAAGCCGGCCGGCGAGTCGAGCATCAGCAGATGGGATATTCCGTCTATCTGCTGCAATTCCAAAAGACCGGGCAATTTGCCTGTATCGACCTCTGGCGGAAACTCCGCAGCCCACATGCGTACACGACTGCACAGTTCGTCCGGCTCCGACATATGCCGCAGGCGGCCGCGTTCTATGATCACGAGATGGTCGGCGATGCGTTCGATTTCTTCCATCTGGTGTGAGCAATAGATGATGGTCGAGTCCTGTCCCTCATCGCTGTACATGAGCGATTCGAGCAGAGTGCGTTTAGCGACCATGTCGAGACCCAGGGTGGGTTCATCGAGCACCAGCAATTCCGGATTTTGGCCCAAAGCCAGCGCCAGGCTCACGCCGGCCCGTTCGCCGCGCGACAGTTCGCGCACCTTTTGACTCGGCTGCACATTAAAGTTACGCAGCACTTCCTCATAGCGTACCTGCTTCCATCCGGCGTACTGGTTACGCTGCATGCGGGTCACTTCATCTACGCGCATCCAGGCGGGCAAGGTGTGTTCTTCATTGACGAAGCCGATGCGGGCGCGCACCTCGGGCGTAAGCGCGGTGCAATCCTGGTCAAGGATGCGTGCGCTGCCACCCGATGGCGTCTCGAAGCCAAGCAAAAGACGGAACAGCGAGGACTTGCCCGCGCCGTTCGCGCCGATGAAGGCGTGGACGCCGCCGCGGCAGATTTTCAAGCTCAGATTGTCTAGTGCCATTTTCTGGCCGTAACGCAGGTTAAGGTTCTCTGTTTCGATCACATAGGAATTCATGGGCATGGGCTCACTTTATTTTTTTTGTTGGGAACTGCTGCAGTTCCGCGTCGATCGCCTTGAGGACGTCCGCTGCGGAGTAATTGAGCGCGATGACTTCGCCGACGAAATGGTGCACGGCTTCGTGCAGGCGCCGTGCTCGCTCCGCGTCGGATAGGCGCTGCCGCTGTAGCGCGACGAACAGGCCAAGACCTTGGCGCGCATCTACCCAGCCCTCCGCGGATAGTTCGTTGTAGGCCTTGGCGACCGTATTGGGATTGACGGAGAGCTGCTGCGCCAGTCCGCGCACGCTAGGCAATATTGCGCCGACCGGCAGGTCGCCGCTAATGATCTGACGGCGTATGCCGTCGACGATCTGGCGCACGATAGGGCGCGGATCGCCAGTGGCAATACTGATCAGGACGGGAACGCGTTCGCTCATTGATGTTTCCAAGTTAAGTTACTGTACTAATACAAGTAGTACAGTAGTCACAAAGAAAGACGTTGTCAAGCATCATGCTTAGAGAATAGGCTTGACTTCATTTCATGTGTAAGATATTGTTTACACGTGAATACAAAAATACTACATCTCAATGGCGATCGGTTGCTGGCCACCTTGGCGGCGCTCGACAATCCGCACCGGTTGCGAATCATTGCAGCACTCCAATCCGGTGGACGCAACTATGTCAGTCAGCTTGCTCGGGAGCTCGGTATCAGCCGCCCCTTGCTGCATCTGCACCTGCAAAAGCTTGAAGGAGCAGGCCTTGTCACCAGCAAACTGGAGCTGTCTCAGGATGGCAAAGCACTCAACTACTTTGAAGTAAACAGTTTCAACTTGGCACTCACGCCAGCAGTCATTGCCGAGGCAGTGAAATCTCTTACAACCAACCCTGAACCGTAGAGGTCCCTATGTCCGAAAACAGCTATTTTGCAGCATTTTTCTTCCCATCCCTTGCTGCGGTAATTATCTTTTCCATGAAATATGTATCTGCCATCCTGCAGGCGAAAGTGCGTCTGGCACAGGATGAAGCCTATCGCGAAATCGCGACAAAGGCTGCGACCGCCCAGGCCGACACCGTGGCGGCCATCTCATCCTTAGGCACCACGCTTGCAGAGATCCAATCCCGACTCACGGGACTCGAGAAAATTCTCAAAGAAGTCGAGTAACCGACAAGCATCCGTTTCGATATCCCGCATCAAGGAACTGTCTATATGAATGAAGTTTCGCTGTTTCGTCTTTATCTGCTGCGTGCCATGTACCTGCTGATCGTCGTGGGGCTCGGTATCGTGGTTTGGCCTGGAGTTATCCATCACGCAAAGTCCTGGGAATTGATGGGAGGCGTGGTCACTTGCATGCTGGCCGCATTTTCGGCGCTGTCAGTGTTGGGGCTGCGGTACCCGCTGCAGATGCTGCCTTTGCTTCTTTGGGAATTGGTATGGAAGTCGATCTGGCTGATCGTCGTTGCGCTACCACTATGGTCCGCCGGCACCATGGACGAATCGACCCGATCGATCGCCGTAACTGTGTTGTGGGTCGTAATTATTCCATTCGTCATTCCTTGGCACTACGTGTTTGCGCACTACGTGAAGAAGTCCGGAGATCGGTGGTGCTTATTTCCTGGTCGTCCTGCAAGTGCAGGATCGCGATGAAAAGCGTTCTACGTTTTTTACGCTTTTGTCTTTTGAGTTTGATCGTCATTGTTGCGATAGGTGGTGCGCTGTTCGGCTACTTCGTCTACTCGCCTGAACCCGAGGCCCCAAGACTGTCCGGCATGATAGCGAAGGGTTTCGTTGATGTGGGTGGACTGAAGCGGACTTACCTGACCTACATACCTCGTGGTCTGGTAAAAGGAGCGCCGCTGGTGGTGGTAATGCATGGCTCTGGCGAAAACAGTGCGCAAATTCGAATAGATACGGGATATGGATTCGAGCGCCTTGCTGACGAACATGGCTTTGCCATTGCTTATCCCGATGCGTACACCTTCGATTGGAACGACTGCAGCAAAGTCGGCGACTTCAGTGTGAATGGCGTCAACATCGACGATGTGGGGTTCGTGGGCGCGATGATCGACAAGCTCATCACTGAAATCGGTGTCGACCAGAGTCGTGTGTTTGCGACCGGCGTTTCAGCTGGCGGTTCTATGTCAATTCGCCTTGCGCTTGAAACTCCTTCTCGATTTCATGCGATTGCGGCGGTATCGGCAAACGTGCCGACGCCGGAGAATTTCAAATGCAAGCCTGTGAAGCAAGGCATTTCCGTCATGATCATGAACGGTACAAAGGATCCCCTGGTCCCGTTCGGTGGAGGAGAGGCCAATCTCCTTGGATTATTCTACAAGGGTGGTAACCTCCGGTCGTCGCGAGAGTCGGGACAATATTTTGCGGATCTCAACAATATCGCCGGCACGCCTGAAACGAAGCAGACCCCAGTGGCAGATGGAGTTAATGTCGAGCAGGTCTTCTGGCGCAACGACTCCAAGGCGGAGGTGGAACTCGTTGCCATTCACGGAGGTGGACATGGCATCCCGCAGCCATACTGGCGCCGTCCGCGACTATTGGGCCCGTCGCCAATGGTGCCGAACGGACCGGCAATGATCTGGGCCTTCTTCGAACGACAGCGTCCATGAGATGCTATGTCAAAGTGACCGATGCGGTGCGGTACAACCGGTCGTATTTAAAACTGAGAGGCTAATTCCGCTGTTGTGCTGCCGGTTAAGACTGATAATTGCAGGTCAGTTTTTAACGCGACTGCCTGTACCCGGACCCATTACGGACATTCGAGCGAACTAGAAGACTTGGTCTTCATTTACCAAATTGAACGCGGTTTGCAGCAGCGCACCTATTCCTTCATTTCCTTTTCAACCAAGGCAAATATTTCGGACGGCGGCGTGTCGAGCGCGCCTGCCAGTTTGAAAATGATCCTTATCGTGGGCTGATTAATTCCTCTTTCAATCAGGCTCACAAAATTCCTCTCAATTCCCGCCTCAAGGGCAAGCTTTTCCTGAGAAAGGAGCAACTCCTTTCTCAAGCGGCGCAGCACCTTTCCAAATGCAACGGTTGGATCCAAAACTAATTTCTCCCAATATATTGGGAGTTAATCTTGACCTTGGGTTAATATATAGTCTTCACAATATATTGGTAATTTTCCCCTTGCGTGACTGCTTTATATTCTCTCTGAGGCAAATAAACATGATTCAGAAAATTCACGGCATCTCTCATTGCCGTCATCAGCGTCGCTACTCCTTCATCGGCGGTGAATAGATGGAGAACGAATTTCACCTAGTTCCCAATGACTTCCCCAATGGGGGCACGTCCGGCGCCGTCGCTGGCGTCATCCCAAAAGTACTCCTCGTTGAATATCTAGGCCGGTATTACGAACCGGGCACTAGTCCGCCAGAACGGTTTGAGCGTTGGGAAGTATGCGAGGACCTAGCGCAGCAATTCCGCGCTAAATGCCTTGAGACTAAGGCTGGCGCACGGGCGCACATGTCCGAATGCGACATCCTCCATCAATACTTGGAGCGTCTGCTGAAAAAAACAAGTTGGGGAAGCAGTGACGAGATGCGTTGGGTAATTCGACGTGCCGCTGAGCTGCTTCAATGGCCCGACCCAAAAATTAATAGCAATTCTTGCGCCTCGGCGCCAAACGCCCAATTCGACGAATGTGCCGACCATAAAAATGACGACTCAAATGGAGAAGAAAATTAAAACAAATATTAAATATCTTGTAGTGCTGGGCACATTCGTCGGATGCGTTGCATCCCCAGTAAGCGCGGAGGAGAGCAAAGCATGTCTCTCTGGAATTTGCATCAGCGCAACGCTGGATCAAATTCCTAAAAATTTGAAATGGGAAATCATCCGTCCTATGACGAGCCTTGTAGGCTACAAGAACTGGGAGGAGGTTTTGCCGCGTGACATGATTGGACCGCCTTCTGTAATCCAGCGGCTGAAACCATATAGAACTTTCGGTGGAATGCCGAGCCTTATCAACTCGAAAGTTATCGACCTATTGAAGCAGGTCCGAGGAACATGCGTTCCGTTTACAACGGAGGGACACTTCAAATCCGACAGCGGTCATGACACGCTCATCCAGATACATTCATACCCCAATCAGGATGGTAGCGCGCAGACGTTTAAAGTAGCCTGGATTTCCCGTAATTTTGAATCAATACGCTCTGAAGTGGATGAGGAGCGGCTGGCGCAGGAGTTGGCAATCCAGTTCGGTGTCCCGGTTAAACGTTATCGAACCGGTTCATATCAAGGGCGTGAACCGCGAAGTGATGAACCCAAAGTCTATTTCAGCAGCATTTCTGAGGTGGTCATTGTTCCCTCGTCCGACGACGAAAAAATCGACCTTTACACAGATAAGTTATTCCCGAGGCTCCCCGGCTGTTCTAAGGTACAGCCGATCGATTAAGCCGCCGCCACTGTGCAACGCGAGAATAAGCAAATGTGGAATTGAAATGCAACCACTTAAATAAAACGCGCGATGTGCATTGATGCGCTGATGTGAATTTGATGGGCCCATTTTCGAGAACTGATGCGCATATTTTATCCAGACCGTCGCAGCAGAAAATAGAGTTAACCGAGGAGAATTACATGCGTCTAATTTTAGCTATTTTATTACCCTGGCTTCAGTTTTTTACGATCAGGAGACCGGTTGCCGGCGTTATTTGTCTGGTCCTGCAATTGACACTAATCGGATGGATCCCTGCGTCTATTTGGTCGGCTTTTGCACTGAGCCAGTACAAGACCGATCAGAAAATTGATAAGGCCGTACGCGCTCTATGATCCGAGTGAATTTTCAGTTGATGTGAAAAACGGTATCCGTAAAGCGTAATTATCCGCACGACTAAAGTTGTACACAAAAAAATCACGTGGCAGCCATCAGGGAATTAAAGAGGATGAGGCATGTGCTGCTGCCTAAAGAAATCGACTTTATCTATTAGATAAATGAGGTCCGAGAACTCAGACTTAGCTAATGGCGTTCAACATTAACTTGTACATGTCGGGATTATATTTACTGAGAGGGAAAAATGGATTGCTCAAACTGCGGCAAGGACATTCCGTTTAGTGGAAAAGTTTGCCCCTACTGCCATGCAGACAAAGGGGAGGACAAATTTGCGACGGTGGCAGGCTGTCTGGGCGGTGTCCCTGGGCTTATGATTGGCGGCGTGATTTTCTCGTTCATCAGCGGCTGGTGGGTAATACCAGGAATGATTATTGGGGCAGTTGTAGGTATGTGGGTGTTGTATGGCATTCGAGCGGCTTTCAAATCCAAGTGATTGGTGAACGCAGGAAAATATTGGCAGCAGCTTTTGCGACTTCCATGCAGATGAGTCGCTTTCGGAGAAAGTAACTGGCTTGGTCAATAGGCGAGTGGATATTTTTTAGAAGAGGCGAATGCAGTGACGCTGACGTTAAAAGAACGACTGGCTTTAGCGCAACAATTCTCCCATCACATCGTACGCATGCAGAAATGCCTTCAGCCAGGTGGGCATCGCATTACTGATGATGAATTGGTCAAAGCCTGGACTACATATTCGTCAGAAATTTGTGCCGGCTGGCTGACGCTTCCAGATAATTACGCCGAACTGTTGGACATACTCTTACAACATATGCCGAAGTCAAAAAATCTATATGGACGGAGATGGCTTGTCAAAGTTAAGGATGCTGGCGATGGTACTGGCGATTTGATAATCCGACTCCCCATTGAAGTGGTTAAAAAACTGGGCTGGACTGAAGGTGATGAAGTGACATGGTCTCACATTGATGGCGGCGGAATAATGGTGCTACGCGCGGGAGATGGTGGATGACTTCGCCAAAACGAGAGGGCGGGCCGGAGCGGGATGAGATGATCATCATCGCGCTGGATTTAGATGGGGTACTGCACAGAAGTCTAGCTACCGAATGGATGGGGGAAAGAAAGGAGAACAAATTCTTTTATTTTTTGCCGAAATTTGAAAGTGTTATCCGGGACTACCCTTGCACGCGAATTCTCATCACTTCATCGTGGAGAGAACTGAGAGCGCTGGGGGTGCTAGCTGCATTTTTTTCTGAGGATATCCGTCCCAAGATTTTGGGTGTGACGCCCATACACAATACTGGTAATCGGATTGGACTGAGGCAACGCGAGGTCCGTGACTGGCTCAAGGAACACGGCCTGGCGGATGTGTGCTGGGTTAGCCCGGATGACGATTCGCGCAATTATTTACCAGACGCACCTCTGATTTTTTGTGAAGATGGATTTGGCGCCGCGGAAGAAAAAACATTGCGCCTCTTTTTAGATTTGCAGATTGAACGAGTCGGGTGAAGTACATGACTTGGGAACTGCCAGGGAGTTGATTATGAAAGAGGAAATTATTTTTGTTGACAACACCATCGAAAATGATGACTTGCTGCGTGCTGCAAAACGCGCACGGCAATTGAACGACAGGGGCAATGTGGAAAGCGGATTGATTAGCCAGGAGGATTTGTTTTTCATCCAGCGGGATATGGCGCGGCAGGCTACTTTTTTGTACAAGGAGTGAACTTGATTTCCCCGAAAAAAGTCAACTGTTTTGACTGACGAGTTCATGTAAGCCGGCCAATAGATATATGAAAGATGAATTAAATGACTGACCAGGAATTTGAAACCCTTATATCCAGATTACGTACCTTGAGCGCAATCGATGGCGACATCGGCCATGAGTATTGGACACTGGTCGTCAAGCAATTACAAGAAATGAGGTTGCAGGCGCTCAAGACCCAAATTAGTAACATTGATAAACCGAGGTAACTTCCCTACAGATGAATTGATGAATGATCATTAGTCATGCAGAAGTTGATCAGATCACTCTTCACTTTCAAGCCCTGTCTGCAATTATTCCACTGCGCAGAATTAGCGACGAGAGTGGTTAACCGGAGAGATAGATATGAATAAGCGAATTTACATGGCCGAACTGCCAGCATTCGATGCCGCGCAGTACTTGGACAGCGAGGCGTCCATTGTGGCCTACCTTAACGGCATTTTGGAAACAAACGATGCGTCTTTACTGGCGGCCGCCCTTGGCGAAATTGTGCGAGCGCGTGGTATGAACGAGATTGCCATGTCCGCGGGGATTACCCGTGAGGCACTTTACAACGCTTTGTTGCCCGGTAGTGCGCCATGCTTCGATACACTAAATCGCATTTGTGCGGCATTGGGCCTGCGGTTTGTCGCTTATCCGATTCATGTGTAAGGTCATCTAGCGTAGTACAAGGATTATAGTGACTTATTTTTCGGTTATAAGTTACAAACGCTTTCCGATCGCAGTAGCGGCGCGGACAAGCCGGTCGAACTCGATGGACAAATTGTCCGGATCCAGCAGGCGGTCGATCTGTACGCGACGCATGTCCTGAATAACATACATTTAAGTCATAAATGTAATCTACTCAGTACAATGAATTTCATTACCCAATTACTGGCAAGAAAGAAAGGTTTGCGCAAGACGACGCAGCAGATCGCGGACATGACCGGTGCATCGCGTCCGAATCTGTCCAGAGTGTTGTCATCTGATTCCAAGGCCGACCCTCGCGCGAGCACGCTGTCAGCCGTCGCGGAAGCCCTGGATGCAAAATGGGTGCTGGTGCCACGTCACCTGATGCCCGAAGTCGAGCGACTGTTGTCAGGGAAACCCATCGGACCCGATGACGTGCCAACCGCCGTGGAAAGAATGCTTGGAAAGTCTCCATGAGCGATCGCCGATCCGATTACACAGACGACAAATGATTTTTGACCTGCATACTGAATTGTAGGTGCATGAAAAGGATTTCTATTGCTTCTGCGCCGCAGCCTGCTGCTGCACCGCCTTGAATAAATCCTCCGCGCCGGCACCGGATTGGAATTCTTTCAGTCCGCGCTGGTAAATGCCGACACCAACGGCAATCAATATTGCCAATTCGTCCCGATTGATCTTGTGCGAGATGGCGGCGACCTGATGCGCATATATTTGCGTAAGTTTGCTGTAATCCAGTTCCATATCCGGCTGTCCCTCGCGGGTAATCATCTCCAGTATGCCTTGGGCAGTCTTCTTCATACGCCTCTCCAGTAGAAAGAAATGAAATCTTAAATCCAATTCTCCGTGATGTCCAATCCCGAACCGGTCATTGATCAGATTTTTTCGTACTGCTTTTCAGAGCCGCTTTTTAACGATATTGAGAGCAATCACAGGGAGGAAAAGATGCCCCCTAGAAATTCCACTTCCACAGACAAAACCTCACGCGATGCCATTCAGTTTGCGTGCTCACTCTTACGTCAATTGCTGGATTCCGCAGGGACGAAAAAGAACGTTGTATACAATACGTGCCAACAAGATACATTTTTTCTAATCATGGTTAAGGAACTTCTGATTGACTAACCGGTATTTCATTATTGGAGCTACGGGAGCAGCGATTGTCCTGTCGATGCTCTTCTTTCTGGTCCTCTTCGAGCCAGGTCTGCTCTACGAGATTCCGCAATCCATGCCGTCGGTAGAGTCGCCCGATTTCCTGGCGCTTTTGCCGGTAGTCATGGATGCACCTGCAAGGTCGCTGTCGGACTATAAGGTACTGACCGACGGGGATGTGTTCTATCAAGCGGAACTTGAAACGATCCGGCAGGCGCGCTCAACTATTCACCTGGAAGCTTTCATCTTCCACGATTCTGCAATTGGCGAGCGATTTATAGCAGCGCTCGCTGAACGTGCCGCAGCAGGTGTCAAGGTCCGCGTCATTGTCGATGCATTCGGAAGCATGCTGACTCCCGATCTGTTTTTTGAGCGTCTTCGTAAGGCGGGTGGCGAAGTGGTGTGGTATCAGCCGTTGCGCTGGTACACATTGAAGCGATATAACAACCGCACGCATCGTGAACTCCTCATTGTCGATGGAAATGCGGGGTTTATCGGCGGCGCCGGCATCGGCAGTGCATGGGACAAGGGAGAAAACGGCGAACGTCCATGGCGCGACACCATGGTTCATGTGACCGGCCCCATCGTGACCGGCCTGCAAACGGGTTTCGTGCAAAATTGGCTGGAAAGTAGCGGTGCCGTTCTGGCAGATACGAGCCTATTTCCGCATTTTAAAGCTTACAAGTCGCCGACGGCCGACGAAGATGCACCCGGAATGGTGATCGCGAGCACACCGACGGCTGCGCGGGGGACGCGATGCCGTATGTTGTTCCAGATGTTAATCGCCGGCGCGCGCAATGGCATTCTGATTAACTCACCTTATTTCGTCCCAGATCGCGCCATGCGCCGTGAATTGATGGACGCTGTGAAGCGCGGCGTGAAAGTGACTGTCGTGGTGCCGGGAGAGCACAACAATCATCCAGCGACCAGACTTGCGAGTCGGCGCCGGTATGGCGAATTACTGGCGCATGGTATTCAGATTTACGAGTATGTCCCTGGAATGATTCATGCAAAAATAATGATCATTGATAATCTATGGTCGGTTGTAGGATCGACCAATTTTGATAATCGATCGTTCGGCCTCAACGATGAGATCAACCTTGTAGTCAGAAACGAAGGATTTGCCGCGCGCCTGTCAACGGATTTCGAGCGCGACCGGGGACAGAGCCGAAACGTCACCTTGGATGAATGGTTGCATCGCTCCTATGTCGAACGGGCGCTCGCGATGATTGGCTCGCTGTTCGAGCGGCAGGAATAATTTCGAAAAAAGCTGCGGTGCAGTGAAATAGTGGAGGATGGATTAATTCGATGACGACACTATTGCCGTTCCGGTTTTCGACAAATTCGGAAACGGCCACGTGCTGTGTGGTTCGATGGATAGCATGAAATGCGTCTAAGGCATACACGACCAACGTCTCAAACGAATCAACTGAACGAAACTGACTATGCAAAACGAGAAAAAATACTGGTTCCCTGCAAAACGATATGGATGGGGATGGGGATTGCCATCGATGTGGCAGGGTTGGATGGTACTGATTGTGTATGTTATTTTGCTCGGTATCGGGTATCTGGCTTTTCGGCCAAGAGAAGAGCCTGCTCATTTTATAATCTACGTTAACTGTCTCAGCGTGCTCCTCGTCGTGGTGTGCTGGTTAAAGGGCGAGCCACCGCATTGGCGATGGGGCAGAAAATGAACATAGCGCAAGCTGATGACGACCAGCCTCAATTCAGCGTAACTGAAACGTACCAGGAAAATTGAATGTTGAAAGCAGAGTACACAGTATTTAAAGATCAAGCCGGTTTTTGGTATGGTTTGAAATCGCAGGAGAGGGACATAATTGCCTACCCGGATAAATATCGGTCGATGGCTCAGATCGTCAGGACGCGACTTGAGGCTTGCCGTCTAGCGCTATCGGATGCAAAAAATAAAGGCGCAACGGAGATCCACCTTTACGGAAAGGGAGCGACAACCACAATTAAACGAGATGCGAAAGAAATAGGCATCAAATCGTTCGTGTACCAGCCGTCAACTGAAACCGATTTGTCGTTCGGTAAGCCTGTTGAATAAATCTACCTCTCGCTGTCAATGCGATGTGGACTTTTGAATTTTTGTGTCGACAGTGCGATGAAACGCGACATCTTGCTATCTCGATGTGTGTGGTTGATTAATGCACGGACAAATTCCTGATCTTAACGACGAGCGGGGCATTTTTCATATGCGTGTATGGAGGAACGTTATCCATGCCTTACCTGACAGGTTTGTCAGGTATCAAAGCTTTTTCCTATAAGTTAATTGGCCCCATAGATATGGGATTGCATCCAATTTGCTTCTCCTGTACCTTCTTGTTTCTTAAAAAAATAACAAAAACTTAACAAACGGCACTATTAGTGACTCAAGAAACCAGTTTGCAGAATTTATCGAACGTCTAATCGTTTTGGGCGCGGGGTCAGGTTGCTTCGCAAATGTTTTCTTGACCTTGCCAGGGATGTAGTTCGTTTTGTGAAATTACTTCCACTTCCACCCACGCATATCTCTCGCATATCCTTTGCACTTCCAAATTATGCGTTGTGATCGCTAGAAACTGAAAGTGGTTTTGCGACGTGGTCTAGACACTATCAGCTTGAATATTTCAAGAGCAAGGAATTGCGAAGGAAGAAAGGAAAAATGCAATGTTCGACAACTTGTTTTTGGAAGCCAAATCTGTTCAAACAATTGATGACTTTAAGCAATGGACGCGCGAAATAATTCGACCGCTCTTTCCCCATGAAACTTTAGGTTGTGGCTACGGACGCATCCATG
>Ga0207118_1092_pt1 | contig 17698 bp, 16 predicted proteins | sample Alteio_BWMinHeat_42_FD_153507 | JGI IMG/M metagenome (GOLD analysis project Ga0207118, IMG submission 153507) | Enriched cells from forest soil in Barre Woods Harvard Forest LTER site, Petersham, Massachusetts, United States -... | ecosystem: Environmental > Terrestrial > Soil > Temperate forest >...
CATTTGGGATACCTTCTTGATCACCATTTTCTGAAATAATTGAAGGAGCAATGAATAGAGTAGAGTCAGATAAGATTTTTTGTACTTGGCTATGCTCTTGATACCCTATAAAGGTAATATAGTGGTTAGCGTTTGCATCACTTACAGTGCGTTGCAGCTGTTCTTTACAATCTCCATCGCCAACAATAGTATAACGGAGTTGCGGATATTTTTTGTGTACTTGTATAACTGCACTAATAGCATCGGCTATGCCTTTTTTTTCAACTAATCGTCCTATAGATACTATATTTATAACGTTAGTATCAGGCTTATTAGTTTCTGGCGCAAATTTGTTACAATCTATTCCGGAATGGCGCACGACAATTTTGTTCGCAGGACATCCAAGATTGATGAGTCGTTCTTTGAAAGAATTACAACAGGGTAAAAAAAGATCTCCTACTTTAAAAAGCTCATCATATGCATGAGGCGCTTTTTGGATTGTAGCGGTTATGTCATGACCGCGAACACAGGTGATCAGTTTCGGTTTGGATTGGTTTTTTAATAACCGCACACATTGAAACGTGCAATATGCAAATTCACATAGAACAATATCAAATTGTTTTAAATAATCAGTGGTTAATGTTGCAAAACTTTTGTAGATCGTGCGACTTATGAGGTTATAATTTACACTAAAATTATATTTACTGGTTGCTTTGTGTGCTATTTGAGATGGATCATCCTGTGCTACTTGAGTAAAAATGGTAACATCATATCCGTGGTCAAGAAGACCTATGACATCATTCAAAACAAACGTTTCTGATATCACCGGGAAAGCAGGTACGATTATAAGAATTTTAATTGGCTTGCTTTCTGTGTCACAGAAATGAGCTATATAAAAAATAAAACACAAACTAAAAAATAGACGCTTTATCATGACTAACTCTCTGGTACTTTTGTAATTGATCTTGACAATTTCACACAATAGGCACAGAATACTACAAAGTTATTTTTAAAAAAGCTCAAAAAAAAGATTGCTTATCATGAAGCGTATTTCTCTATTAATACAAAATATATTTTTAACTATTGTGTTAAATGTTGGCATGAGTATCTCTTTTGCAAGCAATATGCCCAAAAAAATATTAATAACCGGTGGCGCTGGGTTTATTGGTAGTAATTTGGCGCATGTATTACTTGCACGTGGCGATAATGTTGTTATTATCGACAATCTTGACCCCTATTATGATCCAAAATTAAAACAAGATAATCTCGATGATTTAGTGCGCCATGATGTCACCAACCGGTTAACCGTCTACAAGCAAGATATTTGTAATCTTACTGTTTTAGAAGAAATTATTAGCACTGAGCAACCGACCCATGTCTGTCACTTAGCAGCTCGTGCCGGCGTTCGCCCGAGTATAGAACGAGCTGATCTTTATTTTGAAACCAATATTATTGGCACCTATAATATTCTTGAAATGGTCAAAAAATATCCGGTACAAAATTTAGTGATTGCATCAAGTAGCAGTGTGTATGGAGATACCGACAAGTCCCCTTTTCAAGAAACTGATCAGACCGACAGACCGAGTTCTCCCTATGCTGCAACAAAAAAAGCTGCTGAAATTATTGCTTATACGTATCATCATCTTTACAATATTCCGTGCACCTGCTTACGTTTTTTTACCGTCTATGGGCCAAAAAATCGTCCTGATATGGCAGTGTTTCAATTTTTGGATGCAGTGCATAACAATCAACTGCTTTTTCAGTATGGTGATGGCACTACGCAACGAGATTTTACCTATGTAGATGATATAGTCGATGGCATTATTCGTGCGCTTGATCGCCCGTTTAAGTTTGAAATTTTTAATCTTGGTCGTGGGGAGCCGGTTATGCTCAAAACGTTTATCAGTCTTGTTGAAAAAACATGCAATAAAAAAGCGCAGATTGTACGCAAACCCTTGCCTCTTGGCGATGTGTTGTTGACGTATGCAGATATTAGCAAAGCACGCCTTTTGCTGGGCTATGAGCCTAAAACATCACTTGCAGAAGGCCTGGAAAAAACGTATCAATGGTATTTAGACAATTATGTTAGATCTACCAATTCAAATCTTTTTCATATCCAAGATCAATAAGTAATTGTCCAGCAATTTCTTTAAAAGCTTGTTTATGCTCAGGGTTAAAATGATTTTTCCAATCGCCTATTTTCCCCTTGCGGAATGTTTTTGTGTCACCAAAAAGATTATTTGCTACGTATGCTATCATTTCATCATTGGTATCACATCCAAGATGAGTAGCTATTTTTTTAATACATTCATATTGTTTTTGCGCTGATCCGCCACCTTGGGGGCCAACCAAATCTTCAAATTGTATCGTAAGCACTCCCGGAACGTTTGACCATGGGAGATAACTTTTAAAAAAATTAGCTATATTAATTTCATGAGAATTCTTATAAGTTGTATCTCCTCGTATCATGCTAAAAATCGCTGTACTCATATCGAACTCAGGACTATGTTCGAGTATTCTTTCTGGATAGTATTCATATCGGCCAAACTCATTCCAATAAATATGGGAAATAATACAATCCCTTGGATCACGATATATAAATATTATTTTAGATTTCGTTTTTAAAAGTTGATCGGCGATATAGCCTTGATATTTTTCATGACTCTTCCAAAAATAATTTGCGGGTAAATTTGTTAAATAGTAGAGTTTCTCTTTTTTATCATGCAAGCTTGTACTTATACATTCTCGATCGCTTAACAAGCTGATAGTTTTTATTGATAAGTGTGTTCCGCATTTTGGAATAGAAATCAAAACAATCTGACTATGATTTCCCTGAAGAATCTGAAAAAATAGTTGAAAAAAACAGATAAAAAAAATAAATTTTTTACACAACATTTACAGGCTCCTACCATTTATCAACATTCATTACACAGCGCTAATAATAAGCGCTCCAATTCATCAATAACTACTTCTTTGCTAAATTTTTCTTCAATGCACTTTCTACCTGCAGCACCCATTGTAGACCAAATTGTTTGATGTTTTATGAGATGCTCGATACGATCAGCGAGCGCAGTGACATCTTTTTCTGGGACTAAAAAACCGGAAATATTATCAGTCACTAATTCTGGTATGCCACTATGATAAGTACTGATCACTGGCAATCCTGTTGCCATTGCCTCTTTTAATGCATTAGGGATACCCTCTTTATTTCCATCTTTTGCTATTACTGAAGGGAGTACAAAAATATCTGCTTGATGCAAGTAACTAGCAACTTCTTCCTGGCTTTTGTTGCCTAAAAAAAACACATTATTTGATAAGCCTAATTGATTTACGAGCTCTTTTAATCTTTTTTCATCTCCTCCTGTGCCAATAATCCAATACTGTATGTTTTTATATTTTTTGCACACTGTGTGTAATGCTTGAATGGTATACTCCAAGCCTTTTTTTTGTATCAAGCGACTAACTGAAATTAATATTATAGAGTCATTGTTTTTTGGGGTGCGTTCTTTGTAATAAAATTGATCACAATTAATTGCAGATGGATGTACTATTATTTTATTATTTGAGCATCCTTCTTGCATTAGTATATCTTTAAAATGATCGCAAACTGGTAAAAAAAGATCTCCTTTTTCAAAAAGGGCATGATATGATGCATGGTTTTTTATACTAATATCTTTACCACGAAAACAGGTGATTATTCTTCCATTGAATCCGATTGGTTTTATTGTTTCAAAAAAAGCTAAACCGACTGTTCCTCTTTCGCAAATCACCACATCACATAGGGGTAAAAAATCGAGCATATCATTTTTGGTTAAAAATTTTTTAGCTAAATTGTATGTTACAAAATCAGGATGAGAAACAGGAGGTTTATTCATTGATAAAGCATAGCAAAAAACAGTATGTCCTTTATCAATTAATCCAGTCATTTGCTTAATAATATAAGAGCGAGAATGGTCGGGTGCTTTGTTATCCATGAAAAGAATGTTCATTTTTTTTGTTTCATAACAATTTATTGAAATTATAAGTGTTATACAGAATAAAATGTTTTTTAGCCTCATATCTTTTGCCTTTTTATTATAAAAAATACATGTTAAAAATAATCTACCAATTAAAATCTTTTTCATATCCAAGATCAATTAGTAATTGCCCGGCAACTTCTTTAAATGCTTGTTTATGGGCAGGAGTAAAATGATTTTTCCAATCACCTATTATCCCTTTACGGAATGTTCTTGTATCACCAAAAAGATTATTCGCCACATATGCTAGCATCTCATCATTGTTATTATATTCAAGATGAGCGTTTATTTTTTTAATACATTCATATTGTTTTTGAATACAACCGCCGCCTTGGGGGCCAACTAAATCTTCAAATCGTACGGTGAGGGCTCCTGGAATATCTGACCAGGGCAAATAGGCATCATAAAAGCTTTTTATATTTTTAATGTTTTTTTCGTAATACATGTCGCTGTGCATAATTAATGAACTAATAGCTTTATCGATGGAGAGATGTTTGTCATGCCCCATTTTTTTGCGATAATAAATGTAAGAAATAATCTGGTCCCGCGGATCTCGATAGATTAAAATAATCTTGCATCGATTTTTAACCATAATTGAAGCATACTCTGGCCTATATACTAAATGATTTCTAAAAAAACAATCTTCCGTCAAATTGGTAAATTGCTCAAGTTTATCTAGTGTAATCTCATCTAAGTGTTCATATTCTGTAGCTTTTATCCCGGTTCGTCCTGTTAATAAATTAATGCATTTCATTAAAAGATAGGTGCCACATTTGCGAGCAGAGATTTGAACAATTTGCTTGTCTAATGTGCTGAAGCACTGATTGCTGTATACTAAAAAAATCAATAAGTATGCTAATTTGTTTTTGTAAAACATGTATTTACTCCCATTATTTGTTAACATTTATTGCACAATACTAACAATAATCGTTCTAGTTCATCAATAGCTATTTTTTTATCAAATTTTTCTTCAATATTTTTTCTGCCGACAGCACCCATTGCAGACCAGATCGTTTGATGTTCTAAGAGATACTCAATACGATCAGCAAGCGCAGTGATATCTTTTTCTGGTACTAAAAAACCGGAAACTCCATTTTCCACTAACTCTGGTATGCCACTATGATAGGTGCTTATTACCGGTAATCCTGTTGCCATTGCTTCTCGTAATGCATTTGGAATACCTTCTTTGTCGCCGTTTCGCGCCATAACTGATGGGAGTACAAAAATATCTGCTTGATGGAGTAGTTCTGCAACTTCTTGTTGACTCTTATGACCTAAAAAAAATATGTTTTTTGATAAGCCTAATTGATCTACGAGCTCTTTTAATTTTTTTTCATCTGCTCCAGCACCAATTATCCAATATTTTATATTTTTATATTTTTTGCATACTAAATCTAATGCTTGGATGGTGTATATTAAACCCTTTTTTTCTACTAAGCGACTTACTGAAACCAATATGACATTGTCATTGTTTTTTGGTGTACGTTCTTTAAAATAAAAGCGATCAACATCTATTGATGACGGGTGCACCAAGATTTTTTCTGCTGGGCAGCCTGCTTTGATTAAGATATTTTTGAAACTATCACATACTGGTAAAAAAAGATCACCCCTTTTAAAAAGTTTTTTATATGTCGTCGCTATATTTTTTTGTTTGGTGATATCAGCGCCACGCAAGCAGGTGATTATTTTACCGGTATAGTTTGCTTGATTTATTAAAGTACAACAATTTATGCCACTTGTGCCGCGCTCACAAATAATAAGATCACACGTTGGCAAAAAATTGAGTAAATTATTTTTGGTTAAGAATCGTTGAGATAAATTATATTTTACAAAATCGGGGTGTGGAATGAGAGGTTCGTCTGATGATGAGGCGTAGCAAAAAACGGTATGGCCACGATCAATAAGACCGGTTATTTGATTTATAATGTTTGATTGTTCGGCACCGGGAATTTTGTTATCAAAAAATAAAATATTGAGGTTTTTTTTGGCAAAACAAATTGATGATATAAATAACAACGCTATGATTATATTTTTTTTAACATGCATATACTACTCCTGATAATAGAAAAATTTACTCACTTTTTAACAATAGTTTTATCATAGATAAATTAATTGTTCATGCAAGTGTGTGTTCTACGTTTTTCGTTTAAATTTTTTTTCAATTTCATGCAGAGACAGTAACCAGCCGGTTGGGCGGCCATGGGGACAGGTAAAGCGATTATCGGTTTTATCCAGATCACGTAGCAGTTGATGCATTTGCTCTGTTGTGAGCTCATCACCTGCTTTTACTGCTGCTTTGCATGCCATTTGTGCGCGTATTTTTTGCAGCAACGCGTGATGCATATCTGCTTGATTAATTGTACGCTCTTCTTTAATCCAGCTAATTACATTTTTAATTAAATCGTCGCAGGCGATGTTTTTTAAGTAGACAGGAATTGCTTGTATTACCAACTGATTGGCACCAAACTGTTCGACCAGAATCCCGTTTTGGTTAAAGAGATCGAGATGTGCGATGATGGTTAATATATCGTCATCAGATAGGTTGATTATTTGTGGGAATAAAAGGGATATAGTTGCGATGTCATTAAATTTTTGTGCAAATAATTCATACAAAATTCTTTCATGTGCTGCATGCTGGTCAATTAAAAATAGCCCATCTTCATGCTCAAGGAGTAGGTAGGTTTTTTTGTATTGCCCGATTAGTTGGTAGGATTGATCTGTTTTTGTTTCGAGGGGGATATTGGATATGTCAGCACCCTTCGATACATTTTTCGGAGAATCCGAAAAATACTCAGGGCGAACGGGAAAGGGATTATGTGTGGGAAAAGCAGGAGGTGTGGGTTGTGAAAAGGCGAGGGGAGCAGCGAACACAGGCGATTTTTGGTGTCCAGGAAAAGTTGGTTGTGTTGAAAATGCAAGGTCGGTGGGAAAGGGGTGTGTGGGAAATTCGGATATGACGGAGGAGGGAAAAGGAGAAGTTGCAAATTCAGGGCGGGTTGATTTTGTGATTTGCGAAGATAAATGATTTTCGAGTGTTTCTTTGACTGCCTTTTGTAGCAGAACTTCTACGATTCGTGGGTGTAAAAATTGCACCTCTTCTTTTCGCGGGTGAATATTAACATCAATATCAGCTTGATTGACTGTAATAAAGAGTGCAGCAAGAGGAGAGCGTTGCGGGGGGATAGCATTCAGATACCCTTTGAGTAATGCGCTGCCGAGTGCATAATTTTTGACCCAGCGGTTATTTACAAAAAAGAAAACATGCTGGCGATCATATCGATAATAATGATGATTAGAGATAAGACCAGTGATATGAATGTTGTTTTTTGTATCGTGCGGTGATATAAGAGAAATAATGTTTTGTGATATAGCGCGCTCCCATAGTTGTGCAGCTCGATCGGTGAGTGTGGTGACAGCAGGGCAGTTGATAATGAGTTTGTCGTTATGAAAAAACTTAAAACCGATAGTGATATATGACAAACAAAATGCATGGGCAAGTTGGACGATGGTACGCCATTCGGTTTCTTCTTTTTTTAAAAATTTTTTACGCGCCGGGACGTTATAAAACAGATCTGAGATGGTAATATCGGTACCGGTGTTGCAAGATATGGATGATTCAGAAACGATTGCGCCATTTTCTATGGTAAGTGATATGCCAAGATTACTCTCTTGTTCTTTGGTGATAAGAGTAGTTTTACTGACTGCGGTTATGCTTGCAAGCGCTTCGCCGCGAAATCCAAAGGTATGGAGATGGGCGAGATCGTCGATGCTGGTAATTTTGCTGGTAGCATATTGTGCAATAGATAAACGTGCATCATCAGGCGACATGCCGCATCCATTGTCTACAATGCGAATTGTTTTTTGACCCGCATTTTCTATGTAGACAACTATTTGTGTTGCTCCTGCATCGATAGCATTTTCAACAAGTTCTTTTACGACATTGGCTGGCCGGTCGACCACCTCTCCTGCAGCAATTTTGTGTGCTTCATGCGGTGGCAGTTGTTTTATGCGCATCATATGACTGTATGTTTAATAAACTGGTTATCTAAAAATAGTTTTTATTCGTCGCTCCATTATCCCTTTTCTCCCATTTTTATACTCTCTCATAAACAATATCATGGTTTTATCATAACAGATTGATCATTCAAACTGCAACAAAAATATAAAAAAGGGCTGTTTTTTAGGCGATAGGCTTTACTGATCCCACTATTGCAGCAAGTAAGCGTGTCTGATTTTGATCTTTATAGGGTTGCAAAGAAGTAATTCTGACTCCATCTAAATAAGTATTTGCTGCGAGCAGATCTTTGTACGTATAGGCAGCCTGCGCTGATGCACAAGCGAGAGATACGCAGATCTGTTGCGGGGTAATAGTGGCTGATTTGATCTCAGCACCCTGAGATAGTGCTTTCTGCATGTTTATCAATAATTCCAAAAATTGCGCTCGTTGCGCCATAAACTGTTTTACAAAATTATGCTTATTTTGCAGCTCTTTTTCTTGAGAAATAAGTTTTTTATGCAGATCTAAAACAGCAGTGTCATATTTTTTTTGTTTAAGTATCATCTCTTTTTGCTGTTTAATATTGTGCAATTTTTTAAATTGATAACTTTGTACAATAATTATTCCTACAATAGTAACGCAAAAAAGTAGTATTGTTACGCGATACCAAACAGTGATAGCATGTTGCTCGTGCGCTGAGACACTATTTAAAAAATTGATTTGCTTCATGAATTAGTTACTCCCTGCGTAAAAAGCCCAATGGCAGCAGCAAGATGGGCTGAATGTTGTGTGAAATCGGTTGATACTGCTGGTGAAACAGATACTATTCGATGAAGCATATCAGAAGAAAAATAACTATCTAGTTGATTATTGTGCATCTGCATGTCCTGTGCAAGTTGACTCGCGCGAAACGTTGGCCCTTTCGTATAATGATAGAGGTAAAAAAGTGCCATGCGGTGTGTCGTGATAGTAATTATGTTAAGAGATGCTTGTATAGCAAGCAGTTTATACTGAAATAAAATATGTTGCGGTATGCCGCATAGATAAAAAGCAGAACGGCTGTTATCTTTTGTATATAAATAACGGTAATCCCAGAGTAATGATTGCAATTTGAAAAAAGGGAAATCGGTCGGCTTTGGTGAGGCAATAGGTAAATCGACTATCGATTCTACAATGTGCGGTCCAGCTATTGAAATAGTTACCAGCGCATGCTGCAAATTATACATAGATAAAAATGCAGAGATCCAATTACCGATACGCATCGGTGAAAATAGTATCGATTGCTCATATTCACGATGTTCAAAGCGCATACTTTTAAATGCTTTGAGCACAAAAGATTTCTTTTTTGGTTCGCGGGCAATCCAGCTGCAGGTCAGCTTTTCTGGAGACAGCGAGATATGTACAAATTCATGATTTATCGTTCGCCACATTATTTACTCTCCCCGCTCGCCCGTTCGCCCCGAGTTTGTCGAGGGGTCGTGATCAAAGGGTGTTCTTCCCATTATTATCCTATCTTTACCCTCTAAATCTTTTTTAATCCGCGCATCTGTGTAATAATGTTGTCGCATGTATGCACGCATAATCGGCCCTTGGGAATAATCGATTTCGATTATAACCTGAGCAATATTTTTTTGCGCCAGTTCTTTATTATCTTTTATGTATGCTGGCGATTGCATGATAATTTTTTTAATAATCGCTAAACCATCATCATCGGCAAGAAGTGCGTTTTTGTCTTCCCAGCGGGTGACTGACTCATTCAGTGTTTTCCATTCGCTGTGGGCGATATACGGGGGATTGCTGACGATTATATCATACTGAGTATTTATGTTGAGATTTTCAAACAAATCTGATTTTATGACAGTAATATTGTCGAGTTTGTTATGAGCGATATTTTTTTGCGTTAATGCAATTGCACTTTCTGAAATATCTGATGCATAGATTTGTGCTTCAGGAAGAGCGCATGCAAGTGCAATGGCGATGCAGCCGGTTCCGCAACACAGATCCAAAATAGTTATTTTTTTATCATGCAATGTTTTTAGCTGATTAATTAAATCGCTGCACCATTCTTCTGTTTCTGGGCGTGGGATTAACGTGGGAGGCTCGACGAGAATATCAACATCGCAAAATGGTACTGAGCCAATTAAATATGCGATGGGCATCTGTTGTGTAATAAGCTTTTCAAGCCAATCATCAAGTTGTGCTTGCTGGTCTTGCGAAAGAGAGATGTTGTTTTGTGTGACAAGCGCTGTTTTACTTAACTGTGTAATCGCCTGTATGGTCCACCATGCATATTGCTCACACAACACTGGATCATCATAAATAGTGAGCAACTGCTGTTCGATATCAACAATCAGATTAGTAATGTTACTATTTTTTCCCATACTCACTCCTCTGCTTTGTATAGGTAAGAACGTAACTCATTCTATTGTTTAATGCAAAAGTTCGTGAACATATTTTTTTGCATCAAACAGATCAAATTGATCAGGGCTTTCACCAAACGATAGGTAGGTAATAGGAATATGTAGCTCTTGCGTAATGCTAAAAACGATTCCCCCTTTGCCAGTGCCATCCATTTTGGTCAGCACTATGCCATCAAGTGCAGTGCTTTCATGAAACAATTTTGCTTGTTCAAAAGAATTTTGCCCGAGCATTGCGTCAACAGTAAGAAGTGTAGTTATTTGCGAGTCAGGCAGCTGTTTTATGACAATTTTCTTTATCTTCTCAAGTTCACGCATCAGATTTGTTTTTGTTTGCAACCGTCCCGCTGTATCAACAATTAACAGATCATACTTATCACGTTTAAATTGTTCGCATCCAGTAAATACTACCGAAGCAGGATCTTGATTTTGTTTGCCAATTATAATATCTGAATTTGTTGTGCGGGCCCATTGCTCAAGTTGCTGCGTTGCCGCTGCGCGAAAGGTATCACCGGCGACAAGCAACACTCTTTTGCCCTGTTTGTGATATTTATACGCCAACTTACCAGCGCAGGTCGTTTTGCCGCTCCCATTGATACCCACCAGCAGATACACGTGTGTCTCGGTGTGCGCTTGTGTATCACCTGGCGCTTGATAACGCTCAAGTAATTGATTTAATTGCTGCTCTAATGCATCTTTTAGATCTTGCCCCTTTGCAATCGCCCCGCTGGCAACACCTGCTTTTAAATGCTCCAGAATTATTTTTGTAGTCTTTATTCCCGTGTCAGCTTCTATCAAAATAGCTTCAAGCTGATTAAGCATTTCTTGATTAACCACATTGTGGTTAAAAAGGGTCTGTAATTTGCTGGTAAATGCGCTATATACTTTTTGCAGCGACTTTTTTATAAAATTAAACATGCAAAAAGTATACACAAAAACTATAAAAATAGCATGCTCAAGCGGTTATTCTTACTTGCTTAGCTTATTATTAATGAAATCATTTAAGCTTACTCCTTGTTTTTCAGCTTCAATAGCAAGATGAGCGTGCAGCTCAGGATTTAATCGCAGATGCAGCTTGCCTGAATAGGTCTTTTCTGGTTTTTCGCCTCGCTCTTTGCACCAATCAAGATAATCATCTATCGAATCTTTAAATGCCTGTTTAATCTCTGTAACAGTAGTGCCTTGGAAAGTAATAACATCTTTTAGCCCTATTACATAACCATGAAAGATATTTGCTTCGTCATCAAAATTTACGTTTCCTATATATCCTTTATATTGCATCATTGTTTATTCCTGCATTTATTAAAAAAATTCTTACCGATTGTAATGCGCCTTTATCAATTTCTTTTTTGGGATGAGGTCTATGAAAAGTCGCTTTGACACCACATAATGCTATTCGAACGCGTGATCCATTGCCTTCGGTGACCTCTGCACCAAAACCTATAAACAATTTTTCAACATCACTCCATTTTATATTTGATTGTATAGGGTCTTTGAAAATTGCTTTTAATATTTTTTTATGTTTTGCATTCATTATTTCCCTTAAATTTTCAAGTGCAACAGTACCATTAAATGGTATCAATTTATAATAAATAGTATAGTTATCTTTGATAAAAATTGCCAAAGTCCCATTCTGAGGGCTTTTCAGCTCTCTAAACCAGCCAGTATTAATTTCTATGTGAATTTTAAGTCAATTGACAATTAAAAAATTATGCTTATAATTAATATTAATAGTATAAAACCTCTTAAATGGAGAATGTTATGAACAAAATGATCAAAAATACGCTTTTAACCCTGATTTTTGCCCTTGGCATGGGGCAACAAGCCCATGCAGCGTGGAATTGGCCGAGTTTGCCGCAGTTGCCACAATCGATCAAAAAGCATGTAACTTGGCAAAAAATAGGGGCCGTCGCTGCAGCTGGTTATGTGGCTTATCAAGCGTATAAAGCATATAGTTGGTATAAAGAAGTTGCGAACGCAAATGAGTATCAATTGATAAGCCCATTAGATGGGCTATCTGATGCAATTAAGCAAGTCGATAGCAAAGATAATCAAGGTTTTGTTTTTGTTGAAAGCCAAGCTGATGATCAAGTTGAGCCAGTTGTTGATATAGCGCTTCCTGATAGTTCTGTTGTTTCGGCTCCGGTTGTTTCTTCTGAGCCTAATCCGGCAAGAGATTTGTTGATAAAAGAAATGCCACTTCTTGCACGATTACCTGTTGTTGCATCATTGCCCACTCGTAAACTATTACCTGCTCGTGAACTGTTACCTGTTGTCAAATCATTACCTGATCTTGAGTTATCACCTCAGCAAGATGTTCCTGGCAGAGTTGATCATGATGATGTGAAAGATGACATCCCGGATCAAGCACATGCTGTTGAACAGCATGTTTGGATTTTCATACATGGAACACAAGAATTTGCGGTTGGTGGTTATGTGGTAAAACCAATGAGCGCAAAATTAGCAGAGCTATTAAACGCAGACGATGAAAATGGTGTTAATCTTATACCAGCCAAAGATATTGACCCAAAGAAAAATGATAGTTTGCGTAGGGTAGATGAAACTCTTGTAGCAAATGGACTTGCAAATTGCAGCACAGAGAATTTTTATTATGTAGTTTGGAATGGAAGATGGAGTGATAGACGAAGAAATTTAGCAGCAGAATCTTTGCGTGATAAGCTCATTGAACTAAAAAGAAGTTATGTGGAAAGAGGCGTTACGCCTATATTGCACATTATAACGCATAGCTACGGTGGAGATGTGGTGTTAAAACTTGCAAGCAGTCTTCGAACTGACTTAGTTATTGATGAATTTATTATGCTTGCATGTCCAATACGTAAAACAGCAGAAGTACAGATATATAATGAGCAAATATTACCGCGTGTTATGAATTTTTACTCGCTGTATGATGGTGTACAAAATATTGATTTACAGGGCGCTCAAAAATCAGCTACATCGGAAACTCCGTGGTTTACGCAAAGAACTTTTGGTGGATTTAGGAATGGGTTGGTAGAGTTTCAGGTTGATAATGAGTTGAAGCTGGGGCATTCAGCTTTTCATAGGGTGCCATTTTTAACACAATTTCCTGAGTTATATCGAGAAGCTCAAAAGCAATATAAAGATATAGTTGGACAAGATTTATCAGCAAGCTGTGTTTTAGTATGTGATTCTCCTAGTCCAACGCATAGCCCCGCAGGAATAGCAAGTCACGCAAATGCAGAGTTGTATAATGCGGATGGCGATGAGGGCGATGATGCAGAAGATGTAGTGGAGGAGCTTCCGGCAGCGAACTGACGGAGCGAAGTAAAAGTGCCAGATGCAAGAGAAGAGTAAAAAAGTGATGAGAGATATGATATGCTCTCAATATGGGGATGTGATATAAGCATAGTAAAGAGATTGGCAGAGTAGTAGATGAGAGCAAATGGATTTAAAAATCGGGTATAAAGATGAAAAAGAACTCTTTTGTATATAAACATTATCTTGCAGCTCTTACGCTTTTGTCATTCTTGTCGGGGTGCATGGGCAAGAGAAATTTTGTACAGAAAATGCTTTTCATGCAGAGTGCCAAACGCGAGCAGGATAAGCAACCCAATAGTGTCATTGATCAGATATCGGAGCAGCCAATCGTAACTATTTGGATACATGGGACCAAGGGGATATTAAAACGATTCCGTCGTATCAATCAAGTTGCGCGATTCTTTACCACGTTGGATGGGCTGCGGCCGATAGAAGATTTGGATGAATCGATGCATCATCGTCTGATTGGAGAAGCGCTTATTGAAAGTGATCCAAAGAATTGCACGCGGGGACATGTCTACCTATTTGGTTGGTCAGGGACGTTAAGTTTTGAAGCTCGTGAGCAGGCGGCGCATGATTTGCGCATTGAGCTTGACCGATTGATTCAAAAATACCAAACATCATACAATTATACCCCAAAAATTCGCATTATTACCCATAGCCATGGGGGTAATGTGGCGCTGAATCTTGCAGCGATAAAAAATGATTATGGAACCAATTTTGTCATAGAAGAGCTGATTTTACTTGCTTGTCCAGTACAAGATCAAACAGAGCCATATACACAAGATCCGCTGTTTAAGCATATTTACTCATTCTATTCTAACAGAGATCTGTTTCAGATTTTTGATCCGCAGGGAGCCTATCCCGATCAAAAAGATAAAGCGCAGTCTTTTTTATCGAGACGACGTTTTAAGCCGCATGGGAATATTACACAGGTAAAAATAAAGATCAATCAAAGGGCGTTGTCGCACGTTGAATTCATGATGAATCGCTTTATTCGCATGATTCCGTATGTTATGGTGGAAATTAATTCGTGGGATAAAACGACCCGTACTATGACAGATATTGAACAGATACTGTCAATTTATACACATAATCATAAACATCGTTTAAGATTAAAACAATAAATAGCGATTAAAATAATAAATATGGTACAATAGTAATATGATTTACGCAGATAAAATTAATCTTTCATTTGGATCTCAACCAATATTTGAAGATCTTTCGTTTTCTATACAGCAGGACCAAAAAGTAGGACTTGTTGGTCGCAATGGTTCAGGAAAATCTACCCTACTCAAAGCAATCGTCGATAACAGCGTGCTCGATAGTGGCTCTCTGACCTACTTCTCAACGAAAAGAATAGCCTATTTACCGCAAAGCGTCGTACTTGACTCAGTGAGTTCTATTCTCGATGAAACTGTTCGGGAAATTGATGCAGAACAGTCAGCGCTTGCTGATTATAATCCTGAATATTTACAGGCACAGGCAAAACGAGTACTCCATGGTCTTGGTTTTAAAACTGAGCAATTTAATGTGCCGGTCTCAACATTGAGTGTCGGTTGGAAAATGCGGGTTGTACTCGCAAAACTTTTATTGCAAGATGCTGATTTTTACCTGTTTGATGAACCAACAAACCACCTTGATTTACTTGCAAAAGAATGGTTCTTATCATTTCTAAAAAACGCTTCTTTTGGCTTTATGCTTGTCTGTCACGAACGTTATTTCATGGACGAACTATGCTCCCATATTTTATCACTTGAGCGGGGCAAGGGGACCATGTACACTGGTAACTATTCAAAATTTATTGCACAGAAAAAGCATGATGATGAGTTGTTGCGTTCAGCGTATATCAATCAGCAAAAAGAGATTAAACAGAAAAAAGAGACCATTGAGCGTTTCCGGTCAAAAGCGTCAAAAGCAAAAATGGCGCAAAGTATGATCAAAGCGCTTGATAAGATAGAAATTATTACGCTTCCGCCGACATCAAAAGAGATCTCATTTAATTTTCATGCGATAAAACCGTCAGGACGTGTGGTGCTTGAAGCCCATAACTTGGGTTTTTCTTTTGGCGACAAACCGGTCTTTAAGCATGTCTCATTTTCTATAGAGCGTGGTCAAAAAGTTGCTATTGTTGCTGCCAACGGTGTTGGTAAAACAACGTTATTGAACGTGATTAATAAAAAATTACCTTTGCAGCAGGGGACTATTACGTTTGATGGTAAAGTGACCTGCGCATTATTCGAACAAGATCAAAATAAAATGCTCGACCAAAATGCGAGTATTGTGCAAAACATTACACAGCTGTGCCCTGATAAAACAGAGCAAGCAATTCGCTCTATGCTTGGTGCTTTTTTATTTACAAGTGACGATGTGCACAAAAAAGTAAGCGTGCTCAGTGGTGGAGAAAAAAATAGAGTTGGGATGGTCGGCACATTGCTGCATGATGCTAATCTTTTAATGCTTGACGAGCCCACTAACCATTTAGACATTCAATCAAAAGAGACATTACTAAAAGCATTGCAAACATATACTGGGACTATGATATTTGTATCACACGATCGTGATTTTATTAATGATCTTGCGACCCATATTCTTGAGCTTACTCCTGATGGCGCATTCTTTTATCACGGCAATTTTGACTCATATTTGTACCAAAAACAGCACACTGGCTCTATCCATGAAAAACCGGTCAAAAAAGAGCAGCCTGTTATTGCTGAAAAACAAGTAACGTCATCAAAATCTAACAAAGAGCTCTATTTATTGCGCAAAGAGTCGAATCGTCTCGAGCGCATGATTGCCAAAGCGGATGAAAAAATTGCTGAACTGGTGAAGAAAAATAGCGAGTTGACGTGGGGATCTGCAGAATCGAACATAGTGCAAAAAGAGCTTGCAGAGATCAAAGCGAAGCATGCAACACTGACTGTGGAATGGGAACAGGTAGTGGCGCAGTGCAACGAGTAACGTTACGATAATTTTTTGATCAAACTACGCCAACATTATTTTAATAAATCTAAATGTAAAGTGGACTTAGCATTTGGAGCCGCCAAATGTTAAGTCCACTTTACATTTGGTATAAATTTTATCTGGTTTGCGATGAAGATAATGTAGGTAATTGTCCTGTTTGTGCTGCAGCTTCTAATCGCATAAGTCTACTTAATAGCATACTATTTTGTTGTGCAAGTACCCAATTGCGTTGTTCGAGTGCGCTTAAACGTTGATCTTGCGCATTTAATTGACCGCGATCTTCTGCGAACCATCTATCATGACGTTCACTCATTTCTATCAAAGGGTTGAATGATTGTGGTGCAGTAATTGCGGATGCTGGGGCAGGTTCCGGTAATGCTACAGGCAATACAACTTCTGATGCATCAAGAGGGCTTAATGGCAGTTCTTGTTCTTCTCTTTTTTCTTGTTTAATATTTTGTTTCCATGTCGTGAAAAAGGTTTGCTGTATTCGTTCATTTTTTTTAGCAATATTAAGCGCTATTTTTAATTCTTGCGCTTCTTGTTTTGTCTCTTTGTTGCGCTGCTTCCATGATTTGCCCTATTGTTGCAAAAGCTGCTTCTGTTGCTCTTTGTGCTAATTCTTTTTCTGATTGTTCTGTTTTTGTCTTTTCTGCTTGTTCTTCGCGTTTTTTTTGTTTTTGGGCATCTTTTTTCTTTTTTCTTGCTTCTTTCTTTTTAGCAAGTTGAGTTTCTTCGATTTTTTTTTGATTTGTGCATTCTTGTGATAATGATTCAAGCGTATTATCCTTCATTGCGGCTTCTTTAAGCAGTATTAGAGCGGCGGCAGCATGTGCTAGTCTTGCTCCTCGTGATATTAAGAGATCTTTAGTTCGTTTATCAGAGGCATATGCTAATACAGTGAGTCCTTGATTATCAGTCTGATTCATGTCTACTTTATTATCTAGAAGATATTCCATGGTTGTAATATCACCAGCGTTAGTAGCGAGCATCAATAATGTGTGACCGCGATTGTCTTTATCATTGAG
>Ga0207118_1096_pt1 | contig 17385 bp, 11 predicted proteins | sample Alteio_BWMinHeat_42_FD_153507 | JGI IMG/M metagenome (GOLD analysis project Ga0207118, IMG submission 153507) | Enriched cells from forest soil in Barre Woods Harvard Forest LTER site, Petersham, Massachusetts, United States -... | ecosystem: Environmental > Terrestrial > Soil > Temperate forest >...
CAGACTTTGCGGAAGCTAAGGAGGGCCGCCTGCCCATGGGCAAGGCGACCGACGAATGGACGGTTGGCGATCTCGACGCTGGATTCAAGAACGCGGCGCTCGTCATGGACGAGACATTCGTCACCCCCAATTCGAGCCACCAGTGCCTGGAAACTCGCACCGCCATGGCCTACTGGCAGAATGGCAAGGTCTTCGTTCACAGCGGCGCGCAGAGTACGGCCCAAGCCGTGCCGGCGATCGCGCGATGGCTGGGCATCGATCCCGACAATGTCGTTTTCATCAGCGAATACACCGGGGGCGGATTCGGCAGCAAGATAACGGGAGCTATCTCGCTGATCATCCCCGCGCTCCTGGCGAAAAAGACCAACATGCCCGTCATGATGCGCATCAGCCGCGAAGAGGAAAACTTCATAGGTCGCGGCCGTCCCGGCTTCCATGGCCGGATGAAGGTCGGCTTTTCTAAAGAGGGCAGGATCACCGCTCTCGATATGTTCGTGATCTGCGACAACGGTCCCTACGATCAGGTGGGCGATGCCGCCTCGTCCGGCCGCATTGTTTCGCTGCTGTATCAGCCGCTGTCGATGCGCTGGCGCGCGGTCACGGTTCTCACGAATACACCGCCGCGGAGCGCCCAGAGTTCTCCCGGCGGCATGCAGGGAATCACGCTTATGGAGCCGCTGCTGGCGAAGGCTGCCCGCAAGCTCGGGATCGACCAAGTCGCCATCCGGCATGTCAACGCGCCCGAGGGCAAGGCGAAATTCGGACCACTGATAGCAGGGAAGCAGCAATATGCCACGAGCGCTTTTCTTAGGGAAGCGCTCGACCGCGGATCGGAAATGTTCAAGTGGGAGGAAAGGAAAAACCTCCCTAAGCGAAGCGGAACGAAGGCCCGCGGCGTCGGCGTATCGAGCAGTTGTTATGTCGGCGGCTCGATCGGGTTCGATGGGCTCTTCATCATCAAGCCCGATGGCCGGCTGTACATCCAGTCGGGAATCGGTAATCTCGGCACGGAGTCGGTACACGACGTACACCGCGTAGTTGCGGAGTTGGTAGGCGTGCCTTGGGAAAAGTGTGAGATCACTTGGGGTAATTCCGCAAGGAACCTGCCCTGGGCGTGTCCCTCCGGTGGCAGTCAGACAACCCATGCCATGACGCGCGCGGCCCATGCCGTGGCGATGGACGCCAGGAACAAGCTGCAGCAGATTGCAGCAAAGGATCTCGGAGGCAAACCAGAGGATTACGAAGTAGCGAACGAGCGCGTCTTCCGCAAGGGCGGCGGTCCTGGAATGAGTTTGGCCCAGGCGGCAAAGCGCGCTGTACAGCTCGGAGGCATCTACGACGGCCACGAGCTGCCCAAGGAAATAAATAAATTTACTGTGGCATCGGCCACGGCGCTCGCCGGGCAGGGCCTGTTGGCGGTCGCGAAGGACAATTACCCGCGCGACGGCGTCACGCATTCCTATGTTGCCACGTTTGCCGAGGTCGAAGTTGACCTGGAAACCGGCCAATATCGTATTGTCGATTTCCTCGCCTACGCCGACGTTGGCACAGTCATTCATCCCAATGCATTGGGCGGGCAGATTCTCGGACGGTCGATACTAGGCATCGGCCACGCGATCGGTCAGAAGTGGGTCTATGACCAGCACTACGGTCTCCCCGTCGCCAAGCGATTCCACCACACCAAGCCTCCAACGATTTTGGATGTACCGCAAAAAATGCAATGGGCGGCGGTCGGCATTCCGGATCCCGAAACACCGATTGGCGCCCGCGGCATTGGCGAGCCGCCCGTCGGCGGCGGTTGTGCCGCGATCTTGAACGCACTGTCGGACGCGCTGGGCGACGAGGTCTTCAAGCGCGCGCCGGTGAACGCTGACACGATTCTGGCCTCCCTGGAGGCAGGGCGGCCAATGCAAGAGCCGCTGACGGCACACATTTAGTCTAGCCCGAGCGCACTGGAAGTCGGACGAGCGGAGAGCAGGAGGACGGAAACATGGCCGTGATACGTGATGTGATGCCGGCGTTCGAACTCTTTCAACCGGCGACAGTCGACGACACGATGCGGTTGCTCGGCCAATACCGCGAAGATGCCTGGGTGATGGCCGGCGGTCTGGACACATTCGATTGGCTGAAGGATCGCATCAAGAGGCCGAAAGTCGTCGTCGACTTGAGCCAGGTCAAAGAACTCAGTGGAATACGCGAGGCAGGCGGGGGCTTGGAGATCGGAGCGACCACCACGTTGACCGAGGTTGTTCGCCATCCCATCATCCGCGAGAAATACAGCATTCTGTCAACGGGAGCCGAGGCGGCGGCCTCACCGCAGATTCGCAATCAGGGCACGATCGGAGGCAACGTCTCGCAGGACACGCGCTGCTGGTATTACCGCGCCGGCTGGCCCTGCTATCGCGCAGGGGGAAACACTTGCTTCGCGGATACACCCACGGCGATCAACCGCGAACACGCGATTTTGGGTGCCGATCGCTGTGTTGCAGTGAACCCGTCCGACTCGGCGCCCGCGCTGATTGCTCTGGACGCCAAGTTCGTGATCCGCACACCCAAGGGCGAGCGCGTGGTGAACGCCGAGGAGTACTTTATCGGGCCTGGAACAGACATCACGCGCATGAACATTCTGCGGCCCGGCGATCTCCTGACGGCCATCCGCCTGCCGGCGGACTGGGCCGGGACGAAATTCTACTTCGAGAAGGTGCGGGATCGGAACGTGTGGGATTTCCCACTGATGAACGTGGCTTCGGCCATGGTGGTCACCGACGGCAAGATCGAGCGCATCCGGCTAGCGGTCAATGCCGCGGCTGCTCATCCGCTACGCCTTGTCGCCGTGGAAGACGCCGTTCGCGGGAAGGCGCCGGACGCCGCCACCGGGGAGATGGCTGGACGGCTCGCGGTGCAGGGTGCGCGGCCTTTGCGGTTCAACGCCTACAAAATTCCCCTGATGAGAAATCTGGTGAAGCGCGCCATCGGTGGTGTGGAGAAGGCAGAATGGGCTTAGTACAGTGGGCGACAAGTCCGTGGGGTAGGGAAGTTCCGATCCACATTGCGTTTGGCCTATTGTGGGTGGCAATAATTGCGGGTGTCCTCTTTCTGATCGCTCACGCCCTGTACATCAGCTACTGGGTGAAATCCGCGGAATCGCATTCGGGCGCAACGATAGGTACTGCCCAGATAGCCGGTATTCCCGAACGCGTCCCGCGGCATTCGCTTGGCGCCCGGCTGTTCCACGCCGTGATGGCGCTATCCATGTTGACGCTGCTGTTTACGGCGTTCCTGCCCAAGATGGGCGTCAGGTTTGCTTGGGTGACCTACCATTGGATCGCGGGCATCGTGTTAACTGTATCGGTGATTTATCACCTCTTCCATGCGACGTTTTGGCTCGATTTTTGGTCCATCTGGCCCGATCGCACGGATATTGAGGATGCTTCAAGAAGAGTGCGGCGCGCGCTGGGGATGGCCGCCCCTGAGCCGAGAGGGTTCGGCAAGTATCCGCTGGAAAATAAGCTTTACCACCTCGCCATCCTTTGTGCCGGGCTCGCCGCCATCGGAACGGGCCTGCTGATGATGAGCCGCGTGCAGACGCCTTTGTTCACAAGGAATCCTTATCTGTTTGGCTTCAGTGACATGACCTGGGGATGGATGTACGTTCTGCACGGTCTCTCCGGCATTGCGCTTGTGGGGCTTGTCATGGCCCACATATATTTCGCGGTCAGGCCGGAGAAGCTCTTCATCACAAAATCGATGATTTTTGGCTGGATGAGCCGCGAGAAGTACCTGGAACATTACGATCCGCAGCGCTGGGTGATAGACAAGCGAGCGCCCGAGCCAGGGACGCCGGGAGGATCGAAGTCCAGGGTTCCTGCCTAGATGGGCGAGGATATCAGCGCCCGCTGCGACGCCATCGAAAAGTGCTACGAGTTCATGCTGGCCTACGCCGGCCAGGGACTGGCTGGCAACGAAGGTAGCCCCACCAGTGCGCAGGTCCGCGATTTTCTTCAACGTGCCGCCAATGCGGTTTCGGGGCTCCCGGAAGCCTACACGGCCGCAATAAAAAGCGATCAGTCGAAACTCCCGGAACACTACCTCGCATTCCTTGGGGTATTGGAGCGAGACGCCCGCGATTCACTCGCCGCCATCGAGCTTGTTCTGGCGCAGACTACCATCAGCTCCCAGTTGATCGATAACCTGAATGCTTCGATCCACCTTCGAGCGCTGCTCACCGATCTCTTTCTGATTGACGAGATTCTGAAGCCTCAGGGGGCGCGGCAGAAACCCGCGACCATGGAATAGCCGCGATCCGCGGCGCGCACTCTCGCGTCTTGAAGTTGGCGCTCCGCCGATAGGTAACAGCCACGGTGATCGCGCTGACCACGCCGAATCGAATTTATCGCCTTGACATGCGATCAGCGGGTGGGATTATATGCGCATAACTCCACTTATCTGGGGATGACAATTGGCAGACTGGCAGGTGGTCAGAAAGATATGGAATCTCTTTCATTAAGGCTGCGCTTGGTGTGTATGGCCGCGAGTTTGGTTTTCCTTGGAGCGGTTGGGGCCGAATTACTCGGCGCTCAGGAAGCTCAAACTGGCGCTCGCCAGAATCCTCCCCCTAACAGCGCCAGGCAAGGCCGCAACTCCAATGCCGGCGAGGTTCATCTTCTGCCCGTGCAAGGCAATATTTTCATGCTGGTCGGCGCCGGCGGCAACATCACGGTGCAGGCAGGCGATGACGGAATGCTGCTGGTGGACACCGGGTTCGCCGCCATGAGCGATAAGGTGCTGGAGGCTATCCGTCCGCTATCGAAGAGGCCGCTCGTTTACATAATTAATACGGACGACAGAGGCGATCATATTGGAGGGAACGAAAACATAGGGAAGACGGGCCGGCCGGTTCCCACCGACTCGCAGCGATACGCCGTGGCCGATCGAGTCGAGGCATCGCACGCTTATATCATTGCGTTTCAAACCGTGCTGGACCGGATGAGCACGCCAACCGGGCAGGTGGCTGCGACTCCCGAAGGGGCGTGGCCGAACGACACGTACTCAGTCCCTCAGAAGAATCTCTTTTTTAATGGCGAGGCTGTAGAGATATTTCATCAGCCGGCAAACACAGACGGGAATAGCTTCGTATTCTTTCGTCGCTCCGACGTGGTGAGCGCCGGTGATATTTTCGATCCCGCGGAATACCCCATCATCGACTTGAAAAGCGGCGGGAGTCTTCAAGGAGTGATCGACGGGTTGAATCGCCTCAAGCTGATGGTGATTCCGGCGGACCACCAGGAAGGCGGCACGATGATCATTCCGGGCCATGGAAGGCTGAGTGACGCCGCCGATTTGGCCTTCTATCAGCAAATGGTGACCATCGTTCGCGACCGCCTGCGGGATATGATCAAGCGAGGCATGACTCTCGAGCAGGTGAAAGCGGCGAAACCGACACTCGACTACGATCCGATTTATGGCCGCACTACGGGGAACTGGACGACAGACATGTTTGTCGAAGCAGCCTACAAGAGTCTCAGCGGCAAACAAGAGACTCCACAGAGCCACGGAACGAATTAGCAGAGATTCAGCAGCGGCCATTTTGACTGCATGCGTGAAAGATTCTCTGGCCTGTGCCGGGAGGTGTTTATGAAACACACATTCGCAATCTTGCTGGGGATTGCAGCGTTTTTGACTTTGGGCAGCAGTCCGGCCCCCGCTCATCATGCCTTTTATTCCGTATATGACCGCGACAAAACCGTAAAGATCGAAGGGACTTTAAAAGAGTTCATATGGCGCAATCCCCATTCCTTCGTACGGGTGGACGCCGCAGACGAAAAAGGCGAAGTGCAGAGCTGGATGATTGAGTGGGCCGCGCCCGCGCAGTTGACCGAAAAGGGCCTGAGCAGCACTACCCTGCGGCCTGGCGATAAAATCATTGTTACTGGCCACCCCAATCGCGTTGCCGAAAATCACAGAATGCAACTGATGAAAGTGGAGCGGCCGTCTGACGGCTTCAAATGGGAAGGTAATATTCAATAAGGGGTAGCCGTCGCCCGAGAGATGAAAATGAAAATGTACTGCCGAAGTGCGCTGGCCCGAGTTGGCCGAACATTTATTTTTGCAACAGCATTGGCGCTAGTGCTTGCGGGTTGTCTCGATGCTCAGGGTGTCGGTGCTCAGGGTCGGAATACTTCCCAAGCCCCGGCCACCAGAACCCCACGCGCGGCAGCTCCTAAGGATTTGACCGGTTATTGGGAATCGATTGTGACCGAGTACTGGCGCTACCGCATGGTTGTGCCTGATAAAAGCGACTACGTTATTGTTCCGCTGAACGCCGAAGGCCGAAAAGTGGCAGACGCGTGGGATCCCGCCAAAGACAAAGCGGACGGCAACGAATGCAAGGGGTATGGTGCCGCCGCAATCATGCAGGTTCCCGGCCGGCTGCACATTTACTGGCAAGACGACACCACGCTGCGAATCGATGCAGACTCCGGGACTCAGACCCGTCTGTTACATTTCGGCGGCTCTGCGCCCCAAAATGAAGCGCCCACGTGGCAAGGTTTCTCGGTGGCCTCTTGGGAGGGAATGAGGCCTGCTTCCCAGCGCGCTGGCGGCGGTGGCCCAATACAGAACCCGAACGCCGGGGGAGCCTCGGGAGCCGTGGGCGCCGGGCCAAAAGATCTTGGCGGAGCCGTCTCAGGTTATCTCAAGGTGGTTACTAACCAAATGCGTCCCGGGTATCTGCGCAAGAACGGCGTTCCTTACGGTGCCAATGCGACGGTGGAAGAATACTTCGATCGTTTTACGGACCCCTACAGCAACGAAACCTGGCTGGTGGTCACGACGGCGGTAACGGATCCCCAATATCTTACGGAGCCTTCCATCACCCATGCGCATTTTAAGAAGATTCCCGACGGTGCCGGATGGGATCCCACGCCGTGCCGGGCCGACGAAGCGCGCTGATTCGATCTCTCCTCGACTCGCTTGGAAAGCGCGCGTTTACGGGAGGATGAGCAGATGAGATTCACAAACCTCAACTGGAAAATGAACCGCCTGTGGCTTTTGCTCTTGTTGCTTGCGCTGCCCAGTCGGTCGCTCTGGGCCCAGGTGGATCTTACCGGCGAGTGGTCGCCCAGGATCTACAACGATGGGAGGGACGTTGGCGATTATACGGGGATTCCGCTCAATGAAGCAGGACGGCTGAGGGCCGAGAGCTGGCACCCGGAGCAATTTGATCTGCCGGAAAATATCTGCAGACCGCATTCTTTCGATATCGGATTACGCGTTGCGCCCGCCCAGCTTTACATTTCTACTGAACTGGATAGCGCCACTCAGCAGATCGTTGATTATCACGTCCATGCGTATTGGTCGGATTTCAGAGTTTGGATGGATGGCCGTCCACACCCTCCTGAATACGCCGCTCACAAATTCTCCGGGTTTTCGACAGGAAAATGGGAGGGCAACACCCTAGTATTCACAACCGACCATCTCAAAGAAGGTTTCATTACTCGGGTTGGCGTGCCTCTCAGCGAGAAGACCACGGTGACAACGCGAATCACGCGCTTCGGCAATTATCTGACCATGGTTTTTATTATTAACGATCCGGCCTATTTGACGGAGCCTTACATCCGCGAGTCCAGTTGGGTCTACGATCCCCAGCAAGTGATCCCGGCCTTTCCCTGCGAACCGTCACCGGAGGGCACAATAATACCGGCGGGATCCGTGCCAAGTTATTTACCCGGAAAGAACGACATTCTTACCGATTTTGCGAAGGAGTATGGCATACCTCCCGAGGCTGCGTTGGGTGGTGTGGAAACCACGCACCCTGCTTACATCAAGAAAATGAAGAACATGAAGACCCTGCCCCGCACCACGACGAAGCATTACGAACGGCAGGGCTAATCCCGGCGATCTGCTTCCGCAATTGTCAGCTTTGCGGCGAAATGGCCCACCGGGATCTCGACTGGTCATCCTTATCCCTTAACGAACAGGTTACCCACCCTGGTCGAGAACTGTCCCTTGGGACGTTCCAATTTGCCCCGCCGGCCAGTTAGACTTGCACACATATATGGCAACTGCTTTCGCGAACTGAAATATCGCGTCCCTATTTGAATTCTCAGCCCCGGGGACACGGGTTTACTATTCGACGAACGGAATGCCACTCCTTGTCTCGGGGCAAGTCTTCTTTACGAAAGGAAGCCCATGCTCCGAAGATTCGGGGTCGCAGTATCGCTCGTCGGCGTTCTGGTCCTTCTCCTCTGCCTCCAGCTTGGCCACACGCAAACGGTTGATACCGCGCGAGGCTCGCGCGCACTCATCACTCAGGGCATTGATGAAAGACTTCTGTTCCCTCTTCGTGGGAGTACCCGCCCCGAAGCGACTCCAAACAATGATCGCGGACGAGTGGACGATGACCTTCCCATGCCGCATATGCTTCTTCAGTTGCGCCGTCCTCCCGAGCAAGAGAAGGCGCTCGAGCAATTCCTCAATGAGCTGCAAGATCCCCGATCGCCTAACTTCCACAAGTGGTTGTCGCCGCAGCAGTTCGGGCAGACCTTTGGAGTGTCGCAACAGGACCTTGATGTAATCACACGCTGGCTTCAGTCCCAAGGCTTCACCGTGAACTTGGTCTATCCCAGCCGAATGCTGATCGATTTTTCGGGCACCGCACGACACGTGCGAGGCGGTTTCCACACGGAAATCCATAAGTTCGAAGTGAGGGGTGCGGGACATATTGCCAATACGAGCGACCCGCAGATTCCTGCCGCGTTGGCGCCGGTAGTCGTGGGCGTCGTTTCTCTGAATAATTTCAAGCCCCACGCTCTGCATGAAATGCGCAAACCCCGAGGCAATGACACCTTCCCCAATTCCCAGGGCTCGGCGACTTACGCCATGGTGCCTGGGGATTTGGCGACGATTTACAATCTCAACCCCCTTTTTAAGGCGGGAATCTCGGGCCAAGGCCAGACAATCGCACTGATCGAAGACACTAACGTCTTCAAAACCTCGGACTGGACGACATTTCGCTCCAAATTCGGCCTCTCCGCGTATCCCTCGGGGTCATTTTTAACCACGCATCCCGCACCTTTGAACGGCCCCAATAATTGCGCCAATCCGGGCGTCATTGCACCGAATGACGCCGAGGCGATCATCGATGCAGAATGGGCCAGCGCCGCCGCACCTAGCGCCTCGATTCTGATGGTTTCATGTGCGGATACAACCACGACGTTTGGCGGTTTAATCGCCTTGCAAAATTTGATTGATGCGAACACCCCGCCCCCAGCCCTAGTCAGCATCAGCTACGGCCAATGCGAAACAGAAAACGGGGCTCCGGCCAATGCCGCATACAACTCCACCTATCAACAAGCCGTTGCGGAGGGCGTTTCCGTTTTCGTAGCCGCTGGCGATAGCGGAGCAGCAGGCTGCGACGATAGCGCCGCACAAGCAACCCATGGCATTGGTGTCAACGCTTTTGCGTCCACTCCCTATAATGTCGCAGTAGGCGGGACGGATTTTAGCGATACATACTCGGGCAACAACGCCATATATTGGAGTTCAACTAACGGCCAGACGTTCGGCTCCGCCTTGTCCTATGTTCCGGAGATACCCTGGAATGACTCTTGTGCTGGCATGCTGCTTTCGAATTACCTCACGGGATCGGGGATAACTTACGGCGCAAACGGCCTCTGTAATGGCATGTTCGGCGGATCTTATCTGACGACGATCGCCGGCGGCGGCGGTCCCAGCGCTTGTGCGACCGGATCGCCTTCAGCTACGGGCGTCGTCGGGGGCACGTGTCAGGGCTGGCCGAAACCGTCATGGCAGTCTGTGCTCGGCAATTTCGGTAATCCCAGTGACGGCGTGCGGGATATCCCGGACGTTTCCCTGTTCGCCGCCGACGGTCTGTGGAGTCACTATTACCTATTCTGCTGGACCGACATGAAAAATGGTGGGGCTCCGTGCAACGCTGCCCTCCAAAGGTGGTCCGGTGCGGGCGGAACTTCCTTTTCTTCGCCCATCATGGCTGGCATCCAGGCCCTCGTAAATCAAAAGGCGGGTCAACGCCAGGGCAATCCCAACCCCGCGTACTATCAGTTCGCCGCCAATGAGTACAACCTGGGTGGCAGTTCCTGCAACTCGGCAAACGGCAACAGCGTGTCCGCTACGTGCGTGTTTTACGACGTCACACAAGGCGACATGGACGTCAACTGCACCGGCACCAGCAATTGCTATCTGCCCTCAGGCACACAAGGCGTACTTTCTACACAGGACAATTCGTATCAACCATCCTACGCCAGCACGACTGGGTGGGACTTCGCCACCGGGATTGGTAGCGTCAATGCGGCAAACCTGGTGAACAACTGGTCTACCTCATCGACTCCACCGGCGCTAACGATCACCAAAGCGCACACAGGGAATTTCGCCCAAGGGCAGCAACATGCGACCTATATGGTGACGGTGTCGAACACGGCAAATGCGGGGCCGACGAACGGAAGCGTGACGGTAAACGAGATCCTGCCTTCGGGACTGACGCTGGCCTCGATGGCGGGAACGGGATGGAGTTGCGCGACGAACAGCTGCACGCGCAGCGACGTACTGCTTGGCGGATCGAGCTATCCGGTCATTACCGTGACGGTGAATGTTGCGGCCAATGCGAGCTCGCCGCAGGTCAACCAGATAAGCGTCTCCGGCGGCGGATCGGCGACAGCTGCTGCGGCCGACTCAACCACTATCATTGCACTTCCTCTTGCCCCTACTGGGCTAGCAGCCAAAGCTGGCAATGCTCAGGTGAGCTTGTCATGGAATTCCTCAACAGGCGCCAGCAGCTATAACGTCCTGCGCTCCACCACCAGCGGTGCGTCCTACACTTCGATTGCGACAGGTTTGGCAAACACAACTTACACCGACATAGGCCTGACCAATGGTACGACCTACTACTACGTGGTTCGGGCGGTCAACGCGGCGGGCGCAAGCGTCAATTCCAGTCCCGTTTCGGCGACGCCAGCGGCACTTATATCGAACGGCTATGCCTATCGGCGTGCGATCACCATCGATCACACCAAGGTTCCCAACACCGATCAGTTGAATTTCCCAGTGCTGATTGCGGGAACCTATTCGTATCTGGCGAACACCGCTAATGGCGGCTGTGTGACCAATAGCAACGGCTACGACATCACCTTCACGTCGGATACCGCCGGCAACAGTCCGCTGCCCTATGAGCGTGAGATGTATATCGCTTCGAGTGGCGCGGTCGATTTTTGGGTGCAGGTGCCGGATCTATCGCACACCAGCGATACGGTCATCTACATGTTTTATGGTAATTCGTTGGTCACCACGGATCAGTCCAACGCAACGGGTACGTGGGACAGCAACTACGTGGGCGTCTGGCATTTTCCCAACGGAACCACTCTCAGTGCCAGCGATTCGACCAGCAACGCAAACAATGGCACGATTAACTCGGCCAGCGCCGCCAGCGGGGAAATCGACGGCGCCGCATCGTTCAGCGGTTCATCGAACATCGCTCTTGCCAACAACACCTCACTGAACATAGCCGGTAGCATCACGATCGAGGCATGGGTCAAGACCAGCGCCACCGGCGACCGCAGAATCGTCAGCCACAGCAACGCGGGCCCTCCCTATAACGGATATGAATTCGGGATCGGAAATCAGTCTTCGGGGGTGCCGAATTTCTGGAATGGTTCGGCTTGGGAAGTGGCCAACACGGCCGTAAATGACAACACCTGGCATTCCCTTGCCCTCAGCGTGGCAAACTCGACAGACACATTCTTCAGAGACGGCGCGGTCGATGCGACGACCGGAGGCGGTCCAGCCGCGAGTTTCAGTGGAAGCGGCGCTCTGGGCAACTCGTTTATCGGAGCCATCGACGAAGTCCGCGTTTCGAATATTGCGCGCTCGGCCGACTGGATCGCAACCGAGTACAACAATCAGAACGGTTCTTCCACCTTCTACACCGTCGGCACAGTCGCCAACTCGGGAGCAGCGCCGCCTGCGCCGAGCGGGCTTACCGCCACCGCAGGCAACGCTCAGGTGACGCTGTGGTGGAGCGCTTCGAGCGGAGCGACCAGCTACAACGTTGCGCGCTCGATCACCAATGGCGGATCTTACAGTTCAATTGCCACTGGTGTCACAGTTACAAACTACAGCGACACGGGACTCACCAATGGCACGACCTATTATTACCTGGTCCAGGCCGTGAACGCGGCAGGCACCAGCGGGAATTCAAATCAGGCTTCGGCGAAGCCATCAGCGGGCTTCCCCAATAAATATGGCTACCGGCGCGCGATCACCATCGACCACACGAAGGTTCCCAACACCGATCAGTTGAATTTCCCAGTGCTGATTGCGGGAACGTATTCGTATCTGGCGAACACCGCTAATGGCGGCTGTGTGACCAATAGCAACGGCTACGACATCACCTTCACGTCGGATGCCGCCGGCAGCAGTCCGCTACCCTATGAGCGGGAGATGTACATCGCTTCGAGTGGCGCGGTCGATTTCTGGGTTCAGGTGCCGGATCTATCGCACACCAGCGATACGGTCATCTACATGTTTTATGGCAATTCGTCGGTCACCACGGATCAGTCCAACGCAACGGGTACGTGGGACAGCAACTACGTGGGCGTCTGGCATTTTCCCAACGGAACCACTCTCAGCGCTGCCGATTCCACGGCCAACGCAAACAATGGAACGATCAATTCGGCCAGCGCCGCCGCCAGCGGTGAAATCGACGGCGCAGCCTCGTTCAGCAGCAGTTCATTGTCTAACATAACTCTTGCAAATACTCCGTCTCTGAACGTCACCGGTAATATGACCATCGAAGCCTGGATAAAAACCAGCGCCAGTGGCGATAGCAGAATCCTGAGCCACAGCAATTCCGGCTCTCCCTATAACGGATATGAATTCGGAATAGGCGTTCACTCCGCTGGAGTCCCGGATTTTTGGAATGGCTCGGCTTGGGAAATGGCCAACACGCCTGTAAATGACAACACCTGGCATTCCCTTGCCCTCAGCGTGGCAGGCTCGACCGACACATTCTTCAGAGATGGCGTGGTGGATGCCACGACCGGAGGCGGGCCAGCCGTGAGTTTCAGTGGAAGCGGCGCTTTCGGTAACTTCCTTATCGGGGCCATAGATGAGGTCCGTGTGTCGAACACTGTCCGCTCGGCCGATTGGATCGCGACCGAGTACAACAACCAGAACAGCTCTTCCATCTTCTACTCCGTGGGGGCAGCCGCTACTTCAGGTCCGTAGAGCGCGTTGAAGAAAGTGGACGGAAACGCGCGGTAAAGTGACGCAGGAAAGGCGCCTCGTAGGCGATTTCAAAACCGCGTATGTGTGCGCGGCGACGCCATACTTCAAGGATCACCTCGGCGACATAATCAATGTGGCTTTGGGTGTAAACGCGGCGTGGGATTGGCAGCCGCACCAAGTCTATCGTCGCGTGCTCGCCGAACATGGGTGTTCCAATCTCCACCGAGCGGATTCTCTTGTTGCGCAAGGGAATCGTCATTGGTAGCGAGAAATCCTCCGGTATTCCCGGTTCAGGACGCTGGACAATCTCCCGTGAAATCCGTTGCAGAGGGTTGCCCAACGAGGGTTTGAAAACGAGCAAACCGTTGGCGTAAGATGCTTCGAAGGCGTCAACCTAAACGGTCTAGTAACCACCAATGGTGAAGCGACATAGATACCTCGCGGCCTCAGTTGGCACCGCGATTTTGCTGGCGGCGTGTTTGGCCACTGCGCAGAAGGGCGACTCTTTCAAGGCGCGCCTCTCCACTGTCCCAGTGGACGCGACGATGCTGCCCACTGTCGCTGGCGCGGGTTCGTTAAAGGCCGTTTTGGCAGGTAACAAGCTTACGATCTCCGGATCATTCGAGGGATTGCGCTCGCCTGCAATTCGCGCGAGCATTCACGTCGGCCCGCAAAAAGGCATTCGCGGGCCAGCCGTCCACGACCTCACCGTCACCAAGGCAACGACTGGCAGCATCACTGGTTCCCTCGATTTGACGCCTTCGGAGGTCGACGATCTCAGGAACGGCCGTTTCTACGTGCAAATTGATTCCGAGCGAGCCCCGGACGGAAACCTCTGGGGATGGCTGTTGCGTTGAAGAGGAGCTGACATGACCACAAAAAGAACGCGCCTGTTTTTAGCTGCGATGTTGGCTGTTGGGATTGGCGCGACTGGCGCGAGCGCACAGCAGGCGGCGACATCGGACTCCTTTACTGGCGAGCAGGCCGCCGCCGGCCGGGCCAACTACATGTCCATGTGCGCGCCTTGCCACATGCCGGATCTCAAGGGCAGCAACGAGGCCCTCCCATTGGCTGGACTCGGATTCGTGAGCGTCTGGCGTAGCCGCACGACTCGCGACTTGTTCGAGCGCATTTCGACAAGCATGCCCCCGGGCAAGGCGGGCTTGATCCCGGAGCAGGACGTGCTTGCCATAGTGGCGTTCATTCTTCAGTCCAATGGGGCGCATCCCGGCGCCAAACCACTCACGGCAACGGCTGCGATACCCATCGGTGAGCTCGCCGGCGGCGCAGCTCCTGCGGCTAGGGCACAGGAGGAAACGCCGGCGCAAACGACTGCGCCGGCAGCTCGTGCTGCCAGACCGGCAGGTCCCCCGGCGGGTCTTACGGTTGGTGGGCAAGTTAAGGACTACGTTCCTGTCACGGACGAAATGCTTCATCATCCCGATCCTGGCGACTGGCTGATGATCCGCGGTAACTATCAGGCATGGAACCACTCAACACTGACGCAGGTTACCCGCGAGAACGTGCATGACTTGCGCCTTGCCTGGGTGTGGTCGATGAACGATGGAAGTGCGGCCAATGAGCCCTCGGCTTTGGTACACAATGGAATTATCTACCTTCCGAATGTAGACAACATCGTTCAGGCGCTTGATGCGCGCACCGGCGAGTTGATCTGGGAAAATCGCGTCAGGCCCGGGGGATCGCAGGGTGGCGGCACCGGCGCCATGCGGAATCTTGCTATCTATCAAGACAAGATCTTTGTCGCAACCACCGACGCCCACCTGTTTGCACTCAATGCGCGGACCGGCGAGAGAGTATGGGATGTCGTTATCGCCGACACGGCAAAGGGCTATGGCAATAGCAGCGGTCCGGTCGTCATCAACGGCAAGGTTGTGCAGGGGCTAGGTGGCTGCGACCGCTACAAGGCCAAAGACAGCGACCAGGGCTGCTTCATCACTGCCTTTGACCCTTCGAACGGAAAAGTGCTCTGGCGATTCAACACCGAGGCGCGATCCGGCGAGCCGGGCGGAGATAGTTGGGGTGACGTTCCCAATATGCTGCGAGCGGGCGGCGAGACCTGGATCACGGGAAGCTACGATCCGGAGCTGAACCTGACGTATTGGGGCGTCGCGCAGGCGAAGCCCTGGGTGCAGGCTAGCCGGGGCACAGGCGCGGCGGCGGCACTGTACTCCAGTGCGACGCTGGCTTTGCGACCAGACGACGGTACGCTCGCCTGGTATTTCCAACACGTTCGAGGCGAGTCGCTCGATCTCGACGAAGTTTATGAGCGCGTCTTGGTTGATGTTGGCGATCGAAAAGTCGCCTTCACGATCGGCAAGGCTGGCATCTTGTGGAAGCTTGATCGGAAGACCGGCGAGTTCATGGACGCAAAGGAAACCGTCTTTCAGAACGTCTTCACTTGGCTTGATCGGAAAAAGGGGCTGCTTGCCTATCGGCCAGACATCATCGCATCGAAAACTGGGGAGTGGATTCCGTCGTGCCCTAGCACCGAGGGTGGCCACAACTGGCAGGCCATGAGCTATGACCCGGGAACCAAGGTGCTGATTATTCCGCTAAGCCAGAGCTGCATGGAGATGTCGGGGCGCAAAGTCGAATTCGTCGACGGCTCCGGCGGCACCTCGGGCGACCGGCGCTTTTATGAGATGCCGGGTTCGGACGGCAATGTTGGCAAACTCGCCGCGTTCGACATCAAAACCATGAAAGAGGTTTGGACGCATGATCAGCGGCCCGCGTTCTTGACCTCGGCCCTTTCGACCAGCGGCGGTCTGGTGTTTGCCGGCGATTTGGATCGGAACTTCCGTGCCTTTGACCTGAACACAGGGGAGGCTCTCTGGCAGGTTCGACTCGGCACGTCGGTGCAAGGCTTTCCTGTGTCGTTCAGCGTTGGTGGCAAACAATACATCGCTGTCACGACTGGCCTTGGCGGTGGCAGTCCGCGGAACGTTCCGCGGATGATAGAGCCCGACGTGCACCATCCTCAGACAGGCAACGCGCTTTATGTTTTCGCGTTGCCGGAAAAGAATACAAGCAAAGGGTCTGCTATCTCGCGCAATCTCGCGGCGCAACCAGCCGGCCACTAATCTCTGACCTGAGGGCTGCTAAGAGGCAAAAACTCGGCTTGCGGGCTCACTGATTCGACCTGCTGTCACGGGCCTTTTCGAAGTTTGGCCCAAGTCGCGCGTTGGGCGTCCCACTCCCTAACGAGAGGTAGTTTCTATTCGCGCCGATTCGCGCGCACGGTCCAGAATGTAGGCGTGAATAAGCCGAACCTGTGCCGCCGTAATGTCCTCTGAGAACGACGGCATTCCAACCTCTCGCAGTGCGCCGCCTCGTACGATCTCCTCGAAATTCTCGTGCGTTCCAATAGCGGCATAGCGCAAATCCGGCAACGACCCGCCGCTCACCACCTCTGCGCCATGGCAACGGGCGCAGAAAGTGGCGAATAGTACGCGGCCCTTCTCAATCTCAGGCCGGGATGCCGCGAGCTGGAACGTCGGCATCGGAACCGGTTGCAGCACTCGCTGGTAAGGCGGTAGCGTGGCCGTGCCGCCAAGCGAGAATGACAAAAGTTTTCCTGGCGCGACCTTTCCTTTGCCAGTGGCTCGACTGCCCAGCACCTCAGGTCCGCCCCATCCGGCGAGTACTGCGAGGTACTGCGTCCCGTCCACCTGGTAGGTCATGGGCGGCGCCATGATTCCGATTCCCGTGTCGAATTCCCACAGCAGCTTGCCATCGGTTGCCCGATAAGCCTGCAGCTTTCCGTCGGCTCGTCCTTGAAAAACCAGGTTGCCTGCGGTCGAGAGCGTTCCTCCGCTGCCTGGATCGGGGAGATCGACATGCCACGCTTCGCGTTGCGCCGCTGGATCCCACGCCACAAGCTTTCCGCTTGGTTTAAACGCAAGCCATTGCTTTCGCACCGGCCCCACATAGCCTCGATCAAGTCCCGTGGTCTGGTCATGCGGGTTGATTTTCCAGCCGGCTGTCACGGCCTGCAGCGACGTAGCGTCGAGAACCCCCATATACACGAGCCCGGTAGCGGGATTGAAAGATAAGGGATGCCAGTTGTGTGCGCCTGCGCTCGAGGGCTTTACGATTGTAGCGTCC
>Ga0207118_1098_pt1 | contig 17270 bp, 17 predicted proteins | sample Alteio_BWMinHeat_42_FD_153507 | JGI IMG/M metagenome (GOLD analysis project Ga0207118, IMG submission 153507) | Enriched cells from forest soil in Barre Woods Harvard Forest LTER site, Petersham, Massachusetts, United States -... | ecosystem: Environmental > Terrestrial > Soil > Temperate forest >...
TCCTGCAGGTGATCCTCTGAAAGATATAAAAGAAATTAGAAACGCAGCGAAAAATACTATTGATATTATGAAGTTGATGGAGGAAGATGCGCAACGAAAAGCACGAAGAGCGCTGCCATCGATTCCTGAAGAGACAAAAGAAGAATTACGAGCAGCGCGAGAGGTCCAACTTGCAAAATCGGTGTCGACGAAAAAGTCAGTGGTTGCGAAGCGGGTTGGGGTGCCGGGAATAAGACGAGGGGCGACTGCAGAAGAGAGAAAGCGGGAGCAAGCGCGTGTTAAACAAGAAAAACTAAAACAAGAAAAAAAACGAGAGCAAGAAAGATTAAAGCAGGTACGAGCTAGAAAAGAGCGTGCAGAGCGCATGAGAAAACAGCAGGAAGCGTTAGCAGAGCGAAAGAGATTAGCAGAAGTGAAAAAACGGGAAGAAGCACGAAAAGCAAGAGAAGCGCGGGTTAAAAAAGAAAAAGAGGCAGCGGCGCGAAAGGCAAAAAAAGCAGCAGTTCTCGTAGCAAAGCCGAAAGTATCAGCAGTGAGAAGAGCACAAGTAGCGCAGGCAAGAGAAGAGATAGAAGCGCTATTAGCGGAGGCAGGTCTTAATTATCCAAGAGAACTAGTAAATAGATTTGTGCAGTTTCAAAAAAGAATGCATCGGTCTCGTCTAGCAAGCAGTGTTATGGCACAATTTATTGATCAGGAGTTGATGCGTGATAAGAATGGTAAAAGAATAAACAAGACTTTAACGTATAAGCAGGTGAGTCTAACGGTATTGTATGTTATTGTTGCTTTTGTACATAAGAAGTATGATTCGCAAGCGAAAGAAGCGCTCAATTATTTGTGTAACAGTAAGCAGGGAACTGGATTTGAGGGGCATCCTACTTTGAAAGTATATTGTATAGCTTTGCGAGAGTATATTGCTGCAAATACGCGTGCGCGCAAAAAATAGTTTCTGGGTTGTAATAAGTTGTAATGGGCTTGGTTTTTATTGACGAACCAAGCTCGTTTGTTATGGTAAAGCGCATGAAGTTTACTCATAACTTAATTATTGCGAGTTTGGTTTTTTTGGTTTCTGTTGCGCTATGCGCAGAGCAAAAGCCGTTGGTGATTGTGATTCCGTCATATAATAATAGCGATTGGTATCGAAAAAATTTAGATTCTGTATTTGCGCAAGAATATGATAATTATCGCATAATTTATATTGATGATTGTTCGATTGATGGTACGTATGAGTTGGTGCGTGACTATATTGTAGAACATGGGCAAGAAGAGCGGGTGACGCTGATCAAAAATGATACGCGTAAAGGGGCGCTTGCAAATCATTATCGCGCTGCGCATTTGTGTGAAAATTATGAAATTATTGTCAATCTTGATGGAGATGATTGGTTTGCGCATGAGCATGTTTTGACACGTATTAATTGTGCCTATCAAAATCCGGATGTATGGCTTACGTATGGTCAATATGAGACGGACCCAGTAGATAAACCGGGGGTGTGCAGAGCAATGCCCGCAATGGTTGTTCGCAATAATGCCTATCGTGAATATGAATGGATTACGTCAGCGGTGCGTACGTTTTATGCCGGTTTATTTAAACAGATACGTTTGGATGAGTTGTTGTATGAGGGGCAGTTTTACAAAACAACTGGGGATATGGCATTCATGTTTCCGATGTTGGAGATGAGCGCGGGCAAGATCGAATTTATTCCCGATATTTTGTATATCTATAACTGTAATACGCCGGAAAATGATTTTAAGAAACGGGTGTTAGCGCAATTGCATCTGAATAATGTGATTCGTGCGCAAAAAAAACGGGAGTCACTAACAAGTACGCCATATGCGATGCAAAAAAGCGCGTTAAAAAAATCGCAAAAAGTGCTTGTTCTTGTTGTTTCAGAAAATAATCCAGTAGGATTGCAACGATTGTTGGATAGTATACAAGAATTTCTTATTGGGGATTATCAGGTTTCAGTGATATATAACAGGCATGATGAGCAGATAAAGCCTGAGATAATGCGAGTTTTATCTGATTTGCCTGCTGATTATGTTTTATGTTCTGACGATAGAAGATATCTGGTGCATCAGGTGAATTTGGCTAATTGTGTGCAGACTCTAGAAAAAACAGGAGCTCATGGTGTATTTTTAGGTCTGGGCAGAGATAGTATGAGTAATTCAGTGCTCATTGATGAGCAGCAGGTGCCAGTGCTGATCGATATGGGAAATAGCTTGTGTGCATGGCAGTTTTGCATGGGTGAGTATGCCTGGCGCAAGCCCTACAGTTTTTGTATGAATTTGTATCGCGTAGCTGATGTTATGAAATCTCTTGAGCGTTTAAATTTTCATACTATTGCAGAATTAAATGCGAGCTGGTCTGATGGTATATTTGACTTGAAACGTGTTGGTATTTGTTATGAAAATGTTGCAGCACGAGAATAGGTTAGGTAATGAGGGGGAGTTATGATCTATCGATTGTTGATTGGTTTATTGTTGGTTATGAGTGAGATGTGTCCATTTCAGTTGGGGATAGAAAATATTTCTCCGGCGCTGGCAACATGGCTGCGCTCGCATCGTGTTGGTCTTATTACGAATCAGACGGGATTGGACCAGGCGGGTAAAAAAACGGTCGATATTTTAAAAGAGCAGGGTATTTTTGTACAAGCGCTTTTTGCCCCCGAGCATGGGATTAATGGTCTGTTGCCGGCAGCAGAGCATGTGCCCGACTCATTTGATCAAGCACAGCAGATTCCGGTAATTAGTTTGTATGAAAATGAGACGGGTAAAAAAATAGCGGAATCGGTTTTTAAAGATATTGATACTATTGTTTTTGATATTCAAGATTCTGGCATGCGGCATTACACCTATATATCGACGTTATATGAAGTGTTAAAAGCTGCAGGACAGTATAATAAACATTTGGTTGTTTTTGATCGCCCAAATCCATTGGGGGGGGTTATGGAAGGCCCATTGGTTGACCAAGAATTATTATCGTTCATATCTATTGCGCCGATTCCGGTGCGGCATGGGATGACTATAGGTGAGCTTGCGTATTATTTTAATAAAAATATAGTGCCTGTTCCTGCTCAATTACAGGTTGTGAAAATGAAAAATTATCTGCGAGGTAATGGCTTAACGGGAGAGTTGCAAGCAGCGTTGTCACCCAATATTGCGAGTAAAGCTTCCTGTTATGGCTACAGTTTTTTGGGATTGTTGGGTGAAGTTGCGCCATTTCACGTGGGTGTTGGGACCGATAAAGCATTTCAATATATTATGTTGCCCAAAAAGTTGGCATTTCCGGTGAATAAATGGAACGCATTCTCTGCGTTGCTCGATAAAATTAATCTGCCGCATACGCCCCATTACTATTTTAATAGTGTCAAAAAAGAGTGGTATGAAGGAGTGCAGTTAAAAATTGAAGATATTAATCGGGTACAATCGTTTACAGCGTTTTTGCAGGTGTTACACTTTTTTAAAAATGCGGGCATAGAGTTTAATTTTGCCAAGTTTTTCGATAAAGCGGTTGGCACGCGATCGGTGCATGATTTTATTACCGGGTTAGTATCAAAAGAGCAGTTTGTCAGCAAGATTAATAGTGAGTTAAAAACTTTTTTTAAGAATGCAAAAAGCTCTTTTTTGTATCAACCGTGGCCCCAAGTAAAAATGTTGTGACTTTTCCAGGGCTAACGCATCAAAAATCCTGCAGTGAACGTGTTTTGTGCATTAGCAGTAACACTTATTAAACTATTCGTCTTGCCTACCCCCGTTCGTTCTGAGATTATCGAAGAATGGGCAGAGCACAGAACTCTCGCTTTTCCTCCTGTTTATTATCTTAACCCTTCACACATGTCAGCCCACCAGCAAGGCTTTGATGGGCATTCTGGGCAAATAATCTAGTGACACTGCAATTATAATAAATATTTGGTATTAAACTAATGGTTGCTGGAGAAAGGTTTGATTTTGATCGTGTTGTTTTCATCTTGATCTTCTGTTTAATTGCGTTTTTTTGCTTGGAGGGAAATTTTGAGATTATATCCCAGTGCATTGGCGACCTTGGATAATTTAGCGATAGAAGTTGAAGAATAACCACCATGTTCGAGGCGGGCTATAGATGGTTGTTGTACGTTGAGACGTTTTGCAAGATCTACTTGCGAAAGATGTTCTTTTTTTCTTGCTTTAATAAATTTTGCTATGATCTCAAATTCGGGACGTAGCGCTTCATATTCGGCTTTAAAAGCTTCATCTTTAAGTGCTTCTTCTTTAAATTTTTTAAAAGTTGGTCTTTTACTCATTTTATTATTTCCATCATACATTTTCGTGCTATATCTAGTTCTTTTTGAGGTGTTTTTTGTGTTTTCTTATTTGCGATTCCTAAATTTTGTTAAAATAATTGCTACAATTGTTCCCACAATAAAAGCAAGCCCACAAATCATTCCTGGGCCAGCGATCGTGGATAGATGCCAAAAAAACGCCCCCGATACTATCGCCATAATTATTGTATCGATGATTACTATTGTGATTGCAGCACTTTTTAAATTTTTAGATTTGCGAATTAAGATGGTGCCGAAAAACATGCCAACGCCACTAAATATTAATAAAGCCAGTATAACATACTTGAAGAAAGGACTAAACGGAGAACCCGCGCCGAAGTAGCTGAAACTTGCTTTGAGAGAAGTTTCTTGAGCAAATGCAATAACTAAAATTATCGGTATTACACTAATGGTTGCTGGAGAAAGGTTTGATTTTGATCGTTTTATTGTCATCTTGATCTCCTGTTTTTTTTACACAAACAATCTTTTTATCATATTCATGCAATAATTAAATATTCGCATGATACTGTTCCAGAGCCATTGTAAAATATTAGTAGCGTCATGATCGTGAGGTGTGTTTTGCGATGATGCAAATTCTTTGGTAATTGTGTGCACAGGTGCTTGTTTGCACGTTACATTAAAATTTGTGCAAATTGATTCGCGCAGATTGTTTTTAAACGAATGTACGTCTTTTATGCCAACTGATTGGTCTTTTTGTATTCCATCTTGAAGATAAATCAACGTTGGCACACCGATAATTTTATATTTTTTAGCTAACTCTTTATTATGATCAATATCAACATGGGCAAATATAATATGTTGAAATTCCGGTTCGTCTGAAATTTGTGCAAAGGGCGCATCAATATGGTGACAGGCGCTGCACCAATCGGCGGCAAATTTTATGACGACTGGTTGTGTGGTGGTTGGTAATGGATTGGTGGTTGTTATCTCGACTATTTTTGCGTGTGCATGAGTAACGAGTAGCAGTGTTGCGGCGCAAATAGTTACATGCGTAATGGATCGTGCGTACATATTTTTCTCCTATCATAATATAGTTTTGATATGCTTTATAAAAACTAGGGTATCATAAAGCATCTTGCTGTTGTCAATCGATTGCGAATCTGTTGAAAAATTTCTGTTAGGTTTTAAGCAAGAATTGCGAGTGATTAATATTTGCACATTCCTATTAATTACGGTGACAAAAAAGAGAGGAAATGAGCATGGGGTTGTGTTTAGAGACAAGTGGGGCGCATGCTTTAATTCTTTCAAGAAGAATTAAGGTTGGGTATTGTTTCTAAAAAAATTGAAGAATATTTTTTCATAAAATAAAGTGAAAAAACTATTTGATCAAGGGCGATTAAATCGCTACATTAAATGAATACCCCAAAGTTATTTTTTTCTGTTTGTCCGATTTATTTATTTTTTAAAAAATTAAAAATGATTTTATTTTAATAGGAAGGGTGAAGGCTATGGAAACTGTTGAAGAGTTGAACGAGGCGCAAATCATGAATGTAAACATGCCACAAAAGGATGTGGGTTCTCGTGCTGGTTTTATACGAATAAATTCGGTGACCAAGCGAGATGGAGCGATCGAAGCGCTTAATACCGAGCTATGGCATCACGAGATCGAATGGGCTGCGGTAGGCTGTGATAGATCAAGTATATCTTCATCCGATATTGTTCAAGAGACCATGAAAAATATTTTCAATGGTATCACGACCGGGGAAGTAGAAGATGCGCTTGTATTGGCTGCGGTTTGTTTGATTGAAAAAGATCCGGGATACAGTTTTATTGCGGCACGCTTACTGTTAAAAAAATTATTCAAAGTAACTACTGGCGAATCGATCATACAAAAAGAGAGTGCAGCGGTATATCGTAAAACATTTGTTGTTAATCTTAAAAAAGCGGTACTGCATGGGCATCTTTCAGATCAAATGAGATTGTTTGATTTAGAGTACTTGGCAGACAATCTATGTCCTGAGCGTGATACTCTGTTGGACTACATGGGTCTCAAAACGTTATATGAACGGTATTTTATCAAGCATGATGAGCAAAGACTTGAGCTGCCACAATCGTTTTGGATGCGTGTTGCAATGGGTCTTGCGCTCAATGAAACAGATAGAAATGAAAAAGCGATCGAATTTTATCATACTATATCGCAACTATTATATGTGCCCGGTACGCCAACATTGTTGCATGCTGGATTAATTCGTGCACAATTAAGTTCCTGCTATTTGAATACAGTATCGGATGATTTAGCGCATATTTTTAAATGTTATAGTGATAATGCGCAACTATCAAAATGGTCTGGCGGTATTGGCACCGATTGGACCAATGTTCGCGCGACTGGGTCAAATATTAAAAGTATTAAGGTTGAAAGTCAGGGGCTTATTCCCTTTTTAAAAATTGCGAGCGATGTTACCGCAGCGATTAATAGAAGTGGTAAGCGGCGCGCTGCTGCATGTGTCTATTTAGAGACGTGGCATTTGGACATCGAAGATTTTCTTGATTTGCGCAAAAACACGGGCGATGAACGCAGACGCAGCCATGATATCAATACTGCAAACTGGATCCCCGATCTATTTATGAAGCGGGTAGCCGCTGATGGCAATTGGACACTCTTTTCACCAGAAGAAACACCAGAACTGCATCATATATATGGACAAGCTTTTGAGCAAAAATATGAAGAATATGAGCAGAAAGCACAAGCAGATCAGTTGAAAAAATATAAAGTTGTTTCTGCCGCAAAATTATGGCGCAAAATGTTAAGTCGTTTGTTTGAAACAGGGCATCCGTGGATAACCTTTAAAGATCCTTGTAATGTTCGTTCTCCGCAGGATCATGCGGGAGTAATTCATAACTCTAATCTGTGTACTGAGATTACGCTCAACACCAGTGAAGATGAAACGGCGGTCTGTAATTTAGGCTCGGTGAATTTAGCGCGTCATATTGTTGCAGGCACGCTGAATAGCGAGCTGCTCGGTACAACGATTAAGACAGCAATGCGCATGCTTGATAATGTTATTGAGCTCAATTTTTATCCAACGATTGAAGCAAAAAATTCTAACTTGCGACATCGACCGGTTGGGTTAGGGGTGATGGGTTTTCAGGATGCGCTTTATCAGTTAGATATTCCATTTGATGATCAAAAAGCACTTGCATTTGCTGATACATCGATGGAGCATATCGCTTATTTTGCGATTCTCGCATCTTCTGAACTTGCGCAAGAGCGTGGTACATATGGGTCATATCAGGGTTCTAAGTGGGACCGTGGCTTATTTCCACAGGATACTATTGATTTGTTGGAGCAGGAGCGGGGGATGCCTATTGATGTGTCCCGTACCAGCACACTTGACTGGGCTCCAGTGCGTGAGCAGGTAAAAAAATATGGGATGCGCAACTCAAATTGTATGGCGATAGCGCCGACTGCAACGATCTCTAATATTGCTGATACTTATCCATGTATAGAGCCGATTTATAAAAATATATATGTGAAAGCAAATATGACCGGTGAGTTTACCATCGTGAATAAATATTTGATCGAAGATTTAAAAAAATTAAATCTATGGAATCAAGACATGCTTGATCGTTTGAAATATTTCGATGGTAATATTTCGATGATCGAAGATATTCCGCATCATTTGCGCAATAAATATAAAGAGGCATTTGAGATAGATCCGGAATGGTTACTCAAGTTGACTGCAGCGCGTTCTAAATGGATCGACCAAAGTCAGTCACATAATGTGTTCATGCAGGGGGTGTCAGGTCAAAAATTAAGCGCTATTTATATGTCAGCATGGAAAATGGGATTAAAAACCACCTATTATCTGCGCACTCTTGGTGCAAGTCAGATTGAAAAATCGACGCTTGATGCGAAGAAATTCGGCTATACGCAAAAACGTGAGTATACATCACAAACAGCATCTGATAGCGCAGAGCAAATTGCAGCACAAGCATGTTCGATTATGAATGAACAAGAATGTGAATCATGTCAATAATTTTTAGGAACAATATGGCACAAATCAGTAGTAAAACGGGTAATAAAAAAGGTATTATTAATAATTCAATCGTTGATCCTAATAAAATTTTGCCGATGACCTATCTGTGGGCGCGGCAGCATTACAAAGATGGGGTTGCCAACAATTGGACACCGGAAGAGATTTCGATGCAGCGTGATGTTGAGCAATGGAAATCATCGACTGTGTTGAGTGCAACTGAACGACGAATGATCTTATGGAATTTAGGATTTTTCTCGACTGCTGAATCGTTAACTGCTAATAATTTGGTGCTTGCTGTGTATCAGCATGTAACCAATCCTGAGTGTCGCCAATATATTTTGCGTCAAGCATACGAAGAAGCAGTGCATACTGACACGTTTATCTATTGCTGTGATTCGCTCGGATTAGATCCGCAAGATATTTATACGATGTATGAATCGATCGAATCGATTAAAGCAAAAGATGATTTTGTCGTTAATTTAACAAAATCATTATTTGATCCTAATTTTAAAACTGACAGTCCTGAAAATATTCAGCGCTTTTTGCATGATCTTATTGGGTATTACGTGATCATGGAAGGTATCTTCTTTTACGCCGGCTTTGCGATGATGCTCGCGCTTAAGCGACAAGACAAAATGGTCGGTATAGGCGAACAGTTTGAATATATCATGCGTGACGAGAGTTTGCATTTGGCATTTGGTTGTGATTTAATCAATACGATTAAAGCAGAAAATCCAGCAGTGTGGACAGCGCAATTTCAAGAAGAGCTTGTTGAGTTGATCAAGCAAGCAGTAATTTTAGAAAAAGCATATGCAATTGATGCTTGTCCGCAGGGATTGCTTGGTATCAACGCTGAACAATTTTGTCATTATGTTGAGCACATCGCAGATAGACGTCTTGAGCGAATCGATTTGCCGAAAGTCTATGGCAGACAAAATCCATTTCCGTGGATGTCCCAGGCGACTGACTTGAGTAAAGAGAAAAATTTCTTTGAAACGCGGGTGACTGAGTATCAAACTGCGGGATCTCTCGATTGGGAATAGAGATTTATAAGAAGTGTATAGATCTTATTTATATTTATACACTTCTTTGATATCGTGTCGGGCTTGGCGATCGATATCACGCTCTTTGATAGCCTGTTTTTTCCCTGCAGCTTTTTTAGGCTTGCAGACACCAAGTTCAACTTTGGCAATATTGCGTTTATTAAAATAGAGTTGCAAGGGGACGATCGTGATACCCTTTTTGGAGATATCGCCAATCATTTTATTCAGCTCACGGCGTTTCAGTAATAATTTACGTGTTCTGACTGTTTCATCTTTATCTTTGCTATACGCTTGTGCGTACAGTGAGATGTTGCAGTTGATGAGAAACAGTTCACCTGTTTTTACGGTGGCAAATGCGCCAACAAGAGAAACTTGCCCAGCGCGTAACGATTTGACTTCGTCACCGGTTAGAACAAGACCAGCTTCGATCTTATCTAAAACTTCATAATCAAAAAATGCTTTTTTATTTCGTGCAATCAGTTTCATGGAGGACCTTAATAAAGAGATGTCGCATTATTGGATATAGGATAACAGCAACGATAATCCCCAGCAAATTACCGCCGATTAAAAATGAGCGGACTGAAATGCCGGAGATGCCGATATATTTGACAAGCCATTCATGAGTTACAAAAATATCGGTGCCGGGTAAATAGCTGCAAAACCAAACACCGAAAAAATAGCCGATACTATAGATGGGCACCATAGTCCAGGGGTTGTTGATCAGCAGAGAGCCGGCAAAAGTGGTCATCAGATTAAGTCGTAATACGTGGGCCAGGAGTAATGTCATCACGGTATGGAACCCGATAAAAGGGGAAAAGGCGATATACGATCCGACGGCAAAAGAAAATGCTAGTTTGTGGTGCGAACGCTCTTTTTTGATGAGTGGTTTTAATTTTTTTACTATCCATTTGGTTACTTGGGGCATGATTGTCTCTTTACAGGTACACTATTTGTCACTATTCTAAATATCGACATAAATAAACTTTTTTAACCATCTTACTTAAGATAAACTATGAAGATCAACATGAATATAAAAATGTTAAAAAAAAGTACACTTTTTCTACTGTTTATCACCATTTCCCCTCTTTTTTCTCTGCAGGTGTCTAATCCGACCATGTTTACCATCCCGGTTCAATTTCCCGCTGTTTTAAAAACAATGCCAACGCTTTGCATGTACTATTGCGGCAATCGGATCAAGCCTGATGATTATAATGCAAAGAATAAAATCTTATTTAGCATTTTAGAAAATCGCTTATGTACCCGTTTTTGGCTGGTGATTACTGATACGGTGCCACAATGGGAAATTATTACAGAAAATACGATTGATCATCTTAAAATAGATCCTTCACATAATTATAAATTTTATTCTCTTTCTCTGGTTATGCAAGAGGGTGCATATGCATGGAATATTCAAGAAGTAGCGATTCCCGCTACCGGCAAACTACCTGATAATACGTTGATTTTAGCATATAATCCCGATTTTGTTGATCGCCTTGAGGGGGGTAATGCAATTGAGTTGCCCACCATTATCATAAAACAGGATATTGTTGATATCGCTGGGTCGCAGGAGCTGTTGCATGAGCAATCGATAGAGTTGCTTTTATCATCACTTGATTATAATGCGTTGCATGCCAACATCGAACAGGATATTAGACATGACAAACATACTAAAATAGTACGCACGATAGTTACGTAATCAACATGAATAAGATTATACTGGGCATAGAAACATCATGCGATGAAACAGCAGCAGCTGTCTACACGAGCAGTGATGGGATGCGCTCTAATCATCTCTTTTCACAAATTGCTCTACATACCCCGTTTGGGGGTGTCGTGCCTGAGGTCGCTTCGCGCTCACATTTGGAAAAAATAAATATTATTGTTCAGCAAGCACTTGATACAGCACATTGTACGCTTGATGATATAGATTGTATCGCAGTGACTAACAAGCCAGGTTTAGCCGGATCGTTATTGGTCGGTGTCTGTTTTGCCAAAGCGCTTGCCTGGGCAAAAAATAAGAAATTGATTGGAATAAATCATTTGGAAGGGCATGCATTTTCTGCCCAGATTGAACATGATATATCGTTCCCTTATTTGTGTATCACTGCGTCTGGTGGGCATACTGCGTTATATCTGATACGTGACTTTGGCGTGTATGATTTACTTGGGCAAACATTGGATGATGCAGCTGGAGAGGCATTTGATAAAATAGCAAAGTTGATGGATTTGCCTTACCCGGGTGGCCCAGTGATAGAAAAATATGCAGCACAAGTTGGTTTTGAAGATTTCTTTGCATACCCACGCACTACGCATAAATCGCTCGATTTTAGTTTTTCTGGACTCAAAACAGCAGTGCTGTATGATCTGGTAAAACGAGGTGCGTATCAATTAGAGACAAAGCGTTTTACGCAACAAGCAAATCTGTTTTTACAAGAGCAAGTAGCAAGTTCTTTGTTAGTTTGCATCACCGACATTTTTGAACAAAAAATTAGACTTGCTGTTAAACAGCACCCGCAGATCAAAGCAGTTGCTTTTGTGGGCGGCGTTGCGTGTAACAAATATATTAAAAAACGATTGGGCAGCTTTTGCAACCAGATTAACATACCGTTTTTTGCCCCGTCACCGCAATATTGTACCGATAATGCTGGCATGATTGCCTTTGTCGGTAATTATAAGGCGCAGCAGGGGCACTATTCTGATCTTTCTCTTGATATTCTGATATAAACTCATATTGATCAACCCTCAGTTAAACTATTTTGTAATTTGTGTAAAAAGCAGCGCGGACCCATTTGTCTTCGGCTTGTATTGGTTCATGTTGCCTTCCTCGTGAGCCTTTACCTACCTCCGTTCGCCCAGAGTTTATCGATGGGTGGGCAGAACACAGAACTTTCACCTTCCTTTTTATTTGTTCTGGCGTTACTGAAGGTAGATTATCTGCAAGGGTGAGATGGATAATAGATGTTAGGGTGAATATCTCCTGTGCTGCCCATTCTTCGACAAACTCAGAACGAACGGGGGAGGGCAAGATTAGAATTAAGCATAATACAAGATGCATGTAATGCATGCAGCATGTTTGTTCATTCGCTAAAACTTATGATAGGCTCCGCGCAGGAGCAATATTCAGATCGTTCTCTTTTATTGTATTGGTCCCATATTCATTTGTTCTGCCGACGCCCGTTCGCCCCGAGTTAATCGACATGTCCGGCGTAGCCTTGGCGAAGACGGAGGGGTGGGCAGAACAAACGATTTTCACTTTAGCGTTTATTTTTTAGATAGATTTTTTTGATTTGAAAGTCGAATTATTTCTTGCCAATCACCTTTAATTAATGTTTCGTTTTTCTTTTTTGACCAACCTTTAATTTGACGTTCAGCTAAAAGAGCTTCATAGCGACTGGCAAATGATGCTGCATATACCAAGGACACTGGTAATCGAGTAGCAGTATAACATGGTATATTGCCTTTCATATGTTGTGAAATTCGGTGTTCAAGATTATCAGTGTGGCCGGTATAATAAGAGCTATCATTGCATTTGAGGATATATACGTAAAAATCTTGCATTTTTAGTCCATTGTTCTGCCCACCCATCGATTAACTCTGGGCGAACGGTCTAGTTATCGCAGGATTAGAGTTAAGATGTAATCCATGCCATTTGCCCTCTTTTACCTGCCAGTCCTACGTCTTTCGATCCCGTTCGCCCAGCCTGTCCGACGAAGCAGGAAGTCGTCCGGCGAAGCCTTGGCGAAGACGTAGGGGAGGGTGCGCGATTAGCGAAGGCTGGAGTTTGTCGAAAAGTGTTTATTTTTCGCCGCTGTCTTTATTTCCCGTGCCGGTGTCCGCTTTTTTGTTCATCATATCAAGAAAATCACGATTATTTTTTGTTTTCTTAATCTTTTCGATTAAAAATTCCATGCCTTCGATTGTATTCATCGATGACAAGAATTTCTGTAAAACCCATACTTTATTTAAATCTTCCGGATCATGTAACAGATCATCTCGTCTGGTTCCCGATTGCATCAAATCAAATGCAGGGTAGACGCGACGGTTTGAAAGTTTGCGGGTCATATGCATTTCCATATTACCGGTACCCTTAAACTCTTCGTAAATTACTTCGTCCATACGAGAGCCGGTGTCAACCAGCGCTGTTGCGATAATGGTGAGCGATCCCCCTTCTTGCGTATTACGGGCAGCACCAAAGAAGCGTTTTGGTCGTTGCAGTGCGTTGGCATCGATACCACCAGTCAATACTTTTCCTGATGCAGGGGCTACGGTATTATAGGCACGCGCTAATCGGGTGATTGCGTCAAGCAATATGATTACATCGCGGCCGGCTTCTACCAATCGTTTTGCTTTTTCAAGTACAAGCTCAGCAACCTGTACGTGTCGCTCGGCAGATTCGTCAAATGTCGAGCTGATAACTTCTGCAGAAGATCCGATAATTGCTTTTTTCATGTCAGTGACTTCTTCCGGACGCTCGTCGATGAGCAATACAATAAGATGATCTTCCGGATGATTGACGATTAAAGATTTAACAATCTCTTTGAGCAATACTGTTTTACCAACTTTTGGTGGTGCAACAATTAAACCACGCTGTCCGCGGCCAATCGGGGTAAAAACATCCATAATTCGGGTTGAAATCGCTTTTGGATCATGTTCAATCTCCAAATTAAATTTCTTATCTGGATGTAATGGAGTTAAGCGTTCGAAACTTAATCGGTCACCTGCTTTTGCCGGATCACCATAATTTACTGTATCAACTTTTAATAGAGCAAAATATTTTTCACCCTCTTTTGGCTTGCGCAGCACGCCCGTTATCATGTCGCCAGTTTTGAGATTAAATCGTCTAATTTGGGATGGAGATACATAGACATCATCTGGGCCAGAGACATAATCAAATTGAGACGATCGTAAAAAACCAAAGCCATCAGGTAATTTTTCGAGTACCCCTTCAACCTTCATCTCCATGTCAGGATTAGCTTCGACATATTTAATTTTTTTGATCAATTCAGGTTTGCTGAGCAATGTTGCACCGGGCATACCGAGTCGACGTGCATAGAGGTTAAGATCCTGCAAAGAAAGCTCGTCTATCGTAATTTGTTTGAGCTCATATTGCCGTAAAGCAGAAAATTTTTGATCTTGCGATCCGCCACCGGAAGCAGGAGAGCGTTGATTGCCCCCAGATCGTTGAGATCGATAATTGTTATTACTATTGTTATTGCTATTATTTTGATACGAGCGCTGTTGTTGTGGCTGCTCCCATCCTCTATTTCTCTGGCGATCGTCAGAATCTCTTCTTACGCTTGTTGTGTGTGTATCGTCCATATCGTCATCACGATAATCATAGGGCGAAATGCTATTTTTTGGCTCGATAACGTTACTATTTTGTATTGGCGCTTGAACTTGTTTGTGGGCTGGTGCTTGAGCTGCTGTTTGAACCGGTGCTTGCACTGGTGTTTGAGCAGTTTGTGTTGGCGTTTGAACTGTTTGTGTAGATGTTGGAGCTGGTGCTGGTTCAATAACCGGTGCCGGTTTAGGTTTTCTTGGCTCTGCTGAGCGCTCTCTTGCTACTTTTTTAGCAACCGGCTCTTTGATTGTTTCGTTTTTTTGTTCATTTTTTTGTTCATTGCGTTGCTCATTATTTGCCACTACACCTTCTTCGATATTTTTTTCATCGCGACTTTTCACGCGCCCCCCTAGGTAACTATTATGAGATTATTAGATTTCTTAATTAGATTGTTTTATTTTCGGCATATTAATCGTATTGTATGGTGTGAGCCGAATATAAATATGAATACATAGAGCACATTGTAAAATAATATACTACTAGTAACTAGCGTATCAGAACGCAATCAATTATTGCAACAATTTCGATTATTTTTTTTCGTACTATCTCAAAAAGCCGATCCCATACGGCCCGCGACCTGATACATGGTTTGCGAAGTCGTCAGAATTTTATCGAGCAGAATCATTCTTTTTATAAAGCAACATCATAACTGGACTTGCAATAAAAATAGATGAGTAGGTGCCAAATATAATACCGATCAAAAGAGTTATGGAGAAATCTCGTAACGCTTCTCCGCCTAACACGAGCATAGAAATTACTGAAAGTGCTGTCGCAACACTCGTCAGTAATGTTCTTCTAAATGTCTGATTTATACTTTGGTTAACGACTTCATAGAGCGAAAGATTTTTGCTTGTTTTCAATGTCTCTCGAATTCGTGAAAATATAACAATTGTATCGTTGATTGAATATCCTAACACTGCCAAAATAGCGCCAATTGCATTAATCGATATATCCCAATCGAATAGTAAGAAGAATCCGATCATGACCAAGGCATCATGAAAGAGGGCAACAACGGCACCAACTGCATAGGCAAAGGACCAGAAGGTAATGGCGATGTATAATAACAGAGCGATTAAGGCATACAGAACCGCGCGCATCGATTTTGATCGTAATTCAGCGCCAATTGCCGGTCCGACTGCTTCGCTTTGCATGATAACTGCATTGCTGTCAGGAAGCGCTTGATTGATTTTTTGCACCACTTGGTCAGCAAGACCCTTAGAGTCGCTTACAAATTCCTGTACCCGCACTAACATCTCTTTTTTACCAGCAAATTCACGAATAGTTGGGTTTTTCCAGCCACCTTGCTCTAAAATGTCACGTATTTGCGCACCGGTTACATCACGATCAAAGCGTAGTTGCATTTGCGTTCCACCGCTGAAATCAACGCTGTAGGTAAATGCCGAGCCACGAGTTTGTTCTTTATAGATATAGGTGCCAACTATGCTTGCAACGATAGAAAATGAAACAAATGCCGTAAACGCACGATATCTTAATACATCAATCATAACTCTCTCCTAAGACCTATATTTTGCATATTTCGCAAAGTTTTTTATTTCGCTTAAATTTTAGGCTTCAATTGCCCGAATAGAGACGTACTTGCGACCCTTGGTGCCGCGGTGGAACTTGACCGCACCTGCTGCAGTAGCAAATAGCGTATCATCGCTACCACGGCCCACTCCTAAACCAGGATGCACTTTGGTACCCCGTTGGCGTACGATAATCTCACCACCGGTTACCACCTGACCATCAAATAGTTTTACCCCTAACCGTTTACTATGACTTTCCCGACCATTACTGGTCGAACCACCGGTTTTACTCGTTGCCATCGTTGCTCCTTATGTTCAAATAAATTATGTTCAAATAAATTCAAAAATTTGATTGCTAATTGAGATCTGTATTTTTTGGATTGATGAGACTCGAATTGAATCCAATCTTTTCTTAGTATCTCTATCTGATTGAAAAAGTCAATGGAGAAAGAAAAGCTGAAAAATATCGAGGGTTTATAAACAAACCGGGGCCCATTCCTGAGCCCCGGTATTAATTTTTGCTAGTGTTTTATCGACGATAGGTTTGTAGTACTGCGCCTGTTGCGATATGCTTTGCTTGGAGCCGGGCTCGTTTTTCAGCTTGTACTTCAGCATCATCTTTGACGGGAATAAATGGTAAAGTTCCTAGATAAGTAAGAGCTTCGCCTATCAATATTTGGCCGGGATGGATGTTGAGCAGAGCAATGCCTGTTCCTATGGCAAAACCAACACCAAAAGCAGGTTTTTTGTTGAAATCGCCATAACGTTGTGAAGCCCAGCTAGCATATCTACTCGCTAATCCTCCCGCAACTGCTACTATAACTTCGTTAGGAATGGTTATGGCTGCATTCATTTCGCTGCCTGCAACTGCACACAGTAACCCTGCCATTAAAACTGATCGTAATTTGTTCATAAGAACTCCTGTAAAAAAATGGTGAATAAAATGTTACTTATTATAATTTCATGATTAAAGATTATTGAGGGATCGAGTTAAGCTTGATTGGATCATTAATAAATAATAAGAGCGCCATGCCTACAGCTGACATATAAGATATACCAACGTA
>Ga0207118_1102_pt1 | contig 16757 bp, 17 predicted proteins | sample Alteio_BWMinHeat_42_FD_153507 | JGI IMG/M metagenome (GOLD analysis project Ga0207118, IMG submission 153507) | Enriched cells from forest soil in Barre Woods Harvard Forest LTER site, Petersham, Massachusetts, United States -... | ecosystem: Environmental > Terrestrial > Soil > Temperate forest >...
GTGCTGGTAGCCAAGTCGATGATCACGGAACTCGGCCCCATTCTCACGGGATTCATGGTCACGGGGCGCGTCGGCGCTGCCATGTGTGCAGAGCTTGGCACCATGAAAGTAACCGAACAAATCGATGCTCTACGCTCTATGGCAATCAATCCAAATGCCTATCTTGTGGCTCCCCGATTCATTGCCGGCGTCTTCATGATCCCTCTTTTAACTCTATTTAGCATCGTGATGGGAATTTTAGGAGGCTATCTCATCGCCGTCTTTTACTTCCACCTCCCTCCCCTCACCTATTTTCAGCCGATGAGGCTCCACATTCACCCATTCGATCTGGCCACCGGCATGATCAAATCATTCTTTTTTGGAGTGATCATCGTCACCGTCTGCTGCTATAAAGGGATGCGCACTTCGGGCGGAGCCGCCGGAGTGGGTCGCTCTACCACGCAAAGTGTCGTCACCAGCTATGTTCTCATCCTTGTCACCGATTTTTTCTTGACGATGCTCCTCAATATGATCCATATGAAGCTCAAAGCACTATGATTAAAATACGCGACCTTTGGAAACGATACGGGAATAATGACGTCCTGAAAGGCCTTAGCCTGGACGTCAAACAAGGTGAGATCCTCGTTATTTTGGGCCGTTCCGGCGTTGGCAAAAGTGTCCTTTTACGCCAGATCATCGGCATTGAAAAGCCCGACTGCGGCACCATCGAAGTCAATGGCACGATCTTTTCCAACCTAAAGAAAAATGAACTCTATGCCGCTGTCAAAAACATGGGGATGCTTTTCCAAGGGGCCGCCCTCTTCGATTCGATGAACATCGAGGAAAACACGGCCTTCTACCTCAAACAGCATACTCATCTATCGCCCGAAGAGATCCAGAAAAAAGTTTTCGAAGCTTTGGCTATGGTCGGGCTTGGCGGCACAGAGAAAAAGATGCCCTCCGATCTTTCGGGCGGAATGAGAAAACGGGCAGGCCTAGCCCGTCTCATCGTCTATCGTCCCACCATTTTGCTTTATGATGAACCGACCACCGGCCTCGACCCGATCACCTCGCAGCAAATCAATGAGCTTATCGTCCAAACCCAAAAAGAGTTGAAAGGGACCAGTATCGTCGTCACGCACGATATTCATTCCGCCCTCTTTATTGCCGATCGGCTGGCTCTGCACGAAGATGGGAAAATCGTCCATGTCGACGTCCCTGAAAAATTCATGGAGATTGACAATCCAATCATAAATTTCTTAAAGAGAATGAAATGACTGATCAACTAAAAAACATCCTCATTGGCCTCTTTGTCGCTATTGCCATCACGATCGCCGTTTCGATGATTCTCTTTCTCGAGCCAAATGTCGGTGATGGAAAAAAACGGTATAACGTCCGCTTCACAAACGTAGCGGGAATCTCTAACGGAACCCGCGTCACGCTAGCCGGAAAAGCCGTAGGCGAAGTCCTGTCGATTAAAGAAGTCGAAGGGGCTCGAGGCCTTGCTCCCGATGATCAGGGCCGAGTCTATATTTATCAGCTCATCTTAAAAGTTGACTCCAGCGTCAAACTCTATTCCACCGACGAAGTGGCCATTCGCACCACCGGCCTCATGGGTGAAAAATCCATTGCGATCTTGCCCAAGGCAGCCTCCGATGGAGTCCTCATCACAAATGAAATCGTCTACGCCAGCTCTATCGATCCCCTCGAAAACACGTTCAGCGTCGTCGGCAAAACGGCCGCCCGCGTCCAAAAAGCCGTTGACAATTTCAATTCCTGGTTCGAAAGCAACGCCGAGCCCCTCTCCATAGCCATCCAATCCTTCAACGGTACGATGCAGCGGATGGACACCGTCCTTACTTCCGTGGACCAAGAAGACTTGATCCCGTCTCTTCGCGCTTCCGTCGACCTTCTCTCCAATAATCTCGAATCCCTCCACAAAGCCCTCGATGAGGATCAACTCCTCCACAAAACGGCCAACCTCATCACCAGTCTCGATCAAACCGCTTCCTACCTCAATACCGATGGTGCTCAAATGCTCCGCTACCTCAACCAAATTGGCCGCGACATCGCCACCGGCACCGGCACCGTAGGCCGTTTCATCACCAGCGAAGACTTTTACCTCCGCTTTTCCTCCATTCTCGGCAAAGTCGACACTCTCATGAACGACATCAATCATTACGGAGTCCTATTTCAATACGACAAAACCTGGCAGCGCTCCCGCACCAAAAAGGCCAACTTCCTCAAAGCGCTCGACACGCCCGTCGAATTTCGCAACTATTTTGAAGGCGAAGTGACCACCATCCAAACCTCTTTGGGTCGTTTGACGGAGCTCTTAGAGCGCGCCGGTGGCTTGGAAGAAAGGCAAAAAATCTTCCAAAGCGAGGGGTTCAAAAGAGATTTCGGAGCCTTGCTAAGACAAGTGCAGGGGCTGACCGATTCCATCAAGCTCTATAATGAAGAGCTCGTGGCCAACGCGGATGTAGATTAATCCACTTCCAAGGTCTTTAGGATCTGTCCCCCAAAGAGCTTCTCCATATCTTTAAAGAATGCTTTGTCCTGTACCCCGGCATCAAACCGCTCTAATGCAGCCAAAGTCCGATTCATCTGTTCCGGATCAACTGCCCTCTCTCTCACAAACAGTGCAGGAGCATACATAAGCCAACGGAAATAGTCGTGCTCTTCTCTAGACGTAAATTCCCCACTCAATAACTTCAAAAACGCATAGAAAGCAGCCGTTTTGGCCGCGCCTGCATCAACCGCATCTTTACAGGTAAAACTGACTGAATTAGGTTGGATTTGATCGATGTGTTTTAGGATCATAAACCATTGAGAAATCTCCAAGAAGTCTTCCTGTTCCCTTTTATTTAACGTCTTTTTTTTACCGAAAAAATAAGTCTGAATGAAGGGCACGAGACTCTGGGCAAATTCACCTTGATTAGACAAATTCACTACATAAAGCAACTTGTTAAATTCCGCATTTTTTTGCATGGCTTCGAGAGCGCGGCACCGAGCAGACTCTTTCCAAGAGTCTGGATCTTGCAGATTGAAGAGCAAATGCTTTTTCTTATTGGAATTGCGGAGCATGCCCCGGAACTCATCGAGAATTTCGACTTTGCCCACAAACTGCTGGCATGTCGGGCACGGAAGGTGCAAAAAGTCAAACTTTAACTCTTTCCAAGCGGCCGTAAAAAGATGCATGGGATAATTGTTTTGTCCAATCGGATCGAATGGAATCATCTCCGCTTCTTCGTCTCGAATGAGATCTAGAATTTTGAGCAGTGGACCGCTTGGGAATTTGGAAAGAAGCGTTCGGTAATTCTCATCATCTAGTAAAAATTGATTCCACAAGGAAGCAGGCTTCTTCATCTCCTTTTGCCCTTTGCGAGCAGTCCTATGGATGAGACCGATCGCCTCTTGCTTCACGCCACCTACGCGGTGGAAAAAACCATAGCAAAAACTGTGCGCCAAATGCAAAAGAGTAGACGCGGTCTTGTCACTGGCCTCAGGTGGATAGGCAATGTATTTTTGGTACTCTGGGGTTGTCAAGGCACCTCGCAAAAAATGGTGGAAATCCTCAAAGTACTGCAAGGATGTTTTGCCTGTCGTATTTTGCAGCAAATTGCGCGGATTATGTGCCATGAACAAAGCTATGCATGCGCAGCTCAAGGAAATTGCCAAATCATTGTTCGTCAAGCGGCGGTACAACTTATAAAAATCGGAAATTTGTCCATGGCAATCTCCCAAAATTTGCCCTGCAGAAGCTGCCATGTCGCGATCTAACATTGAACGGACTTGCAAAAGAGGATCTTCCTCAAAATCTTCACCCGACTCAAAATCGCAAATGATCCGCATGCCGCGCAAAATCTCTAAATCATAATAGGGCGTCCCATCTTCGTGGCGGATGTAAAAGAGTTCGTATTCGGTGTCGCGGCGCACTTCTTCCATGTCTTTGAGCGCGGTCTCATCGACTTCGTGTTTTTCTTTGATTTTACCCGCAAAATGGTGCTGATAGAATTCTTGCAAAGCGCGGTAAGCTTCCGATTTTACCTCTGCTTTCACTCCACGAACTGCCAGGTACTTCTCCATTTTCTCTGCCGATTCGCCCACCATGGCCATCAAAGATCGAATCGCATTTACGCTCCGTTCATCCTCGAAGTCGATCTCTTCCAATATGTGAGCCAAATGGCCCCGAACGCCCCGATAAGTCTCATCCAGGACATCCAAAATCGCCTCAGCCCCCTCCCCACTCAGCCACTCCACCTCTTTTCGGGGGAACTCCTCTTCATCGGTCACAATCCGGTTCTTTTTAATGACCCCAATCGGCCCCGGGGCGTTCAAGTCTATGGCACAAATAGCCCCCAAATTATCCATAGACACTTTAATATTAACAGCTTCTATTATCTTATTAACCATAACAAAACCTCATAATTTAATTATGAATAGTACGGTTAATTAATTCAACAAATTATTATTGTCTAGTCCAAAATTGGATTTTACCGGGGTCGGAAGTAACAGAAGCGGCTCAGGCTTTCGAGAGAGCAGCAAGGAAACGTGATCCGCAAGATACGCTTGATATGCTTGATAAAAAATATGAGGTTATTTCAAATCTTTTTTGTTTTTTTCATCATGCGTATCAAGTATATCTTGCTCATCGTGCTTTTATTGCTGCTCGCATTGAGATTTTTGATTCACGAAGGGTATAAGAAAGCCTCTTATTATTTAATTCGAGCATGTATTCGGAGGTACAGAGGTCACCCCCGTTAAAGTGAAATAGCCTGTGTTCCCGGTTAAGGGTTCTAAATTAAATGTCCCTGCGCCCGTATTGCTGAAAACGTAGGGATTTGATCCATTCGAGTATTGAGCAGGGTTTGTTACGTTGTGGTTAAATTGTTGGCAAAGTGTACCCGTACTTGTATTGGTAATGGTAACAGAGGCTCCTGTAAGCTGGTTTCCATTCACCGAAGATTGGAAATTTGCCGACGAAGTGTTGGAAATGAATATGGTTCCAAGAGAAATGATGTTATTATTGATTCTTGCTGAAAAGCCGCCTGTGTTCTGTGCTGTGCAGAAGAAAGCGTTGTCATAATGGGGTGAATACAGCGAGTTTCCGGAGGCGCTCAACAGAGAGGCAGCTGTACTATTATTTATGAAACTCACCACATTGCCATCGATAGAGGATAGAGTGTTTCCCGTAAGGGTCACATTTGCATTCGCACCTCCTCCCGTCGCTATACCGATAGCGTTGTCATCTCCGCCTGAGAAGTAGTTATTTGATGCAACCATATTGATTATAGAACGATCGTTCGATTGAATGGAAATAGCTTTTTGTAGAGCTCGCATTCTATTGTTTGTAAAACTTAAACTGCATACAGAGTCATTATTCAATATAATATCGACTCCATCGGCATAGTTATTGTCGAGAGTGTTTTCATTAAAATTGATGTTTGCATTGGCGAAATTTGAAAGTGTTATGTTCACATCAGTGAAGTCCTGTGTGTTTATAATATTCGAGGAGAAGTTAAAGGCGTTTGCTGGCATTGATGAGGAGTTGTTGACTAAAATAATCATGGCCGGCTCGTCATTTGTAAACCTATTGTTCTCGATATTCGTGGCGATCGAGGAGCAATCTGTGTACTCTAGGTGAATTAATTCAGTTGAATCGCTCAGGATATTATTTGCGATATTATAGTTAGCATGGTTAATGTTTGTACTAGCGATGTAAACAGCTGGGGCGGAAAATGTTTCGTTCGTAATTGTGTTATTTGATATATACACATTTCCGCTTACGTTGGTAAGGTTCAATCCGGGATTACCGTTGGCGATGATTGTATTGTTTTGAACGATGAGATTTGCGATGGGGTTTAGGCCATTGCTAATTCCCTTTCCAGTAATGGAAGAGTTCATATCGATATTGAATCCGGAGATGACATTGTTATTGGCAATGGTAATGACTGGACTGGTGTTGTTTCCTATAGTGGGGAAAACGGTCCTTGTTTGGAAGGGAATCGTAATTGTCCCAAGATTCGTCGTCAATACATGTGGAGTAGATGAACCGAGCAATTGTTGATTGTCTTGTAGAACAATTCCTTGGTTCATCCCTGTGGGAGTACCATCGCCAGGGAACACATAAATGACATCACCCGGTTTAGAGTTATTTTGGGCATCAGCCAGTGTTGCATAGGGACTTTCATAAGTTCCTGCAGAATGGCTCAAGTTATTGACAAAGATGACAAATGTATCGGCAGCCTTTTTCTTGTGATGGGAATTGACAACAACGATCTCCTGCCTGTCCACAGGCTGGAGCATTCGAGCTGCTAAGATATTGGCAAAATCACAAGCATCATCAGAGCAACAGCTTTTTGTCGGTTTGGGAGAGGATCTAGGGCCGAAAGGAAGTGAAAAGGTGATCTGTCCCTGTACATTATTATGAAAGACATTATCCCATGAATCGCTTACTTCTAGTGTGATGTACTCTTTATAGTAACCGGCAAGCCGCGCTTTGCCGCCGATTGCTCCCTTACCTATTTCGCCTTTGAAGTAATAGGGTCCCGCTGCCCCATAGAAATCGAACTTCGATGTTTTTCCAAAGTGAAACCCTATTTCTCCGTCGATTCCTTTCATCGCATACTGAAATTTTCGGTTTATTAGAATAGAGTGACCCGAGAACCCTGCAAAACGAATGTTGTACGGATGGCTAATTTTTCCTCCAACGGGAAGGTATCCATTCACTCTCACATCCCATAGTTTGCCCAAGCTCTCGAGTCCCAAACTCACTTGGTTATAGCTTCTATGGTGTGTGTTGCGGTAATCGTAATAGGCGCTGATTCCATATGCCCTGCAACCCCAAATCGAACGAGCTCCCAACCCCGCGTTGGCCGCCATTTTCCCATCATTAAACACGTGGCCCCTAAGATCCAAAAACGGCATTACACGCCATCGATCGGTAGCGATAAAAGCTTCTAAGGTGGTGTACCCTTTGTTGTATCCCACACCTCCTGCTTCAATATGTCGAGCTGCGACGCGCATAGTCCTCGGCCCTAAATCACAATTTCGGTCACAATTTTCATCAGGTTGCTCTCCTTGAAGCACTGTTCCGAGGCAAAGTAGGGCAATCAGCAGGGATGGTTTTAGCAAGCAGAAACTCCTTTTTTACATACAGTCATGACAGAAAAATTTTTTTTCGACAATAAATTTCGCTTGAGCCTCTCTAAAAAAACTATTCTCAGAAATACATCTCATCAGCACTATGCGGCTTATGATACAACTCATTCGATCTCTTGCCGCTCCCCTCCTTAGCTTGGTACTGCTCATTATGGCCAGTGGTCTTTTCAATACGTTTGTTTCGGTGCGTCTGGAGATGGAAGGGTATGGACCAGAAGCGATTGGGCTCGTCTCTTCGGCATTGTATATTGGAATCTTGTGCGGCTCTTTACGCGTCGATAGGCTTATCGGTAGAATTGGCCATGTTTATTCACTGATGTTGTTCGCCGTAAGCCTTAGCCTTTTGAGCCTGGCACAAGGAGTTTGGATCAACCCGTGGTATTGGGGCGTTTTGCGCTTTTGCGGTGGGGTCAGCACTGCGGGAGTTTTCATTGTGATCGAGAGCTGGCTATTGATTCAAAGCACGCCCAAAACGCGAGGCGCCATTCTGTCGATTTATCTCGGCGTTTTCTACGGCGCGCTCACACTAGGGCAATTTCTCATCAATCTCTCCGACCCAAAAGGATCCGTCCCTTTTTATATCACCGCGATCTTGTGTCTATTGGCCACGTGTCCCCTTCTTCTTAGGAAAACTCAGGAGCCAAAAATCGATCAAGCCGTGCGCCTGGGCCTTACCCAGCTCTTTCGCCTATCACCGCTCGGATTCATCGGCGGCATCATCTCCGGTATGGTTCTGGCTGCTGTCTATGGCCTTGTGCCCGTGTATGCCAAGGAAATCGGCCTCTCCATTCCGGAAATCGCCAACTTGATGGCCATGATTATTTTTGGAGGATTAAGCCTCCAATGGCCTTTGGGCCGTTGGGCTGACCGAGGCGGAAATCGGCGCCAAATCCTCTACCTCGCGAGCTTCCTCTCAGCCATCTTTGCCTTTTCTATCGCGCTTGTCAGCCATTCGCTGCTCCTCTTCCTTCTCGCCTGGGCCTTCGGCGGCTTTGCCTTTACGCTTTATCCTTTAAGCATGGCCTACACTTGCGAAAAAGTGCAAGATGGCGAAATCGTCGCCGCTACCGGCGGCTTTGTCCTTTCCTACGGCATCGGCGCCATCGCAGGACCCATCTTAGCCCCCATCGCCATGGATTTTTTTGGCTCTTCCGGCCTCTTCTATTTCTTGTCGGCCATTTCGCTTCTTCTGGGCCTCATCGGTCTTGCCACCGAAAACAAAGAAACAGTATCTTAAGGCACATGATCTATCATGCGCTCCAAGCAATGACACCTCCATTCAACGAACTCATTTTATCGTGGAATGGGCGGCGTCCTAAAACGGGCCACTGGACGTTTTTTGTGCGCCTTTTCCAAAATGAGTGGTCGCCTTGGCTCAAGATGGCTGAGTGGGGACCCGATTTCCAGAGAAGCTTTGCGGAAGAAAATGGCTTTGCCAAATCGCACCAAGATATTGCAAAGCCCAAAAATGGCTACTGCACCGGTTACGAAATTAAAGTAGAGGGCGATCCCGATTCTGTCACTGTTTGTCTCTCAGACCTCTCCCAATTTCCCATTATCAAACCAATTTTGCCCCCTGTTCAACTCCAAAACATACCCACTCAATCTCAACAAATTCTGCCCCACTCTCGCGCCAAAGACCTTTGTTCTCCCACTTCCACTTCCATGGCTCTTCATTTTTTACAATGTCCCATCGATCCGATCCTCTTTGCAACAAAAGTGCATGACCACACCTTCGACATCTACGGCAATTGGATGCTCAACACGGCGGCAGCTTCTGAGTTCCTCCGCCCCAAATACCGCACCTATGTCGCCCGCCTGCCCGACTTTGCTGCCCTCCATACTCAGCTCCAAAAAGGGTTGCCCGTAGTCGTCAGTATCAAAGGCCCGCTTCCCGGCGCTCCCCTCGCCTATGCCAATGGCCATCTAATTCTCGTCACTGGTTATGACCAAGACAGGGTTTATTGCATGGATCCAGGATTTCACGCCAACGAACAAACGCTGACAAGCTATGCTTTGGACGATTTTCTGGAAGCTTGGACTACAAGGCGAAAAAATTTGGCGTATCTTTTTGAAAAAGTGTAATCTAATTGACACACATAGGAAAAGTCCATGCCAGAAATTTGCCGATTCTTGGGAATCGCAGTGAAGATGTTTATTAGAGAACATAACCCACCTCATTTTCACGCATTTTATGGGGAATATGCAGCAGTTTTTAGTATTGAAACAGGCCAAATAATACAGGGTGATTTCCCCACCAGGAAAGCTGCTTTAGTAACTGCGTGGGCGATTCTGCATCAAAAAGAATTGATGAAAAATTGGAATCATCTATTAAGAGGATTAGAGGCAACCAAGATCGACCCCTTAAGGTAGGAATTATGCTTAGAATTAAGAATGTCAAGTATTTAAAGGAATACAAACTCAAGATTACCTTTAGCAATGAAATAACGAAAGTGGTGGATTTTGAAAATTGGATTTTTGAAGACAATGTTTACCTCAAGCTCTTAAGAGATATTCAGTTTTTCAAAAAAGTTCGGTTAGATGAATGCAAATACTCAATATGCTGGCCAAATGGAGCAGATTTTTCTCCGGAAACCCTTTATGAAGCAGGAGAAGAAATTCAGAACAAAACGGCTCCTGTAAAAAAGACGAGACCTCGACCTAAAAGAAAAATAGGAGGCAAACGAAACTGAGATCTCGAATCGATATCTTTTTGACCTAAATTAGATTTTCATGGCAAAATCTCGGCCGTTTGAATAAAAGGAACAGATTATGGGCTTCCCTACGACTCCAAAAGCGACCGATGAAAAACTGCATAATGCTATTCGTCTTGCCGAGACTTACCCAGATCCTATAGGACAGCACTTTCTATGCGAAAGCTTTGTCGAGTTGGCCTATGGAAGATGGTCCATTGACACGATCCAAACAAACTATCCTATTTTTTACACACACACTGTAATGAAAGCAGTCAGTCTAGCCTTAAGTAAGTTGAATGCGGCGGGCAGCCCAAGCCTTGCTTATATAAAGAAACCACAAGAATTAGTCTCTTGGGAAATGGCCAATATTTCCAAAATCCTACAAAATGAATCTTAGGGAGTAGAGGAGTTAATTAATTTATGTCAACTCTTGATGTCTTGGCGCCACTCGAGGTAATTGGTGAACGAGCCAATGGCCCAGACAAAGAGAGTTCCAACAATGACGCCTACGGTAGTGACGTGAATGCCGAGAGAGAGATTGGCTAAGAGGAGAAAAGGAATAAAACTAATCAAGAAGGAAAGGATGGTCATTTTAAGTGGGGTGGGATTGACTTCTAGAATGAAGAGAAAAGGGAAGATGGACGCATTGAGAAAGCCAACGACGCCAGAGAAGAGGATGTCCGCACCGATGTTCGGAACGTGGGAATATTCGCCTACTTGAATCCCCGGGCCGACTCCAACGATGAAGAAGACGGCCAGGAAGTTGAGGAAAAAGCTGCGCAAGTAATTCATAGGTGTGTGGGCGGTGGAGGGTGGTTCCCCTTCATTTCATAGTAGTTTGTGATGAAACTGATCACCGTCACCAAAATCGCTGGGAATAGGTAACCTTCGATAGAGGAAATGTGGATTCCAATGGGGAGGAATTTGAGAACTGCATAAGCTGCAAAATTTAACACAATCGAAACGATCGCTAGATGCGGGATGGTAAAGCAATGTGTGAGTTTAAGAACGGGATAGATCAAGGAGTTGAGAAATCCTAAGCCGACGGCAAAGGGAATATCGCCGCCCAGGTGTGGTAATTTCGTTTGGTTGATCACCTCAATTCCAGGTAGAATGTGGTTTGCAAAAAATACAGTTAAGAAATTGAAAAACAGACATTTAAGATAATTCATAAATTTTTCCTCTTAATTGAAGAGTAAATTGAAATAAATTGTTTTGCAAGAATTATTTATTTCGTGCAAAATGTTTGGCATGTTTTGTAGGGTACTTGTCTTATTTCTTTGTTTCTTGGTGGCTTGCGGAAGGGCGCCAAATCCCCCCAACAATACTCTTAGAATCTCCTTTGCAATTTTCCCGACGACGTTCGATCCTCGAAAAAGTGGAGACTTTATCTCAGCGACGGCTATCTGTTTGATCTACGAGGGATTAACGCGCTGTCTCCCGGATGGATCGGCAGAACCTGCCTTAGCAAAGCGAATCGAAATCTCCTCGGATGGAACAGTTTATACCTTCCATTTGAGAAAATCGGTTTGGAGCGATGGTGAGCCAGTAACTGCTAGAGACTTTGAACGAACCTGGAAGGAAATCCTCGACCCCAAAACCCCCTCTCTTTGCGCCTACCTCTTCTATCCGATCAAGAATGCGGAGGCGGCTTTTCGCCAGGAAATGCCCCTTTCTGAAGTGGGGATCCGGGCCATCGATGATTGGACCTTGGAAGTGGTCCTCGAAAGACCCACCCCCTATTTTCTATCTCTTACTTCTTTCCCTACCTTCCTTCCTATTTCTGAGCGCGGAGATATGATTCAAAACGGCCCCTTTTTGATCGATCGAATAGAACCTCAATCGCTCATCATCCTCAAAAAAAACCCCACCTTTTGGAACTTTGCCAACATCGAGATCGATCAGATCCAAATCAACATCATACCCAGCGAACCGACAGCTTTTGAGATGTTCGAACGGGGCGAGCTCGATTGGCTAGGAGGCCTCCTCTCTCCCATCTGTTTTGAAGCTTTAGCTAGCTCTCATATCCAAAATAAAGTGCAGTATTTTCCTATGTCTGCGTCCACTTTCTTCACCTTCAATACAAGCGAAGGTCTATTCTCCAATAAAAATATCCGAAGGGCATTCAGTTTGGCGATTGATCGAAGGGAAATCGCCGATGAAATCCTCCCGACTCGGCAAATTTTAGCTACCCGCTGCATCCCTCCTGCTCTTTGCGGTGGAAAAGATCGAGAACTCTTTCCCCCCTACAATCCAGCACTTGCTCGAGAATACTTAAAAAAAGGGTTGGAAGAGCTAGGACAAACAGAATTAGATCCGCTCTCTCTTAGTTTCCGCGCTGGTCCTTCTGACCGTTTAATCGCCCAAGTGATTCAGAGGAAATGGAAAGACGTCCTCGGCGTGGATGTCGAACTCGAGCAAATGGACTTCAAAACCCACAAAGATACGCTCCATAGAAGACAATATCAAGTGGCTCTGGCAAATTGGGTAGCTCAGTATCACGATCCGATGAATATTTTAGAACGCTTCAAAGACAGCGATAATGCTAAGAATTATCCCGGTTGGGAAAATCCAGAATTCGCCTCTTTGATCAAAGCTGCCCAATCGGCGAACAATGATCAGCAGCGAAATCTGCTCATGGAAAAAGCCGAAGAGCTCCTTGCCGAAGAGATTCCTCTCCTTCCTCTCTTCCATTGGAGTAACCCAAGTCTTTGCCATCCACGCCTGCGCAACATCCATACGACTCCAAGCGGGGGCGTTCTTTTTGAGAGATCTTATGTAATTGATAGCAATAAATTGCAGAAATCTTTATAAGATGGTTCCTATGTCTTTAAAGATCATTCCATACCCTGCTTCCGCTGCCTCTCCAAAGGACCCTTTGATATTGACCGTGGAGCAAAAGCTATCCCGCATCCTCTCCCCCAAAATCAAAAAAGAGATCCAAAGAGGAGAAAGCTCCGACCTTTTAGAATCGGTCCCAATTTTCGGATCCCAAAAAGCCGGTTCCCAAGCTCTTTGGATCTCCTTCATCTCGCAATGGGAATACATGGCCGGGATGGGACGATATGTTGACGATTCTCTTTGTCGATGGCTTGTTCCAGGAAAAACATTGCCCATCATCGGCGCCTCAAGACTCTCCTTTTCCTTTGCTAAACTGCCGCGGCACCGCTTCTTTTTTGGATACACCCTTTTTGAGCTTGAATCCCAGGATATGGAAATTGTCCAGCGCAACCTCCAGGCCGTATTTGAAGAAATTCGCTTAAACTCTTTGGCTGTCTACCGCGCTAGGTACATCTCTTCGATGAAAAGCCTTTCGCTCGATCAAAAAAATCAAATGGTGCAAGAAAATCTCACGAAAATCCTCAATGTCCCCAAAAAAGATACCGACCAATCGCTCTTCGACCAGATGCAGAATTTTTTAATGAAATTAGGTCGCGAAGACAAGGTCGGCCAGATCCAAAAAACCATTGCCCGCTTAACTCATACGCGGCCCAAAGCATTCGACCGAGGCATGTTTGCGGAAATGACCTATTTTACTGTCCTTTTCAAAGATCAATTTGCCTCTAAGCGCGATGCTCGCCATATCAGTCGCGTGATTGCCTTGCATTATCTTTTCAAAAAGATGCTTTTAGACGCTGTCCAGAGACTTCCCAATGAGCGTCATATCAGCGTCAAAATCTACAAAACCACGATCAATGGCGATCAGCCGGTCCTCGGCGTCTTATTGGGCTTGAATATTCTGCGCGAAAACGAGCGGCCCGATAAACGGTTCTTACTTGAAGCCGTTCGCGCATGCATCCCCAATATCGACGCTGTAAAAGACGCCTATCTCTTCGATCGGCGAGAAAAAAAGGTCTCCCTTTTCTACATGGAGGTTCATAAACCCTTGTTTGCTCCCTTTGCTTTCGAAGAGATCAACCTCCTCCGAACCAAGCTCGCCTTTGAAGCCAAAAAGCAAATCGAAAGCGATGTCCATCCCATTTTCCTTCCCCGAAATGAAGAAGAAATCGCCCGCAATCTCATCCTCCTGAGTCAGCAGCTTAAATACAATCGCGATCTACCTCAAGTCAGTATCCATTATGAAAAACAGACCGAGTCAGAGCTCTCTTTTTCCATCATGATGGCTCGCCTCCTTCTTCCAAAAACAAAAGGTCTGCGCGAGCAAATTCTGCGGGGCCAAAGCGAGCTCAAATTCACCATCGATGAAATCCGTGAAATCGGCAAACTGAAACGAAAAATCCCCAAAGAAACAGCTATCTTGCGCGTCTCGGTCGATAAATCGGCCTTCTTTCGTCCCGATTATTCCGTCGATCTTCTCCGCGCACGTCAGCGCGTCGCCTATGAGCTGGGTCGCATCATCGGTGAATACCGGGACTTCAACGGAGGAATGATCCTAAAACAAGAAGAAGCGCTTTTTGCCTTGCGCAAACAGCTCGGCGCCATGCCCCAATCAGACGAATTTCTTCTCGAAGAATACTTCTATTCCATCCGTCCTGGCGTCATGCAAACCGTTCTGCCCACATCTGTCATCAAAGCTCATTTTCATCTCCTCCAAAAACTCGAAAAAGCTCCGTTACAAATAGAAAAAATCGACCGCTTCTACTTATTTCTTGCCCAAGATGCCAGTGCCGACTATAAAGAGCGAGTAGAAATTGCTATTGAAAACCTCAAAATCCCCTCTTACGAACTCACCTCATGTCACCTACCGCCTAACATCATCGGCTACATCCTCCGCGCCGAAAACGACGACCTTCCCAAACAACTCAAAGAGGTTTTAGAAATCAATCTTTGTGGACGGTGATCGTCTGCTGGATGTCGCTAAAGGGGCCTTTGACTTTCACCCCGCTGCTGTTCAGCAGTTCCAAGCGAATGGTGTGCTTGCCGGCAGCTAGACCATAGATGTAATAGGGTTGCCAACTTGTGAGAAGGCGCGATGCCTTTCCATCCACGGTTAGCCGAACTTTATAGCCATCGGCGCTCAGCTCGCAATTGTTAATGAGAAAATCCAATAAGACGGGGGTTTTTTCAACCAGATATAATTGATTGCTTGGCTCGTTATAAGTGATATAGGGCCTCGATAGATCATAGGGACTTTTATCCCCATTGCCGACATAGAATGTCGTTGCTTTAAACGTCATCTCCCCTTTGAGGGATTCTCCAAAAGAGCGGGCTAGAAAAACCCGCAAAGTGTGTTCGCCTTCAGATAATTGAGCGGGCACTTCAAATTTATAGTTCGTTTCATAATACCACCCTTCCTCATTGAAAGGATCCAAGGCTGGCTCATTCACTGCAAAGTAGGGCATATTGTCCACAACAATGTGGATGGTTTGACCTTGTTTACTCACCGCAACTTCGTCCGCGCGATCAAATTGCGACGCGGCGCCAATTGGATAGCCCTCGACTCGAACTTGTAGCCAAACTGGATTGCCTCTGACCACAGATCCATCCTTAGGCATCACAACGACTACGCTCGAGCCTTCCGCCTCCGGCGTCCGTTTCACAGGCAATATCCGTACCCGATTGGGAATCTCCTCGGCCGCAATCAACGCGGCGGCAGCGACAAAGGCGAACAAGAATTTCATAGAAACCTCGAGATTGAATCCTCCTCATACCTTCTTTAGAATTATTTTGGCAAGCCTTGCAAAATAAATCCTTCCTCGTTTACATGAAGTTCATGCGTTTACTGGCCTTCATCGGAGCCCTTTTGGCCTTCTGTTCAATCGGCTTAAAAATATGCAAACAAGAGCCCGCCATGATCAAAGAAAATGGATATGGCCTCATGGCCAATGCGGGCAACACCTACTTTGGGCCGAAAAAACGAGTTTCCGCGCAACTCGTACGAGTCGATGTGATTATGAGGGATTCTCCCGAGTCTGCGGGCCCAAAACTCTCGAGCGTAGAATTCAATGGCCAATCGATTCCTCTCAAACCCGTTGACATTCATGGTGGTCGCGGTAGCGGCGCTTTTCAACTCCGCCCAGGCAAATACAAACTCCGTTGGACCGTCAATCTAGACCAACACACCTGGCCGCGCAACGTCACTCATGAAGAAGAGGTGGACGTTAGTCCGCGCGATCTCTGGATCCAAATCACCGTCGAAGGCGAAAACGCTTCCATTACCTGAAGCAGTATATTTACATTGCGGGGATTAATACCGGAGGATTTTCTCTGACTTGAGGAGACCTTGAATCTTCTTTTGGTTTGCAACAAAGCACCGCAGAGATAATGGTATTGTTCAGAATATGGGCCATCATAGATGCCTCAATTCCGTAGAAATAAGCAAGGGGTCCTTCCGTGAAAAGCGCGCTCACTCCTACAACAATCGCTTGACCCCAAGCTCCTTTATGGTCATTCATTGCGTGCACGGCACCGAACACTGCGCTGGCTGTGACGATAGCAATCAATCCCGCAATAGTAAATGGCATTCCAAGAATAGAAACTGTTGTGGCAGGGATTAACCGTTTCAAAACCACTAATAGACCTCCTTGCAAAATCCCTCGAAAAAGAACCTCTTCTACAATAGGCCCGGCAACACCAAGTTCAAATGGTGTTGACTCGTTGAGGTATTTACTATAGCCAGAGTTCTCTTCTCTGGGAACAGGCATAACCAATCTAAGAATCACTGCAATTAAAATATTGACTGGCAGGGCAATGATGACCATTTTCGCGGCCAGTGCATAGGAGAGGGGCAAAATCCCCACTAAGGAAGCGATAATGGTAATCGCAATTCCCGAAGTAATAAGAGCCAATTGTAGCCATTTTGATTTTGAACTAGGTGCTTCCTTAGTCACAGGAACTTGTGTTTCAATTGGTTGCCCTGTAATTGCACTCATTTAAAATACTCCTTAATTTTGTCGGCCTAGATAATAACTAACATGTAATTAGTTTGGAAGATTTAAATCATACCCATTTCGTTAA
>Ga0207118_1087_pt2 | contig 16623 bp, 17 predicted proteins | sample Alteio_BWMinHeat_42_FD_153507 | JGI IMG/M metagenome (GOLD analysis project Ga0207118, IMG submission 153507) | Enriched cells from forest soil in Barre Woods Harvard Forest LTER site, Petersham, Massachusetts, United States -... | ecosystem: Environmental > Terrestrial > Soil > Temperate forest >...
AACCCCGTGAGGTCACCATCTGCTTCTGAAGCAGCGGCGTTGCCGCAGGTCACGCTCCATCACCGTTGGACGCTTGTATTTTCGATTGCTGTGCTCTCGGCGGCTTCCGCGGTTTTCGCGTGGCGACAGAATCATTTGGCTGTCGTCGGCGGGCCTATCTCCATGGCGAAGACGCTGTGGCTGAATTACATGCTCGTCGCCATGTATGTCGTGCCTTTCTTCTTGTGGCGTGACAAAACGCTGGCGCCGGAAACGCGCAGTCTGTTTGGCTGGTTGTTTGCGAGCTTCGCTTTGCGAGCTCCGATCGAGCTTTGGATCATTTTCTTCACGCGCGGCTGGCGGTGCGGTTACGGAATTACACACGATCTTTTCACGATCGGCTTACTCATCTTCTTGCGGTGGAGGATTGGCCCGGAGCCGACGCGGCGCGAATATGTGGCAATGCGTGTCGCGACATTACTGCAAATCACGTTGTTCGTCGAAATGTTCATGGCCTGGGAATTCAGCAAACTAGCTTCTCCCGCTGAAGGAATTTATTTTGCTGCGGATACGCCGCACTTCCGCCTCGTTAATGCTGCCAGTTGGATCGCGGTAGCCATTGGCTATCCCGCCTTGCTGTATCTCTTGTCCCGGAATCGAGAGGAGCCCCTGCATGTTTAGTGAAATCGGTCCAGCGATGCGTTTGTCAATGTCCGATCGCCGGAAACTTTATGGGTTGTTGGAGCGGCACTATGAGCACGTCTCCTGGGCGCAATTTGAGGCGGACCTTGCGGAAAAGGATGCGGTGATCGTTCTTCGCGACGCGAGCGGGATGCCTTGCGGCTTTTCCACGCAAAAAGTAATGCACATTACCGTTGACGGCCTTCCGGTGCGCGCCATCTTTTCGGGGGACACGATCATCGATCCGAACCACTGGGGAGAACAGGAACTGGGCCGCGCCTGGTGCCGCTATGTCGGGCAGGTTCGCGCCGCGGAGCCGGAGACGCCGCTCTACTGGTTTCTGATTTCGAAGGGATTTCGCACGTATCTCTACCTTCCGGTGTTCTTCAAAACGTATTACCCGGCTTGCGGGTGGTCCACGCCTGCGGCGGAACAGCACATTTTGAACACGCTGGCGCGTGAAAAATTTCCCCAGGACTATGACGCCGAAAGCGGGCTGGTTATTTTTGCCGAATCACGAGGCAATTTGAAGCCGGGGCTGGCGATGGTTCCTCCGCACCGGTTAAAAAACCAGCACGTGCAATTTTTTCTCTTGTGCAACCCGCGCTATGCCGAGGGCACGGAGCTGGCGTGTTTGGCGGAAATTTCTCCGGAAAACATGAGGTCGTACCCGGCGCGCATCCTGCAGGAAGAAGAACAGAGAACTGCCGGGCTGCAAGTCGAGAGCATACATGTTTGAGAAAACCATGCGCGGGGCGGCGCATGCAGCCTGGCTGGCAAGCTGCTGGTCGCCGCATCACAACCTGCGCCGGGCGCAGAAAGATCCGGCGGAGGCACAAGCGGCGCTTCTGGATTGGCTCGTGCGCGCTAACGCCTCTTCGGCGTATGGCCGAAAATTTGGGTTTAGCCAATTGCGCAATACGCGCGAGTTTCAGAGCGCTGCTCCCATCGTAGGCTACGATGAGCTGCGGCCGTGGATCGAGCGCATCAAGGCGGGAGGGCAAGCGGTGTTGACGGAAGAGCCGGTCTTGATGCTGGAGAAGACCAGCGGCTCATCGTCCGCGGCCAAATACATTCCGTATACCGCCTCGTTGCGCCGGGAGTTTCAGCGCGCGGTGGGGGCGTGGATGTTCGATCTTTATGCGCACAATCCAACGCTGTTTTCCGGAACGGCTTACTGGGCCATCACACCGCTGGCACGCGAGACGGAAGTTACCGCGGGAGGGTTGCGCGTTGGATTTGAGAACGACACGGAGTACCTGGGCGCGGCCGAACGGTTTCTACTCCGCAAGATACTGGCGGTGCCGGAAGAAGTGGCGCGCATTCCCGATCTGGACACGGCGCTGTACGTGACGCTGCGGTTCCTGTTGCAAGCGTCATCGCTTCGATTTATTTCTGTGTGGGCTCCGAGCTTTCTCACGATTCTGCACGAGTACTTGCAGAAAAACGCGGAACAGCTGCTGGCTGATGTGCATGACGGCGCGCTGCGTCCTCCGGAAAAATTGCCCGATGCGATCGCTTCATCATTGCAAAGCAAATTGCGCGCAGAGCCGGCGCGTGCGCGGCGGCTGGAACGCGCGCGGCAAGAGAACGGCTCGCTGCGTGCGCAAGACGTGTGGCCAAACCTTCGCGTCATCAGCTGTTGGACGGATGCTTCCTCGCGTTCTGCGGTTCCTGCGCTGCGGGAGCTGTTTCCCGGCGTTCTCATTCAGGGCAAGGGTTTGTTGGCAACGGAAGGAGTGGTCTCTATGCCGCTGGTGGAGCGCGGGGCATGCATGGCCGCCGTGACTTCGCATTTTTTCGAATTCATCGAACAACCGGGCGCAACGCCGCGGTTGCTTCATGAGCTGGAAGCAAACCACGAATACTCCGTTGTGCTTACGACGGGAGGCGGATTTTATCGCTATCGTCTGGGCGACCGCGTGCGTGTGACGGGTTTTGCGGGTAACACGCCGTTGCTGGAGTTTCTCGGCAAGGAGGATGGCGTCAGTGACCTGTGCGGCGAAAAGTTGAGTCCGGCATTCGTTGGATCCGTTCTGGAAGAGCTATCAGTTGAGCGCGCGTACTCGTCGGATTTTGCGATGCTCGCGCCATCCCAGCAGGAGAGCCCACACTACGTTCTATTCCTACAAGGCGATGCCTCGCAGACAGACTTGGCGGATCAATTGGATAAGAAGCTTACGCAGAATCCGCACTACGCGTATTGCCGGCGGCTTGGGCAGCTGGCGGCGCCGCGCATTTTCCAAATCACGAGTGACGCCGGTGAGTCCTATCTGCGACGCTGCGTCTCCACCGGCCAGCGCGCGGGCGCTGTGAAGGCTGTGGCGTTGCATCGACTGACCGGCTGGGAAGATTTCTTCCGGGGCGAGTGGAAGGAACAACGCGGCGAAGTGGAGGTAGAAGCGTGAGCGCGGCAACGGTCATCGCTCCTGCGCGCACGCGCTTTGCCATCACTTTGGCGGAGCGCGACGACGACGCGGAACTCCGCTCGCTGCTGCGCGACAATCCCATGAATGGCTCGATGCAAGTCACGTTCGAACGAGAACCTGATTTTTTTGCGGCGTGCGCGATTCGCGGCAGCTTCCACCAAGTGGGTGTTGGCCGGGAGTTAGAATCCGGACATATTGTGGGGCTGGGCACTCGCTCCGTGGCAGAGGCATTTGTAAATGGACGGCCTGCTTCCTTCGGCTGGCTGAGTGATTTGAGGCTTGCGCCCGCCTATCGAGGCGGCACGCTGGTGGCGCGCGGCTATCGATTCTTACGCCAACTGCACGGCGATGGCAGAGCCAAACTCTACGGCACGGTTATTTTCCACGACAATCAAACCGCCTTGCGGACGATTGCGACCGCGCGCGCGGGATTGCCGGTCTACAACGATCTTGGAATCATGCGATGCCCTGGCATCAACCTGCGCCGCCGCAAGCCAGTGATTACGGCGAATTGTGAAACTATTCGCGGGCGGCGCGAACTCTTGCCGGAAATTGTAGATTGCCTGAACCGCAATAATGCGCGCAAACAATTTGCGCCGGTTCACGATGCGGAGACTTTCATCCACGGCAATCGCTGGAAAGATTTTCAGCTCTCGGATTTCTACGTCGCCCGCCGAAACGACAAGGTAATCGGCGTTGTGGGGCGGTGGGATCAGACTGCGTTCAAGCAGACTCGAGTGATCTCCTATGGAAAACGCTTACGCTGGATGGTGCCCGCGGCCAACGCGGTGCAGAGCCTGCTCGGGGCGCCAGCTTTTCCAGAGGCCGGGCAATACGTGCCTTTTTTCTATGTAAGTTTCATCGCGGTCGACCAGGACGATGCCGAAGTTTTTCGAGCGTTGCTTCGTGAAGTTTACAACGACTCCGTGGGAAGTTCGTTTCGCTACGCCATGGTGGGTCTGCACGAGCGCGACCCGCTGTTGGCCGTTCTCCAGGAATATTCGCTAACGCCGTTCGCGGGGCGGCTTTTCTGTGTGTGCTATGCCGATGGAGAGCCTGCATTTCGGAATCTGGATGATCGCGTTCCTTATGTTGAGGCGGCGACGCTATGAGCGCACTCGCTGTAACTTGCCTGATTGAAAGTGCGGCGGTGGATCACCGGATGCGCTTCATTCCCGAGGAATTTACACCGCTGTACTACACGCAATCATACCGCGTGCTGACGGAGGCGCAGCGGCTCCGCTACAACCAGCTCCAGGCGCTGTATTTCAACGAGCAGATCATTTTTTTCGAAACGGCCATAGGACGAAAAGTGCTGGAGGCTCTGCTGCGCGACTCATTGCCGCCGCAACTCAAAAAGGGCTTGCGCCAGTTTTTGGAGGAAGAAAAGCAGCATACGGAGATGTTCCGGCAATTGAATCAGCAGTGCGCGCCTCAATTCTATGGAGCCAAGTATTTTTATTTTATTGAGACTCCGCGCGCCTGGATGGCGGTCCTGAACTGGGCTACGCAGCGCCCTAGGCTCTTCCCCTTGTTTCTCTGGCTCATGCTGCTCCAGGAAGAACGGTCGCTGTTTTACTCGCGGAGAGTGATCGCTCAACGCGAAGAGTTCGAGCCACATTTTGTCAAGACGCACCGCACGCACCTAGCCGATGAAGTTGGGCATGTACGATGGGACGAGGAATTGATTGGAGAGCTGTGGGAACGCGCCAATCCTTTTCTGCGAAAAGCGAACGCGGAATTGTTTGGATGGATGCTCGGCGAGTTTTTTAACGGCCCAAAACGGGCGCAATTGAAAGTTGTTCACGAGCTGACGCACGAGTTTCTGGAATTGGCGGAGCTTGAGCCGGAAATGCAACGCCAGCTGCTGGCCCTGTCCGAAGATGGCGGTTATCAGAGATCGCTCTATTCACGTGAAATTGTTCCCAGGGCTTTCGCACGGTTTGATGCATCGCCCGAATTTCAGTCGCTCGTGCTCAGCGGCTACCACCGCCAGCCGGAGGGAGCGCGATGAATCGCGCCAATCTGCCGATCCCCGGGCGGCTGAATCTGGCTATCGCTGCAGTCCAGCTCATCGCACTTTGTTCGATCCTGTGGGCCGCTGGACAAGTTCACCAATGGGGATGGGTGTTTCTCCTGGCGCTGGCCTACGGGATCGTCATGAATTCCGGCTACGCGATGCTGCATGAAGCAGAGCACAACTTGCTGCATTCGAACCCCATCGTGAACCAATCCGTGGGAGCAGTGCTAGCGTTGTTCTTTCCAGCGCCGTTTCACCTGATCCGGCAGGGCCATATCGGCCATCACGTTCGAAACCGGTCGGACGACGAAGCTTTCGACCTTTATTTTGAGGACGAAAACCGTTTTTGGAAGTACGTGCAATTGTACGGGACGCTCACAGGCATGTTCTGGGTGCTGATTTATTTCACGAATTTCGTCGTGTTGTTCCGGCCCGCGATCATCACGCCGCGTTACACGCGGTTCAACCGCCCGACGGAGGCCTTCCTCGAATCGCTCAATCCCAAGTACCGGAGAATCATCCAGCTCGAAGCGCTGGCCGTGATTCTGATGCACGCCGGGATGATCTATTTCTGGAAAATTCCCATCCTTCACTATTTCGCGGTGATGTTTGGTTTCGGATTCATCTGGTCGGCCATGCAATACGCGCATCACTACGGGACCGTGCGCGACGTTCAGAAAGGGGCCATGAACCTGAAGACGCTTGGAATTTTGGATCGCGTATGGCTGAACCACAACTGGCACCTGAATCACCACATGAGTCCGACTGTCCCGTGGGTGTACTTGCCAATACTTTCCGAACCGAACGAGACGCGAGGCAGCCTGGTAAAAGCCTATTTGCGTGAATGGCGCGGGCCAAAATTTTCCGATGAACACGTGGAGAATCGCTATGCAGGCAAAGTCATTAAGTAAGGAAGTTCGAGCTCCAGCGGCGGAGGCGTTTCCCGCCTATCCGGCCTCGTGGTATCTGTTCTGCGAGAGCAAGCAGCTGAAGGACAAGCCGTTCTCGCAGCGGATCTTGGGGCGACAACTGGTGGCTTATCGAGCAGCGAGCGGGCAAGTCGTGGTGATGGATGCACGCTGCGCTCACCTGGGGGCGGACCTCGGCTGCGGAACAGTCGTGGGAGAGACGATTCAATGCCCGTTCCACCACTGGCGATATGGGGCGGACGGAGTCTGCACTTCGATCCCGCATGCGGCGCAGATCCCCGCGTTTGCACGCCTGCAAACGTATCCGGTCGTTGAACGGCACGGCTCCGTTTTTTTCTTTAACGGGCCCGAGCCGCTATTTCCGCTGCCGTTTATTCTCGGCGCCGATCCCGCGGATTTTCTTGCAGGGAAAACTTTTAGCTACGTGGCCGATTGCAATTGGTACATGAATTCGGCGCACGCTTTTGACACGCAGCACTTCGCGGCCGTACACGATCGCAGGCTGCTCGCTCCTCCTGCGATGGACTGCCCGGCCCCTTACGCGCGCCGCAACAGCTACCACGCGGAAGTTATCGGGCAGACTATATTTGACCGCATCTTGCGAGTAGTCGCTGGACGCACCGTGAATATCACCCTCACCATCTGGGGAGGGAATATGGCCGTAATCACCGCCGGTTTCAAACGTATAAGCAGCGGTTTTCTGATGGCCATGCAACCGCTGGAAAACGGCCAGACGCTTTGCCAGGGAATCATCTACGCACGCCGCACGGGCAATCTTCTGAGTGGGCTCGCTCCGTTGAATCTCGCGATCCGGCGGCTCTTCACTTTCGGTTACCTTGCGGACGAAGCTCGCCGCCTGCGGGGTACACAATACAATCCCGCGAGTCTTGGCCCGAACGACAAGGACATGATCGAATTTTTTCAATGGGCGGCTTCACTGCCGCAAACGGCCCCCACGTCAATAAATCCAAAAGCGAAAGAGGAATATGATGAGAAAATCGATCGCAGCTGTGGTGTTCCTGTGTCTTGCGGCGCTGCCAGTGTCATCGCAAGCGCCGCCGGCAAAGGATGAAGCGGTTCACAACGAACTGCGGGCCCTCCGCGACGGCCTGGTGGACGCCATGAACAAAGGCGACATCGACCGCCAGCTCACCTATCTGCATCCGAATGTCGTTGTGACTGCACTCAACGGAGAAGTCAGCCGTGGCCGCGAGGGTGTGCGTGCGTATTTCCTCAAGATGACCACGGGTCCGAACCGCGTGGTGGAGAGTTTTCATTGCGAGATAGCGGTGGATGAACTCACTATCCTGTATGGCCCTAACACCGGAATCGCCTTTGGCAGCGCGCTGCAGAGCTACAAGCTGGCCGATGGTTTGAAGCTGGATGCGAAGACCCGATGGACCGCCACGCTCGTGAAGGAAAACGATCATTGGCTCGTCGCCAGCCTCCATGCTTCGGCAAACCTTTTCGACAATCCCTTACTGGCCATGGCCAAGCGAACCGCGTACTGGGCGGGCGGCATCGCCCTGCTGGCTGGGTTGATTATCGGGTCCTTACTCGCTAGACGACGCAAGGGGGCTTGATGAACACTCAAGCGGCGCCGGCGCTGCTGGAGCGCTGGGTCCTACCGACCGCGGGAAAGATTCAGGAAATCGCCACGCGCGAGGGGATTGATGCCGCGACGACCCAGCTCTACCAAAGCGTCCTGGGGTCCCCGCAACACGGTGCGTTCATCCATCGCGTTGACGAGATTTGCAGGCGAGCGGAACCGTGCAGATGGAAGGCGGAGGCGCCTCTTATCATCGTTCCGGGCGCCTTCTATCGCGAGAATCCGCGTTCCGGCGCGGACGGCCGCATCCTGCGCGAACAAGCAGAGCGGCTCGGGTGCCCGACGGGGATCATTCCCATCGCCAGCCGGGGATCCTTGAAACAGAATGGGCGGATCATTTGCGACTGGCTGCTTAAACATCAGAAGCAGTCGGTCATCCTTGCGTCATTGAGCAAAGGCGGGGCTGACGTGAAAATGGCAATGGCCGAGCCTGATGCCGCCTATGCGTTCAAAAATGTGGCCGCATGGGTGAATCTGTGCGGGATTTTAAGTGGCACGCCGATGGCCGAGTGGCTGCTTTCTCGAAATCCGGCGGCGCTGCTCAATCGGCTCTACTACACGCTGCGCGGGCAAGGCTTGGGATTCCTGCGCGACCTGGGACATGGCCCAGGCAGGCCGTTGGATTTTGGGCTGCAACTTCCTCAGCACATCCGCATGGTCACCATCGCGGGATTTCCGCTTCGTGAACATATGACTACGGCTCTCGCGCGTCGGTGCCATCGCCGCCTCACCCATCTGGGGCCAAACGACGGGAGCCTGATTTTGTCGGATGTTTGTGCTTTGCCGGGCCTGCTCTACCCCATCTGGGGAGCCGACCATTATCTACGGCCCCAAACCGATGTCAACCAACTCGTATTGGCGGTCCTGCAATACTTAGATGAGGAATTGAATTGGCGTCCTTGCACGCAATCGTAGGAATCGCCAAGCCGCAGGAGATGGAGCGAGTAGAGCAGCCGTTCCTGGCTTGGCCGGGCTGGGCCCATCTTCGCTACGCGGCGCTGTTGTCCTTGGTGAACACGCTTTGGTTCGTGCTGGTCTATGGCGGAATGGATGCGCTGACTGCGCGGCGCAGCTTTCGCGTTCCCGTTCATTTTCCGGCAGAACTCGCCATCCCCTTCGTTCCGTCGATGACACTTTTTTATATATCGATTTACCTGCTGTTCTGGATGGCGCCCTTCGTCTTGCGGACACGCCGGGAATTCCGGGCCTTGGTGATCACAATGGCTTGTGCCATTTTCATCGGAGGCATAGGGTTTCTTCTCTTTCCGGCGGATCTGGCATTTGCCCAGCCGCGCGAAGAAGAATTGGGAATCTGGGCGGGGATGTTTCATTTTGCCGACAAAATGAACCTCACTTATAACCTGCTGCCCTCGCTGCACGTGGCGTTTGCCGTGATTTGCGTGGCGGTTTTTTCCACCCGCGCCCCTGTAGCAGGCAAAGTGTTCCTATGGTTTTGGGCGGCGATGGTCGCGGCGTCGACCGTCTTGATACACCAGCATCATCTGTTGGACGTAGCGACAGGTTGGCTGTTGGCGCTTGTTTGCGTGGGATCAATCTTCGGCCGATTGGCGAGTGACACCAAATCATCTTAGTGTCGCGTCACGTTGCACATGGAACGAAAGATAAGCGTTCTCCCAGGAACGTGTTCCTCCCGCTGCACTTGCGCCGGAGATAACTTTGTGTTCCTATGCGTTCACTCCGCTTGTCTCCCTTGGAGGCCAAATGGCAGATGTCGACTTGCGCCCGATGAGTCTCGGCGAACTACTGGACCGCACATTTACCCTATATAAGCGAAATTTCTGGTTGTTTGCGGGAATTGTCAGCCTGCCATATCTTTTGCTCCTGGTCGTAAACGTTGGTGTCGCGCAAATGGGCAAAGGAGGGGGCACGGTCGATCCAAAGGCCGGCCTCCCGTCGGCCAGCGTCCTCGCGGGTGCGTTTGCGGGCGGATTCATCGTTCTGGTCTTCTACCTTCTTCTCACTGGAGCGGCGCATGCCGCCACAGTCTTTGCAGTATCGGATCTTTATCTCGGACATTCGGCCAGCGTGCGCAACTCGTACAGCCGCGTGGGCACGAAGGTGTTTCGCATCCTGGTGATGTTCCTCATCCTCTTTCTTGTAATGATCGTCGGATTCATCGTGGTTGGCTTTGTGGGGGCCATTCTCGGCAGTCCGGTGCTACTCGTTCTTGGAATGATCCTGGCGGTTATCCTCCTGTTCGTCATCTTATGCCGCGCGGCAGTGGCCGTTCCTTCCGCCATGCTGGAAGATGCGGGAGCAATAAGAGCCATCAGCCGGAGTATTGAACTCACCAAGGGGCACGGCTTTCAAATTTTTCTAATTTTTCTACTGGTCCTCTTCCTTAGTTATGTAGGCATTCTGATTTTCCAGGCTCCGTTCATCTACCTGCAGACGGATGCGCTCAAGTCTCACCAAACACTCTCGTTCGGCATGGTCATTCTGCAAAACCTCTCCACTTTCCTGTCCGAAGTTCTCGTCGGGCCGATCGGCACGATTGCGTTCTCTCTGATGTATTACAATCTGCGCGTGCGCAAAGAGGCGTTTGACGTCCAGCACTTGATGGCCTCAATGGGATCGCAGCCGCCTCCGGGTGCTCCCTCGGCTATCTAAATGGAAAGACCACAACCGGGGAGCGCGTTGGTGCTTCGAGCCATTTCTCTGCTGTTCGTGCGGTGCGCCGCGCTGCTGCTCATAGCCACGGCCGCTTTCTCCGCTCAACAGTCTGTCACTTCCGCCGTTCCCCAGGAGTGTGACCTGCGCGAGTATCAGGCGCAGCTCGATCGCTGCGCCGAAGCCCTGAAGAATCCAGGCGAACTCCATTCTTTGCGGAGCTCTTTAGAGCCTACCTGGTACGTGCGTGTTGGGAGTGCCAGAGTCGAGGTGTCCACGGAACCGATCGCTAGTGGCCTTCGTGAATTGGAAGTTCGCCCGCAGGACTCCGCCAAGATCATCCGCGACCTTGCTCTCCGCCTGGCAGCCATGCGAACGGCCGCCGCGGCGCTGGAAGCTCCGGAGCCGAGAGAGAACCCCGAAGAAGCAAGGGCGCGACTGGATAAGATTCTGGCAAGGAAAGAATTTCAGGGCGCGAAAGGCCCCAGCGCGATGGATCTTCTTCAAGCGCGCATCAACCGCTGGATCGTGGAGAAGCTCGCGCGGCTCTTCATGCGGCTGCACATCAGCGCCAAGACGGGCAATGCCATGGCGTGGGGTGTCATCATTCTGGCCTTTCTCTCGCTGTGCTTCATGGTTTGGCGCTGGCTATCCGGCAAACAGCAGATAGCGGAAAGTGTGCCGGCGGCGAAGATAGCTCCGAGCGATGCGCGGCAATGGGTTGCGGAAGCGCTGGCCGCCGCCGAGCGAGGGGACTTCAGGGAAGCAGTTCACTGCGCGTATTGGGCGGCGGTGGCGAAGCTCGAAGACATGAACGTGCTGGCACGGGACCGCGCGCGCACGCCACGCGAGTCGCTGTGCCTTCTGGAGCATTACCCCAATGAAGAACGGATGCTTCGCGGTCTGACGACGCATTTCGAATTGATTTGGTACGGCTACAGGCCGGTCTCGCCAAACGATTGGTCTCGCGTTAAGGAAGAGCTGGAGAAAATGGGATGCCTAAGGGCCTCGACACCGCCGACCGCAAACTCCTGATCGGTGCGGGCGTGCTCCTGGTGGTGATGTCGATTGCTTCAGCGCTCGTATCGCCGCCAAAGGCTGCGGGAGGCTCCGTATTTCCTTCGAGTTATTCCTCGGCATGGGATGGCGCAAAGGCTGCTTTTCTGGTGTTGCAGGATTCCGGCTACAAGGTCGAGCGATGGGAAAATGCTCCCGCGGAAATCCCCGGGGATCATTCGCACGAAGTCTTGATTCTTGCGGAGCCCTTGATGGGGTTTTCGACGGATGACCGCACAGCAATCCGAGAGTTTCTGCGAGACGGAGGCCGCATTCTGGCTACCGGTTCAAGCTCAGCAAGGCTTCTTCCCGATGCCGAATCGTTCGTGGAAGGCGAGGAGTTCGAAGAGCCGAAGATGTTTACGCCGCAAGTGCCTTCGCCGCTGACGGCCGATGCGCCAGAGATCAAAATGATTTCGCCCGAAGAGTGGCATCCAAAAGCGCCCTCGCAACTCGTAGTCTACGGAAATAAGGAAACGGCAGCGGTCGTGAGCTATCCGTCTGGACGAGGGCAAGTGATCTGGTGGGGCGCGAACACGCCGCTTACCAATGGCGGAATACGGGACGCGAGCAATTTGATCCTGTTTCTAAATTCTGTTGGGCCTGCCAGCGGCACACGCGTTCTGTGGGACGAATACTTTCACGGCGTGCATGGCTCGCTGTGGGCTTACATTAAGCAAACTCCGCTGCCCTGGGGAATGGTCCAGCTGGGGTTGGTATTTATCGCCATTGTGGCGACATTTTCGCGCAGGCACGGTCCCACGCGAATGCCCGCGAAAGTTTCGCGGCTCTCGCCCCTGGAATTTGTCGATACGCTGGGAGATTTGTATGCAGCTAGAAAAGCGGGAACGGCGGCCGTGCACATCGCCTACCAGAGGCTGCGCTTCCTGCTGAGGCGGCAACTCGGGCTCGCTCCGGATGTGCCTGCCGCCGCGCTAGCGCACAGCGCTTGGGAAGCTCTGGGATGGAAGGAGCAGCCCTTCCGAGGAACCCTTGAGCGCGCCGAGCGCGCCATTCGACAGACCGAGCTGGAGGACGACGAATCGCTTCCCCTGGTGCAGGAAATTTTTGATTACACGGCGCGGCTCGATGTGCGGCGCGCGCAACCAATCGAAAGGCAGACGGAATGAGCAAAGCGAATGACTTAGCGGTACACGTTCGCGCCCAGCTGGCGAAGGCGGTCGTGGGACAGAAGGACGCGCTCGACCAGTTGTTCCTGGTTCTCCTCGTCGGAGGCCATGCGCTGGTGGAAGGCGTGCCGGGGTTGGCGAAGACGCTGGCGGTGAAAGCGCTGGCGCAAATTTTCCAGTTGAAGTTTCAACGCGTGCAATGCACTCCCGACTTGATGCCCGCGGACGTGCTCGGCGCGAACGTATTCAATCTTTCAACCAGTGCGTTCACCCTTCATCGCGGGCCGATCTTCACCGACCTTCTCCTCGTGGATGAAATCAACCGGACGCCGCCGCGTACACAATCCGCGCTTCTGGAGGCCATGGAAGAACGCCAGGTCACCATCGATGGCACCAGGCACGAGCTTTCCAAATTCTTTGCCGTCTTCTCTACGCAGAATCCCATCGAATTTGAGGGGACCTATCCGCTGCCGGAAGCACAGCTGGACCGGTTTCTTGCGAAAATCCGCATCGGTTATCCGGACGCGGAGCAAGAGGCGCAGATCCTCCAGAATGTGCAAAACGGTTTCGATCCGCGCGAGCTACAGAAAGTGGGGTTTGAATCCGTACCGGCGGAAACGCTTAACGGTGCGCGAGAAGAAACCGCGGCCGTACGCGTGGAGCCCGCGCTTTTTCGCTACATCGTTTCGCTGGTCGCGCGCACTCGCAATTGGCCGGCCGTCAGTTTGGGCGCCAGCCCGCGTGCCGCCATCAGCCTCATGGCCTTTTCAAAGGGAATCGCCTCAACGGAGGGCCGTGACTTCCTCATCCCAGATGACATCAAAGTTGCTGCGCTTCCGATTCTGCGACATCGCCTAGTCCTGAAGCCCGAAGCGGACCTCGAAGGAATGACCGCGGACCAGGTGGTTCGCGAAGTCATCAAAGCCGTCGAAGTTCCCAAATGAAGACGTCGTCACAACTCACTCCGCCAGCCGTCGGCGCGCGCGGGAGAGCTCCGGGCCGAATTTCCTTTGCTTTTGGCCGGCGGTTCTTTCTGCTTTTGCTCGTCGGACTGGTGTGGCTCGGTCCGGCCTGGGCGAATCCCAGGTTTCTGTTTGCCATGCTTGCCTGGGACGTCGCCGTGCTTTGCGCCTGGGGTTTGGACCTGCGGCGGCTTCCAAAACAGGAACAACTGGAGATTCTTCGCGTCTGGAATTCCACTTTGCAATTGACAGAAGAAGCCGCGCTTACAGTGCAATTGGTGAACAGGAGCGAGTGCTCGATCACCGCGGAAGTGCAAGACGATGTTCCGGTCTCCATGCGCGGCGAAATTCCGAATTTGACGATGATTGCTGCACATGGAGGGATGGGGACCGGCACGTACGATGTATGCCCGCGCGAACGGGGTGACGTGACTTTCGGAGCTGTCACCTTTCGCTATCAGAGCGCGTGGCAACTGGCCGAACGTTGGGCCTCTGCCGCGACGAAGCAGACGATTCGAATCTATCCCAACCTCGAAGAGTCCAAGCGGGACACCATCTATCTCATTCGAAGCCGGCAGATTGCGCTGGAGAAGCGCCACAAGCACTTGCCCGGCCAGGGGCGCGAATTCGAAAGCTTGCGCGAATATCGGGAAACCGACGAATGGCGTGACATTTGCTGGAGCGCCACTGCCCGGCGCGCCAAGCTGATCAGCAAGTCTTACCAGATTGAACGCAGCCAGACCGTTTGGCTGGTGCTGGATGCAGGCCGCCTTTTGCGCGCGCGCGTGTTAGGGCTCAGCAAGCTGGATTATGCGGTGGGCGCGGCTCTTTCTCTGGCGCAGGTCGCGCTCTATTCCGGCGACAAGATCGCGATGCTGGCCTATGGCCGCCGCGTGCAGCATCGCCTGCCGGCTGGCCGTGGCCCCTCGCAGGTGCGCGCCCTTCTCGAAGCTCTTGCTCAAGTTCGCGGCGAGGAGCTTGAAGCGGATCACCGCCGCGCAGTCGAGGCACTTGCCATCCTCCAGAAGAGACGGAGCCTCGTCGTTTGGCTGACGGACCTTTCCGAGACCGCAACCACGCCTGAAGTTGTGGAAAGCGCCGTCCACCTGGCGCGGCGGCACTTGGTGCTTTTCACCGTGATCGGGCAGCCGGAGCTTCGCGGAATGCTCCGGGAGCGCCCGAAAGATGCAGCGCAGATGTTTCGAATTGCCGCGGCTCAGGAAATCGTGCAACGTCGGGACATTTTGCTGCGCACTTTGCGGCAGCAGGGCGCGCTCACGCTGGAAGTGGACCCCACAAAACTTTCTTCCGCGGTGGTGAATCAATATTTGCTAGCGAAGGAGCGCAGCCTCATCTGAACTATGCGGCCGGAAGAGCTGCTGGATTAGTTGAACTGGATACGGAGTTTGGGGACGGCTTTCGCAGAAGATACAGAACGAGAAGCGTGAACAAGCCGCCCGCGAGCATGAATTTGACCGAGTAGGGAAGACTCGCTGGAGAAACGAAACCTTCAACAAAGCCGGCGATCAAGAGCATCGGAATCGTTCCCAGGACCAGCCGCACGCTCCGAGCGCCCGCGCGCACCAGCGATTCGCGCCGCGGCAAGGACCCCGGAAAGAGCAGCCCCCGGGCGATTCCCAGGCCAGCTCCCCCGGCAATGAAGATCGCAGGAAGTTCCAGCACGCCGTGTGCGGCGACGAAGCTCCACAAGGAAAGACTCATCCCTTCACGCCAGCACGCCACGCTAACTACACCTAGCATCAAACCGTTCAACAGCATCATCCATACGGTGCCGATTCCCGCAGTGATTCCAAGCGCGAACGTAGCGAAGGCGACGCTAATATTGTTCGTGAGGATCGCACTTGATGCCGCGGCCTTGATGGTTACAATCGAATCCGTCCACATCTTGTGCTGCTCGATCGTTTCGATCATCCTGGAGCCCAGCATGTGCCTCGAAAAGCTGGGGTCCGCGATGCCCATCAGAAACCCGGCGAAAGCAGCGGCCAGGAAGATCACAAAGGCGGCGAGCGTATCGGGAAAGGTTTCACGAAAAATGGCCGGGTATTCGTCTTTGAAAAAAGTCCACAACCCACGCCCACTGGCCTTGCGGCCCATGTAAATAAGATTGTGAGCGCGCCCGAGCAGTTGATTCAGGTAAAGCGCCAAATGATTGCTGGTAGGATCTTCCCGGACGCTGGCCAGGTCGGATGCAGTCTGCCTGTATAATAAAGCGAGTTCCTGGAGTTCTGCGGGCGACAGAGCCGAAACGCCTTTTCGCCCGCTAATTTCCATCAGGCGTTCGAGCCGGGTCCAATGCAAGCGGCGTTTTTCGATCCAGTGAGTGGAGATCACGGATGGATTCTCCCGATAAGCTTACCATTGATACGCCGGAGCAAACTTCGCTGGAATTTCCACTCGCCGGCATCGGCAGCCGATTCCTGGGGATGGCGGCGGATACGGCCATCCAGGTGACGGTGGGAATCGTCCTCGTCATTGCCACTGTGATGATATTGCCGGGGTTAAATTTGTTTGGAGCTTCGGCGTCCCAGTGGGTGATTGCGGGAGTGATCATCGGAATCTTTCTGCTCAACTCAGCCTATTTCGCTTTTTTCGAAGCGATCTGGAACGGGCAGACGCCTGGCAAACGGTACGCCCAGTTGCGCGTGATGAAGGATGACGGACGGCCCATAAGCGCGTATGACGCCATCATTCGAAACCTTTTACGGATTGTTGATTCCTTGCCCGCCCTTTATGGCGTCGGATTGATCAGCATTCTGTTCAGCAAGCAAAGCAAACGGCTGGGGGACATGGTTGCCGGCACCGTGGTGGTCCACGAGAAATCCCTGGAAGGTGTTCGTCCCATCGCGGATTCTGGGGTCGACGCTTCCTTGCCTCCCTTCGATGCCTCGAACATCACTCTTGACGAATTGCGCCTCATCGAAACGTTTATTCAACGCCGCAACAGCTGGGATCCCGGAGTGCGCACTTCCATGGCCTCGCAAATCTCCGCGCGCATTTCGGAAAAGCTCGGAGTGCGCGTCTATGGCTGGCCGCGGACCGAGAATTTTCTGGAAGCAGTTCTCCGCCAGGTCCGCGCTTCGGGACGATTTCGCTCGTAAGTTGCGATATTTTGATTGTGGCAAGCAGAAAGCTGGCGGTGCACGTCAGGAAAGGGTCCACCGGTTTGGAGAAATCTC
>Ga0207118_1103_pt1 | contig 16590 bp, 16 predicted proteins | sample Alteio_BWMinHeat_42_FD_153507 | JGI IMG/M metagenome (GOLD analysis project Ga0207118, IMG submission 153507) | Enriched cells from forest soil in Barre Woods Harvard Forest LTER site, Petersham, Massachusetts, United States -... | ecosystem: Environmental > Terrestrial > Soil > Temperate forest >...
ACCTCCAGGTAAACTTGGCGATCTGTAGTCCGCAAGAACTTTCAATGCAGCACCAGATGGAGCAGTACGGGGAATTTGCTGGATCGAGTGCCGGAGAGATCTGCTTAAGGAAAGCATCCTATAAGGCAGGTGGGTAAAGATTTCTGCCTGCAAAGCTTGAGGCAAGTTCTCCAAGGTGGGGCGCCCAACATGAGCACGACTACAACTGCTAGAATCGGAGCTGCTTGCACTGCAAGCCGACCTTAGGCCTTCAGCAGCTTGGACAATATAACCGGAACTTGTACTGGAACTGCAACTAGAACTTGACATTACCAACATATAATTAAATTAACACGAAAATAATTATATCATAAACTTTTGGTTTATATCAAGATGCAAAAAAAGATTTGTCGGCACTGTATATAGATATTGCCCCCTCAGATGCTTTGGAGAGGTCAACCAGGAGAGCTTCCCTCTTCGCATAGACCTGTTGTGTCGGCAAAGAGGCTCGCGGCAGAAGAAGACATGAATCCGTGTATATGCATGGATTGCACCAATTGTTTGGACTTCACCGTCTAATTGATATATTTAAGCAGATATCAATGCATTAATGATATGCTATAATACATCGCTTGCCTGATATTTAGATATGCTATAATATATATAAATATAGGAATATATAGGATGGCATATGAGTTACGCTCTCGAACAATTGGCTGCGGATATCAAGGCAGCTCGACTTAAGAAAGGGCTTAGTCAACGAGCATTGAGCGAAAAAGTTGGGATTCCTCAGAGTCATATTTCTAAGATCGAGCATGGAGAAGTAGACCTACAAACATCTAGCTTGATACAAATTGCCCGTGCGCTTGACTTAGAACTTGTGTTGGTTTCAAAAAGTCACATCGCGGCGGTTCAAGCGCTTCAAAGCGAAAAGAAATCCAAAGCCATCCCTGCCTATCGCCTAACTGAAGAAGAGGAGGCGGATGATGGAGAAAATTGATGGTTTAAGAGTTTTTCTCTATCACCAACCGATTGGCACCTTGAGCCGTTTGCCTGGAGATAAGTACCTTTTTTCATTCGATCAAGACTACATCGAAAATCCAATGCGACCTACCTTAAGTCTGTCTTTTAAAGACATCTTTGGCGATCTCATTACGGATATAAAGATGACCCGAGCTCGTCTTCCTCCATTTTTTTCTAATCTCCTGCCTGAGGGGTTGCTGCGAGATTACTTAGCGCATCGGGCACATCTCAATCCCAAACACGAATTCTATTTTTTATGGATGCTCGGGAAAGATCTTCCTGGCGCACTTACGATTCGGGCGATTGAGGGTGATGAGATCCCATTTCAATTCCATATTACGAGTTTAAAAAATGAGGCAACAAAAGAGATCCCTTTGCGATTTTCACTCGCTGGAATCCAGTTAAAATTTTCAGCTCTCCAAAAAAATGAGCATGGGCTTGTCATTCCTGCTAATGGAGTTGGAGGACAATGGATCGTAAAACTTCCCCATTCTGTATTTGCTGGCGTTCCAGAAAATGAGTATTCCATGATGGAACTGGCGAGGCGCATTGGAGTCGATGTGCCTGAAACATTTTTGATTCCAATTGAAGAGATCCAGGGATTACCCAAAGATTTGGGGCGCATGAGCAATAAAGTCTTTGCAATCAAAAGATTTGATCGGACCGAAGGAGGAGAAAAAATTCATATTGAAGATTTTGCGCAAGTTTTTGGAGTTTTTCCTGAAAAAAAATACACTAATGCAAGTTACCGAAATATAGCCGACGTGATCTGGAAAGAGATCGGAGAAGCGGGCATTGTCGAATTTATAAAACGATTTGTTTTTAATGCTCTCATCGGCAACGGAGATATGCACCTAAAAAACTGGTCTCTTCTTTATAGAGGAAAAAATACTCCTTCTCTTGCACCAGCATATGATTTTGTCTCAACAATCCTCTACCTACCGGAAGATAAACTTGCGTTAAACTTTGTCGATAGCAAAGAGTTCAGTTCCCTCACGCTCGATCAGTTCAAACGATTTGCCTCCAAAACACAACTTCCCGAAAAATTAGTTCTGAATACGGTACAAGAAACCGTTCAGGCCTTTTCCGAAGCTTGGAAAACAATCAAAGACCTTCCCTTGGAAGAAGAGGTAAGAAAAGCTATATTGACGCATCTAGACACCATTCCTCTTTGGAAAAAATCGTAAATCTTTAGAGGGCATACTCTTGCGGACGAGTCAAAATGATCCAGGTTCCATTGCGTTGTAAGTGAAACCAATGGCGCATGGGCGTGCCCGACATGCCGGTGCGGTTGAAGCGCCAGAGGTCGAATGTGCCCGCGGGAGAAAAAGCTAGGCCAAAGAAGCCGGCAGACCAATTGGTGTCGGCAAAAAGAATGGGACGGGGGGCGGCCAAGCCTCGTTTGCGGAGTTCAGCGGCGATTTGTTCGTCTATGTCACTTAAGGAAAAGGGATAGGATAAGGTTTTTAAGCGCTCGCGAACTTCGACGGGTGTAAAAAAAGGTTGGTCATCAAAAAGTGGAGCGAGGGAATTGGCGATTTTTTGGTCGATCAGGGGCAGAGATTCATAGAGAAACGAATCGACAAAGGCTTCGGGATCAGGGCGGCTGAGAGAATGGATGAGGGACTGACGGAATTGTTTTAGCTCGGAGATGGAGGTGTGCTGCCGCCAACGATGGAGGAAGAGAGCTCGGTCTTTTTGAGGCAACCAGTTGGAGAGTTTGTCTGCGAGCCATTCGGGTTCACGAACTTCCATTTTTTCCCAAAAGTCATGTAAGGAAGGAGTTTCTGGAAGCCACTCGGGATGCAAAATAAAAGCATGCGTCGGCGAGTGCATCAACATGGGATCTTTCCCTTTGGCTTCCAAAATAAACTGCAACAACTCCGCTTCATTTTGGATCTTCCGTTCCAATGAGGTGAAGGGTTGGCTTCGGTTGCAATAGGCCATTAACAACCCTGGCATGGTGCCTCCGGAGATGTATTCCCAGGGTTTGGCAATGGAGCCTTGCATGGCGGGGTTTGATTTGCAGCGGGCCAGGGCGCCTTTAAAAAACTCCTCAGTTTGGATATATTGGATCAAATCTGTGGTAAGTCCCGCTTCTAAGTTGAGTTCTTGCTCTGCATAGGCAAAAAACTCCCTCAACGAAGCGATGAATTCCTCTTTGGTTCTTATAAAGGTCCATTGGGAAGAAGCGGTGCGGCCGTGTTTATAAGCCAGGCGGAAGCCGGCGGGACTATCGTCGATCATGGACTCCAGGTTTTGGGCCAGGGACGGGTCGAAAATTTCTTGGAAGGCCTGGGGAATGAGGCGGTCGTAGCCCTGGATTGTTTCTGAAAAGAGCTTCGAGAGGAATTGAGCTTCTTGGGAAAGGACTTTGGATTGCTCGACAATGGCGTTGAGGACATAGGTAGCGCTTCTGTATTCCGATTCTCGACCGAGCCGTTGCGCCTGGCGAGCTTGCTGGACAGTGCTGTCGTATTCTATTTGCAGGCTTTGCAACTGGTAGTTTGCAGCTTGGAGCCGCACATTGATTCGCTCATACAAAAAGGCTCCGATTCCGCCTGGTTGGTCGGGATGCATGCCCAAACTGACATAGAGGTTCCATCGTCCAATATCGACTTTTGCATCGGTAAAGGAAGCCACTGTTGCTTCCCAGGCGCGAAGTAAAGCGCAATCTCCCAAAGCCTGGTAGGCTGTGCAGGCCAGGTCGGTCTTTTCTTTCCATTCCGCTACTTTTTTGGCGCGGTCGCTGGGCCTTTGGTAATAAACGGCAGATTGCTTGGCCAAAAGCGGGTTCATCTCAAGCCGTTTTAAGTTTTCCTCTTCCTTTATGTCATCAAGTTCTAAACCCAAAGACTGCAAAAGCACTTTTTCAATCAATTCCTTGGGCGTGCTTGCTTCAACTGGAGTCCAATGTTTTAAGCCGGCAGCAGCAAAAGCAGCTTTGAGTCCGGGAGAGTGTTCCTGGTCAACAAGGGGGCGGAGAAGGTCGGCTTGTTCTAGTGAGGGACACAGAGGGACGGAGTACTCTTGGCCAGAGACAATACGCCGCAATGAACCAAAGGTGAGCAAATCGAATAAGTCTTGCAAGAATTGGAGCGGATATTGTTGCTGGACCAATATGGCGGGCGCAGTAGCAAAACAGGACCCAGTGGTTTGGCGAAGCCAGGTAAACCAGGCGGCCAGGACAGCCCGCTTTACATCGGCATCTTGGATTTTTTGAGGAGAATGGGGCCATAGGGTATCGCGGATGAGCCGTTCAGCGCCTTTGTGGCATACATGGGGCGAGAAACGTTGAAGTAGGTGACGGATAGGGGGATTTTCTACGAGAGAACGGAGGGATGAGAATAAGTGGTCGAGGAGAAAGGCATCATTTTCAAGGAATGGGCCCGTTAAATAACGGGGGGTTTCAAGAAGCTGCTGGACCAAATCGAGTCTTAAATGGCCTTGATCGTCAACAAGCACATTGGCCACCTCCAGCCCCAAAAACCGGGCTCGAAACCGGAGCGGGTCCTGCAAAGGAGCCATATGCCTCGAGATCTCCATCTCGCGGACAAAGTCAACCACGCTCGACAACGGCGTCGGCATTTTGCGCAGCGAAGCAGTGAAAAAAGCCCAAAGGTCCATAAATGTAAAGCGGCTTTACATTGTATACCATTTCCATGTACAATGGTCCGAGTTTTTTCTCAAATGGGTGCTGTATGAAGGTCAAAGTCCAAGGTAAAATCGTTGAATTTCCCGAATCCATTTCCGCTGCTGAACTTGCGGCTAAATTGCATTTGACGATGCCCGAGCAGGCAGTTGCCGTCAGCATCAACGGAACGCCGAAAGATTTGAGCACAATGTTGCACGAAGGCGATGAAGTGCAGTTTTGGAATTTTGATGACCCGATGGGGAAAGAAGTTTTTTGGCACACCTCGGCGCATGTGTTGGCTCAGGCCATTTTAAGACTTTGGCCAGCAGCGAAACCGACCATTGGGCCGCCTATCGAAAATGGCTTCTATTATGACTTTGGAAATTTGACGATCTCAGATCAAGATTTTGAAAAAATTGAGAAGGAAGTTGAGGCGGTTCTTGCGGAAAATTTGAAGACAGAACGAATTGAGTTTGGCGGCAAAGAAGAAGCGAAACAATTGTTTCGCAACAACAAATATAAGTGCGAGTTGATTGACAGCTTTGAAGGAAAAGTGACTGCGTATAAGCAGGGTGAGTTCGTCGATCTTTGCCGAGGACCGCACATGGCCGCTTTGAGCAAGATCAAGGCATTTAAAGTATTGAAAACTTCGGGCGCTTATTGGCGCGGCGATTCGACAAAAGAGATGCTCACGCGAATTTATGCGATCTCGTTTCCCGATCGAAAAAAATTGAAAGAGTATTTGCTTTTGCTCGAAGAAGCCAAGAAGCGGGATCATAAGGTTTTGGGTGCGGCGCTGGATCTTTTTTCTTTTAAAGAAGAGGCGCCAGGCATGCCCTTCATCCATCCGCGCGGACTCATTATTTGGAACCGATTGATTGAATTTTTGCGCGAATGCCAACTCGATGGCGGATATGTTGAGATCAAGACACCGACCATGATGGGCAAAGAACTTTGGGAAAAATCGGGCCACTGGTTCCACTACCGCGAAAATATGTACACATCCACTGTGGAAGATCGAGAATTCGCCATTAAGCCGATGAATTGTCCCGGTTGTATGCTCTACTATAAGACCGCCACTCATAGCTATCGAGAGTTACCGATGCGCGTGTCCGAAATGGGACATGTGCACCGCTTCGAGGCTTCGGGAGCTTTGAACGGACTTTTTCGCGTCCGCAGTTTCCACCAAGATGACGCGCATCTCTTCATGCGCCCCGAACAGATTCGGGAAGAAATCAACCAGATTTTGCGCATGACAGACAAAATCTACATGACGTTCGGCTTACCGTACCGACTCGAATTATCCACCCGACCTGAAAAATCGATCGGTTCAGATGAAGAATGGGCCGCGGCAACGAATGGATTGAAAGGTGCACTGGATGATTGGGGACATTCGTACCGAATCAACGAAGGCGACGGAGCCTTTTACGGTCCAAAAATCGATATCCATATTCGAGATGCGATCGGAAGATCCTGGCAATGTGGCACGGTGCAACTCGACATGGCCTTGCCCCAAAAGTTTGAGCTCGAATATGTCGATAGCGATGGGACGCATAAAAGACCTGTGATGCTCCATCGAGCGCTGTTTGGTTCGATCGAACGGTTTTTCGGCATTCTGGTTGAAAATTTCGCCGGTAAATTCCCGTTCTGGATCAGCCCTTATCAAATCCGGATCTTGACTGTCGCGGATCGGCACTTACCCTATGCCGAAGAATTGGCAAAAAGATTGCGCTCACACCATTTCGTTTGCGATATCGATGCGTCGAATGAATCGGTCGGCAAAAAAGTGCGCGATGCGCAGATGATGAAGGTCAATTACATGCTGACCATTGGCGATAAAGAAGTGGAAAATAAGACGGCAGCTCTTCGTACGCGCGACAATGTTGTGCACGGCGAGATTGACATTTCTGATTTTCTTGCTAAAGTCGAAAAGGAAAGAGCGACTCGCGCGTTGATGTCGCCTTATTCAACATCTCCATAATGGAGGAATATGACGATCATTTGCGTAAGCAGTTTTAAAGGTGGCACGGCGAAGACATCTACTTCGCTTCATTTGGGATCTGCGCTTTGTAAATTTCACAAAAAACGGGTATTGCTCATTGATTTTGACGCACAGGCCAATCTGACTACAGGTCTTGGGTATGATCCCGATGAACAAGACAGCATGGCACCTGTTTTGCAAGGCGAAAAAAGCATTAACGAAGTGATTTTGAGCACATGCATTCCGAATATGGATATCATTCCAGCGGATACTTGGCTCGAGCGCGTGGAAGTCTCTGGCGCACTGGCTGCGGATCGCTATTCGCATGAGCGTCTGAAAGAAATTTTACGCCATCTCGATTATGATTTTATTTTGATCGACACGCCGCCTTCTTTGTGTTGGTTGACAGAATCTGCGCTCATCGCATCGAATTTTTCACTGGTTTGTGCAACGCCCGAATTTTATAGCGTAAAAGGATTGCAGCGGCTGGCGTTATTCATCAACAATATTTCAGAACGACACGGCACAAAAGTGCTCGGCGTCGCGCTTTCATTCTGGAATCCGCGAGGCAAAAGCAACGATGCATTCTTGCAAGTCATCGAGCAAACCTTTCCAGGAAAACTCTTGCAAGCAAAAGTCAGACGCGATATCGCAGTATCAGAGGCAACCATTTACGGAAAACCAATTTTCGATACGGCTCCAAAAGCCCGCGCATCCTTCGATTATATGGGCCTCACAGAAGAAATTTTAAAGAGGACCTAACCTATGTCAAAATTCAACGATCTTTTAAATCTGCGATTTAAAACAAGAGAAACGCAGCAACCCAAAGTGACTGCCCTTGTCGAGCGTTCGAACAATGGCGATCTCTCTAGTTTTTCCGGTGTTTTTCGGGTCGCAGCGTTGAATGACCAAGAAAAAGCGGATCTGGAGCACATCCTAAAAAGTTTTCGCTTAAATGAAACGTTCGATGTCGATGCCGATCTCAAAGCTTTAACAGCCATCACATCGGAAGTCAAGGCGATCACTAACCAGGCCATTGTTCTTCATGGCGAAAGGATTAAGCGCGCACAAGACCTTCTAAAAAAATATCGCGACGGCGCATTCACCGCTTGGCTTTTTGCCACCTATGGCAACCGTCAAACGCCCTACAACTTTTTACAATATTATGAATTCTACACCACAATGCCACAAGCGCTTCACACCAAAATCGACCAAATGCCGCGCCAAGCTGTTTACAGCCTAGCATCTCGCCAAGGCGATCTGGAAAAGAAAGAGGCCATCGTGCGCAATTACGTGGGCCAGGCCAAACAAGAAATCCTAAAATTGATCCGCGCGGAGTTTCCTCTGGCTGAAGATGACAAGCGGCATCCCAATTTTGCGGCGCATGCATTGGCTTTTTTGAAAAGAGCGCGTGAAATGGTAAAAAACCCTCTTTGCGTCCCTTCCGAAGATGAGAAGAAGCAGTTAAAACATCTCCTTGCGCAACTGAGCGTCCTTGTTGAAAAACGATGAGTATATAAGCCCGTTCTCGACGCGATATTGCAGCCCTGAGATGTCGCGTCTTTTTTCTGCCCGTTATAAAATTGTTTTATTTAGAAAGCTGTGGATTGCTTTGGCCAAAGGTCAAAGGCAGTTAGGTCTGCCGATTTCAGAGAAACAAATTGTGCAGATGGTTGCCGAAGTCGAGAACATTGACTTTGATGCGACAGAAAAGTATGAAAAAAAATTCCGCCACGATGTGATGGCGCACATTCATGCTTTTGGAGACGTGTGTCCCGAGGCAAAAGGGATTATTCATTTAGGCGCGACGAGCTCGTATGTGACAGACAATGCAGATTTAATCCAACTCAAGGAAGGAATGGCGCTGCTCTTTGGGAAACTGTTGTATGTTCTAGAGCGATTGGCGGAGTTGGCTGCCAAATATGCCAATGATCCCTGTTTGAGTTATACCCATTTTCAACCGGCACAGCCAACTACGATTGGGAAACGAATCTGTTTGTGGTTGCAGGACTTTTTGCTCGATGCTAAGGAATGGAGCCGGCTGGAAATCCCGTTTTTGGGCGCAAAAGGGGCTACAGGGACGCAAGCTTCCTTTCTGGCATTGTTCGACGGGGATCATAAAAAGGTTCTAGAGTTGGAAAAAAAGACCGCTGCCGAATTTGGCTTTATATCGATTTTGCCGATCGCTGGACAGACCTATACGCGCAAGATCGATATTCAGATTGCCAATGCATTGGAATCCTTTGCCGCAAGTGCCCACAAAATGGCCACAGATATCCGCTTGTTGGCCCACGAAGGAGAGTTTTGTGAAAACTTTGGAGAAACACAGGTAGGTTCATCGGCCATGCCCTATAAACGGAACCCCATTTACAGCGAACGGATTTGCGGCATTGCCCGGTTTGCCATTTCCTTGGCTCAAAATCCAACGTATACGGCAGCAACACAATGGTTAGAACGGTCTTTAGACGATTCATCTAATCGACGCTTATGCATCCCCGAACTCTTTTTAAGTGTCGATGCCATTCTCAATCTTTTGGCTCACATTCTTTCCAGTCCACACATCGAGCCTGCAATAGCCTTTTCCCATTTTGAGCGCCACTTGCCTGAGCTTTGCATGGAAAATCTCATCATGGAAGGCGTAAAAAAAGGCGGCGATCGGCAGAAGTTGCACGAAAAATATCGGACAATGTCCGCTGATGATCCAGAGCTCAAAACTGCAGACCCCCGTAAACTCATCGGTCGCGCACCTGAACAAGTCGCAGATTTCCTGAAAATGGATGTGCATCCCTTTTTAAGGAAGCACCCTGTCGGCAAGGTTTCTATTCCTCCCGTAGAGCGCTAGTTGAACGAGAGTTTGGATCAGTGCTTTTCGCGTTTCTTGAGTTGGCAATAGTAAGGGCAAGCGCAAAATAGGCTGGCATCTGCCCATTTGCGACACGACATATTTGACGCATTGGGGATTCGTCTCGATAAAATGCGCTTTGCATAAAGGCAAATATCGCTCGGCCAATTGTTTCCCTTTTGAACTGGAAATCATCTGTTTCCATCCGCGCGGAATCACATTCCCAATCACCGAAATTGCGCCTACACCGCCGGCTTGAAGGATTTCATAGGTGATGTCGTCGTCACCAGAAAAGACAGGTAGCGGACTTTGTCGAATCAGATCTAAATCGCGGTTGGAATCTTTCAAAGCTACGATGCCTGGGATTTGAGACAGGGCTTGCAACGTTTCGAGTGTTAAACGGATGCATGTCCGAGGTGGATTGTGATACACAATGACTGGAAGTCCTACTTTTGCCACTTCGGCAAAGTGAGCCAGACAACCTTGTTGTGTCGGTTTGTTATAATAGGGTGTGATCACGAGACATCCTGACGCGCCTATGTTTAAAGCGTCCTCTGTGTATTGGATTGATTGCCTGGTATCACAAGTTCCTGTTCCCACAAGAATCGGGATTCTACCAGCGGCCACCTTCACACAAATGGAAGCCACTCGTTTTCTCTCGGCTCGATTCAGTACACTGCCTTCTCCGGTTGAACCACAACAAACAATGCCATCGGTTCCTTCAGCAATCTGCCACTCAACCAAAGATTCCAATGCTTTTTGGTCGATTTTATTTTGTGTCGTAAACGGAGTGATCAATGCAACAAATGAACCGCGGAACATGACACAGATTGTGTCAGCTTAAGATTTATCCTTCAACAATTCCGCCAATCTTTCTTCAGCAGCCATTTCCATCAACATTTGGTGGCAATGCTTAGCGAGATTCCAAAATTCATGGATTTGTGTGCGAAGTGTGGCTTGGAATCCCCACTGGAAGGGAATTTCTTGGATGACTTGGATTTCATTCTCGACGTGATGATAGGAAGTGCTGTGCGGTTGAAATGTCATCCCTTGACGAGCTGTGACATAATTTTGAAGTATGCGGGGCACTTCTTTTTTCCCGGAGCGGTAGATCACGGATGACAAGCGAAATATTCTCTTGCTCTGGTCAAAGTCAATTTTTATTTGACTCTTCAGAGGATAACTCATTAAGCGAATTAACTTCGCTTCTAACTCATCTAAGTTCATTTTAACCCGTTTTATTCACCCGCATTTATTATACTCAATATGGCCGAACTTGGGAAGAGCAAGGTTTTTTTGAATGTAAAGCAGCTTTACATTGGCCAAGCTGAGCCCCATTCGGCATCGCGGGCAGCGCGATAAGAATTTTTATCGCTTCGGGTGACGGTAATTTGTTTGAGTTGGCCGTCAGAGGCGCATAAGGGAAGTTTGACAAACCCAGAGTTTTTTTGAGGCGAGCGGATGACGCGGCCTTGAATGCACTTGGGTATATGACGAGAAAAAACTACGTAGGAATATTTCTCATCTTCATGGCCAAGAGTGCCTTCTTTTAAGAGGCGATGGAGACGTGTGCGCGGAATGCGCGCAGAGAAATGGCACCAATCGTTGAGAGGCATAGGGCAGGCGTGCGCGTGGGGGCAAGGCGCGATGAGATGGGCCCCTTTTTGGATGGCGTATAGCCGAATGGCTCGGATCCGCTCAAATCCTTTGGGTGTGCCGGGTTCAATGATGGCGATGACGGGAATTTGTTTTTCCCAGAGGCAGTCGATGAGGGAATAAGGTTGCACTTCGGCAAATACATAGGAAAAAACGGCAAGGTCGACAGAGGGAATATCAAAGGGCTGTTCTAGGGAAGCTTGTTGCCAATTCCAATGAGCGCCGCCCAATTTTTTGCCGATGTCGATAGCGGCGCGCTCCCGTTCAATTAAGTGTGGTTGCATGGGGCCAAATGTATCCAAAGCAGCCCAGGTCGCTGTGCCGGGACCGGCACCGAGATCTAACATGGACTGAGGTGAAAAATCTGGAAAGCGGCGGCGGATTTCCTGGAAGACGGCGCTGCAGGCGCCAAAGGTTGCAGGAAGACGGGTGATTAGGTAGGAAAGAAGGTGAGTCGGGTTGTTGAAGGAGGATGCTGCGCCCTTGCGATATTCTTCGGAAAGCATCGCTCTGGCATTTTTGAGACTTTTAAAATCGGAAGACTCGATGAGTGATTCGATGGCTCGTTGGAGCTCTTCAGGAACCATGAATTTTGATCGACGCTTTGGCTGTAAGGCCCGGCTTGAAAGGGAGATCGTCAGCATAGATCCTGATTTTCAGCTTGCCATGCTTTGCAAGGGGGCTGATCCAGGCAACCTTGCCCACCCAAGTTTTTCCAGGATAGGAAGGGAGTTTCACGGAAGCCGAAAGACCGACTCGCATTTTCGAGAGCATCGTCTCCGGGATTTCGGCCTCAACCCAATTTTGTTGCTTGGAGATCAGAAGAACGGGCTCGCCGAGATGGGTTTTTTCTCCAGCCGTTTTAAAGCATTGAAGGACGATACCATCGAAGGGTGCAGCGGGAACGAGGGGACGATCCTTTTCGAGTTCCGCTACTTTTTGCTGCCACTTTTGCAATTCGGACAACACTTGATCCATCACTTCAGAGGAACCAATTTCGTTTTGCAAATAGACATACTGTTGCATATTCTGGTCAAGCTTGAATTTTGCTTGATTCAACTTGTCTTGATTGGAGGCAAAGAAGAGTTGTCCCAGTTTGAAAGCTTCGCCTTCTTGGAGGAGCGCTTCAGGTAAAACTCCATTTTCTTCGGCTCGAATTTCGCGAAGCGGCGCGGCAAGGATCGCTTCTACTGGATAATAAGGGCGGATTGCTGTCCACCAATACCCGAACGCCGAAAGCAAACAAAAGGCAACGAGTGCAATAGATAAATATTTCCAACGAAAAGTGATTTCTAATTTCATAGTTTTAGAATAGGCGATTTTTACCGCTCTTTCAAGCTAAAATAGAGAATACCAGCGACAAAACTGGCCAGAGCTCCAAGAAGAAAAGGGAACCCATCGAAAATTTGATAGACAACTCCGCCGACGGCCGGCGCCAAAGTCATTGCCAGCGATTGGGTGGATTGACTCATCCCTAAGATTTTTCCTTGAGATTCGCGAGGAGCTGTGCTCGAAATAAGCCCATTGCAAAGAGGCCACGCAAGGCCGCCGATGATTACACAGCCGGCAACGGCCGCAAGGACGATATAAATATGAGAGGGAAAAATTAAAAACCCGCAAAGGACGGTGAAGATGAGAAGGCAGGTTTCTAAGATTTGTAAGGTCGAAAACCAGTGTTGAAGAATTTTATTGAGGTATCCCGCACCCAGCGCCCAACAAAGGCCCATGAACAGGGCTAAGTCGCCGATGTTTGAGTTGGTGAATGCAAAATCGCGCACGACGAGAACGGGGGTAAACTGAAAGAGCATCGTCCACGCAAAAAGGAAGAGAAAATAGATCGAGTAAATGGATTTGATTTTTTTGATCTTCAAGGCTTCTTTGATGTTGTGAAGTGATTCTAAAAAATCAAACTTTCCTTTTTTTTCTACAAGTTGGGTTTCATAAAATCCAAAAAAGACAAAACCCAAGTTGGCCAAAGACAAGCCTGTAGCAATCCATAAAGGAAATTCTGGCGAAAAATAAGAGCTTACTGTGTGATCGGAGATTTTTCCGCCGACGAAGGCGCCCAGAATAAAAGACAGCCCTGCAATCACCGACAGGTAACCAAAATATTTCACCTTCTTCGATTCTTCCTCATTCAAATCAGCGATGCAGGCCAGGCAAATAGTCATATTGCCAGCAAAAAGGCCCATCAAGAGACGGCCGGCAAACAGAAAATAGAGATTTTGCTCCTGCACACTCCAAGCGGTCAGTGCGCTGCCAAGACTCGTAAAAAAAACAGTGAGGCACAAAGCCTTTTTGCGCCCGTGCCGATCTGCGTATTCCCCAACAAGGGGCGCGCCTAAAAACTGGCCGAGAGAAAAGGCTGTCAAAAAGAAGCCCAAAACCGTGGTCCGCGTGGCCAAGGAGACATCAGAGGAAAATAGGTGATTGTTTTGATTGAGAAAAAAGGGGGCAAAAATCGGAAATACAATGGCCCACCCCAAACTGTCCATGCAGTAAGTGAAAAAAATCGCAGAGAGGGAGAGCTTTCGCTTTCTTGCTTCTGAAAGGATCATGTAATTGCCCAATGGATGGGCTTTTTCCCTATTTTATGTAAAAACTCATTGGTCAAAGAAAAATGGCGGCATCCTAAAAACCCAGCATGAGCAGAAAGTGGAGAAGGATGAGCTGCAGTCAACACATGGTGATGTTTGGCGCAATGGATGTGTTGGAACTTATCCGACGCCGACTTACCCCAAAGCAAAAAGACAATCGGATCTTTCCTCTCGCACAACAACTGAATCACCCGGTCGGTAAACACTTCCCAGCCTTGTCCATGATGCGACTTTGCCTCGCCGTCGCGAACCGTCAGCGTGGCATTCAACAAAAGCACACCCTGCTTGGCCCATTCGATCAAACATCCATGATTCGGAATCGGAATTCCCAAGTCTGCCTTGATTTCCTTGAAAATATTCTGCAGCGAGGGCGGAGCCGGCACCCCCTTTGGCACACTAAACGAAAGCCCGTGCGCCTGACCAGGACCGTGATATGGGTCTTGCCCCATGATGACGACCTTCACCTGATCAAATGGAGTCTGGCAAAAAGCATTGAAGACCCATTCAAAGGGGGGATAGATCACTTGACCCGAACGAATTTCCTTAGCCAGAAAGTCTTCCAGCTTGCGCATATAGGGTTTTTCAAACTCAGGTCCCAGCTTTTCTAACCAGGAAGCTTCCATATAAGCGATTTTTTCAGCAGCCTTTGTCATAAGTGATTAGTTTTACCATTGACAGAAAGCATTTTGCAACACTAAAATGTACTCTTTTCCAACCAGGTGATTTATGAAAAATTTGGCAGAAAACAACATCATCCGATTCACAAACGTCACTCGTAAAAAAGATGCGATCTATGCCAATTTCAAGGTAAAGGGACTTCGGAACGGGGTTATTTTTTCTGCTTCCATCGCCGTCGACATCACCGCGCTCGAGCTCAACGCCGGCGACACGTTGGAAAAAATCATCGAAGATTGCGCCAAACATGGCATGAAAGAATTTAAAAAGGCCGATTTCCAATTCGAAGGACTTTCCACGGCCACATCTCCTGATTATCTGGGTGTAGCGCAGCTTGGCTAGCGCGCTTGCCTGGGGGGCAAGAGGTCGTAGGTTCAAATCCTATCATCCAGATATCTTTTATATACCTAAAATGATTCAAAATTTGGCCGCTAGGCGGGTTCAAAGCGCCGCAAATCGACGATCGCAAATGGGCTTTGTTGTCTTTATACTAACCCATTTGCGATCGTCGATTTTCAGCAGCTTTCAACCCACCTAGCGGCCAAATTTTGAAACATTTTAGGTATATCAGTTGAATTCAACGATCGCGACAGTTGTGTTGTCCGCACAACCAGTGATTTTATTGGCTAGATAGTCAGGATACGTGAAATATCCCATTGCAATCCGACCCAAAACTTCTGGTAATCTTGCTAAGCTGCCTTTATTCTCCGAATAAATTTCATTTACTTGCTTGGATGTCACTACGTCGAATAATCCATCTGAAGCCAGGAGCAAGCAATCTCCTGGATTGATTTCATAAGGCCCTGATATTTTAGGAACCGCTGTGTTCAATGGGTGGCATTCGAAATCTCCAAACGAACTCGTCATATTGAGAGTTGCCTCTCCGGATTTATTGGTAAGCCTCAAGCTGCCCGTCTTATCCATTTTTATTGGAGTTCTCGTGATTTCGTTGGCCTTTGCTCTCTCTTGGACTTCCTGCACAAATCTGTTATTGGTATTTAATTTCGCATCTTCAGTACATTGTTTAAAAGAACCATCTTTTTCCAAAATAACAATTCTTGAATCTCCGATATTTGCAACGTATAGGTTTCCATTGATTCTTAAAGCAATAGCCGCTGTCGCTCCACTTTGCTTATTTTCTGCATAGAATCCGTCATCGACCTTTTTAAACGCCTCTGTTATTACTTGATAGATTTCTGTTTCCCCTAAAGATTTCGTATTTAAGTCAGCTAATAATATTTTTGGCAAATGTGTGTACGCATACTTGACAGCTTCATCTCCTCCATGGCCATCAAGTACGCCATAAAGTTGAATTGGTGTGCCATCCTGAAGATTTGCATCTAACATCAATGTTCTATCTTCATCATAGGTGCAGTCTCCCAGAGACTTGAAGATATGAATCGGATCAGAATTATTATTAAGCTTTATAGTTTCCGAATTACCAGGAAGCCTAACACTGCGATCAATATATTTTTGCTTGTTTAGGATCTTAATTCTCGGGAATTCCGATTTTCCCGCTTGAAAGCAAAGCAATTTCTCGGCTCTCATTTGCTGTTGTTCGCCACTCAAACGACTTGAAGACTCGGTTTTTGACCACGCCTCACTCCAAAGACAAAACATCTTCGGGAGCCCCGGCCGAATTGATAAAAATAAAACGAACATTACGGACAGGGCTATGATTAATTTTTTTGCTATGGATATTTTTTTTATCTCCATGAGGCTATGTTTACTGGTGTCTTTTTTGTTAGTGTCTCTATAGGAGCTTTTATAAACCAAGTGGGCATACCATTGGTCTCTCGTAAAACTGTCCTCATTCCGGGAGGAAAGCCAGCGGTAAATCCCTTAAATACCCTAACGGATTTTGAATCATCTTTATCTTCGAATGCAAATAAATGTACTTCTTTACCATTCCAGATAGGATCTGCTTTCACAACCGTGCTCTCATCTGAATCATAATCAAAACCTACTTCACTAATCATAAAAATTCCTTTGTTTTTTGTTGTTGCCTTTCCATGCTTTTTAAAAAAAGCGTGGCGTGCATTTTGTATGACATTGTGCGTTTATGTCAATGTGCATAATGTTAAAAACAACAATTCGAGCCTGCAAACATCTTGCTCACCCAGGAGCCCACCCTCCCGCTAGAAAATAAAATTTTTACGCGATGCCTTGCTGCTCTTATTTTTGATCACGTTGTTTATAAATC
>Ga0207118_1104_pt1 | contig 16513 bp, 22 predicted proteins | sample Alteio_BWMinHeat_42_FD_153507 | JGI IMG/M metagenome (GOLD analysis project Ga0207118, IMG submission 153507) | Enriched cells from forest soil in Barre Woods Harvard Forest LTER site, Petersham, Massachusetts, United States -... | ecosystem: Environmental > Terrestrial > Soil > Temperate forest >...
GGGGCGAGCGACGACGATGCTGGTGACGGTGAAGTGCGGGATTACGTTTGAGGAGCGGGAGACGGGGAAGATTCTGTATCACACGGATAATTTTTTGTTTCGGAATGAGTACGAGATTTCCACGGATGTGAAGAGTTTTTTTGAGGAACAGGATCCGGCGTTGGACCGGCTGGCGCAGGATTTCGCGGCGCGGCTGGTGGCGGCGGTGATTGAGAATTATTGAGATGACGAGAAGGCCAGGCTGTCCTGCCTCAGAATCGCCGCCAGCGGGGCGCGTGCCGGATGAAACGGATTACTTCCGGTTTGCCGACGATGCGGACATAATCTGGGAGAGTTACGATAGACTGTGCAACATGGCAGTGAGGACTCTGCTCCCTCTTTTCTACTTGGCGTCGTTGGACGCGTAGATGGCTCAGCAACCCCGCATATCCAATATTGAGGCGCAACGCGCAGCGATGAAAAAACTTGAGTTTATGGTTGGAAAGTGGTCAGGGGAGGCACGCCTATTACGCGGACCAGGTGATCCGGTTTCATTGATGCAGACTGAGGAAGTGCAATACAAACTCGACGGGCTGATCCTTTTGATCGAGGGAGTCGGGCGCACGAAGGCCGATGGCAAGCCAGCTCTTCAGGCACTCGGGATCGTCTCCTACGACGATGACAGCGGAACCTATCGAATGCGCGCGTTTAACGACGGTCGTTTTCTGGACACCGAACTGAAGCTGCTGGACAATGGCAAGGGTATCACCTGGGGCTTCGCACTCGGGCAAATTAGGACTAGCTCCGTAATGCAGATCACGGAGAAAGGCGATTGGACAGAACTTACCGAGATCGCAATCGGTTCCGAACCTCCGAAGAAGTACATGGAACTCACTGTCAGCAGACAGAAATAGCTGGGCGAGCCGACCACATGCCCCAAATGTAATTGAGAGACTGGCTCCCCAACTCCGCTGGACTTGTTGGGCACAATTGGTTTCAAAATGATCAGCTCGCTACCCGCTTGAATTCCCCGCCCAATACTGGACTGAACAAAAAGTCGTGAAACTCGCCTGTCAAGCCGTTCAAGCGGTACAAAGTGCCAATCTGTGCCCAGTGGCGAATTTCATGCATCAGGACGTGGACAACAATCTTTCTGGGTGTGGCCTTCATAAAATTGTTCATGAAATTGAAATCCTGCAGGACGTCCCAGTCCTCAGCGGGAAGCTTTTCTACGAATTCCTTCAAATCCGTGCGGCTTTGACTGCCAAACTGAAAGAGCGGTTCGACGCTGCCGCTGGGAATCGCAGCCGTATCAGTTAGCGGCCGGTTCGAGAGTCGGTCAATATAACGCTTTTCGGCCGAGAAGATGTGCCTCACCAAATCGCCAACGGTTTGAAAACGACCGTCGCCATGCGGTCCGGCACTGGTCGCGAGAACGCCGTCGCCGCGCTGTCCAAGCCATTCATGCCACTTGCCGCGCTCCCAGTCCGTGTATTCGATAAGCTCGGTCACGCTCAGGCTCGCAGACATTTCTCCCCTCCCCACTCATGGACAGATCCGGTGCGAAAATGCCAGGTTTGGCCGGCAAATCAGGACTTGCCGCTGTGGTCCGGCCGTAAGTTCCGAGCTATCAACAATACCGCTATCGAGGCGCACGGATTCGCCGTGAGCGGATTCTCTCGACCCCCCCCAATGCCCGCAGGCCAGTCAGAAGGGTCGATTTGGCTTTCTCGTAGCTTCTCCTGCCGGTAGCTCGGACGAGCACGTTGTCAATCCGAGCTCGCGTGCGACGCCCAAGGCGTACGCAGCGCCAACCCCGTTGTGATAGGCGGATTCGCTTTGCCCGCCTGTCCTGTGCCGGTATCGCCTCCAAAATCCCAATATGAATCAACTCCGCGACGATCTTTGAAGCAGCCTGTTGCGTAACGTCCATGCGTTTGGCCAGTTCGGTAATGGTGCGCTCCGATTCAATCAAATGTTGTATCAGGTATCCGTGGCTCTCTCGAACGCCGGTGAACCCCTCTTTCAGGGTGCGATCCATCACCAGCTCATTGATTCGGAGTCCAAGAAAGAAAGCAAGATAACCCAGGTCCAATTGCCGCACGATGACAGCGCTTGATTTCACAACCATAGTTGTGTATTGTACCTTCCTATTCTTGAAAATGCGAGGTATTGTGCATGCCCACGAATCTTGAGGTCGCCCGCGAATACATTCGCGCGATTGAGCGCGGAGCGACTGGCGACGCACTCGCTAGGTTTTTTACACCGGACGTGACCATAACGGAAATGCCGAATCGAGTTGCACCGCATGGCTCGACGTCTGATCTTGCTAGATCCCTCGAAGCCGCCGAGCGTGGACAGCAGATTTTCAAACGCCAGACCTATACGATTACGAACATCCTTGGAAACGGCGATTTCATCGCATTGGAGATGGAATGGAGTGGTGTCACCGTCGTGCCGATTCAGAACCTGCCTCCAGATAGTGAAATGCGCGATCACGCCGCAGTTTTCCTAGAGTTCCGCAACGGGCGCATTGTACGCCAGCGCCATTATGACTGTTTCGAGCCTTGGTGAAAGGCCTAGGGAGAACTATGACCTGGAAAGGAAGCTGCCCATGGCGCACAACTTCTGGAAATCTAAATCGCTTGCTTTCGGCGTCGCTCTAATTTCTTTCGCCACCGGAGCGGTCGTGGCTAGCCGCCTGTCGCACATACAGCAAGCGAGCGCCGCTGGCAATCGCATCTTCGAGCTTCGCGTTTATCACGCCGTCCCTGGCAAATTACCGGTGATGGAATCGCGATTCCGTGACAAGACGTCGAAGATTCTCGCTCGCCACAATCTGAACGTCGTCGGCTATTGGGTAGCGGACGAAGCACCCGACAACTCGTTCGTTTTCCTGTTTTCGCACGAAAGCAGGGAGGAGGCAAAGAAGAACTGGGAGGCGTTCCGCTTTGATCCCGAGTTTCAGGAGGTAATAAAGGCCGAGCAGGCGGAAAAAACACTGGAAAAGGCCGACATAATCTGGCTTCGCCCAACGGATTTCTCGCCGATGAAATAGAGCGGAAGTGCCGGAAACGCTGTCCGGCGCATCTCCCGCCAGCTCACTATGACTGTTTCGAGCCGTGGTGAGCCGCACCGCGGATTAAGTGGGAGTTGGTGATGGCCATGCGAAAACGAAGTCAGAAACGGACTAAAACCGGATTGCGCGGCAGCGTTGCTGTCGGGACAGGAGCGAGTCGCGGCGCTGGTCAACCCGAAGCACAAACCGGAAATACAAGACTACAGGTCGCTTGAGAGAACTGCAGCCGGTACAGGCGTGTTGCCATTCCAAGATTTTGAGAAAAGGAACGTCGCCGAACGACATGCTGCCATGCTCTTGTGAAGTAGCGCCGAGGATGCCGGATTGATGGAAACTCTTTCCGCAAAGCTGGCACGATTCCGGTCCACGCACTTTGCTCATCGCGTGCGATGCGATGTGCAGGATTGGGAGTATTTGACTGGTGGCACAAGGACCGAGTGCATCTTCCTGCTGCACGGCGGTATGGCGACCGGTGAGATGTACTTCGAGTATTTTCTGGAGCTGGAAAAAAGTTATCGCGTGATCGCTCCGTCCATTCCTGCAGGAGTGACCACCCTGGAGGAAGCTATGCGCGGGTTCACTGCTGTCCTCCACGCCCAACAGATCTCAGCTTGCCACGTATTCGGACACTCGCAGGGCGGGTTCATGGGGATGGTGTTTGCAGACCGCGTACCAGACCGTGTGCTGACGCTCATGATGTCGTCGACGGCCCTACCTTCCGAGATACACGCGGCAAAGGTTAGACAGCAGTTGAAAATCATGCCCTTCATTCCGGATTGGCTCCTTGGCCCGGCGATGAGGATGGGCTTGCGTCGCGCGATCCGCTTGGCAGGTTCCAGGCTCACAGAAGAGGAGAGGCGTGTGCTTTTCGAACTGTTAGGTTGTGAAGGCGCTGCCGCACTGCGTCGCAGAGCTCTCTCCACGGCCAATCTACAACTCGACTACCACCAGCATCCCCTGGGGCCGAATCGTTGGCCAGGACGCGTTCTGCTATTCGAAACGGGTGGTGACCGAATCATCCATCCCGGCGAGGCGGAGGCGTTGCGCGCTCGCTATCCAAATGCGCAGATTCACAAGTTCGAGGAAGGCGGACACCTGGACATCATGACTCGCGCCCCCGAATTTGCGCGACTTATTAGAGGATTTTTGGCTTCGCGATAAAAATACCAGCAATGAAAGGAGAATCTTATGTCCGACAATCCTGCCGTATATCAACCGTGGTACCGAGTTGCCTTTACGGAAAACGTTCTCTATCGGCTTCGTAACATCAGCCAGGATATTTAGATGGAACAACATGTTTTGAATGCCAAAGAAGGCCCAGTGTCCATACAGACCTACGCGAGGATTGCCGGTGTGATGTTCCTCCTGGCGATTGCTGGGGGCGGGTTCGGTGAAGCGTATGCTCCCTCGGCCCTCATCGTGTCGGGCAATGCCCCTCTGACCGCACACAACGTGATTGCCTCCAACCTGCTCTTTCGCCTGGGCTTCCTCGGCTACCTCATCGAGGCGATCACCGATGTCGCTCTGACTTTGCTTCTCTACGTCGTGCTGCGACCGGTCCACGCCAATCTTGCCAAAGTCGCGGTGCTTTTTCGGATCATGGCCACCGCCACGTTTGCCTTCGGAGAGCTGTTTTACTTCATGCCATCGCTCACCTTGGGAGGCGAAACATATCTGAAGGCCTTTTCGCCCGATCAACTGCAGGTGCTCGCCCTGCTGTCGTTCAACGTGTATGTGTTGGCAAGCGGCGTCTTTAACGTATTTTATGGAATCGCCTCCCTGATCTTTGGTTTCTTGATGCTTCGATCGGGCTACCTCCCTTGGATCCTCGGAGCGCTTTGGGTATTAGGGGGCCTCGGATTTGTGTCCTCGAATATACTGCTCGTCCTTACGGGGCACGCCTCCTCTTACCTTCCCTTGCCGCAGGTTCTTGCTGTGCTGTTATCGGGCCTCTGGCTACTTGTGAGGGGAGTCGATGTTGAGAAATGGAAAATTTGTGCAGCGCGCTGACCGTAGGGACTGGGCCCAAGAGACATCATGGCGCCTGAGGCAGCCGAGTTTGGCCTTTTCTCTGGCGCGTGCCAGAAAGAGAAGTAGCAGAGATACATGCCGCCGTTCTGGCGGGATTGGAAAATGCAACTCTGCGTCCGGTCATCGCTTCGGAGTTGCCTTTGGCCTCTGCTTCCGAAGCTCACCGCGAGTCGTTTGTTGAGATGGTTAGGAAATTGGAGACTATCTCGCGTCCAATCCGGATGCCTTGCGGGACTTGCCCGGCATGGCCTATAAGTTTGCGACACGTGACAACAGACCCCGTTCGACAGCGCAGAAGCGCCGAAAGGTCGACCCAAGAAAATGAATAAGACTGATTCCGAGTGGTTCACGGTCTAACCGGAAGTTGAGACGAATGGGCATGGTGGCGCTAGAATGATCATGCCAGGCGAAACGGAAGCGGGCTCTGCGGGGACGCAACCAAGCTGAGGGAGAGCCTGGTGGTCGTATCGAGGCCTTGAAAAACCCCGGCCGAAGGGTGGAATACTCACTAACGGAGAGCGCCCTCTCTTTTCATTTCGGGTTGAGCCAGTACAAGGCTCAACCCTGGGCCCTACAGGAGAACAAAGCAGATGGCGCGAGTAACCACGGAAGAATTGCTGGCGCGGCTGGGGAAGGGGAAACCTGTTCCGGCGATTCTTTTGCATGGAGAGGAGCCGTATCTGCGGGACGCGTGCCGGGGACTATTGATTGAGAGATATGTGCCGGAGGCGTCGCGGACTTGGGCGGTGTCGCGCTATTCGGCGGGGCGCGGGGAGACGCAGGCAGCGGTGGATCAGGCGCAGACGATGGCGATGCTTTCACCGCAGCAGGTGGTTTTTCTCGAGGATGGAGAAGCGATTGAGAAACTCGGTGAGAAAAACCGGGACGATGCCGTCGCATCGCTCACGGCGTATCTCGAGAATCCGGCACCGTTTACCGTTTTCGTGGTGGAAGCGACGAAGCTGGATCAACGCATGAAGTGGGGGAAGTTGCTGGTGGAGAATATGCTAGTGGTGGAATGCGGGCTTGGCGAGAAAGTGGAAGAGAGGCTGGCGGCGGCGACGGCATTGGCAAAGTCGATCGCGAAAGAGGAAGGCGTGGAGTTTGAGAAGGGCGCGGCGGAGGATTTGGCGGAATTTGTGGCAGCGGATTTGATGCGGCTGAAAACGGAGATCGGGAAGCTGGCGACGTTTGCGGCGGAGAGAAAATTGATCCGGCGGCAAGACGTGAGCGCGCTGGTGATTTCGGAGAAGACCACGACGGTTTGGGAATTGGCGGACATGCTGGCGTCGCGGCAGTCGGGGAAAGCGCTGGAATTCCTGGATCGTTTGCTGCGCGACGGGGAAGAGCCGCTGCCGATGCTTGGCGCGATAGCCTGGATGTACCGCAAACTCATCGAGGCCAGTGAACTGAAAGGAGTGGGGAACGGATGGCAGGCCGCGCGAGCGCTGGGAATGAGGCCGGAGCAGGCGGAACTGGCGTTGCAGAATGCGCGGAAAATCTCGAAGGGCCGATTGTTGAATGGATTGAGTGCGCTGCAAAAAGCGGACGACCGGCTGAAGCGCGGCGGAGAAGACGCGCGGGCGGTGCTGGAGTTTCTAATTACGGAGTTGACGGGTGGGGAAGCGAAGGCGGCGCGGGGCTGACAAGGAAGAAAAAGAATTAACACAGAGAACACGGAGAGTTCGTTGAGAAATGAAAAAGGGCGGCCAGATGGCCGCCCTTTTCGTTGTTGAGGGTGGAGCAACTCTTAGTTGTTGTCGCCCTGATTGTCGCCGTCGTGATGGCCGAAGTCGAAGAGGTCGAAGAGATCGCCTAGGGCCGGGCTGTTAAGCGGCACGTAGGGATTATCTTCGTCGACTCTAGGATTCGGGAAATTATCGCGGCTGCGATGCGTGAGCGGCTTCAAATCCCAATTCCTCTCGACGAACTTCAGGATGGAGACGTGGTCGGAATAGGTGTGGCTGATGTGGCCGCCGCGGGTGAAGGGCGAAACGGCGATCAAGGGGATGCGCGGACCGTCGCCGAAGAAGTCCAGCGGTTGGATGTAGCCAGAGTCGTAGTAGCCGCCGCCCTCGTCCATAGTGATGAACAAAACGGTGGATTCAAAGAGTTCTTTGTTGGCAGTGAGATGGTCCACGACTTTCTTGACCATGCCTTCAAAGAGGTCCTCTTTCGAGGAGGCAGGGTGGCCGTCGAGCAAGCCGTCGGGCTTCACGAAGGAGACGGCGGGCAGACTGCCGTCGTCAACGGCGGCGAAGAAATCGATCGCGTCCTTGAGGTGCGCGGTGCGCTGCGCCGGGTCGCCCATGATCGCGTTGGTATAGGATTCGAAGTTGCAGATGTTGCAGTAGGCGGCGCCAACCAGGATCGAGGGATCGGTGGTGGTTTTGCCCTGCTCCTTGAGCTGCTGGAGTTTCACGGCGGCGGTATACGCTCCGCCGTAGTAGGCCCAGCTGATGCCCTTCTCGTTGAGCGCTTCGCCGATCATACGTGTATTGACCGGCGGGATGGAGCCGCCGCCGGCAATACCCTTGGTGTCCAAGGTGCCGTCGGGCAAGAAGCCCGGGCTGTCGTTGTTGATCATGTAGAAGTGGCCAGCCTCGCAGTTCGGCTTCGGGTCGTACGGGAGCGACTCGAGATAATCGCGAATGGGCTTGACGCCTGGCTGAGTGGGATCGGCGCATTTGGTGAAGTTGCCATCGAAGTTGATGTCCACGGTGTACTGGTTGTTTGAGCCAGGCAGCGGATCGGGATTGGCAATATGGGAAGGCGGCATGGTCGGATTGCCATGGCCATCACTCCAGAAGATGGAGTCGCCGCTGCCCAGCATGATGTGGTTGTGGGCGGTGCCACCCATGGTCGATTGATGGAAATTGTCATTCATGGAGTATTGATCGGCGAGCTGCTTGAGGACCGGAACATCTCCCGCATTCATGTTATAGAAGGCCATGGAGTTGCCGCCGCCGTTGTCGTCGACCTGGTTGGCAACAGGGAAGCTGTTGGGGTCAATTTCGCTCGTATAAGAGGTGATGACGAAGGGATAGAGATCGGTCAGGCATCCGGACGGGTTTTCGCGTCTAGCGTTTCTGATGTTGCAATCGGACTGTTGCCACATCTCGAAGAGCCGGTGGGTGGTGTCGCCGGTGTAGGAATCGTAGGGGAGAGTTGCTCCCTGGAGCGGGAACGGTCCGTTTGGCAAATTATCGAAATTGTCTATTCGCGAATCGAAGTCGGGAATCTCAGCCGATTGTGCGGCACCAGACGCTCCAGTGGTCAGCAGGTTGAGGTCGCCGAGTTCCAACGATGGCTCGATTGCGGCCAGGATGGAGGTCGGGGTGGCCGGGGGAAATGGAGGCGGCTCTCCTGTGGCGGGGCTGGGCGAAAAATTCAGGGTCGGCGCCGGAAGAATGTCATATGGAGTCTTCTCGTTGTGATCGAGGCTGATGTAGAACTTGGTTTTAAACGGCGGTATGGCTTGGAATTGCTGGGCTTTCTTGAAATGCCGGCCGGGAGTGCCATCCGCGTTGATGATTCCTTCGGACAGCAGATTTTTGACGGACTCGCCGCGCTTAGGAATGTAGGTGGCGAAGAGATGATCAAACGTGCGGTTCTCGCCGATCAGAACAATGACATGCTTGATGGGTGTGCGAGTATGACCTTTTTCCTGTTCATGGGCCTGGAGCGAGGCTGCAAGCGGGCCCCCCAGGCTGAATTGGAACACGGTCAAGGCGATGAATCCAACGCGAAGACCATGCAAAGCTTTTGCTGCTGCGTGCTTCAGTGACATGCGTTCTCCTCTCGGGTAGTTGGGGTGAAGGCTGAAACGGGCGACGCGAGAGTGCACGGGGCGAGTTACATGGAGATTGCGCGTAGATGAAATGCGAGTGATGCGCGTGTGTCTGGCGTGTGAATGTGCGAACCGGTTTTCGGGGAAATAGGTTTGAAATTGCAGCGCTTCAAAAAAAGAAGGGCAAGCAAACGCTCGCCCTTCTTGCCTTTTTATACGGAAAACTTAGAACTAAGAACTCAGAACTGGTTGCAATTTCACTTCGCGGCTTTGGCTTTGAGGCCGTTGTGCGCGACGGTGAGGCGCGACTTGTAGCGGTTGCCGGTGTTTTCGTGGAGCACACCCTTGGTGATGGCTTGGTCGATGGCGGACATGGTGGGCTGGAGGAGATTGCCGGAGGCGGTGGCGTCGCCGGCGTCGATGGCGGTGCGCAGACGGCGCATCAGTGTGCGGACCCGGGTGCGGTTGGCGCGGTTGACCTCGGCGCGTTGGCGAGATTGCGCCGCCCGCTTCAAAACCGACTTTTTCTTTTTCTTAACTTTGGTAGCCTGTCCCTGGGCCATCTATTGCTCCTTTTAGGTATCGCTCAAACTTCTAACGTTAAACGAGGCTAAGGGCTTTGTCAAACGAAGTGAAAGGGCCTGCGGGGGCGCCAGTGCCGCTGAAACCGGTGGCTCCGGCGGGCGGGAGCATGGGCGCGGGCGCGGCGGCGCGTTCGAATGCGCCCAACAAGCACGACGAGCTGCGGCTGCTGATCAATTCGCGGCACCCCATTATTGCGGTGGAGACGGGGGAAGAGGAGCGGCTGGAGGCCATGCTGCTGGATGTGGCCACGGAATTGTGCGTGCCACTCTATGAATGGAGTGTCACGACAGGGCTGGCCAAGGTTCATGGCGCGCCGCTGTACAACACGGACAATCCGGAGATGGCGCTTTCCAATATCGCGCTGATTCAGGGCGATGGAATTTTCTTGCTAAAGGATTTTGCGCGGTATTGCGATAACGACAAGATCTGCCGGCGCGTGCGGGAGTTGGCGGAGAAGTTTCGAACGGCGCGGCGGTCGATCGTGCTGACGGCGGCTTCCCTGCAGCTTCCGCCGGACCTCGAAGGCGATGCGATCCCTTTTCAATTGGGTTTGCCGGCGGCGGAAGATCTGCTGCCGGGCGTGAAGCAGGTGCTGGCGGATTTGAATCGCGAGCAGCATATTCCGATTTCGCTGGACGTTCCGGCGATGATGCAGCTGGCGCGGAATCTGGTGGGCTTGCCGGAAGAAGAGGCGCTGCGTGCGCTGCGCAAGTCGATTCTGGCGCGCGGAAAAGCGGATGCGGGATTGCTCGATGCCGTGCTGGAGACGAAGCGCGAGACGCTGAAGACCGAAGGGTTGATCGAGACGGTGCGGCGCGATGCGTCGTTTGGCGATGTGGCGGGGCTGAGGCGGCTTCGCGAGTGGATCGACAAAAGAAAAAGCGCGTTGACCGTGGAAGGGCAGCGATTTGGGCTGGTGCCCCCGAAGGGCGTGCTCATTACTGGCGTGCAGGGTTGCGGAAAGAGCCTGGCGGCGCGGGCCATTGCGGGGCAATGGGGTTACGAACTGGCGCGATTGGATGCGGGCGCACTGTACGACAAGTATGTTGGCGAAAGCGAACGGCGGTTGCACAAAGCTCTAGAGCTGGCGCAGAAATTGGCGCCCATGGTTCTGTGGATCGATGAAATTGAGAAAGCGTTTGCTTCGGCGGGCTCGAGTGGAGACGCCGACGCGGGACTTTCGCAACGATTGCTGGCCACGCTGCTGACGTGGATGCAGGACCGCGAGAGCGGCGTGTTTCTCGCGGCGACTTCGAACAACATCACCGTGCTTCCGCCGGAGATGCTGCGCAAGGGGCGCTTCGATGAGATTTTCTTTGTGGATTTGCCGGACGCGGAAATTCGCGGGGCCCTTTTCGCGCTGCATTTGAAGAAGCGCGGCCGCGATGCGAGCGCGTTCGATCTACCGAAGCTGGCGGCAGCGAGCGATGGATTTTCCGGCGCGGAGATCGAGCAGGCCATCATCGCCGGGCTGTACACGGCGTTCAGCGCCAAGCAGCAGCTCACGACAGAAATCTTGGTCACAGAAATCGACAGCACACAGCCGCTCAGCGTGACGCGCGCCGAAGAAGTGCAAGCGATTTGCGAATGGGCCAAGACGCGCGCCGTAGCCGCCGATTGAAAGGACATGACGCGCCCGCATGCAGCGCGTATCTCGTTGAATTTCTGGAAGATGCGCTCGTTCAGACGAGCCGTGGCAGTTTTTCTTGGTTTGCCACCCCCCTTGAACGGCCCCCCTCTAACAGCCCCCCTCTAAGCGAAGACCGGCGAGAGGCAAATTCTTGAGGTCGCGATCTCACTGAAAACAAAGGATAAAAAAACTACAAGAAAATGAAAACTTTCCCTTGACAGAACTTTATATCCTGATACACTAATTTTCGTATAGTACTGCGCCCCGATCCTCTCGGGGTGTTTTTTTTGCCCGCGGTATCCCGGATTCCCTGTTGCAGTTCGGCATTGAGGCCCATTTTGCAGCGCTCGCTTGCCGCGGCGTAGGAAGAGCATCCTTGCGGGCGCTTTTTCTTTTCTTCCGTGATTCCCAGTTTCGGCCGTCGACTGTCAGCTTCTTTCTCCGTGTTCTCTGTGCTCCGGCCTCTGTGTTCTCTGTGTTGCGTCCTTTGTTTTGTCTTTGTCTCTCTCGTTAGCTTCTCTCCCGGATCTCATCATGAAAGCCAAAAAGCCCAACGCCGAACTCGTCTGCAAGCAGTTCGAGGACGCTCTTGCCCCTCGTCTGCGCCTCTCCACTACCGACCGAGCCGTCTATTACCACCTTCTCCGGCACAGCCGCTTCGAGGGCAAGTCTCGCCTGCATTTTTCCCTTAATCGGACGGCGCGGAATCTCTGCCTCGACGAGGAAACTGTGCGCGCCGCCCTGCGCCGCCTCGTGCAACACCGTGCCTTGCGGCTGGTCGAGCGCAGCAAAGCGGGCCACGTGATGGACGTTCGGCTGCCCGAAGAGGTTCCTGGCACCCGCCGAAGGCGAGCCCAAACACGCGTGGCCGTTCCCTCTCCTCACTGCGGCAATCTCGAAGAAACCGATTTTATGCGCACCCCCGAGCTCCGCCAGGCCATCCACGCGCGCGAAAGGGGCGTCTGCTTTTACTGCCTCCGCCATATCGGCTCGCAAATGCAGTGCCTCGACCACGTTATACCCCGCGCCCAACTCGGTCCCAACTCGTACCGCAATCTGGTCTCTTCCTGCATGGAATGCAACTCCCGTAAAGGCGCGCGCCCCGCCCCCGACTTTTTGCGCTCCCTCTACCGCGAGGGCCGCTTAACCGGCGCCGAGCTGATCGGCGCCCTCCAGTCTCTCAACGACCTCGCCGCCGGCAACCTCCGCCCCGCTTTGCCAGAAAATGGAAAATAGAAATTGGAAAAAAGAGAAGAGAAAGACCCCCACCCTTGCAAAAAAGCAAACCCGCAAGGATGGGTCACCCAAAAGCGTTTTTCGGAATTAAGGCGCGGCCACCCGCGATTTCCGAATTAAGGCGCGGGCGCGCGCCAGGGATCGATGACAGTAATGCTGCAATCCGCAAAGTCGGGGCCATTCCCCGTTGCAAGCTTAGCCCCGTGCGCCCGGGCAATGGCTGCGATCTGGGCGTCCGCATGGCTGATGGGTTTTCCAAGCGACCGGCGGTGTGCTGCAATCCCTGCAAAATGCTGCGCAGCGTCGCTCTCGAATGCGAGTACACGTCCCGCAAAGTCTTCCGTAAACATCCCTTCCGCTGCAGCCAGCAGGCCGTCGCGCCGCTTGCCTTTGGCGAGCAGTTCGATTCCGTAAAAGATTTCCGCCTCCGTGATCGCGGTCGTAAAGAGGTCTGCCAGCGGTTGTTGGGCGATCCATACCACGACTCGGGCGGAAGGTTTCGGCCTCATGAGTTCCGACAGCACATTCGTATCGAGGATGATCACGCTTCGAATCCAGGGGCCTTGCGCACGGCGTCGCGCTGCGGTAACGAGATCTTGATTCCGCCAAAGGACGCAAACCGGCGGCGAATCGCCTCGGCCAGGTTTCCTTTGGTCGGAGAGGAAGTGGTCAAAGCGGAGCGCAGGATCTCACGCGCTTCTTCTTCCATCGAGCGTCCGTGGTGGGCGGCGCGAACGCGCAAGCGGGTCTTGGTTTTCTGATCCATTTGCCGAATGGTGAGTGCGGCCATGTCAGCAATGATAGCATTGCTAGCATCGGATGCAAAGAGGCTTTTCAGGGCGCCAAAGGGTGCGCCACCCACGAACCCGCGGCAGTGCCAAGGCATGTTGCCAAGTCCGCGAGTGAATTCCACGCCTTGGCTCCTGTAGTATGTCCGTCATGGGCAAAGGGCGCCTGGAAGCTTTCAGCGACGGCGTAATCGCAATCATCATCACCATCATGGTGCTGGAAATGAAGGTGCCGCAGGGTGAAAGCGTTGCGGCGTTGCGCCCGCTGCTTCCGGTTTTCCTCAGCTACGTGCTGAGCTTCTTGTATGTAGGGATCTACTGGAACAATCACCACCATATGTTGCATGCCACGACTCGCGTCACCGGGCCGATTCTGTGGGCGAATCTGCACTTGCTGTTCTGGCTGTCCCTTTTCCCGTTTGCCACGGGTTGGATGGGCCAGAATCACTTTGGGCTCCCGCCCACTGCCCTTTACGGTTTCGTCTTGTTGATGGCTGGCATTGCCTATTTCCTCCTGCAGCACGCCATCATCGCTTCTCAGGGGCCAGGCTCGGTGCTCCGCAAGGCGATTGGAAGTGACTGGAAGGGAAAACTCTCGCCGCTCTTGTACGTGGCCGGGATATTTAGCAGTCTTTTTTCGTCCTGGACGGCCCAGGCGATCTACGTCTTCGTCGCGATTCTCTGGCTCATTCCCGATCGCCGCATTGAGCATGCCCTGCGGCAGGCGCAAGGCTAATTCTCGAATTCAGGAACTCAGGACAGGGACTCAGGGACAGACGGAAGGTTTTCCCACATCGTTTGAAAAGACTAGTCTTGCCCGTAATGATTCGGGATTATCAGAATGGGGATAACTTCCCGTCTGTCCCCAGTTTCCGTCCCCAGTTTCCCAATATTAAACTTCGTGAACGTCCACGTAGATCGGGTGCAGCGGATGACTTGCATCAACAGCATGCTTCGCGGCCTCCAGCAGTCTTTCTTGGAAGTTCGCAATTCTCAACGCATCCGCCGGATTGTAATCGACAGAGAATTCCTTGCCGCATTCGGAGCATCGCAACACCTGGGGATGATGACCGTTTAGAGTCGTGGTATGCGCCGCTCCGGGCCTCTCAGCAGCGGCGCAGCAGATTGCCGTGATATGCGTGGTCGTAGTCATCATCAATGTACCCCCTCTAGTTCTTCATGGCGCTCCCAAAAGGTCTTGTAGGCTTGTGCGAACGTCAGCCGCGTGTCGTGCTCCGCTGCGGCGACCTTCCTACTGACCGTGCCGAACTCGCGATGGTTTTCGGCGGTTCGCTTTGCCTCCCAATAGGGAAAGGTTCTGTCCAGCAGAACTTTGAACTCGGGCGTAAAGTAGCCCTTGCCGCCTTCCCAATTCGAACCCCAGACGTTTACAACGTCCTGCGCCAACGCGTCGGCGTGCTTTAGGTACTCATCAATCGGTCGGTTCATTCGAATCCCCCGGTCCTTTCCCACAACTTTTCCCACCTTAGAGCCTAACACAGGCGAAGAAAAAGCGACAATCAGTGATAGACTTGTCCCAGGGGGAAGTATGAAGGAAGAAATTGGGTTCAAGCACGGCATTCCCGAAGATCCGAGTCGGCTTTGGGAGAGAAACATTAAGGGACGAACGTTTCAGTTCAGCAAGAAGCGTAAGAGCAAGAGCTTTTTTACTTACAACTGCAAGTGCCATAATGAAAGTGACCGATTCATCGGTTCATCGCAAACAGGTTTTGTCAGTGACCGCGATCTAGCACCCGCCGAGATCGAGACATTGCCTCAGTTCACGCAATTTATCGACCGTTGCACCCGCGCTTAATTCAATTCCCAAAATAAATTCTTGGAAAGCTCAGGGACAGACGGAACGTTTTCTCATATTGGAAGAGGACTACAGGTTCGCGCCGAAAGCCAGCAAACGGCCATCGCAATCCTTCACCACGAACTCCCGCTTGTGCCTGGGTTGACCTCCTATCGCAATAATGCGATAATCTGAAGAGCGTGAACGGTGAATTCACGATTGAGTATGTCGTGTTGCCGAACGGGCGAATGCCTGCGCGAGAATTCGTGGATTCGCTGGATGACAAAGCAGCCGCGCGGACAGACGCCTTCATCGAGCGCCTGCGCGTCTATGGGAACCGCATGCAGGGCAAGTTCGTAAAGAAGCTCACGGACGACATCTTCGAGCTACGGGTCAAACAATTCGACCGCATTTTTCGAGTTCTCTTCTTCTACCAGCCGGGAATGTTGATCGTGATTACGTCAGGATTTCAGAAAAAGACGCAAGAGACCCCGCCGGGCGAAATTACCAGGGCAGAGCAGCTCAGAAAGCTATGGATGAAGTACAGGAACCGCTACACGGGATCGCAAAAGGAAAAGGAAGATATCCTGAAGGAGTTGGGACTATGAGACAAACTGCCAAGCGCGACAGACACAGCGAGATTGTCGAACGGCGCGCACGAAAGAGCACTGCCTACCGCAAGACTTTCGAGCGCACCCTGCATCAGATTGACCTGGCCCTCCTGCTCCGCGAGATGCGAGAGGATGCGGGTCTGACTCAGGCCGAACTTGCCAAAAAGGTTGGCACCACACAGTCTGTTATTGCTCGTCTTGAAGACGCCGAATACGCCGGGCACTCTCTTACTATGCTCGAGCGCATCGCTACGGCGTGCGGCGTGGCCCTAAAGCTCCACGCTGAAAAGAAGCCAAATTTTGAGCGCGAAGTAGCACTGGTATAACGGGCACCCGTAACTTGACCACGACGGAGGGCTGCGTTAGGGTGGAACTAGTTTCTCCCTGAGCAGGCCGCAAAGCGGCCGCGAACGAACCAGGAGGAATCCCATCGGCCATCCGGTTCCCGTAACAACAGAAAAACCTCCCAATTGGATGAGACGTACCGTTCACATTTCCGGACAAATTGAACCCTTCTTCGGCACGCTGGATGAAAACGTGCGTTTGCTCGAGGATTCGCTGCGCGTGCGCACGCACCTGCACGACACGCGGCTGACCATCGAAGGCGAACAGGATTGCGTGGACCAGGCGGTAAAAATCGTCGAGGAGTACAACCACTTGACGCGGCACGGGCGCACACTCTCTGCCGCGGAAGTGAAATCGCTCCTGCGTGTGGCCACCGACGAGCCGCACGAATCGCCGCGCGGCATGTTTGAGCACGGGCGCACGCGCTCCTTCGGCAAGAAGCAGGTGACGCCGAAAAACGCCAGCCAGAAGCGCTACATGGAAGAGATCGAAAAGCGCGACATGATGTTCGGCATCGGCCCGGGCGGCACGGGGAAAACGTACATCGCCGTGGCCATGGCGGTGAGTGCGCTGCTGACCAAGCAGGTGAACCGCATCATCCTGGCGCGGCCGGCAGTGGAAGCGGGCGAGCGACTCGGTTTTTT